>JACCDS010204489.1_pt1 | contig 19308 bp, 16 predicted proteins | sample 7446441 | NCBI WGS metagenome assembly JACCDS01 (sample SAMN15323445, study PRJNA562643) | freshwater metagenome | isolation source: river surface water | place: USA:Blue River Watershed | collected 2017-08-17
CAGCAGCACGGCATCGCCCGCGCGGCATTGCGCGAAGCACCAGCGCGTGGCGGCCTCCAGCGTGTCGAAGCGGGCCATGGGCAGGGACTGCGCGGCCACGGCTTCGGTCAGCGTGGCCTCGATGGCGGCGGCATCGCGCCCGATCAGCGCCACCGCCCGCGCATGGGCGGCCACGGCCGGCGCCAGCGGGGCGAAGTCCTGGCCCTTGCCGTCCCCGCCCAGGATCACCGCCAGCCGGGCCGGCGCCTTGTCCGGACCCAGCCCGGTCAGCGCGGCCACGGTCGCGCCGACGTTGGTGCCCTTGCTGTCGTCGTAGGCGTCGATGCCGTCGACGCTGCGCAGGAACTCGACCCGGTGCGGCTCGCCGCGGTATTCGCGCAGGCCGTGCAGCATCGGCGCCAGCGGCAGGCCGGCGGCGCTGGCCAGCGCCAGCGCGGCCAGCGCGTTGGCGGCGTTGTGGCGGCCGCGGATGCGCAGCGCATCGGCGGGCATCAGGCGCTGCAGCGACAGCTCGTCGGGGTCGATGGCTGCGGCAGCGCGACGCCCGCCGGCCTCGTCCATGGGATCACCGGGATGGGCGCGCACCAGCCAGGCCATGCCGTGTTCGACCACCAGGCCCCAGTCGCCCGGGCGGCGCGGCCGGTCCAGGCCGAACTGCACCGTGCGACGCGGCTGCCACTTCGGGCCCTTGGGCTTGACCGGCTTGCCGGCCTTGTTCAGCTCGGGCGGCGGCGGCTGCGGGACCATGGCCAGCACGGCCGGGTCATCGCGGTTGAGCACCATCACCGCCTGCTTGCCGAAGATGCGCGCCTTGGCCGCCGCATAGGCCGCCATGTCGCCATGCCAGTCCAGGTGGTCCTGCGTGACGTTGAGCACCGCGGCCGAGGTGGGCTCGAAGTTCGCGACGCCGTCGAGCTGGAAGCTGGAGAGTTCCAGCACCCAGGCCTGTGGCAGGTGCGCGAACTCGGGGCCGGGCGGCGGCGGCGGGATCAGGTGCGGCGGCGGTCCGCCACCGATGACCTCGTCGACAGGCTCGGCAGCACGGGCCTCGTCGGCCGGCGCGTCTTCTGCGGGGACGTCCGCTTCAACGTTTGCTTCAACGTTCGCCTCCACGTCCGCTTCCACGTCCGCATCGGCGTCGTGGCCCTCGTCGGTGGCGACGTCGACGTCGGCATCCTCAGCGGTTTCAGCGGTTTCAGCGGTCCCAGCGGTCTCGACCACGACCGGCTCGGCATGCGCGTCGATCGGGGCTGCCTGCGCCTCGGCCTGCGCCGCATCCTCGGCATCGAGGGCCGCACCCAGCGTGTCCAGCAGGGTCGGGCCGATGTTGCCGGCCATCGCGACGCGCAGGCCGGCGCGTTCGACCAGCAGCGCGGTCAGCGCGGTGGTGGTGGTCTTGCCGTTGGTGCCGGTGATGGCGATGACCTTGGGCGCGTAGCCGCGCGCGGTCTTCAGCTCGGCCAGCGCATGGGCGAACAGCGCGAGCTCGCCCATCGCCAGCGCGCCCTGCTGCTCGGCCGCGTCGACCAGCGCGGCGACCGCCGGGTCCAGCGGCGACAGGCCCGGGCTCTTGAGCACGCGCTGCATGCCCTCGGCCAGTGCCGGCGTGAACGGTCCGCAGCGCAGCTCGGCGCCGGGCACGTCGGCGGCCAGTTGCGCGGCCTGCGGCGGCGCGTCGCGGGTGTCGGCCACCACGATGCGCGCCGCGCCGCAGCGTTGCGCCCAGCGTGCCATCGCCAGGCCGGAATCACCCAGGCCCAGCACCAGCACGTGGAGGTCGCGCAAGGTGTTCATCGCAGCTTGAGGGACGACAGGCCCACGAGGCACAGCAGCATCGTGATGATCCAGAAGCGCACGACCACCTGGGTCTCTTCCCAGCCCTTCTTCTCGAAGTGGTGGTGCAGCGGCGCCATCAGCAGGATGCGCCGGCCCTGGCCGTACTTGCGCTTCGTGTACTTGAAGTAGGACACCTGCGCCATGACCGACAGGGCCTCGACCACGAAGATGCCGCCCATGATCCCGAGCACGATCTCCTGGCGCACGATGACGGCGATGGTGCCCAGCGCGCCGCCGAGCGCCAGCGCGCCCACGTCGCCCATGAAGACCTGCGCCGGATAGGCGTTGAACCACAGGAAGGCCAGCCCCGCGCCGGCCATGGCCGCGCAGAAGATCAGCAGCTCGCCGGCCCCGGGGATGTAGGGCAGCAGCAGGTACTTGGAGAACACCGCGTTGCCGGTGACGTAGGCGAACAGCCCGAGCGCCGAGCCGACCAGCACCACCGGCATGATCGCCAGCCCGTCCAGTCCGTCGGTGAGGTTGACCGCGTTGCTCGCCCCGACGATGACGAAGTAGGTCAGGAAGATGAAGCCGAACACGCCCAGCGGGTAGCTGACGGTCTTGAAGAACGGCACGATCAGGTCGGCCTTGGGCGGCAGGTTGTTGGAGAAGCCCGAGCCGATCCAGCGGAAGAACAGCTCGATCACCCGCAGGTTGCTGGTCTCCGAGACGCTGAAGGCGAGGTAGATCGCCGCGACCAGGCCGATCAGCGACTGCCACAGGTACTTCTCGCGCGAGGCCATGCCCTCGGGGTTCTTGTGCACGACCTTGCGCCAGTCGTCGACCCAGCCGATCGCGCCGAAGCCGAAGGTCACCAGCATGACGATCCAGACGAAGCGGTTGCTCCAGTCGAACCACAGCACGGTGGAGATCGCGATCGACAGCAGGATCAGCACGCCGCCCATCGTCGGCGTGCCGGTCTTGACCAGGTGGCTCTCGACGCCATAGGCGCGCACCGGCTGGCCGATCTTCAGCTCGGTCAGGCGACGGATCACCCACGGGCCGAAGGCCAGGCCGAGCAACAGCGCGGTCATGGCCGACATCACCGCACGGAAGGTGAGGTACTGGAAGACGCGCAGGAAACCCAGCGTGTCGGGGGCGAGGGCCTGCAACCAGGCGGCGAGGCTAACCAGCATGTTGTTGTTCTCCTGCCTGGGTCGATCCGGCTTGCGCGCGCAGGCGCAGCGCGGCGACGACCCGTTCCATGGCCATGAAGCGCGAGCCCTTGACGAGCACCGACGCCGCGGCCGGACAGGCGCGATCCCGCTGCGCCAGCACCGCGAGCATGGCGGCGGTGTCGGCGTGGTGGCTCACCTGCTGAGCCTGCCTGCCGGCATCCTGCGCACCATGACGCGCATCACCTTGAACACCCTCGGTCCGAGCGACCGCGCCGATCCGTTCGGCATAGGCCCGCGCAGCCTCGGCGGCCAGCGTGCCGGCGGTCCAGAGATGCTCGATGCCGCGCTCGGCGGCCAGCGCACCGACCTCGGCATGGAAGGCCGGACCCTGGTCGCCGACCTCGCCCATGTCGCCCAGCAGCAGCCAGCGCGGTGCGGGCAGTTCGGCCAGCACCTCGATGGCCGCGCGCATCGAGTCGGGGTTGGCGTTGTAGCTGTCGTCGATCAGCGTGACGGACCGTCCGTCCCAGTCCAGCCGGGACACCTGCGAGCGGCCCTTGACCGCCGCGAAGCCGGCCAGCCCGCGCTGCACCGCGTCGACCGGGCAACCGGCGGCGATGGCGCAGGTGGCCGCCGCCAGCGCGTTCTTGACGTTGTGACGCCCGGCGACAGCCAGCGCCACCTCGATCGTGCCGGCCGGCGTGTCGAAGCGGGCCTGCCAGTGGTCGCCGGCCCAGTCGGCGCGGGCGAGGCAGTCTGCCGTCACCGCCGTGGCCCCAGCCGCTGCATCGGCAGCATCGGCCGCATCGACCGTATCGGCCAGCGCGAAGGTCAGCACGCGACGCGAGCCGGCCAGCGTGCGCCAGATGCCGGTGTAGGCGTCATCGGCCGGGAAGACCGCCGTGCCATCGGCCGGCAGCGCGGCGATGGCGCAGCCGTTCTCGCGCGCGACGGCCTCGACCGTGTGCATGAACTCCTGGTGCTCGCGCTGCGCGTTGTTGACCAGCGCGACGGTCGGCTGCGCAAGTGCGGCCAGCTCGGCAATCTCGCCCGGGTGGTTCATGCCCAGCTCGACGACCGATGCGCGGTGCGTGTCGCGCAGCGCCAGCAGCGTGAGCGGCACCCCGATGTGGTTGTTGAAGTTGCCGGCGGTGGCGTGCGCCGCATCGCCCTGCCAGGCCCGCAGGATCGCCGCGATCATCTGCGTGACCGTGGTCTTGCCGTTGCTGCCGGTCACCGCGATCAGCGGCAGCGTGAAGCCGGCGCGCCAGGCGGTGGCCAGCGCCTGCAGGCCGGCCAGGCTGTCGGGCACCTCGATGCCGGGCAGGCGGGCGGCCTGCAGGCCCCGTTCGGCCAGGGCGGCCACGGCGCCGGCATCACGGGCCTGGTCGATGAAGTCGTTGGCGTCGAAGCGCTCGCCGCGCAGCGCGACGAACAGGTCGCCCGGACGCAGCGTGCGGGTGTCGCTGTGCACGCGCAGCAGCGGCGTGGCGGGATCACCGACCAGCCGGGCCTGCGGGATGCGGCGCTGGATCAGCGCATGAGCCTGTCCCAGGGTGAGCCAGTGCGACGTCATGCGGGACTCCTCGCGCGCAGCGCGGCGGCGGCGGTGTCGATGTCGGAATACGGCCGCTTGACGCCGCCGACGTCGAGGTAGTCCTCATGGCCCTTGCCGGCGATCAGCACGACGTCCTCCGGCTCGGCCTCGGCCAGCGCGGCATGCACCGCCTCGGTCCGGTCGAGCACGGCGCGCACATGGCTGGCACCGCCACATCCGGCCAGCACCTGGTCGACGATGGCCTGCGGGTCCTCCAGGCGCGAGTTGTCGCTGGTCACCACGACCCGGTCGGACAAGCGGGCGGCCACCTCGCCCATGGCGGGGCGCTTGCTGGCATCGCGGTTGCCGCCGCAGCCGAACACGCACCACAGCCGGCCGCCCTGGGCCTGCGCCAACGGGCGCAGCGCGCCGAGCGCCTTGTCCAGCGCATCGGCCGTGTGGGCGTAGTCGACCACCACCTGCGGCAGCGCCAGCGGTGCATCGACGCGCACGCGCTGCATGCGTCCGGGCACCGGCGTGAAGCCTGCGGCCAGTTCGGCGCACTGCGACAGCGGCAGGCCCAGCACGCGCAGGGCACCGATCACGGCCAGCACGTTGGAGACGTTGTAGTGGCCGATCAGCTGGGTGCGGACCTCGGCCCGGTAGGCGGCATCGCGCTCAAGGCCCGGTTCGGCCGTGCTGGCCTCGTGCACCGTGAAGGCCAGCCCGCCGTCGACGTGGTGCAGGTCGCTGGCGCGCAGTCGGGCAGGCAGGTTGCCCAGCGTGTAGGTCCACAGGTCCAGGTCGCCGCGCGCGGCCAGTTCCTCGGCCAGCGCGGCACCGGCCGTGTCGTCGCGGTTGAGCACCGCCGCCTGCAGGCCATGCCAGTCGAACAGCTGACGCTTGGCGGCCCAGTAGCTCGCCATGTCGCGGTGGTAGTCGAGGTGGTCGGGCGTGAAGTTGGTGAACATCGCCACGCGGATGCGCAGCGCGTCGAGCCGGTGTTCGACGATGCCGATCGACGAGGCCTCGATCGCGCAGGCCACATGACCGCGGTCGATGAAGCCGCGCAGCGCCCGGTGCAGCGTGACCGGGTCGGGCGTGGTCAGGCCGGTGGCCTGGATGGTCGAGCCCGGCCGGGCCGCGCTGGGCGGCTCGCCCACGCCGAGCGTGCCGATCACGCCGCAGCGCCGGCCGGCCGCCGACAGGGCCTGGGCGGTCCACCAGGCGGTCGAGGTCTTGCCGTTGGTGCCGGTGGTGGCGATCACGTCCAGCCGGTCGCTGGGCCGGCCATGCCAGCGATGCGCCAGCTCGCCGGTGGCCGCCTTCAGGCCGGGCAGCGCGGCGATGCGGGCATCGTCGAAGCGCCAGACGTCGACCCCAGCCGATTCGACCAGGCATGCCGCGGCACCGGCGGCCAGCGCCGCACCGACGTGGGCGCGGCCGTCCTGCGCGTGACCGGGCCAGGCGATGAAGACATCACCCGGCGCGACGCGGCGGCTGTCGGTCTGCAGCGTCGCCAGCGGGCCGGTGTGGTCGAGCAGCCAGTCCAGCGCCGCGTCGATGTCCGACAGCGTCAGCAGCCCCGGGTGGTGGCCGACATGGGTGAGCGGGTGGCTGACCATCAGTTGGACTCCACCTCGGCCGGCGCGGCCACGGCGCGTGCGTAGATCTGCGGCTGCACGGCCAGGTCGGTCGGCTCGCGCAGCGCGCGCAGCGTCTCGTGCACCACCTGGCTGAAGACCGGCGCGGCGACGTCGCCCCCGAAGTAGCGGCCGTTGCTCGGCTCGTCGACCATCACCGCCACGACGATGCGCGGTGCCGAGACCGGCGCCATGCCGACGAACCAGGCGCGGTACTTGTTGCTGACGTAGGCGTTGCCTTCCTGCTTGTGGGCGGTGCCGGTCTTGCCGCCGACCGAATAGCCCAGCGTCTGCGCCTTGGGCGCGGTGCCGCCCTCGCCCGCCGCCATCTGCAGCATCTTGCGCACGGCGGCGGCCACCTCGGGGCGGAAGACCTGCACGCCGGCGGCCGGCAGGTCGTTCTTCAGGATCGACACCGGCATCAGCTGGCCGTCGCGGGCGAACACCGTGTAGGCCCGCGCCAGCTGCACCAGCGAGACCGACAGGCCGTAGCCGTAGCTCATGGTCGCCTGCTCGATCGGGCGCCAGCTCTTGTAGGGACGCAGCCGGCCGGCGGCCAGACCCGGGAAGGGCAGCTGCGGCTTCTGGCCCAGGCCCACGCCGCTGAAGACCTCCCACATCTCGCGCGCGGGCATGTCCATCGCGAGCTTGACGGTGCCGACGTTGCTGGACTTCTGGATGACCTGTTCGACGCTCAGCAGCCCGTGCGGATGCGAGTCCGAGATGGTCGAGCCGCCGATGGACAGGCGCCCCGGTGCCGTCTGGATGACGGTCTCCGGACGCACCCGGCCGGCCTGCAGGGCCTGGGCGATGATGAACGGCTTCATCGTCGAGCCGGGCTCGAAGGTGTCGGTCAGGGCCCGGTTGCGCAGCGCCCCGCCGGCCAGCGACTGGCGGTCGCCCGGCACGTAGCTCGGGTAGTTGGCCAGCGCCAGCAGCTCGCCGGTGCGGGTGTCGAGCACGACCACGCTGCCGGACCTGGCCTGGTGCGCCTCGACGGCCTCCTTGACCTTCTGGTAGGCGTAGTACTGGACCTTGGCGTCGATCGACAGGGTCACGTCGCTGCCGTCGACCGGCTCGCGGCCCTCGCCGATGTCCTCGACGATGCGGCCGAGCCGGTCGCGCACGACGCTGCGGCTGCCGGAGCGGCCTTCGAGTTCCTTCTGGAAGGTCAGCTCGATGCCTTCCTGGCCCTTCTGCTCGAAGTTGGTGAAGCCCACCACGTGCGCGGCCGCCTCGCCTTCCGGGTACTGGCGGCGGAACTCGCGCGCCTGGTGCAGGCCCTTGATGCCCAGCGCCTTGACCTGCTGCGCGGTGGCGTCATCGACCTGTCGGCGCAGCCAGACGAAGTTCGGGTTCTCCGACAGGCGCAGGTTCAGCTCGCGCGGACCGAGGCCGATCAGCCGTGACAGCGCCTTGAGCTGGCCGGGATCGGCCTTGAAGTCCTTCGGGATCGCCCAGATCGACGGCGCCGGCACGCTGCCGGCCAGTTCGAGCCCGTTGCGGTCGAAGATGCGACCGCGCTTGGGCGGCAGCTCGAAGGTGCGGGCGTAGCGGCTCTCGCCCTGCTTCAGATAGAAGTCGGTGTTGACGGCCTGCACGTAGACGGCCTTGGCCAGCAGCACCGCAAAGCCCAGCCCGACGCCCACGACCACCAGCCGCGAGCGCCACAGCGGCGTCTTGGCCGCCAGCAGCGGGCTGCTGGCGTACTGGGTCGGATGGCCGACGTTGGCCGATGCCCGCGGATTCGACCGCGCCGGCGCATCCCGACGCGCGCCCGGGCGGTTGCCGGCACCGCGCGCGCCCGAGCCCGAACCTGGCAGCAGCGCGGCGAGCCGGGTCCACAGGCCGGCCGATCCGCTGCCGGAGGCGCGGCGGTTGTCGCGCGTCATGGGCGCACCCCCAGGGCCGGCGCGGAAGCCGTGGCGGTGGCCGTGCCCATCGAGGCCGAAGGTGCCGACGCGGCCATGCCGTCGAGCGGATCCTGGACCTCGATCATCACGCCCGCACTGGCCGAGCGCATGCCCAGCCGGGTCACCGCTTCCTGCCGGACGCGGCCGTTGGCGGCCAGCTCGCGGCGCACCAGCGTGAGCTTTTCGGCGTCGAGTTCCAGCTGGCGGGCCTGCGCGCGTTCGCGTTCGAGCTGCACGAACAGCTGGCGCGAGCGGTACGAGGTCTGCACGAGGTAGACCGCGCTGGCCACCAGCGCGACAAGCAGCAGCAGGTTCAGGCGCGAGCTCATCGGCGCCACTCCTGCGGCAGGGCCGCATCGGTGCGTTCGGCCACCCGCAGGATGGCCGAGCGGGCGCGCGGGTTGGCCGCGACTTCCTCTTCGCCCGGCTTGATGCGGGCGATGGCCTTGAGCGCCAGCGGCGCGCCGACGGCATGCGGCACGCGGCGGTCGTAGACCTCCTGGGCGTGACGCGCGATGAAGGTCTTGACGATGCGATCTTCGAGCGAATGAAAGCTGATCACGACCAGCCGACCGCCCGGCTTGAGGCGATGAAGCGACTGCGCCAGCGCGCGTTCGAGCTCGTCGAGCTCGCCGTTGACCGCGATGCGCAGCGCCTGGAAGGTGCGCGTGGCCGGGTCCTGACCGCGCTCGCGGGTCTTGACCACGCTGGCGCACAGGGCGGCCAGCTCGCTGGTGCGCGTCGGCGAACGACCCTCGTCGCGGCGGGCGATCAGCGCACGTGCCAGCGCGGGGGCGAAGCGCTCCTCGCCGTAGTCGCGGATGACCTCGATCAGCCGGGCCTGCGACGCGGTGGCGATGAACTCGGCCGCGCTCTGGCCACGGGTCGGGTCCATGCGCATGTCCAGCGGGCCGTCGAAGCGGAAGCTGAAGCCGCGCTCCGGATCGTCAATCTGCGGCGAGGACACGCCCACGTCGAGCAGCAGGCCGTCGACCTGGGCGATGCCGAGCTCGTCGAGCAGCTCGTCGAAGGCGGCGTAGCGGCTGTGGTGGATCGAGAAGCGCGGATCGTCGATGCGCGTCTCGCCCTCGCGGGCATTGGCCAGCGCCTGCGGGTCACGGTCGATCGCGATCAGGCGTCCGTCCGGAGCCAGCCGCGACAGGATCAGGCGGCTGTGTCCGCCACGGCCATAGGTGCCGTCGACGTAGACACCCGCGTCGCGCTGCACGAGGGCATCGACTGCCTCGTGCAGCAGCACCGTGCGGTGCTGCCCTGGAACTGCGACGGCGCTGACCATGGGGTTCAGAAGGTGAAGTCCTGCAGCGCCTCGGGCATGGGCTGCTGCAGCACGGCGGCCTCGGCGGCGGCGTGGCGGGTGGCATCCCACAGTTCGAGGTGGTTGCCCATGCCGATCAGGTGCACGTCGCGGTCGAGTCCCGCTGCGGCGCGCAGTTCGGGCGAGATGAGCACACGCGAGCCGCTGTCGATCTCGACGTCCATCGCGCTGCCCAGAAAGATCCGCTTCCAGCCGGCCGCCGACATCGGCAGGGCCTCGACCTTGGCGCGGAACGCTTCCCACACCGGTCGCGGGAAGACCATCAGGCAGCCTTCGGGGTGCTTGGTCAGCGTCAGGCAACCTTCGGCAAGCGACACCAGGACCTCACGATGGCGCGCCGGAACGGTGAGCCGTCCCTTGGCGTCCAGCGCGAGGGCTGAAGTCCCTTGAAAATGAAAGTCCGCCACAAAACCCCACGATAAGACACGTTCGCCCACTGTAGCGGAGAAAAAGACACAGGGTCAAGCTGAGCCGTGAGAAATTGCCAATGAAATCAAGCACTTAGCAAGACTCCCCCGATCAGCCCAGGAACCCAAAAAAGCCAGCAAAAAGAAGGACTTGCACCCGGTTGATGAGATTGAACTTGAGGTGTTACCCCTCTTGACCGGGCCTTGACAAGCAGGCACCCCCCGTGTTCGTCGGAAATGGGGTCTAAAAATGAAAAAACCGACCTTCCGCGAGGAAGGTCGGTCAAGAGCCGAACAGGATCGGCCCGCGGCACCGCGGCATTCCCGGCTCGGGGAACGCGGCCGGCGCCGCCGTCAGCGCAGGAGGAAAGCGGCTGGGACGGGCAAGGCCCGGTCGGGTGGTCGGTGGGGTGGCAAGGTCATCAGTTGGACTCCTTGATCAGGCGGTTGCTGGCCGGCTGGATCGGCCGGGCGTTCATCGGGTAGAGGCGGCTGAAGATCGCGAGCTGCTCGGCGGCGATGGTCACCGGCTGCTTGAAGACCATCCACAGCACGCCCTCGCTGCAGGGCGGCGTGGTGAGCGAGCCCATGTAGGTGTAGTAGCGCCGGTCCTCCGGCAGCAGCTGGTTCAGGTCGAGGGTGCCCAGGGCGCGCTGTTCCTCGTGCTTCTCGAGCGGCAGGTTGTTCCAGATCGCCTGGATCAGCGGGTGCTGCCGGCCTTGCTGGATCAGCACGGCGACGACGGCCAGGCGGCCCTGCGGGTCCTTGTGGACGAGGTGCACGTCCATGTCGAACTGGCGGCCGTTGATGCGTTCCTCGGACGGCCGGTGGAAGTGGAACTGGACGAGGTCGTAGCGCCGGCCGTTGACCTCGATGGCATTGCCCGGCGCGACGTTGACCTGGATGGTGTGGCCGTTGTCGATCACGCCGAAGGCGACCGGCTGGTAGTCGAAGCGCAGCGGGTCGAGCTCGACGCGGATGCCCTCTCGGATGTCGATCGGGCTCTGGCGCTGACCGCGTGCGCAGGTGGCGAACTCGGGCGCCAGCTCGGCCCAGCCGTCGGGCCCGTCGGCGCCCTGGTAGGACCAGTGCGGCAGCCCGCCGTGGCCCGAAGGCGCATGCCCGGACGGGACATGGGCGGTGGCCGGGCGTGCGTTGGTGCGGACGGCAGCCGTGCTGCGGCTGGCCCGGGGCACCTTGTCGGCCGGCGCGGCGGCATGTGGGTCGGCTGCGGGCGCCGCGCCATGGCCGGATGTCTTGACCGTCACCCGCAGCACCGGGACCTCGCCGGGCCTGGACTCGCGCGCCTGCTGGGCGTCACGGACCTCGGCGACGCGGTCGGCGAGCTTGTCGCGCAGCTCGTCGAGGGTCAGAGCCTTGGCGGACGGCTTGTCCGCCGTCTTGGCAGGCTTGAACGGCTCCGGCGCCGGCTCGCGGGCCGATGCGATCGGCGCGCTCAGCGTCAGGCCGGCCAGGGCTGCGAGCAGCACGGCGCGACCGAGCGGTCGCAGGGCCGGGCGGGCGGGGTCGATCGGGGCAATCTGGAAGGGGGCCATGCGGGGCTCGCGGAAGGTGTCGTGTCCCTCCTGCTTTCGGCGTGGGCCCGCCGGACTTGAGCACTTCGGGCGCGCCGGACCCCGCCTCAGGCCGCCGCGCGTGTCGAACGTCGCAGCAGCCAGCGATGCCAGCGCCAGGCGAGCAGGCCGATCGCCATCAGGCCGGCCGAGGTCAGGCTCAGCGCCAGCGCGCTGTGCATGACCAGCGGCGTGATCACGCCGGCCACCAGCGCGTTGGCCAGGCTGCCCACGGTGGCCTGCAGCGACGAGGCCATGCCGCGCCGGTCGGGCGCGAGGTCCAGCACCATCAGCGTCACCACCGGCACCAGCACGGCCCAGCCCAGGCTGAACAGCAGGATCGGCGGGAAGGCCCACAGCGGATGCAGCGGCAGCAGCACGGTGCCGGCGATGTTGAGCGCGCTGGCCGCCGTCATGATCACGAAGCCCCAGCGGATCTGCCGGCGGGGCTCGATGCGACCGGCCATGCGCCCGCTGGCCACAGCCCCGACCATGATGCCGGCGATGGTCGACAGGAAGAACCAGAAGAACTGCGCCGGCTGCAGCCCCAGCAGCTCACCGAGGAAGGCCGGCGCGCCCAGCACGTACAGGAACATGCCGTTGAACGGCACGCCCGAGGCCAGCGCCAGCAGCCAGAAGCGGCGGTCGCTGCCCAGCTCGCGGTAGCCCTGCCAGAGCGAGCGCACCGACAGCGGCTGGCGTCGCTCGCGCGGCAGGGTCTCGGGCAGGGACCGCCACACGCCCAGCCAGATCGCGCAGCCCACCAGCGCGAGGAAGAAGAACACCGCGCGCCAGTCCAGATGCACGAACAGCCAGCCGCCGATCAGCGGCGCGATCGCCGGGGCGATGCCGAAGAAGATCGTCACCTGCGACATCATCTTCTGGGCCTGATCGGGCGAGTAGACGTCGCGGATGACGGCCCGCGAGACCACCATGCCCGCACCGGTGGACATGCCCTGCAGCGCGCGCAGGACGATCAGCCAGCCGATGTGGTCGGTCAGCGCGCAGCCCAGGCTGGTCAGCGTGAACACCGCCACCCCGACCAGCACGACCGGCCGGCGCCCCAGCGCGTCCGACAGCGCGCCGTGGAACAGGTTCATCAGGGCGAAGCCGAGCAGGTAGGCCGACAGCGTCTGCTGCATCTCGACCGGCGTGGCACCCAGCGAGGCGGCGATGCCGGCGAAGGCGGGCAGATAGGTGTCGATCGAGAACGGCCCGAGCGTGCCCAGGCTGGCCAGCAGCAGCGCCTGGGCCCAGCGCGGGGCCTGCCATTCGGTGCGGGTCGGGTGTTGCACCGGCCGCCCTCAGTCCGGATGGGCCTGGGCCACCAGCGGCTCGGGCCGGGCCCGCAGTGCCGACAGCACGCCGATCACCAGCAGCGCCACGCCCAGCAGCGTCACCGGGCCGGGCGGATGGCCGCGCAGGATGAAGGCGTAGCTCAGCGCGGCCAGCGTCTCGAAGACGATCAGCTGGCCCGCCACGGTGGTGGGCAGGCGCTGGCTGGCCTCGTTCCAGCACAGCGTGCCGAGCCAGGACGCCAGCAGGCCGATGGTCGCCATCAGGCCGATGAAGAACAGCGGACGCGGGCCGAAGGGCAAGGGGAAGTCGCTGCCCGACAGCGTCATCGCCGACCACGTCACCGCATAGCCCACCAGCGCCAGCGGCAGCGTGGCCAGACCCTGCGCGGTGGCCCAGGTGCGCGGGCTGCGGTCGGGGTGGGCGCGCATCCAGTCGGCATTGCGCAGGGGGTACCAGGTCCAGCAGACGACCGCGCCGACGGCCAGCAGCGCGCCGGTGGCGTAGCGGCCGAAGTCGGCATCCGGATCGGCCTGCAGCGCGGCCAGTTCGACCTGGTTGACGCAGCCGATGCCCGCGGCGATCAGCAGCAGCGAGGGCAGCAGCTGCAGCCACGGCAGCTTGCCGTCGCGCCGGGCATCGCGCAGGTTGGAGGTGATGGCGATGACCACCGGCAGCGTGCCGATGATCATGGTCGGCAGCGGCCCGCCGGCACGCTGGATCGCCGCCGACAGGAACAGGTAGTAGATGACGTTGCCCACCAGCGCGAGCCGCAGCGCCTCGCGCCAGTCGGCCCGGCTGAGGCCGCGCAGCCGCTCGCGGTCCAGCCAGCCCAGCGGCAGGGCGATCAGGCCGAAGGCGAGGTAGCGGCCGAAGGACTGCAGCGTGGCGGGGTATTCCGGCAGCAGGAGCGGGCCGACGAAGACGAGCCCCCACATCAGTCCGGCGGCGAGGGCGAAGGCGGTTCCGATCCACATCGGTGCATTGTCCATGGGCGCCCCACGTTGACCGGCCTGTCAGCCGGCGCCGTCGGCCGACCGTTGTTCGACACACCGAGTCGATGGAGTCTTCGATGTCCCTCAGTTCCGCAGCCTTCTCGCCCTGGCCGGGTCGAGCCGCCGCCCTTCTTGGAACGCTGGCACTGCTGCTCGGCCTGGCGACGATGACCGGCGCAGCCCGGGCGGCCGATGACCCGCCGGGCCGGGTCGGCCGCATCGTGCGGGTCGACGGCGACGCCCGGCTGCGTCACGACGACGGCACGCCCGCCGTCGAGCACCGCGAGGACAACCTGCACAACTGGCCGGTGACCGGCGGCGATCGGCTCTCGGTGGGCCGCGACAGCCGGCTGGAGCTGGCGATCGGATCGACCCGCCTGCGACTGGGCGCGGACAGCGAGCTGAACGTGACGGTGCTGGACGACGAGCGCATCACGCTCGAACTCGTCGAGGGCAGTCTGGCGATCGTGCTGCGCAGCGAGGAAGTCGCCCGCGAGCTGGACGTCGACACCATCGCCGGCCGCCTCAGCCCGACCGGCGCCGGCCTGTTCCGCATCGACGTGCCCGCGCCCCGGCGCGGCGAGCCCGACACGGCTGCGGCCACCGCCTGGCGTCAGGCGCTGGTGATCGACCAGCCGGGCGTCGGCCGGCTGACCCTCAGGCCCGGCCAGCGCGCCGAGCTCTACCGCGACGGCGGCTGGCGTCTGGGCACGCCGGCATCGGACGATTTCGCCCGCTGGGCGATGACGCAGGACGGCCTGCGTGAACTGGCCGGGCGCGACGACCCGGTGCCCTCCGAGATGACCGGCGCGGACGACCTGGACGAACACGGCGACTGGACCCGCGCGCCCGAGCACGGCTGGGTCTGGTTCCCGCGCCGGGTCGGACCGTCCTGGGCGCCCTACCGCGACGGCCGCTGGGTCTGGATCCGGCCGTGGGGATGGACCTGGATCGACGACGCGCCCTGGGGCTATGCGCCCTTCCACTACGGCCGCTGGGTCTGGTGGCGCGACCGCTGGGGCTGGGTCCCCGGCGACTGGACGCCGCGCCCGGCCTGGGCGCCGGCGCTGGTGGTCTGGAACGGCAACCCGGGCGTGTCCTGGTCGGTCTCGATCGGCACCGGCGTGGCCTGGTATCCGCTGGCGCCGCGCGAGGTCTACGTGCCGTCCTTCCGCGTCGGGCTGCGCTACGTGCAGGCGGTCAACCGCCCCCATGTGCACGACGACCGGCTGTTCGGTCGGGTGGTCGAACGCCCGGACGAGGTGCTGCGCGGCACGCCCTTCCGCTACAGCGGTTTCCGGGCCGCGATCAGCGTCGGCGACGGCGGCCGTCGCGGCCGGGTCGAGACCGGCCCGGGCGTGATCCGCGCCCAGCCCTGGCGCGACGACCGCCTGCCACCCCGGGTGCGAGCCCCCGAGCCGCCCCCGCCGGTGCTGCGCCGCGAACCGCCGCCGGTCCGGGTGATCGAACGGCCGGAGCGCCCGGACCGACCGGATCGTCCGGATCGGGTCGACAGAGGTGATCGAGGTGATCGAGGTGACCGAGGTGAGCGCGGCCCGGACCGTGGCCTGGAGCGCACGATCCCCGCACCACGCCCGGCGCCGTCGGCCTCGCAGACCGCGCCGATGCCCGTCGAGATCGTGCGCCCGGCGCCGCGTGCGGAGGTCGCCCCGCCGCCCGAGCGTCGACGGCCGGAGCTGCCGCGCGCCGACCTGCCACGGCCCGAGATGGCCCGGCCGCTGCCGGCCCGTCCGATGGAGATGCGGCCGCCGGATGTCCCGGCGCGGGGCGGGGACAGGGGTGGAGAAAGAGGCGGAGAGCGCGGCGGCAAGCCCGATCGCTGGCCACCCGAACGCGGCGAGCGCTGAGCCCGCTCAGGCCCGCAACAGCCGCGCGTAGACGCCCAGGCCGGCCGCCACGCTGGCGAGCCGGTCGCCGTGCACCGGTCGAGCGGCGGGGAAGGCCGCCGACAGCGCGTCGGTCAGGCCCTTCAGGCCGGTCGAGCCGCCGGTGAAGAACAGCGCGTCGATGCGGGCCGGATCCAGCCCGGCCAGCCGCACCGTCTCGTGCGCGGCGGCGGTGATGCGGCCGATGTCGTCGCCCACCAGCTCGCCGGCCCGCCCGGCGTCCAGGCCGACGTCCAGGCCCCGTTCGACCAGCGCCAGCGAGATGCGCGTCTGGCCGCCGGCCGCCACATCGATCTTGGCCCGCTCGGCCCGCGCCAGCAGGTCATGGCCCAGGTGGTCGGTCAGCACCTTCATCAGGCGCTGGTGCATCAGCGGATCGGCGTAGTTGACCTTGGTCGCACGCGCCTCGGCCAGCCGCTGCGGGCGGTAGAGCGTGTTGACCAGGTGCCAGGTGGCCAGGTCGAAGTAGATCCGGCTGGGCACCTCGCGCGGCGGCTGGCCGCCGATCGACGGGCCGACGCTGCCGTAGCCGATCGCCGGCAGGATCGCGCCAAGCTCGACGCGGCGGTCGAAGTCGGTGCCGGCGATGTGCACGCCGTGGTTCGCCAGCACGTCGTCACGCCGGTCCAGCCGGGTCCGGCGCTCCGGGCCGATGCGCACGACCGAGAAGTCGGACGTGCCCCCGCCGATGTCGGCCACCAGCAGCCACTGCTCGGCATCGACCGTGGCCTCGTGGTGCAGCGCCGCGGCCAGCGGCTCGTACTGGAAGGCGATCTCCTCGAAGCCCACCGCCCGCGCGGCCGCTTCCAGCGCCGCCTGCGCCTGCGCGTCGCGCACCGGGTCGTCGTCGACGAAGAAGACCGGACGGCCCAGCACCGCATGGTGTATCGCATGGCCGGCACGCGCCTCGGCGGCGCGCTTGAGGTGCATCAGGTAGCCGGTGATGACGTCGCTGAAGCTGACCGAGCGGCCCGCGCCGATGTCGGTGTGCTGGTCCATCAGGCTGGAGCCGAGCACGCTCTTCATCGAGCGCATCAGGCGGCCGTCGGTGCCCTCGGTGTAGGCGGCCACCGCCGCCCGGCCGAACAGCCGGGGCAGGTTCTGCAACCCCGGTCCTTCGGCCAGGTAGAACACGGCGGTGGGCATGGTCAGCTGACCGTCTTCCAGCGGCACCAGCGCCATGCCACCGGGCGCGTCGGCGTCGGGCACGGCGATCGCCGAGTTGGAGGTGCCGAAGTCGATCGCGCAGAAGTCGTCGGCGGGGATGTTTCTGGCGGTCAAGGAGGCGGCTTTCTCGGCTGGCTGGGTTTGGCGGGGCGCGGATGATACGGGCGCCGCCCCTGCTGACACCCCGCTGTCAGCAGGGGCGGCGCAGCATGAAGGCTCCTGCAACCGACCGATGAGGAGTCCTTCATGACCCAGCCGTCCCACCCCGCCGCCCAGCCCGAGCGCGCCATCAACTGGTTCGAGATCCCCGTGACCGACCTCGACCGCGCCCAGCGCTGCTACGAGGCGGTGCTCGACCGCCCGCTGCGGCGCGAATCGATGGGCCCGCAGGCCGAACTGGCGGTCTTCCCGTACGAGGCCGGCACGGCCACCGGCGGCTGCCTGATGAAGTCGCCCGGGCTGCGTCCGAGCCCGGACGGCGCACGGATCTACCTGAACGCCGAACCATCGCTGGACGCCGCCGTCGGTCGCGCCGAACGCGCCGGCCTGCGCGTGCTGGTGCCGCGCGTCGACCTGCCGGGCGACATGGGCGCCTTCGCGGTGATCGTCGACAGCGAGGGCAACCACGTCGGGCTGCACGCGCTGCGCTGACCGCTTCCGTCGGCAAGGTGGCATCCGCAAGGGTCCAGGCCGGTCGGATACTTGGCCGACCGGCACCTCGGAGACCGCCATGAACTACGCCTACACCATCGTCTACGTCCGCGAGCCGGAAGCGTCGCTGGCCTTCTATGAGCGCGCCTTCGGCCTGAGCCGCCGCTTCATCTCGCCAGAGGGCGACTACGGCGAGCTGCAGACCGGCGCGACGACGATCTCGTTCGCCCGCCACGCGCTGGCGCGCGACAGCCTGGGCCACGACTACGTGGCGGTTGACGCCTCGGCGCAGCCGCCCGGCATCGAGATCGGCTTCACGGTGGCTGACGTGCCGGCCGCCGTCGCCCGCGCGGTCGAGGCCGGCGCGACGACGCTCAAGCCGCCAACCGTCAAGCCCTGGGGCCAGACCGTCGCCTACGTGCGCTGCCCGGACGGCAGCCTGGTCGAACTCTGCACGCCGATGTCGGCCTGAACATGGTCCGCTCGCGCGTCGATGATCAGGCCGTGCCGCTGGGCCCGACCTCGGCCGCCTGGCTGGCGCGGGTCGGCGTGCACACCGTCGCCGACGTGAAGGCGAACGACGCCGTCAGGCTCTATCTGGACGTGCGCAAGATCTGGCCGGCCGCCAGTCTCAACCTGCTGTGGGCGCTGGTGGCCGTGCAGGACGGCTGCCACTGGCGCGAGGTCGCCCGCGAGCGCCGCACCGAGCTGCTGATGCGACTGGACGACCTGGGCGCCGCGCCGCGCCGGAGCCGGAGCCGCTGAATGCGTCGCGCCGAACGCCTCTTCGAGCTGGTCCAGCTGATCCGCGGACGCCGCCTGTCGACCGGCGCCTGGCTGGCCGACCGGCTGGGCGTGTCGGCCCGCACCGTCTACCGCGATGTCGCCGACCTGATGGCCCAGGGCGTGCCGATCGAGGGCGAGGCTGGCGTCGGCTACCGGCTCGGATCGGGCTACGAGCTGCCGCCGCTGATGTTCAGCAGCGCCCAGGCGCAGGCGCTGGTGGCGGCGATCCGGGTGGCCGCGCCCCGGCTGGACGAGCGCATGGCACGCGACGCGGAAGACGCGCTCGGCCGCATCCTGGCCGTCATGCCGATGACCGAACGCACGGCGGCCGACCGGCTGGCGCTGTTCGTGCCCGGGCATCTGCACGATCGCATGCCCGGGCGCGAGTCGCTGGCGCCGGTCCGGCTGGCGATCGACCAGCGCCGCAAGCTGCGGCTGGCCTACCGCGACGCCGCCGGCAACGACAGCGTGCGCGTGGTGCGCCCGCTGGGCTGCTTCTGCTGGGACACGGTCTGGACGCTGGCGGCGTGGTGCGAGGCGCGAGCGGACTTCCGCCACTTCCGGCTCGACCGGATGGCCGGGATCGAGACGCTGGACGAGACCTTCCGCGACGAGCCCGGCCGCACGCTGGCCGACTTCCTCAGGCGCATCGCGCACGAGACCGGCCGCCGGCCGGCCTGATCCGCCCGAGTGGCTCAGGCGGCCAGCGCCGGCGCCTTCAGATGCCAGTCGGTGGCCTGCTGCAGCGCGTGGCCCGCGTGCAGCAGCGCGCCTTCCTGCCAGTAGTTGCCGATCAGCTGAAGGCCGACCGGCAGGCCGGCATCACCCGACCCCGCCGGCACGCTGATGCCGGGCAGGCCGGCCAGGCTGGCGGGCAGCGTGAAGATGTCGGCGAGGTACTCGGCCACCGGATCGCTCTGGCTGCCCAGCGGGCGCGCCACCGTCGGCGCCACCGGGCCGGCGATCAGGTCGCACTGGGCGAAGGCGGCCTGGAAGTCGTCGGCAATCATGCGGCGCAGCTTCTGCGCCTGCAGGTAGTAGGCGTCGTAGTAGCCGTGGCTCAGCACGTAGGTGCCGATCATGATGCGGCGCTTGACCTCGGGGCCGAAGCCCTCGCTGCGGCTCTTGCGGTACATCTCGCC
>JACCDS011535406.1_pt1 | contig 19307 bp, 14 predicted proteins | sample 7446441 | NCBI WGS metagenome assembly JACCDS01 (sample SAMN15323445, study PRJNA562643) | freshwater metagenome | isolation source: river surface water | place: USA:Blue River Watershed | collected 2017-08-17
CTGCTGCACACGGGCGCGCTGCTGGCCTTCGACCAGCACCTTGACGGTGCCATCGGGCAGCTTGAGCATCTGCAGGATGGTCGAGACACAGCCCACATCAAACATGTCGGAGGCCTCGGGTTCATCCTTGGCGGCAGTTTTTTGCGCCACCAGCATGATGCGGCGGTCACTGGACATGGCCGATTCGAGCGCCTTGATGCTCTTGGGACGGCCCACGAAGAGCGGGATCACCATGTGCGGGAAGATCACGACATCGCGCAGCGGCAGCAGCGGCAACTCGATGGGGGTGGCAGGCAGAGGGGTATGACCGGACATGGTTGAACCTTTTAATGACCTGTTGAATATGGATAGCGTACGAGGATTTTCAACCCGGCTTTGATGATAAGTCGGGCTGTCAGGTCAAATCCATGAAGGTGGGGCGGAAAAACCGGCTGGTTCAGGCCTTCTTGGCGGCCTCGCGGTACACCAGCAGAGGGGGCTTGTTTTCTTCGATGGTGGACTCCTCCACCACCGCCCGCTCCACATTGCTCATGCCCGGCAGCTCGAACATGGTGTCGATCAGGGACTGCTCCAGGATGGAGCGCAGGCCGCGCGCGCCGGTCTTGCGGACCAGCGCCTTGCGGGCGATGGCCTTGAGCGCCGTGGGGCGGATCTCCAGGTCCACGCCTTCCATGGCGAAGAGCTTGGCGTACTGCTTGACCAGGGCGTTTTTCGGCTCGGTCAGGATCTGCACCAGGGCGTCTTCGCTCAGCTCTGCCAGGGTGGCCACCACCGGCATGCGGCCGACCAGCTCGGGGATCAGGCCGAACTTGATCAGGTCCTCGGGTTCGACCTCCTTGAACACCTCGGTCAGGCTGCGCTGCTGCTTGCTCTTGACCGCGGCACCGAAGCCGATGCCGGAGGATTCGGTGCGGTTCTCGATCACCTTCTCCAGGCCGGCGAAGGCGCCGCCGCAGATGAAAAGGATGTTGGTGGTGTCGATCTGGATAAAGTCCTGGTTCGGGTGCTTGCGCCCGCCCTGCGGCGGCACGCTGGCCATGGTGCCCTCGATGAGCTTGAGCAGGGCCTGCTGCACGCCTTCGCCCGAGACGTCACGCGTGATGGAGGGGTTGTCGGACTTGCGCGAAATCTTGTCGATCTCGTCGATGTAGACGATACCGCGCTGGGCCTTGTCGACCTCGTAGTTGCAGCTCTGCAGCAGCTTGGCGATGATGTTTTCGACGTCCTCGCCCACGTAACCGGCCTCGGTCAGCGTGGTGGCATCGGCCATCACGAAAGGCACGTTGAGTTGGCGCGCCAGGGTCTGGGCCAGCAGGGTCTTGCCCGAGCCGGTGGGACCGATCAGCAGGATGTTGCTCTTGGCGAGTTCGACCTCGTCCTTGCGCGCCGATTCCTTGTGCTGAAGGCGCTTGTAGTGGTTGTAGACCGCCACGGCCAGCGTACGCTTGGCGGCTTCCTGGCCGATCACGTAGTTGTCCAGATTGCTCTTGATCTCCGAGGGCGTGGGCAGACTGCCGCGGCCCTCGGTCGATTCGGTACCGGCCGGCAGTTCATCGCGGATGATCTCGTTGCACAACTCGATACATTCGTCGCAGACGAAAACCGAGGGGCCGGCTATCAGCTTCTTGACCTCGTGCTGGCTCTTGCCGCAGAAAGAGCAGTACAGGGTTTTTTCGCTGGTCGCGCCTTTTTTGTCGGCCATGGGAGGAACGCCTTTTCGGTGTTTTACCGAATCTATGATAACCAAGCGGCGCCGACCCCGACCACGGGACTGGCGCCAGAAAACAACAGGCCCGACAAACGGCTCAAGGACGCTTGGCGATGACCTGATCCACCAGGCCGTAATCCTTGGCCTCGTCGGCCGAGAGGTAATAGTCCCGCTCGGTGTCGCGCTCGATCTTGTCCAGGGGCTGGCCGGTGCGCTCGGCCAGGATCTTGTTGAGCTGCTCGCGGGTCTTGAGGATCTCACGGGCATGGATCTCGATCTCGGTGGCCTGGCCCTGGGTGCCGCCCAGGGGCTGGTGGATCATGACCTTGGAATTGGGCAGGGAGAAACGCTTGCCCTTGGCCCCGGCGGCCAACAGGAAAGCCCCCATGCTGGCGGCCATGCCCACGCACAGCGTGGACACGTCGGGCTTGATGAAATTCATGGTGTCGAAGATCGCCATGCCGGCGCTGACCGAACCACCGGGCGAGTTGATGTAGAAGGAAATGTCCTTGTCGGGGTTCTCGCTCTCCAGGAAGAGCAGCTGGGCCACCACCAGATTGGCCGTCTGGTCATTGACCGGGCCAACCAGGAAGACCACGCGCTCCTTGAGCAGACGCGAATAGATGTCGTAGGAACGCTCGCCGCGGCCCGATTGCTCGATCACCATCGGGATCATGCCCAGGGCCTGGGTGTCCAGGGCGCCGTTGTATGCACTGTTGCGCAGATTCATGTTCGCTCCAAATATTAGGTCTACTTTACCGAAAAATACGCGCCCCCAATGCAAATGGGGCCTGACTCCCGGACTGCAAGCCCGAGCGACAAGCCCCACCTGCCGGGATCAGGCGACCTTGATCAGGCCTGGCCCATCAGTTCGTCGAAGGACATCGCCTTCTCGCTGATCTTGGCTTTGGACAGCACGAAGTCGGTGACGTTGTTCTCGATCACCACGGCCTCCACTTCGGCCATGCGGCGGTTGTCACCCAGGTACCAGCGCTTCACGTCTTCCGGACGCTCGTAGCTGGCGGCCAGCTCGTCCACATGGGCCTTGATCTGCTCCGGGGTAGCGTGCAGATTGTTGACACGCACCAGCTCGGCCACCACCAGGCCCAGGCGCACGCGGCGCTCGGCCTGCGGCTGGAACATCTCGCCGGGGATCGGGGCCTTGTCGGCGTCCTTGATACCGCGCTGCTTGAGATCGGCGCGGGCGCCTTCGACCATGCGGTCGATCTCGGCCTGCACGATGGATTTGGGCAGGTCCAACTCGGCTTTGGTGAGCAGGGCATCCATCACGGCCTGCTTGTTGCGGGCCGCCAGGCGCGACTTGACCTCGCGCTCCAGGTTTTTCTTGATGTCGGCGTTCAGGGCCGCCACGGTGCCTTCGGCCACACCCAGGGACTTGGCCAGGGCGTCGTTGATCTCGGGCAGGTGGGCCGCCTCGATCTTCTTGACCGTGACCAGGAAGTCGGCGGTCTTGCCGGCCACGTCCTGGCCGTGGTAATCGGCCGGAAAGGCCAGGGGGAAGGTCTTGCTCTCGCCGGACTTCATGCCGCGCACGGCCTCCTCGAACTCCTTGAGCATCTGGCCTTCGCCGACCAGGAACTGGAAGTCATCGGACTTGCCGCCGGCGAAGGGCTCGCCGTCGATCTTGCCTTCGAAGTCCACCGTCACGCGGTCGCCGTCCTGGGCGGCGGCGTCCTGAGCGCGCTGGGCGAAGGTGCGGCGCTGCTTGCGCAGGATGTCCAGGGTCTTCTGGATGGCGGCTTCGCTGACTTCGGAATTCAGCTTCTCGATCTCGGCGCCAGCCAGGTCGCCGATCTTGACTTCCGGGTAGACCTCGAACACGGCGTCAAAGCTGACCTCGCCGGCGGGAGCGCCTTCCTTCTCGGTAATGCGCGGCTGGCCGGCCACACGCAGCTTGGCTTCGTTGGCGGCCTGGCTGAAGGCCTCGCCGACCTTGTCGTTCAACACTTCGTAGTGCACGGAATAGCCGTAGCGCTGGGTCACCACGTTCATCGGCACCTTGCCGGGACGGAAACCGTCCATCTTGACGGTGCGGGCCAGCTTCTTCAGGCGCGTGTCGACTTCGGACTGGATGACCGCCAGGGGCAGGCTCAGGGTGATCTTGCGCTCGAGCTTCTCGAGGGTTTCAACGGTAACGGCCATGATGCAAACACTCCAAAAATGTCAAAAACGGGCACGGCCTGGCAGCCGCACTCCCGGCCGGTCCGGTGGCCCATGGGCTGCCCGGACTGGTGCGCGGGGGGGGACTCGAACCCCCACACCATTGCTGGCGTCAGGACCTAAACCTGGTGCGTCTACCAATTTCGCCACCCGCGCGGGAACAAAAATGGGGAGGTCATGGACAGACCTCCCCGATGAAATCGGTCAACCGGCTATTTTAACCTGCCGGAACCGGTGATTCCTGCCAGTGCCGCCGCCTGGTTTCAAGCCGAAGCCGGAAGCTCGCGTTTCACACGGAACCATGCGGGGTCTGGCGCTTCGCGCTGGCCCCCGCGGGGCGGATTCATGGAGACGCCGGTGTTTCGCGCTTCACGCGAAACCATGCGGCGTACATCGCCGGCAAGGCCAGCAGTGTCAGCACGGTGGCAACGATCAGGCCGCCCATGATGGCCACGGCCATGGGGCCCCAGAACACCGAGCGCGACAGCGGAATCATGGCCAGCACGGCAGCGGCGGCCGTCAGCACGATGGGGCGCAGGCGGCGCACCGCGGACTCCACGATGGCGTCCCAGGCCGGGATACCGGCAGCACGGTCCTGCTCGATCTGGTCGATCAGGATCACCGAGTTGCGCTGGATCATGCCCATGAGGGCGATCACGCCCAGCAGGGCCACGAAACCGAAAGGCCGGTTGAGCAGCAACAGCGCCCCGGCCACCCCAGCCAGGCCCAGGGGGCCGGTCAGGAAGACCAGCATGGCGCGGCTGAAGCTCTGCAGCTGCAACATGAGCAGCGTGAAGGTGAGGAAGAGCATCAGGGGCATGCCCGCGGCGATCGAACCCGTGCCCTTGCTGCTCTCCTCCACCGCACCGGCCACCTCGATGCGGTAGCCATTCAGGCCGTCGGCGTGCCATTTGGACTCCAGGGCCCGCAGCGAAGGCAGCAGCTCGGCCGTCAAGGTGGCGCCCTGCATGCCTTCCACGGCATCGGACTGCACGGTGATGCCGAACTCGCGGTTCTCGCGCCACATGACCCCGGGCTCCCAGGTGAAGACGGGCTTGGCGATCTGGGTCAGCGGGATGGAGCGACCGCTGGCCGTCGGCAGATAGGCATTGGCCAGGTCGCTGATGGCATTGCGCTCGTCCAGGGGCTGGCGCAGCACGATGTCGATCAGCTTGTCCCCCTCGCGGTACTGACCCACGTTCTGGCCGGCCAACAGGGTGCGTGAGCCCTGGGCGATGGACTGGCTGCTGACACCCAGCGCGCGCGCCTTGGCCTGGTCGATCTCCAGGCGCAAGACCTTGACTGATTCATTCCAGTTGTCGTTGACACCGCGCGTGTTGGGGCTCTCGCGCATCACGGCCTTGACTTCGTCGGCACGCTCGCGCAGCACGGCAGGATCGGCACCCACCACCCGGAACTGAACCGGATAGGGCACCGGCGGGCCATTGGGCAGCAGCTTGACCCGGCCACGCACCTCGGGGAACTCCTGGGCCAGCAGGGACGGCAGTTGCACTCGCAGCGTCTCACGCGTCTTGAGGTCTTTGGGCAGCAGGATGAACTGCGACACATTGGTCTGCGGAAAGACCTGATCCAGCGGCAGATAAAAACGCGGCACACCCGAGCCCACCCAGGTGCTCACCGCATTCACGCCCGGCAACGCCAGCAGGCGCTTTTCCACGCGCTGCGTCGCTTCCTCGTTGGCTGTGAAAGACGTGCCTTCCGGGAACCAGATGTCCACCAGGATTTCCGGCCGACTCGAATCGGGGAAAAACTGCTGCTGCACCTTGCCCATGCCGGCAATGCCCAACGCAAAGGTCAGCACCGTGGCGCCGATGGTGAGCCAGCGATGCTGCACACACCAGTTCACGACGGCGCGAAAGCGCTGGTAAAAAGGCGTGTCGAAGTGTTCGTGAGGACCACCGGCGGGATCCGGTTGGGCCGATGAATGGTGCGGTTGGGCCTTGAGCAGCAGCGTGCCCAGATAAGGCACGAAATAGACCGAGACGATCCAGCTCAGCACCAGGGCCAGCGCGGTCACGCCGAAGATGGCGAAGGTGTACTCGCCCACGGCCGACTTGGCCATGCCGATGGGCAGGAACCCGGCCGCCGTGATCAGGGTGCCCGTGAGCATGGGCATGGCGGTGATCTCGTAGGCGAAGGTGGCCGCGCGCACCTTGTCGTAGCCCTCCTCCATCTTGCGCACCATCATCTCCACGGCAATGATGGCGTCGTCCACCAGCAGGCCCAGGGCGATGATCAGTGAACCCAGCGAGATCTTGTGCAGGCCTATGCCCCAGTACTGCATGCCCAGGAAGGTCAGCGCCAGCACCAGGGGGATGGTGATGCCCACCACCAGGCCGGGCCGCATGTCCACGTAATAACGTTTCCACAGCGGCAGGTGCTGCGAACCCTGGTGCTTGTGCAGGCCCAGGCTGATGAAGCTGACTACCAGCACGATCATCACGGCCTCGATCAGCACGCCGACGAACTCGTTGACAGACGTCGCCACCGCCCTGGGCTGGTCCTGCAACTGCACCAGCTCGATGCCGGCGGGCAGGTTCTTTTCAATGCGGTCCGTGGTCTTGCGCAGGGACTTGCCCAGCGCGATGATGTCCCCGCCCTTGGCCATGGAGATGCCCAGGGCGATGACCTGTTTGCCCTGGTGGCGCACCTTGATGCTGGCCGGGTCCACATAGCCCCGCTTGATCTCGGCGATATCGCCCAGGCGCAGCTGGTTGCCCGTGCTGCCGCGGATGGGCATGGCACGCAACTGCCCCACGGCCTCGAACTGGCCGGCCACGCGCACCTGCACCACGTCCAGCGGCGTCTGCACCGCGCCGGCGCTTTCCACCGCGTTCTGCTGGCCCAGCTGGGCCAGCACCTGGTTCAGGTCCAGCCCGAGCTGCGAGAGGCGCTTCTGCGAGATCTCGATGTAGAGCTTCTCGTCCTGCACGCCAAACAGCTCGACCTTGGCCACATCGGGCACGCGCAGCAACTGCTGGCGCACATCATCGGCAAAGACCTTCACTTCGGCATCGCTGAAGCCATCGGCCTCCAGCGCGTAGATCACACCGTAGACATCACCAAACTCGTCGTTGAAGAAAGGCCCCTGGATGCCGCCGGGCAGCGTGCCCCGCATGTCGCCGATCTTCTTGCGCACCGTGTACCAAGTATTGGCCACGTCGACCGCCTTGGTCGAATCCTTGAGCTGGAAGATGATCTGCGATTCACCCGGCTTGGAGTAGCTGCGGATCTTGTCGGAACCCGGCACCTCCTGCAGGGTGCGCTCGATCTTGTCGGTCACCTGCTCGGCCACCTGCTGCGCCGTGGCACCAGGCCAGTAGGTACGCACCACCATGGCCCGGAAAGTAAAGGGCGGATCCTCGTCCTGCCCCAGCTGGAAATAGACGGCAAAACCCAGCAGCATCAGCACCACCAGCAGGTAGCGTGTGAGCGCCGGGTGCTCGATGGCCCAGCGTGAGAGATTGAAGCCCGGCGATGCCTGTTCTGTGGAACTCATGCGCGCCTCACTTGCTGGCAGCCGGGGCTGCGGCTGCGCTGCCCAGCGTGGCGTTCACGGCGGTCTGCGGCTGGCTGGTCAGGCTCGTGGCCGTCTTCTCGCGGTAGATCGTCACCTTCTGCCCGGGCGACAGCACATGCACACCCGCCGACACCACCATCTGGCCTTCCTGCAGGCCGCCGGCCAGCACGGCCTCGTTGCCGTCGGCCGTGGCGATCTGCACCGCTCGGGACGCGACGGTCATGGTCTGGGGATCCAGCACCCAGACCGCCGTCGTCTGGCCGTCCTGGCGCAGAGCGCTGGTGGGCAGCTTGATAGCCACCACCCGCTGCTCATTGCGCAGCTTGGGGAAAACCGTCACGGTCGCGCCCAGCGGGGGCGGCTGCCGCCCCTCCAGCGCCACCTTGACCTGGTAGGTGCGTGTCACCGGGTCGGTGCTGGCCGACACCTCGCGCACACGACCGAGCAACTGGGTCTGGCCGGGCCAGACCCGCACCTCGACCGCGCTGCCCTGGGGCATGACAGCCAGCTTGTCTTCCGGCACGGCAAACACCGCATCACGCGGACCATCCTGCGCCACACGCACCACGGGCTGGCCGGCGCTGACCACCTGGCCGGGCTCGGCCTCGACGGCCGTCACCACACCTGCGGCATCGGCCACCAGGGTCGTGTAACTGCCCTGGTTGCGCTGGGACGCCAGCTGCGCCTGGGCCTGGTCGACCTGGGCCTGCGCCGCCTTGAGCGCGGCATCACGCCGCTCCAGCTCGGCACCGCTGATGAAGTTCTGCTCGCGCAATTCCTTGAAGCGCTTGAAATCGGCTGCTGCCAGGTCCCGGTTGGTCACGGCCGCGCCGAATTGCGCCTGGGCGGCATCCGCCGCCAGGCGGTAGTCCTGCGGGTCGAGCCGGGCCAGCACCTGGCCGGCCTTGACCCGCTGGCCCAGCTCGACTTCGCGGCGCACCAGCTTGCCGGCCACCCGGAAGCCCAGGCGCGACTCGATGCGCGGACGGACCTCGCCCGAAAACTCCTGCGTGGCATTCAGGCTGGCCTTGCGCACGGTCAGGACCTTGACCGCCCGCACCGGCTCTTCCTGCGGGGCCTGACGCGAACAGGCGGCCAAGGCGAGGGCGACGATCGGCAGCAAGGCCAGCAAGGCGGCGCGACGGGGCCAATAAGGGCGGGTATCGGGCATGGCTGAGATTCCCAGTAATGAATTCGAATTAATAACCGACTGGTCAGTAATCTAGGTAAAAACCCGTCCCCTGTCAAGCCGGGTGAAAATCCCCGCCGTGAACAAGCCCATCCCCATCCCGCCGGTCGAGCACTACGAGAACTTCCCCGTGGCCTCCTGGCTCTGCCCGCCGCGCCTGCGCCCGCCCATCGCCGCCATCTACCACTACGCCCGCACGGCCGACGACATCGCCGACGAAGGCGAAGCCCCGGCCCAGCAGCGCCTGGAAGCGCTGAGCGCCTACCGGGCCGACCTGCTGGCCCTGGCCCAGGGCCAGCAGGTCAGCGGGCGCTGGCCGCAGGTCTTCGGGCCGCTGGCGGCCATGCTGGCGGCCTTTCACCTGCCTGTGTCCCTGCTGGACGACCTGCTGGACGCCTTTGCCCAGGACGTACGCAAGACCCGCGACCGGGCCAGCTACGCCGACCCGGCCGAACTGCTGGACTACTGCCGCCGCTCGGCCAACCCGGTGGGCCGCCTGCTGCTGCACCTCTACGGCCTGCGGGACGAGGCCGCGCTGCGCGAGAGCGATGCCATCTGCAGCGCCCTGCAATTGATCAACTTCTGGCAGGACCTCGGCCGCGACATCCCGCGCGACCGCCACTACCTGAGCGACGCCGACTGCGCCGCCCATGGTGTGCAACGCGAGGAACTGGCGCAACTGCAAGCCAGCCCTCGCGTCCTGGCACTGATCGCAGCGCAGGTGCACACCGCCCGCGCCCTCATGCTGCAGGGTGCCCCGCTGGTGCACCGTATCCCGGGCCGCGCCGGCTGGGAATTGCGCTTGGTCGTGCAGGGTGGCCTGCGCATCCTGGACAAGATCGAGGCCCTGGGCTTCAACACCTTGCAGCACCGCCCCACGGTCGGGGCCGGCGATGCTCCGTTGATCCTTTGGCGCAGCCTGTGGATGTGAAGCAGCGACAATGCGCCCCATGACGCCCGAGCACTACGTCCAGCAAAAAGCCGCCGCCTCCGGCAGCAGCTTCTATTACGCCTTCCTTTTCCTGCCCAAACCACGACGTGCCGCCATCACGGCCTTCTACGCCTTCTGCCGCGAGGTGGACGATGTGGTCGACGAAGTGAGCGACCCCGGTGTGGCCCAGACCAAGCTGGCCTGGTGGGAAGCCGAGGTGGCCCGCGCCTACGCGGGCCAGCCCACGCACCCCGTGCTGCAGGCCCTGATGCCGCACACCGCCGCCTACGGCATCGAGGCCCGCCACCTGCTGGCCGTGATCGAAGGCTGCCAGATGGACCTGCAGCAGACCCGCTACCTGGACTACCCGGGCCTGCAACGCTACTGCCATCTGGTGGCCGGCGTGGTGGGCGAAGTGGCGGCCCGCATCTTCGGCCAGACCCAGGAACAGACCACACGCTACGCCCATACCCTGGGCCTGGCCTTCCAGCTGACCAACATCATCCGCGACGTCGGCGAGGATGCGCTGCGCGGACGCATCTACCTGCCGGTCAACGAACTGCAGCAGTTCGACGTCAAGGCCCATGAAGTGCTCAAGCGCCAGTACTCGGAGCGCTTCGCGGCCTTGATGAAGTTCCAGACCGCACGGGCCCACCAGCTCTACGACGAGGCCCTGGCCCTGCTGCCCGAGGTCGACCGCCGCGCCCAGAAACCGGGCCTGATGATGGCCAGCATCTACCGCACCCTGCTGCGCGAAATCGAAGGCGACAATTTCCAGGTGCTGCACCAGCGCACCAGCCTCACGCCCCTGCGCAAGCTCTGGCTGGCCTGGCGCGTGCAGGCGCTGGGGAAAATGTAGACATGGCCCCCACGGTCGCCCACTCCGTGTGGCTCCCTGCCCCCCAAGGGGGCCGCGTTTCGCCTTGGGGCGGCCCGGCGGCGAAACCAGAGCCTTGCGCATGAAGCTGGCCATCGTCGGTGCCGGCTGGGCTGGCATGGCGGCAGCCGTCGAGGCTGTCAACCAGGGGCACCAAGTCACGGTCTACGAAGCTGCCCGTACCCTGGGGGGTCGGGCACGTGGCCTGCAAGGCTATCTGCCCGACGGACGCGTCGTCGCGATGGACAACGGACAGCACATCCTGATCGGCGCCTACACCGAAACACTGCGCCTCATGCGGCAGGTGGGTGTGGACACGGGGACGGCGCTGCAACGCCTCCCGCTGACCTTGAAGTTTCCCGACGGCGCCGGCCTGCAACTGCCGCGCCTGCCCGTGCCGCTGGACGTGCTGGCCGGCATCGCGCGCACCCGCAGCTGGCCCTTGCGGGAGCGCCTGGGCCTGCTGCGCGCGGCCCTGGGCTGGAAACTCAAGGGATTCGAATGTGAAGCGCGGCTGTCGGTAGCCGAGTTGTGTCGCAAGCTCGGCCCCCATGTGATGCAGGAGCTGATCGAGCCGCTGTGCGTGTCGGCCCTGAACACCCCCGCCCGTCAGGCCAGCGCCCAGGTTTTCCTGCGCGTGCTGCGCGATGCCTTGTTCGGCGTTCCCGGCGGCTCGCAACTGCTGCTGCCCCGGCTGGATCTGTCCGCGCTTTTCCCGCAGGCCGCCGCTCACTGGCTGGCAAAAAACGGGGCCACCGTTCATGCCGGGGTGCGCATCAGCACCTTGCAGGCCCAGGCGAAGCAGTGGCAGCTCGATGCGCAGGTCTTTGATGCCGTGCTGCTGGCCTGCCCCTCGACCGAGGCCGCGCGCCTGGTCGGCGGCGCAGCAGACACCGGCGCGGAAGCCGTCCCGCTGCGCACCTGGGCCGCTGCGGCCGCGGCCCTGCACTTCGAGGCCATCACCACCGTCTACGCCTGGGCCCCGAACACCAGGCTGGCACTGCCCCTGCTGGCGCTGCGCCACGATGGGCAGCAGCCCGCGCAATTCGTCTTCGACCGCGGCCAGCTCGGCGGACCGGCCGGCCTGCTGGCCTTCGTGATCAGCGCCAGCCAGGGGGAACGCGACCTTCTGCAGGCGCAGGTGCTGCAGCAGGCGCGCAGCCAGTTGGGCCTGGCACTGCAGCTGGTGCAGACCGTGGTCGAGAGGCGCGCCACCTTCGCCTGCACCCCCGGCCTGCGGCGCCCCACGCAGGCCATTGCACCAGGCCTGCTGGCCTGTGGCGACTATGTCGAGGGCCCCTACCCCGCCACGCTGGAGGGTGCGGTGCGCAGCGGACTGGCCGCCGCCCATGCGATCGCGGAGTGATACAAATGCAAACCAGAAAACCACCGGTCCGTGAAAACGGCCGGGGTGGTCCCTGCACAATGGCCCTTGCCATGGTGCAAGCTGTAGACCGGGAGCCAACGCCAAGATGAAACGCGTCCTCAAAATCCTCTTTGTCCTGTTCATCGTGCTGCTGACGGCACTGGCCATCGCCATCGCGGCGGGGGTCTGGCATGCCCGCGGCAAGCTGCCCCAGCGCAGCGGTACGCTGACGCTGAGCCAGCTCAAGGAACCGGTCCTCGTGAACTGGGACGAACGCGGCGTGCCGCACCTGCAGGCGCAGAACGAAACCGATCTCTACCGCGCCCTCGGTTTTCTGCACGCTCAGGACCGCCTGTTCCAGATGGAAATGCTGCGGCGCCTGGCGCGCGGTGAACTGGCCGAGATCCTGGGCGCCAAGCTGCTCGACACCGACCGCCTCTTCCGCACCCTGGAGCTGCGCCACCAGGCCGATGCCATGGCCCGGCGCATCGACCGCGACAGCCCCGCCTGGCGGGGCCTGCAAGCCTATCTGGACGGCGTCAACGAGTTCCAGGACACGCGCCCCCTGCCGGTCGAGTTCGAACTGCTGCGCATCCAGCCCCAGCCGTTCACGCCGACCGACACCCTGGCCGTGGCCGGCTACCTGGCCTACAGCTTCGCCGCTGCGCTGCGCACCGAGCCCGCACTGACCTATGTGCGCGACCAGCTCGGGCCGGATTACCTGCAGGTCTTCGATCTCGAATGGCAGCCCCTGGGCGTGCTCGGCCCGATGGCGGAAAAGACATCGGCACGCAAGCTGGCCGCGGCCGACTGGCAGGCGCTGGCCCGCCTCGCCGAAGTCAGCCAGCAGGCCCTGGCACTGGCTGGCGTGCCGCTCTTCGAGGGCAGCAATGCCTGGGCGGTTTCCGGGCGCCGCACCACCAGCGGCAAGCCCCTGCTGGCCGGCGATCCGCACATCGCCTATGCCCTGCCCGCCGTCTGGTACGAGGCCCATCTCAGCGCGCCCGGCTTCGAGCTCTATGGCCATCACCAGGCGCTCAATCCTTACGCCCTGCTCGGCCACAACCGGCAGTTCGGCTGGAGCCTGACCATGTTCCAGAACGACGACATGGATCTGGTGGCCCTCAAGGTCAAACCCGACAACCCCCTGCAGGTCTGGCATCAGGGCCAGTGGACCGCGCTGCAGAGCCGCAGCGAAATCATCGCGGTCAAGAACGCAGATCCGGTCAGCATCACCCTGACCCGCTCGCCCCACGGCCCTCTCATCAACCAGGCCTTCCCCGACAGCCTGGGACAGGCACCGATCGCCCTCTGGTGGGTTTTCCTGGAAACCGAGAACCCCCTCCTGGATGCCTTTTACGAACTCAACCGCGCCGACACCCTGCCCAAGGCGCGCAACGCCGCCAGCAAGATCCACGCGCCAGGCTTGAACGTGGTGTGGGCCCAAGCGGGAGGTGACATCGGCTGGTGGGCCGCCGCCAGGCTGGTCCAGCGGCCGCCCGGCGTGAACCCGAGCTTCATCCTCGACGGCGGCAGCGAGCAGGCCGACAAGCCGGGTTATTACCGCTTTGCCGACAATCCGCAGGAAGAAAACCCGGCGCGCGGGTATATCGTCTCGGCCAACCACCAACCCGTGCCGCGCAGCGGCGTACCGGTGCCGGGCTACTACAACCTGCCCGACCGCGCACGGCGCCTGGACCAGTTGCTGCGCCAGCCTGGTGCGTCCTGGAATCTGCAAAACAGCCAGGCCCTGCAACTCGACGAACAGACCGACTATGCGGCGCGTGTACTGCGCCCGCTGCTGCCGCTGCTGCGCGAAATCGCAAGCGATTCGATCGAACGCTCGCTGATCGACCAGATCGCCGAATGGGACGGCCGCCACACCACCACCAGCATCGCCCCGACGCTCTACAACCAGTTCCTCTACGAACTGGCCCGGGCCGCCATGGCCGACGAAATGGGCGAAGCGCAGTTCAGCAACCTGCTGCGCACGCGCGCCATCGACCACGCCCTGCCGCGCCTGGCCGCCGACCCGCGCTCGCCCTGGTGGGACGACCGACGCACAGAGGCCAAGGAAAGCCGCAAGGACATCGTGAGGCAGGCCTGGCGCGCGAGCCTCAAGCATCTGCAGGACGTGCGCGGCATCTCGTTGCCCGGCTGGACCTGGGGCCACAACCACACCCTCACCCACGTCCACCCCCTGGGCCGCATCCGGCCGCTGGACAAGCTGTTCAACGTCGGCCCGCTGCAAGCCCCGGGCGGGCGCGAGATCCCCAACAATCTGGCGCACGCCCTGGGTCCGGCGCCCTGGAGCGTCAACTACGGCCCCTCGACGCGCCGGTTGATCGACTTCGCCGATGCCGGTAAGGCCCTGGGCATCAACCCGGTGGGCCAGAGCGGTGCGTTGTTCGACCCGCACCGCGCCGATCAGGCCCAGGACTTCATCGCCGGGCGCTACCAGCCCATGCACCTGGCGCCGGCCGACGTGAAGGCCGCCACGCGCAGCACGCTGCTGCTGCAACCGGCCCCTTAGGCGGCTTGTCGCAACAGGGTGCAGAGCTCGCTCATGTCGGCCACGGTGGCGTGCGGGCGATGCGCCTCGTGTTCCCACGCATGGCTGCCGCGGTTCACCCAGACCGTCTGCAGGCCGGCGTCCAGGGCGCCCACGATGTCCAGTGCCGCATCATCCCCCACATGCAGCACCTCGTGCGGCAACACGCCGGCGGCCTGCGCCGCGGCATGGAAGATGCGCGCATCGGGCTTGCCCACGCCGAAGGCCTGCGCGCTGAAATCCGCGTGAAAAAACTCGCCCAGGCCGATGCGCTGCACATCGGCGTTGCCGTTGGACAGGGCCACCACCGGGTAACGCTGCGCCAGCCAGGCCAGCGCCGGGCGCGCGTCCTCGTAGAGCTCCACGCGCATGCGCTCGGTGATGAAGACCTCGTAGGCGTCCTCCACCAGCGCCGTGTCCTCGCCATGGCGCTGCAGGGCGCGGCGGATCAGCTCCTGGCGCAGGGTGCGCAGGTCGTGGCCGATCTCGGGCCGGCTCTGTTGCACCTCACGGCGCAGGGCCAGGCGCTGTTCGGCATCGGCCAGCCACGCCGAGGTATTCGGCGCATGTGGCCGCAGCCAGTCCTGCAGGGCCTGTTCGGCCCGCGCGATCACCGGCCAGATCGGCCACAGGGTGTCGTCGAGATCGAGGGATATCGCCCTGACTTTCTTGGGATCCAACATAGGTGGGCGAGAATACCGCATGGCATTCCAAAAAGAACCCGCGCACACCCATGGCCAGGCGCCGTCCACGGCCATTCTGCTGTGCAACCTGGGCACGCCCGACGCCCCCACACCAGCGGCGCTGCGTCGTTACCTGGCCGAGTTCCTGGGTGACCACCGCGTGGTGGAGATCCCCCGGCCGATCTGGTGGCTGATCCTGCACGGCATCATCCTGCGCCTGCGGCCCGCCAAGTCGGCCGCCAAGTACGCCAGCATCTGGACCCCCGAGGGTTCGCCGCTCAAGGTCTGGACCGAGAAGCAGGCGCAGGGCCTGCAAACATGGATGCAGCAGCAGGGCCAGCACGTGACCGTGCGCTACGCCATGCGCTACGGCAACCCGTCCATTGCCACCCAACTCGATGCCCTCAAGGCCGAGGGCGTGACGCGCGTGCTGGTGCTGCCGGCCTACCCGCAGTACTCGGGCACCACCACGGCCAGCGTCAGCGATGCCGTCTGCCACTGGGCCGAGCAGGTGCGCGCGATTCCCGAGCTGCGTTTCATCAAGCACTACCACGATGACGCCGGCTACATCGGCGCACTGGCGCGGCGCATCCGCGCCCACTGGCAGGAACATGGCCGGCCGGACCAGTTGCTCATGAGCTTTCACGGTGTGCCCGAACGCACCCTGCAGCTGGGCGATCCCTACCATTGCGAATGCCTCAAGACCGCCCGCCTGCTGGCGCAGGAGCTGGGGCTGACGCAAGAGCAGTACCGCGTGACCTTCCAGTCGCGCTTCGGCAAGGCCAAGTGGCTGGAACCCGCTACCGAGCCCACGCTGGTCCAGCTGGCGCAGGCCGGCGTGAAGCGCGTGGACGTGACCTGCCCCGGCTTCACCAGCGATTGCCTGGAGACACTGGAAGAGATCGCGCAGGAAGCGCGCGAGGCCTTCCTGCACGCCGGCGGCCAGTCCTTCCACTACATCCCCTGCCTGAACGACAGCGCGGACTGGATCGCAGCCCTGGGCCGGCTCAGCGAGCAGCACCTGGGGGGCTGGCCGACCCGCCAGGCCCCGGATGCCACGGCCCTGGCCGCAACCCGTGCGGCAGCCCTGGCAGCCGGCGCGCAGAGCTAGATCTTCTTGGACGGACGCAGCGCCTGGTAGGCCGGCCGCGCCAGGCAGGCCGCCAGCCAGGTGCTGACCAGCGGGTAGGACGTCATGAGCTCACGGGTGGCGCGCACCCAGAGCAGCACGCTGGCCACGCAGAGGTCGGCCACGGTGAAGCGGTCGGCGGCCAGGTGGGCCTGGCCCTGCGCCTGCTGCTGCACCAGGTGCTTCTCCAGCACGCGCAGCGGCACATGCAGGCGTTGCTCGGCCTTGTCGGCCAGCTCGGGTTTGCGTTCCTCGGGCGCCATGGCGAAACGGTGCATCAGCACCGTGAGTGCATCCTTCTCCACCTCGCTCATGACCCAGAAGGCCCATCGCAGGGCCTCGGCGTCCTCGCGCGGCGTGGCGGGCGTCAGGGTGCGGCCGTCGGCCTGTCCATGGTGGCGCGCGATGTAGAGCGCGCAAGCCATGCTTTCCCAGACCGTCACATTCCCCTCCGGCCGGTGGTCGACCACCACCGGGACACGGCCATTGGCATTGAGCGCCAGAAACTCCGACGTGCGCGAGGCACCCGCACGGTAATCGGTCAGCACATGCTCGAAAGCCAGACCCAGCTCGGTGGCGGCCCACAGAGGGCGCAGCGCGCGCGAAGCCTGGATGCCGTAGATCGTCAACGCCATGTCGTCTCCTGGATGAAAACAGACGGCATTGTGCCCAAGACGCGCAACGTCCTGTTCAGTCGTGGCGTCGGATGAAGTCCATCACCGCGTCGAACTGCCCCGGCACATTGAGCGCCGGCGCATGGCCACAGCCCGGCACCTCGATCACCTGCAGGCGGCCCGACCGACCCGGGCCCCGCGTGCGCATGCGTTCGACCGTCTCGGGCCGCACGAGATCGGATTCGGTCCCGCGCAGCAAGAGCACCGGAATGTCGATCCGATCGTAGTGGTCCCAGATCAGATAGTCGTCGGGGTGGTGGACGAACTGCTGCACCATGGCCGGGTCGTAGTGCGGGGTCACACGGCCATCGGGCAGGCGGCGCGTCGACGTCTCGGTCAGCCTGCGCCATTGCGCGTCGCTGAGCCAGCCAAAGGGCTGGTAGGCTTGGCGAAAAAACGCCTCCAGCTCGCCCACCGTGTCGAAGGCCGGCGGATTGCCGGCATAGGCGCGGATGCGTGCGATGGCGGCATCGGCCAGCTGCGGCGCATTGTCGTTGAGCACCAGGCTGCGGATGCGGGCCTTGAGTTGCGGCTGGCAACGGCCCGAGGCGCAGACCATGCCGATGGCCCCGCCCATGGAGGTGCCCACCCAGTGCGCCGACGTGATGTCTAGCTGGTCGAACAGATCGGCCGCCAGGCGGGCATAGAAGGCCAGGCAGTATTCCTGCGCTGGCTGCGGGCTCCACTGGCTGTAGCCCCGACCCAGGGTGTCGGGGCAGATCACGCGGTAGCCCTGGGCGCTCAGGTGCTCGGCCAGCTCGTCCATGTCGCGTCCGGTGCGCGCCAGGCCATGCCAGGCGACCACGGTCTCGCCTTGACCCGCGCCCCACTCCATGTAATGGATTTCGCGCCCGGCCAGGCTCAGGTAGTTCGACGTGGGTTTCATGGCCTGCCCCGCAGCGCCAGCGCGCGCAAACGCCCCACCACCCCGGTCGGGAAGTAGTAAACCGACAAGACAAAAAGCAGACCGAGCCAGAGCAACCAGCGGTCGGGTGACAGCAGGGCGGCCAGCAGCGGCAGGCCGGCGGCGGCCTCGCTGCCCAGACGCAACAGATCCTGCAGATAACTCTGGGCCACCACGAACAGGGCCGCGCCGATGGCCGCGCCGTAGATCGTGCCCATGCCGCCGATCACCACGACCAGCAGCACGTCCATCATGATCTCGAAGGAGAGCGAGGTGTCCGGCCCGTTGTAGCGCAGCCAGAGCGCCAGCATGGCGCCCGCCAGGCAGGCGAACAGGGCCGAGAGCACGCTGGACAGCGTGCGATAGACCACCACGCGGTAGCCCAGGGCCTCGGCGCGGAACTCGTTTTCGCGGATGGCCTGCAACACACGGCCGAAGGGTGAGTTCACGATGCGCAGCAGGGCCAGCAGCAACCCCAGCGCCAGCACGAACAGCAGGTAGTAGTTGATCAAACGGCCGTCGATCATGGTGCCCAGCACCGGCGCTTCGAACAGCTCGAAGCTGGGTGAGAGCAGCGCCGGCAGCTTGAAGCTCAGGCCGTCCTCGCCGCCGGTGAACTCCGACAGCTGCGAGGCCAGGGTCTGGAAGGCCGAGGCCACGGCCAGCGTGATCATGGCGAAGAAGATGGCCCGCACCCGCAGCGAGAACAGGCCGATGGCCAGGGCCAGCAGCAGCGACAGCACCAGGGCCGCGGCCAGCCCCACGCCCAATGCAGCCCAGGTCGGCCCCAGGCGCGTGCTGGCAATGGCGATGCCATAGGCGCCGATGCCGAAGAACATGGTGTGGGCAAAACTCACGATGCCGGTGTAACCCAGCAGCAGGTCGAAGCTGGCCACCAGCACCAGGAAGATCAGCACCTTGGCCGCGACGTTGAGCGCCTTGACGCCCGGCACGATGAAGGGCGCGGCCGCCAGGGCCAGCAGGAGCAGGACCAGCAGCACGGCCAGGATGCGGCTGCGCGGCAGGTCATGGGAGATGAGACGGGCCAACATGCTTCGCTCCGTTCAGCGGTTCGCGACCGGATAGACACCCTGCGGCCGCCACAGCAGGATGGCCACCATCAGCGCGATGTTGGAGAACAGCGCCACCTTGGGCACCAGGAAACCGGTGTAGTTGGCCAGCAGGCCCACCGGCAGCGCGTCGATGAGCGCGCCCGCCGTGGAGCCCACGCCGCCGATGATGATGACGATGAAGATCAGCACATTGACCTGCGCCCCCATCTGCGGCACCACGTTCTGCTGGTACAGGCCCCACATCACGCCGCCCAGGCCGGCCAGGGCGCTGCCCATGACAAAGACGCCCACGAACAGCCGGCGGATGCGGTAGCCCAGGGCTTCGACCATCTCGCGGTCCTGCACACCGGCGCGGATCAGCAGGCCGATCTTGGTACGCGAGAGTGTCCAGGCCTGAGCGGCAAAAACGGCCAAGCCGACCACGACGGCGATCAGGCGGTATTTCTCGACCGCCGCATCGCCCAGCAGCACGGCGCCTCGCATGGCCTCGGGCAGCGGCA
>JACCDS012097990.1_pt1 | contig 19304 bp, 19 predicted proteins | sample 7446441 | NCBI WGS metagenome assembly JACCDS01 (sample SAMN15323445, study PRJNA562643) | freshwater metagenome | isolation source: river surface water | place: USA:Blue River Watershed | collected 2017-08-17
CCCACACAAACTGGCCAATGGCCAGTGCCAGGCTGAGGGTGACGATGCCCAGGCCGGTGGAGGTGTTGATCGGGCTGACATACAGGCCAATCGACTGGCGCATGCCCATGGTGATCATGAGGATGCCGGCGGCGGCCAGCGTGACGGCCATGGCGCCGGGGTGCTTGAGGGAACGGAACACAGGGGACTTTCAGACAATCAAACAGCGTTGATGGTAGCCCGATCCCCGCTTCTCTGCAGACCGGCAGGCGACAGGCGCGGGGCCGGTTTGCACTGGCAAGCGGAAATCAGAGCATGTAGCCGCGGATCAAAACCGCCTGCCGCTCTGGTCGCAAAGGCTGCAGGGTGCCCACAAAAAGACGTCGGTTGAGCCAGGCATGAGGTCCCTCGGGCGCCGTGACGCGGATGCACGAACGTGCATAGCGCTCGGGCTGGACGCTTTCATCGATCAGCACCTGGTTGTGCACGGTGATGATGACCCCGTCATGGGTGCGCATTTCATACAGTGCCTCCAGCTCCTTGATGCCGTCGGGGCGCAGGGTCTGCCGGTCGGCGCCACCGGCACAGACCTCGCCATGGAAAGACTCGAAGCCTTCGGCGCCCCAGAATTGCCCGCCCAGGATCGGCACACACCAGCGCTCGCCACGCGGACCCGTGCCCCAGGATTCGCGCTCGGCCACGTCGACCACCGCATGCCAGACCAGGCGGCCCTGAACCATCAATGGCGCTGTGCGCCCCGCCAATGCCTTGGCCTCGGAAGAAGAAGGGTTGTCTGAGCTCATGACCGGTTTTTGCAGTGGCGAACAAGAAAGTCTGCCACAGTCCGGGTGGCTGGCGCCACGTCGCGCGCAGGCAGGACTATGCCCAAGGGCTCGAAAGGCAGCCACTCGGGCAAACGCAAGGCCACCACCTGCCCGGCTGCGCGCAGCTGGCCAAACACACTGGCCGGCACCAGCGTCAGCAGTTCCTGCTGCTGCAGCATGGCCCAGGTCATCGAGGTCACCCGGGTGATGACCTGGCTTTGCTGCACCGACACCCCCAGCCTTTGGCACAGCTCGTCGAGCTTGTGGCGCGCGGCTGAATCCACCGGCGTGATCAGCCAGGTGGCCCTGGCCAGATCGTTCCATGAGGCCATCTTTTTGCGCGTGAGCGGATGGTCCGGTGCGCAGACCACCACAAACTCATCGTCCATCAGCGGTACAAAATGCCAGCCTTGCGGGATCACGGCCGACTGGCGGCACAGGCCCAGATCCACTTCCTGCCTTGCAATCGCCTGGAACTGCGCATGCACCTCGGCTTCGCGCACATGCAGCTGAATGCCGGGGTGGCGCTCGCTGAGCGCAGGCAGAGCCCGCACCAGCAAGCCATTGATGGCGGCCGTCGATGCCAGGATGCGCACCACCCCCTGACCCGTCTGCGCCCGCTCCACCACGGCCTCGGCTGTGGCACTCAGCCCAAACAAGGATTGCTGCGCCAGCGGCAGCAGGTCACGGCAGACCGCCGTGGGCATCACGCCCCGGGCGTGGCGGTGAAAGAGCTGCACTTCCAGCAGGGACTCCAGATCGGCCAGCAGTTGCGTGACCGCCGGCTGGGTCATGCCGATCGACTCGGCCGTGCGCTTGACACTGCCCAGTTCGGCCAGACGCACCAGCACCTGCAAATGCCGAAAGCGGGCCTTCGCCAGAAGGCGGTTGAGGAGAACAAGTGCAGAAGCGGCCATGCATCAAGAATGCTTATACCTGTGTGGCCGATTTTATTTCCCATCGGCCTGGCCGCTGACCACAATCGCGCCACACCATTCCTACAACACGGAGACACACCATGCCCTTGCAGCCTTCACGCCGACAGGCCCTGCAGTCGCTTGCCGCGGGCGGCTTCGCCCTGGCTTGCCCCAGCTGGGGGCAAAGCCCTTATCCCAGCCGCACCGTCAAGATGGTGGTGGGCTCGCCGCCCGGCGGCCCCTCCGATTTCATGGCCCGCATCTTCGGTGATGCCTTGGGTCCGGCCCTGGGCCAAAGCTTTGTGGTCGAAAACAAACCCGGCGCCAGCGGCATGCCCGCCGCCGACAGCGTGGTCAAGTCGGCTCCCGACGGCCATACCCTGCTGATGTCCGGACCGGCTTCGATTGCGGTGGTGCCACACCTGTTCTCCAAAATCACCTACGACCCGATGACCGACCTCACGCCGGTCGCCATGCTGGGCGCCGGTGCCTTCGTGCTGGTGGTCCACCCATCGGTGAATGTGCGCAATGTGCAGGAGCTGATCCAGCTGGCCAAGTCCAAGCCCGATGGCCTGACCTATGGATCGGGCGGCAATGGCTCATCGGGCCACCTGTGCACCGAACTCTTTTGCAGCCTCACAGGCACACGCATGACCCACATCCCCTACAAGGGCGATGGCCAGGCGGTCAACGACCTGCTCGCGGGTCAGATCCAGGTCATGTTCACGGCGCCCAACGTGGCCATGGCCAACGTGAAGGCCGGTCGCCTGAAGCTGCTGGCCGTGACCACCAAGGAGCGCGTCTCCAGCATGCCCGATGTGCCTGCAGTTCACGAGACGCTCAAGGACTTTGAATACCTCGGCTGGATCCTCGCCTTTGCGCCGGCCGCCACGCCCCGCGCCGTCATCGACACCCTGGCCAGCGCCTGGAACAAGGCCCGCAGCACGCCCGCCATCCGCAACAAGCTTGAAGAGCTGGCCATGAGTGCGCCCGAGCGTTTTGCCAACCGGCAAACCCTGCTGGAGTTTGTAAAAAATGAACACGCGCGTCTGGGCAAGCTGATCCGCGAGGCAGGCATCAAGGCAGAGGGTTGAGCACCGAATGAGCACGGCTGACTTTGAAGCCCTGAGCCCGGTCGCCTGGCGCTTGCCCCATGGCGTGCAGCTGCACACCGTGCGTGAGGGCCGGGGCACGCCCCTGTTCTTCATCCATGGCGCCATGGGCGACTGGCGGTCCTGGGCCGCGCAATGGGCAGCCTTCACGCCGCATTTCGACTGCGTCAGCTACAGCCGACGTTACAGCTTTCCCAACCACAACCCCATGCCCTCACCCGACCATGGAGCCTTGCATGAAGCGCAGGACCTGCAGCTGCTGATGGATGCGATGGGCATCGAGTGCGCCGTGCTGGTAGGCAGTTCCTACGGCGCCTTCACGGCACTGGCACTGGCCGTGCAGTGCCCGCAGCGCGTGCAGGCCGTGGTCGCGGTGGAGCCGCCAATGATGAAATACGCCAGCCACACGCGGCAGGGGCAGGCGGTGGCCGAAGCCTTCCGGCGCGAGGTGATCGAACCGGCCAATGCCGCGTTCCGCGCAGGCGAAGACGAACGTGCGGCGCAGATCATGACCGGCGGCATCAATGGCAGCCAGTCTGGTGTGAACAGCGGTGCGGCGATGACGCGTCGCCTGCAAAACCTGCGCGCGATGAAAATGCTGGCCCTGTCCAGCGACGAGTTTCCCTTGCTGACGCCTGAACAATTGGGCGGACTGCCCATGCCCGTGCTGCTGCTGGCCGGGCGTCAGACCCAAGCCGTGCATCGGGCCATCTTCGAAAATGTCTGTGCAGCCATGCCCCAGGCCCGGCATGGTTGGGTGGATGGTGCGGGCCATGGTGTGACACGCGAACAGCCCGAGACCTTCAACCGGCTGGCATTGGACTTTCTGCTGGAACGACCAGGTGGATGAACCCCGTTGGCACACCATGTGCATGCCCTGAGCGCATCAGGAACAGGTATTGCAACGGCCTCCACACCCCCTGACACTGCTGTTTTTGCGGAGCTGATGCATGCCCAGCAACATCCACACCATGACCGATCTGTTCAAGCAACTCGGGCTGCCGGCCGACCCCGCGTCCATCCAGGCCTTCATTGCGCGGCATGAAGGTGCCTGCACGGATTGCGCGCTGCCCCATGCCCCGATCTGGACCGAAAGCCAGCGCGCCTTTCTGGAACAGGCCGTGGCCGAAGACTCCGACTGGGCGCTGCCCGCCGAAGCCTTGGCGGGCATGCTCGGGCACTGAGATCAGGTCAGGCGACTCGACGCTTTTGCACCGCCTGCGCGAGCGCCTGGAGCACCGGGACCGTCTGCTCGAAGCTGATGCAGGCGTCGGTGATGGACACGCCGTACTGCAGGGGCTGGCCGGGTTTCTGGTCCTGGCGGCCTTCGTGGATATGGCTTTCGACCATCAGGCCCATGATGCGCCGGTCACCCGCGGCGATTTGCCCAGACACATCGTGCGCGACCTCGATCTGCTTTTGGTGCTGCTTGCTGCTGTTGGCGTGCGACACATCGACCATGACCTGCGGGGGCAGGCCCGAAGCTTCGAGCGCCTTGCAGGCCGCATCGACATCGGCGGCCGAATAGTTGGGCGCCTTGCCGCCACGCAGGATGATGTGCACGTCCTGGTTGCCGCGGGTTTCAAAAATGGCAGCCTGGCCCATCTTGGTCATGCCCATGAAGGCGTGTGGCGCTTTGGACGCCACAACCGCATCGGCCGCCACCTTCACGCCGCCGTCGGTCCCGTTCTTGAAGCCCACCGGGCACGACAGGCCACTGGCGAGCTGGCGGTGGCTCTGGCTTTCGGTGGTGCGCGCGCCAATCGCGCCCCAGGTCACCAAGTCGCTGATGAACTGCGGGCTGAGCAAATCCAGAAACTCGGTGGCCACCGGCAGGCCAATGTCCAGCACATCGAGCAGCAGTTTGCGCGCCATCTCCAGCCCCTGGTTCATGGCGAAGCTGCCGTCCAGGTGCGGGTCGTTGATGTAGCCCTTCCAGCCCACGGTGGTGCGCGGCTTCTCGAAGTAGACACGCATCACCACGATCAAGTCTTTCACGTGCTGGTCGGCCTCCACTTTGAGGCGCCGGGCGTAGTCGATGGCCTGATCGTGGTCATGAATCGAGCAAGGCCCGACCACGACCACCAGCCGGTCGTCACGGCCTTGCAGCACATCCGAAATCGCCTTGCGCGAACTTTCAACCAGCACCAGATGGGCAGGCGTGGCAGGCAAGCGCTCTTCGAGCAGTGCGGGCGTCATGAGCGGGCGCACCGAAGCGATGCGGGTGTCGTCGATGCGGGTTTTGTCTTGGGTCGAAAGCATGGGGTTCACCGGATAATCTGCGCAAAGTGTAAAGGCCCGCCATGACTGAAACCCTGCCCCCGCCCCAGCTCGAACATGTTTGCGACCTGGCGGTCACGATCTCGCCCCCTGTCGAAGTGGGCCAGACCGTGGCCGGCCTGCGCCGCATGATCCCGATCACCGGCGGCGTGGTCAAAGGCCCTCGCCTGAACGGCAAGGTGCTGGCGGGCGGCGCGGACTTCCAGCTCATTCTGGCAGGCGGCACACAGGCGCACCTGGACGCACGCTATGTGATCGAACTCGATGACGGCACGCGGGTGTTCGTGCAGAACACCGCGCTGCGCGTGGCCTCGCTGGAAAACTCGCAGCGCATCATGCGCGGGGAACCGGTCAATCCGGGCGAGATCTATTTCCGCTGTCAGCCCCAGCTCGAAGCCGCAGGCGAGAAGTGGGCCTGGCTGGCGGAGAGCCAGTTCATTGGCAGCGGCCGGCGTGCGCCAGATGGGGTGTTTTTGAGTTTTTACCGGGTGCTGTAAAGCTCAGTGCGGCTGCGCTGCCACCAGCTTGAGGCCAAAGGCCACAAACACTGCACCGGTGATGCGGTCCATGGCCCTCTGCACACGCGGACGGGCCAGCCATTGCTGCAGCGGACGAGCCGCCGCAACCAGCAGCACAAACCACAGCAATGACAAGCCCACGTGGATGCCGGCCAGCGCAAAGATGTAGGGCCCTGCAGGCACATCGGCCACCATGAACTGCGGCAGCAGCGTGACGTAGAACACCCCCACCTTGGGGTTGAGCACATTCGTCAGGAACCCCGTCCAGAAGGCTGAACCCGAGGGTGCCGGTCCGGCTGTCAAAGCCTGACCCGCAGTGGTCTTGCGACGCAGCAGCTTCAGGCCCTGCCACAACAGGTAGACCGCGCCGGCCACCTTGAGCACATTGAATGCGAGTGTGGAAGCCGTGAGCAAGGCGCCCAGACCGAGTGCGACCACCGCGCCCCAGACCAGGCAACCGGCCGCAATGCCCAGCGCCGCCTGCAGCGCACGCCGCGCCCCCGATGTGACCAGTGCCCGCAACACCAGTGCGGTGTCTACCCCGGGGGTGGCCGCGAGCAAGGCAGCCGCCACGGTGAAGGCCAGAAGGCTTTGGGTCAGGGTCATGGGTTCAGACAAATCGTGAAGGCAGATACGGGGTCGGGTCAATCCAGGTGTGCTCACCCTGGATCATCTCGGCCAGCAAGCGACCCGCCACGGACCCGAGCGTGAAGCCCTGGTGCGCATGCCCGAAATTGAACCACAGGCCCTTGTGCCGTGGCGCAGGCCCCATGACCGGCAGCATGTCAGCCGTACAGGGGCGTGCACCCAGCCAGGGCGGATGGTCCACAGGGCTGTGGAGATCCATCAGTTCGCGGGCCATGGCCTCGGCGCGTGGCAGCTGAACAGGGGTGGCTGCAGCGTCTACAGGGGCAAATTCAGCGCCTGTGGTCAGGCGCATGCCCCGCCGCATGGGCGCCAGAACATAGCCACGCTCCGCATCCAGCAAAGCCAACTGGAGCCGATCTCCACCCGCGTAATGCTGGTGGTAACCCCTTTTGACAAACAGCGGCATCCGGTAACCCAACTGGCGAATCAGCGGGTCAGACCATGGCCCCAAAGCCAGCACGACATGCTGCGCCTGCAGCCAGCCTTGCGAGGTTTGCACACGCCATCCATCACCCTGGGCCTGCAAGGTAGAGGCATCGCCCTTCAGCCATTGCCCACCCAAATCCGACAGAAGAGCGGCATAGCGCTGCACAAGATCACCCGGGTCCTGCACGGACCAGGCGTCCAGCCAATGAACGGCGCCGGCCAGCCGCATTCGCAAGGCCGGCTCCGCGCGGGCCACCGACGCACCGTCCTGGATGTGTGCCCGAATGCCGTAGGCCTGCTGCAGGCGCTCAGCTTCTGCAGCGGCCTGGGCGAAAGCCGCTTCGCTGCGGTAGGCCTTGCGAAAACCTTCACGCGTGATGAGCGATTGCGCTCCAGACTGCTCGATCAGCGGCTGATGCTCGTCAAGGGCGTGGGCAATCAAGCGGCTGTAGGCCACCGACTGCCTGGCATGGCTGTCCGGGTGAGACGCCCTGAAGTAGCGCCACAAGGCGGGCGCCAGCCGCGGCAGTGCAGCCAGGTGGTAATGGATGTCCGCCCCCTGGCCCAAGGCCACGCTGAGGATCTTGCGCCAGTCCCTTGGAAAGGCATACGGCTCCACCGCTTCACGCTGGATCAGGCCCGCATTGCCGTAAGACGTTTCCTGGCCGGGCTGGGTCCTGTCCACCAGCGCCACGTTGTGCCCGCGCTGGCGAAGGTGCAAGGCCGTGCAGGTGCCAACCATCCCGGCGCCCAGAACAACAACATCGAGCTGACTCATGCCGCCACCGTATGTCTGCGCAGACGCATTTGGTTCAACAGCACGGGCGCCACCAGGGCCATGCCCAGCAAGGTGATCTTCAAACCCGGTGCAATCAGACAGATGGCCGAAAGCACGCACAACCATCGCTCCCAGCGCTGCATGATCGTCATGAAGTACCCACTGAGCGCAGCTGCCAGCACCACGATGCCCATGACGCAACCCGCAAAGGTGACCACAAAGTCTCCCCAGCTGAACCCTTTCGCCACCAAAAGCAATGAGGGAGAAAACACAAAGACAAAAGGCACCAAGGCCTTCGCCAATCCGAGGCGGAAAGCCATGTTGCCGGTCTTGAACGGATCACTGCCCGCCATGCCTGCCGCGGCATAGGCCGCCAAGGCCACCGGTGGCGTGATATCAGCCAGCACGCCGTAATAAAAGACAAAGAAATGGGCCACCAAGGGTTCAACGCCGAGTTGCACCAGGGTGGGTGCAGCCACGGTGACCATGATGATGTAGTTGGCGGTGGTCGGGATGCCGCAGCCCATGAGCACGCACACCACGCCAGTCATGACCAAGGCTGCCAGCAAGGTCAGTGACTTGGTGTCGGCCAGTGAGGTCGGCAACACGGCCCCCAAGACGCCTGCAGTGGTTTGAGCCCAGCTGGTGATGATGTAGCTGATCTTGAAACCCACGCCGGTGAGCGTGACCACACCAATCACGATGCCCACGGTGGCGGCTGCCGCACCTACGGCCAGCGCGTACTTGGCACCGGTCTCAAAAGCTTCCACCAGTACGCTGTTGTCGATGCGGCCCTGAACCTTCAGCCATTTTTGTGCCATCAGACACACGGCCACGCCGCTGGCAAACCAGGCCAGCTTGATCAGCTCGGCCTCTCCACCCCAGTCCACAAAAGCCACCAGGCCCAGCAAACCATGCAGGATGGCCAGCACCACCCAGTTGACTGGCTTGTTGCCCGCGGGAGAAGTCGTCAACCCCACAATGATGCAGGACGTGATGCCTGTGAAAGCAGCCAGGTAGGGGGTCCGCCCCGACACCAGAATGCTGATGAGCAAGACCAAGGGAATCAGTGTTGGCCAACGCTGGCGCAATGAATCGCGCAGCTTGGGCATTTCTTCATCGGTCAGGCCGCGCAGGCCATAACGCTTGGCCTCGAAATGCACCTGCATGAACACACCGAAAAAGTGCATGAAGGCAGGCACCACCGCAGCTGCGATGATGGTCTGGTAGGGCACATTGAGGAACTCGACCATCAGGAAAGCCGCAGCCCCCAGCACAGGCGGCGTGATTTGCCCACCGGTGGAAGACGCCGCCTCCACGGCCCCGGCAAATTCGCGGCGATAGCCTACGCGGATCATGGCCGGGATCGTGAGCGACCCCACGGTCACTGCGTTGGCCACCGACGAACCACTGAGCATGCCGAACATGGCCGATCCAAACACGCTGACCTTGGCGGGACCACCCGCATAACGACCGGCGATGCTCGACGCGATGTCCAGAAACAGCTGGCCCAAGCCAATGCGGGTGGCCAGCACGCCAAACAGCACGAAATGGAACACGTAGGTGGCCACCACCCCCACCGCCACACCATAAATGCCCTGGCTGGTGAGGTATTGGTGGTTGATCATCTGGCTCCAGGTGGCGCCAGCATGCTTGAGCAGCCCCGGGAAATACGGCCCCGCCAAGGCATAGGCGGTAAAGCCGATCGCGATCAACGGCAGAGGCCATCCCATGGACCGTCGCGTGGCCTCCAGCAAAGTCAAGAACAAAACCGAGCCCATGACGACGTCCATGGTGTCGGGGTTGCCCACCCGAAACGCCAGATCGTCAAACACATAGGGGATGTACATGACGCTGGCCGCACAGGCCAGCGCCAGCAGCCAGTCCACCACCGGCACCCCACCAGGACGCCATCCACCCGAGCGCGGCACGCCTGATTCGGCATCTGTGCGAAACGCGGCAAAAACCAGAAAGATGAGGCCCAGCACAAAAGCCAGATGCACCCCGCGGTGGGTGGTCTCGCGCAGCAGCCCAAATCCTGCCGTGTAGTAATGGAAACACGACAGGAAGATGAGCAGCCACTTGATGATCACCGAAGCCGGGGGGGCCGTTGGCCGGAAACGCATTTCCGGATCGAATTTCTCTTCCAGCTCCTGCAGTTCGCGCATGTCGCGCTCGCGGATATCCGTCATGCGTGCACTCCCCGGCCGGGACTCGGCGGTCCCGACTCAGTTGTCATTCGATCAAAGCAGGGGGGCGCTTATTTCAGCAGACCGGCTTCTTTGTAAAACTTCTCCGCTCCCGGATGGAAGGGGATGCCCACACCCTGAACGGCGTTTTCGCGCGTGATGAATTTGCCTTTGGCATGCCCTGCCCCCAAAGCATCTTGAGCCGCCTTGCTGTAGAGCGCCTTGGTGATCTGGTAGACGGTTTCGGTGTCGGCCTTGGCGCTGGTCACCCATTGGGCACCCACGGCCATGGTCTGCACAGCAGCCACGTCCTTGTAAGTTCCTGCGGGAATGTTGTCCGTGGCGAGGTAGGGATTGGCTTTGCGCAAGGCATCGGCCTGCGGACCCGCCAGGGACACCAGCTCGATGCCGGTGCCGCTGGACGCCAGCTCGGCAATGGCCCCCGCAGGTGCTCCGCCTACAAAGAAAAAGGCATCGAGTGCACCATCCTTGAGCTTGTCGCCAGCCTGGTTGGGTTTGATGTAGTCGGGTTTGATGTCACTTTCCTTGACACCCCAGGCTGCCAGCACTGCACGTGCATTGACCAAGGTGCCAGACCCGGGCTCATCCAGCGCCACGCGCTTGCCCTTGAGGTCAGCCACCGACTTGATGCCAGAGCCTTTCTTGACGACCAAATGGATGCTTTCAGGGTACAGATTGGCAATCATGCGCAAGTCCGCTACACGCGGCTTGCCCTCGAATACACCGGTACCGGTGTAGGCCCAGGTGGCCACGTCCGACTGCGAAAAACCGGACTCCATCGCACCACTGACCACACCGTTGACATTGGCCACCGAGCCGTTGGTCGCCTGTGCTGTCACGACAATCTTGCCGGGCTGGCTGACGGCGTTGGCGATCATGCCGCCCACGGGGTAGTACGTGCCTGCCGTTCCACCGGTTCCGATCCGGAAAAATTGCTGGGCATGCAGGGGAGCAGACAGTACTGCCGAAAGTCCAAGGACCAAGAACAAGTGACGGCGTTTCATGTGTTTCCTCAATCAAATAAAAGGACAGAGCCCACATTTAGCACAGGAAATCAAAGGTGGACAATGCCGACATCCCTAGCGGACCTCGCCAGATTGCCGCATCGGGGACTCGTCGATGGGTTCATACCGCGTTGCGGGCATCAATCGACGCCCCGCCCGCAATCAGCGGTGGGTGCGTCACGATGCTCTTGAGTTCGGGCCTTGGTGTGGCCAGAGCCGCCATGTCGGGACGCGGGCGGCCCCAGCCGGGTTGTGACTGGCCCCACTGCTCCAGCGCAGACGCCATGCCCAGCAGGCGGACGTCCTGGTGCAGCGGGCCAACCATCTGCAGGCCAAAGGGCATGCCGGCTTCGTCCCGGCCGCATGGCAAGGACACCGCAGGGTTGGTGGCCAGCGTGACCATGTAGGTCAGGCTCAGCCACTCGTAATAGTTGCGCTGCTTGTGGCCGTCGACCACCTCGGCGTACAGCTCGGTCCACGGGAAAGGTGACAGCGGGGTGGTGGGCGCCAGGATCAGGTCGTAGTGCTCGAACGCCGCCTGGAACTGGCGGTTGATGCGCGTTTGCACCAGGTGGGCCCAGGCCCGGTCGGCCAGGCGAATGCTGGCGGCCATTTCCACATTGGCACGCACATTGGGGCCCAATGTTTCGGGCTGGGTGCGGTACACCTCCTCAAATGCGGCAAAGAAGCTCTCGGCACGGATCACGTCAAAGCAGCGGTGGCCGTCGCTCAGGTCCCACGGCAAAGGCTCGCACACGGCGACTTCGCGCGAGAGGGCCTGCACCCGTTCCCGGAAGGTGCGGCGGATCATCGGGTCGACCGCGCAGGCGCCGAAGTCTTCGGTGTAGGCCACGCGCAGCTTGCGCAGATCGGCGGGGCGCAGCGGCCAGAAGGGTTCGTGCTGCACCCCCAGGCTCAGCGGGTCCATCGGGTGCGGTCCGACACTGGCCTGCATCATGAAGGCGGTGTCGTTCACATCGCGGCCCATGGGGCCGAGCACCGAAATCGCCGACCAGCCCAGCGGGCGCATGTCGTTGGCCACCAGACCGGGTGAAGGCCGCAGCCCGACCACGCCACACAGCGCCGCCGGAATGCGCAGCGAGCCGCCCGTGTCCGAGCCGGTGCACAAAGGCAGCATGTCGCAGGCCAGTGCGGCGGCCGAGCCCCCGGACGAACCGCCCGCATTGAGCGTGGGGTTGAAGGGGTTGCCCGTGGCACCCCAGACCGGGTTGCGGCTGTTGGCACCCGCGCCCATGTCGGGCGTGTTGGTTTTGGCGGTGACGATGGCCCCCGCCTCGCGCAATCGCGCCACATACGACACGTCCTTGTCGGGCACATGCCCGCGCAGGCGCACATTGCCGCTGGTGGTCAGCAGCCCGGCAGTGGCCTGCAGGTCTTTCACGCCCAGTGGCAAACCGTGCAGCGCGGGCAAGGTGTCGCCGCGCATGACCCGGGCCTCGGCCGCACGGGCGCTGGCCAGTGCGCGTTCGTAGTCGGTGGCGCAGATGGCGTTGACCGCCGGGTTGTATTTTTCGATCTGGTCAATGCAGGCCTGCATCAGCTCGCGCGGAGAGATTTTTTTCTCGCCGATCAGGCCGCGCAATTCAACCGCACTCCGCTCTACCAAAGCCATGCCGATCACTCCACCGGGATGTTGGCGCGGTGGACATAGGCGCGCAGCAGAGGCAACTCCTGCGCCACCTTGGCGTCGTACACGGTGCCCGCTGAGTACTGCACATCCAGTCCGACTTTCTGAAGATCTGCCTTGACGACAGGATCGTTCAGACAATCCTGCAGGGCCTTGCTCAGGCGCGCCCTCACCTCGGCAGGCATGCCACGGCGACCCACATAGCCAATCCAGGGCACCATTTCGTAGTCGGGGAACCCGGCCTCTGCCACGGTGGGCACCTGCGGCATCTGGGGCGAGCGTTGGCGGCTGGTCACGGCAATCGCCTTGACTTTGCCGGTGGCCATCTGCGGCATGGCCGCCACATTGGTGTCAAAGGTGACAGGAATCTGGCCTCCGATCAGATCGGTCATGGCGGGCGCGCTGCCCCGGTAGGCCACATGCACCATGTTGGCGCCGGTCATGACCTTGAACATTTCACCGGCCATGTGTGCGGTGGTGCCCACACCAAAGGAGCCAAAGTTCAGACCTTTGCCATCCTTGTTCGAGAGCGCAATGATGTCCTTGACCGTGCTGGCCGGGACTTTGGGGTTGACCAGCAACACCAGCGGCGAACTGCCAATCAGGCCCACCGACTCGAAATCCTTTTGCGGGTCATAGGGCAGGCTGCTCTTGAGCGCCGCATTGACGGTGAAGGTGGTGTTGGACGAGATCAGCAGGGTGTAGCCATCGGGTGCCGACTTGGCCACGAAGGCCGCGCCGATGGCGGTGCCTGCACCGGCCTTGTTTTCCACGATGACCGGCTGGCCCAGGCGCTGACCCAGCGGGCCAGCCAGCTTGCGCGCCAGGATGTCGGTGGCACCACCAGGCGGGTAGGGCACCACCACCGTGATCGGTTTTTCCGGGAAAGCCGCCTGGGCCAGCAGGCTCACGCCACCCAGAAACATGGCAAGGAGTGTCTTTTTCATGTCAGATGCCCTCAGTGTTGAATGACTGGATGAACCGGGAAAGCACGCGCAACTGCGCCGCGATCGCGCTGGCTGGTGCAAAGGGCGCCTGCAAGCCCATGCCCCGCAGGGACGAGAGCACGAACTGAACGTGCGCCTGGGCCTCGGGGCCCCGGCACAATTCGGGAAAGCTCTGCGCCATGCGCTGTTGCAGGCGGGCCGACAGCTGGCTGCGCCGTTCAATGATGTGCGCCACCATGAGCTCGTCTTCGCGCGCGGCCAGATAGGCCGACCAGGCGACTGAAAAACGCGGCTGGCTGTACAGCTGCGACCAGGCCTGCTGCACAAAATGGTCTGCCCGGCGCTGCAGGCTCCAGTGGGGCTTTGGCCAGAAATCACTGGCCTCTTCAAGCTGGCCGATCAGACGGGTGATCACTTCCAGCATCAGCGCCGCCTTGGTGCTGAAGTGGTGCTGCACTGCCCCGGCCGTCATGCCGGCAGCGCGGGCCACCGCGTGCACCGACAACTGACCGTGGCCCTGGGCCTGCATCAGTTCGAGCGCGGCGTCGAGCAGACGCTCTCGGGTCTGTTCGCTTTTGAGCTGGTGAAGGTTGGGCGCCATGGTGCAGTCTGAAATTGCATTATGGGTGTAATGCATTTGCCCCAAGACGGGACAAACCCGCATACCCCGCATACCCCGGATGCGAGCAGGCGAGCGCTCAGCTGCGGTCGCGGGACTTGCGCGTGCGTTCGTAAAAGTCGTCGGGCTTTTTGCGGACCCACTGCACAAATGCCTGCACGCCCGGGTGGGCCAGCAAAGCCTGCGGACTGGCGTAGTGCCGGGCCAGCTCGGTTTCGCTCAGCAGCGCGTGGACCTGCCGGTGGCAGATGCGGTGCAGGATCACGGTGTCGCGCCCCCCTTCGGAGCGCGGCACCAGGTGGTGCGCATCCTGCTGGGCAGGCGGCACCGATCGGCCACACAGCGGACAAACGGGCAGCGGCGCCTGCGCCGTCCCGATCGGAGCCAGCTTCTGAGCCAGCAATTTGCGCCGGATGCGTCCTGCCATGCTGCTCAACCCAAGGGCGAGGGGCAGCGCTGGCCCCGGTGGCACAAACACACTTCGACGGCCCGCATGGTCAGTGGGTGAAGCCCATGCTGCGCCGCTCGCGCACCTCGGGCTTGATGCGGTGTTCGGCTTCGAGCTGGACCATGAAGGCCTCCGCATCCAGCGTTTCACCCAGAATCTGCGCCTGCCGCTGCACGGCGGCAAAGTCACCCAGGCACAGCTGGTCGAGAGGCGCCAGGCGCTCACGCAGGGCCGTCGTCAACTCCTGCGCATGGCCCGCCAGCGCTTCGGTGATGAACATGGCCTCGCGCTGCTCGCGGCGCAGGGGCAGAAACTTCAGCTTGAACGCAAAGCGGCGCAGCGCCGCCGCATCGAGCTGGTCCATCAGGTTGGTCGTGCAGATGAAAACGCCGCGAAACCGTTCCATGCCCTGCAGCATTTCGTTGACTTCGGTGACTTCGTAGTGGCGCTGCGCGCCACGCCGGTCCTGCAAGAAGCTGTCGGCCTCGTCGAGCAGCAGCACCGCACCTTCGCGCTCGGCCTGCGCAAACATGGCCGCCATGTTCTGCTCGGTCTCGCCCACGTACTTGCTCATCAGGTCGCTGGCCTGGCGAATCTGCAGGGGCTTGTCCAGGGCCTGCGCAATGTGCGCGGCCAGCGCGCTCTTGCCCGAACCCGGCACGCCATGAAAACACAGCGTGCCGTGGCCCCTGGCCTGCAGCGCCTGCACGATGCGCGGCACTTCGTGGCGGCTTTCCACGTTCAGCCAATCCAGGCGGTACTGCGTGACCGGCGGCAACGCCTGCGACGGGCTGCGCACCCGGCCCAGCGCCTGATCGGCATGGGCCAGCTGGCGCTCGATCAAGGTGTCCAGCGAGGCCCCCTCGCCCTGTGCCAGCGCCGCAAAGCGCACGGCGGTGTGGATCTGCGCCGGTGTGAGGTCCTGGCGTGCACTCAGGCGCGCCACCAGTTCGTCGGTCACCGCATGGTCGGCCAGGGCCTTGCGCACCAGTTGCTCGCGTGCGCCCGGCGGTGGGCTGGTCAGCTCCAGGTGGTAGGCAAAGCGGCGGCGAAACGCCGGGTCAATCTGCTCGATCCGGTTGGTCACCCAGACCGTGGGCACCGGGTTGGTCTCCAGAATCTGATTGACCCAGGCCTTGCCGCTGACCGACTGGCTGCCGTGCCCAAGCACCTGCTCGGCACGCGCCATGCGCTGGCTGGCCTCCATCGACAGCGGCGGGAACACGTCTTCCACCTCATCGAACAGCAGGACCGCCTGCGCGCTGCCCTTGAGGAAAGCCTGCGCGATCTGCAGCGAACGGTAGCGGTCACGCCCCGACAGCGAATGGCCTTCGCGGTCGGAATGCTCCACCTCGAAAAGCTTGAGCCCGGCCGCCTGCGCCACCACACGCGCCAGTTCGGTCTTGCCCGTGCCTGGCGGACCGTAGAGCAGGATGTTGACCCCCACCTCGCCGCGCTCGACCGCACGCGCCAGCAACTGGCGCAGCACCCGCACGTCATCGGCCACAAAATCAAAATCGGCTGGCGCCAGGGCGCTGACCAGGCTCGGACGCGTGAACACCGCCATCAGTTCGGCGGTGTCGCTGTATTCGCGCATGAGCACCGGTGGCAGCTTGTCGCTCACCTTCATCAGGTCCGACAAATCGGTGATGGCGTGCTCGGACAGCAGGTTGTCCACCAGCCCCACCCGCTCCAGCCGCGAGCCGGTGCGCAAGGCCTCGGCCAGCTCGGCCGCGTTCACGCCTGCCACCTCGGCCAGCGCCGCATGGGCCTCGGGCGCGTTGTTGACCTTGAATTCCACCAGCAGGCTGCGCAGTTCGCGCTGGTAACGCGCCAGCGTGCCGTACAGCAGCACCGCCTGCTCGGCGGCATTGAGCTGCAGCAGGCGCGCTAGCACATCGATGTTCTTCTGCACCTGGGTGGATTGCTTCTTGAGCGAGTGCGCCAGCCATTGGGCCGACGCCGAGAGCACGCCCATCAGGTCCTTGGGCACCTCTCGACCGTAGTCATCGAGATAGAAGAACAGCGTGGATTCGTCGTAGGGGCCGTGCCAGACCGCAAAGCGGTCGAGGAATTCACGGTGGGGCAAACGTTCGTGCCCGGCCCAGGCCTCATGTGCGCTCACACGCTGCACCAGCCAGCGCCGCAGGCGAGCCAGAACACTGACAGGCCAGACCAGGTGGCGACCACACAGGGGCAAAAGGCCCGCAAGATCACGGCGCAGGTTGAATTGCGCGCCTTGCTGCTGCGCCAGCGTCAGCACAAAGTGGGTGCACATCAGGTCCAGCACGGGCGCAGCGGCCAGGCCCGGCGGCAGCATGATCTGCCCGGTGCGGCTTTCCTGCGCGATGCGTCTGACCATGAACTGCTCCTGCCTTGTCAAACCCGTTTTGGGCGGACCATAACCGAGGCCGGTCTGGCTGCATAGCCCTTTTTTGCAACCGTGATGGAAAATCGCCACACCCTTGAGGAGCCCCCATGCCCGAAACCGCCGTCACCCGCGAATCCCTGCAGCAGGCCCTGGCCGACTTGTTTGCCCCCTGGGTCCAGGCACTGGACCTGCAGGTCGAGTCCTTTGGCCCCGGTGAAGCCACGCTGCGCCTGCCGCAAAGCGAAGCCCTTTCGCGGGTGGGCGGCATGCTCTGCGGCCAGGCCATGATGGCCGCTGCCGATACGGCCATGGTGTTGGCGCTGATCAGCCACTTTGGCCAGTTTCGCCCCTGCAGCACGGTGCAGCTCTCCAGCACCTTCCTCAAGCCCCTGTCGGGTCAGGACGCGCTGATCACGGCGCGCGTGTTGCGGGTCGGCAAGAGCATGGCGTTTGGTGAAATCGACCTGCGCGGCGCGGGCGACGGGAAAAGCGTTTTCCGGGCCAGCACCACCTACGCGCTGATGTGACTGTGGCAAGATCTTTGCTCTGCATCGCCACTGTTGATTGAAATCGGTCTGTCGAGAGGTTTATCCATGCATCCGTTTCGCTCACAAGCATCCGCACACCGCCGCCGTCCTTTTGCCAACGCACTGGTTGGCTTGTTTGCTGGGCTGTTTTGGCTGATCCCCCATTCGAATGCCCAGGAATTTCCCCCCAAGAAAAACATCACCATGCTGGTCGGGTTTGTGGCCGGTGGCGCCGCGGACACTGGCGCCCGGATCATGGCCAAGCGCCTGGGTGAGAACCTGGGCGTTTCGGTCACGGTTGAAAACAAGGCTGGCGCAGGCGGCAACATCGCGCACCAGCAGACCGCGACCGGCCCTGCCGATGGCAGCCTGCTGTTGTTGGGCTCGGTGGGGCCGCTGACCATTGCGCCCCACATGATGAAACTGGGTTATGACCCGGTCAAAGACCTCGCACCGCTGACCATGGCCGTCAACTTCCCGAATGTGCTGGTGGTCCATCCGGGCACCGGCATCAAGACCTTTGCCGAATTCATCGCGGCCGCCAAAAAGAATCCCGGCAAGCTGGATTTCGCATCCACAGGCGTCGGCTCCGCATCACATCTGGCGGGGGAGTTGCTCAACGACATGGCGAACATCGACACCCTTCATGTGCCCTACAAAGGCGGCGCCGCCGCACTGCAGGACGTGCTGTCCGGACGCGTCGCTGGCTGGTATGCCACCATGGCCACTGCCGCTCCGCACATCGAAGCGGGCAAGCTGGTGCCATTGGCCAGCACCGGCGCCCAGCGCGCAGCCTCATTGCCCAAAGTCCCCACCATTGCCGAGTCGGGCTACCCGGGCTTCAATGCCACCAACTGGTACGCCTTCATGGCTTCGGCCAAGGTGCCCAAGCCCGTGTTGGACCGCTGGAACCAGGAACTGGTCAAGGTCCTCACCGCCCCCGATGTGGTGGAGCAGCTCAACAAGCATGGCCTGACCCCCATGCCCGGCAGCCGCGATGAACTGGCACGCTACATGGCCGGCGAAACAGCCATGTGGGGGCGCATCATCCGGGAACGAAAAATCACCGCGGAGTGATGCGGTGCTGAACGACACTGAGGGCTGTCAGCACCAGGCCAGGCGGTGTTGGCTACAATAGCGCCCATATTCGAGTTTGGAGAAACACCATGTCGGCTCACAACGAAAACACCTCCGTAGACCCCGCAGAAGCCGTGGTCAAGCACATTCCGGTCGTCATCCCCGTCGTGGGCGGCCTGCTGATCTTCCTGCTGGCGTTCATCGCCGTCTTCATGGCCTGATCCTTCCGGCCTGGCGCAGACAACCCGCCTCTGGCGGGTTTTTTTGCGCCCCAAATGACCCTTCGCATAAAGTCATGCATCTTTTGCATAGATTTTCAGTTTCATGACAGGCACGAAAGAGGTGACCTCCCTAAAATCGGGTTCCCGCCGGTGACGACCGCGTTACACGCCCGATGTGACACGGCCGTGACGCCCCACTTGCGGGTCGTTTTTCCCAAGGATGGCTGGCCGCAGCCGCCTTTGGAAAGACGATTTCAAACTTTGGAGCCTCCCCCATGAACTCACCCGTGATGCAGGGCCTGAACCTCAACACACCGGCCTATGTCAAGAACGCCAAGCTGATCGCCTGGGTGGCCGAAATGGCCGCCCTGTGCAAGCCCGACAACATCTACTGGGCCGACGGCTCTCAAGCCGAATACGACCGCCTGTGCCAGGAACTGGTCGATGCCGGTACCTTCAAAAAGCTCAACCCGGCCAAGCGCGCCAACTCCTTCCTGGCCGTGACCGACCCGTCCGACGTGGCCCGCGTGGAAGACCGCACCTACATCTGCTCGGCCAACAAGGAAGACGCTGGTCCGACCAACAACTGGATGGCCCCGGCCGAGATGCGCGCCACGCTCAACCCCCTGTTTGACGGCTGCATGAAGGGCCGCACCATGTACGTCGTGCCGTTTTCCATGGGCCCGTTGGGTTCGCACATTGCCCACATCGGCATCGAGCTGACCGACAGCGCCTACGTGGTCGTCAACC
>JACCDS012176262.1_pt1 | contig 19300 bp, 17 predicted proteins | sample 7446441 | NCBI WGS metagenome assembly JACCDS01 (sample SAMN15323445, study PRJNA562643) | freshwater metagenome | isolation source: river surface water | place: USA:Blue River Watershed | collected 2017-08-17
TCTTTAGTTGACCAAATCATAGTTATATTTACTTTATCTGATTATTAGAATAATAAGGAATTGATAAAAAAATTATTATTTATGAACAACAATTGCAAATGGAACTTCATAATTGTTGCGAATATTTCTGGCAAAGATGCGTTGCATTATTTTCAACTCTGATCTAATTGGATCCAACCGCGATTTGATTTCATCGTAGTTATATTCAATCAATTCTGGAGTATATTTTCGTTGCATAGAATCCAATTTAGACTGAATTATATTAGTTTTTATTTGATCATTAGCTATCTGTTCTCGTAGAATTTTATTTTCATTTTCTAGATTATTTACTCGAAGTGCTAAGGCTTGAATAGAATTTTCAAAATTTTTATGAATAATATTTCCCTTCCATATTGATAGAATCGTTTCTGTAAATTCTATGTGATGGATTATATTTTCAGCCAAGTTGTTTGGATAAATATTGTTTTGACCATTATAATATTTTCCAAAACCTAGAGATTTATAGCTTTGCATAGTATTGATAATCTGATTCCAACTTCCAAGTTGATGAGCATAAAATAATATTATCACTTTATTTGATTCATTGATTAATCCAAATAATGTACAATCGCGAATAGACTTAATCAAATAATTAAATCTATTAAATTCATTTGGTACTATGGATGAATCTTTTACTTTTTTTTCAAAGATAGCCGTCCGCTCATTAATTTCCATTTTTTGAAGTTCTGCAAATGAAATAACATAAAGAGATGGATATTTTGCCCATTCGCACATTTTCTTAACAATATCAATATTTACTTTTGGAAAAAACTTCTTAATCATCTCATTTACGTAGACATCAAAATCTAAATTAGAGTTCATTAATTTGGTAGCAAATTCAATCATTTTATTAATTATCAGTAATGAATGATTATTATCAAATAGCATTTGGGTTTAGATAATTATCTAATACTAATGTCAATTTTAAATAATTATTTACAAAAAAATTATTAATGTTTATGACCAAAAGTAATTAATAACTCGCTGGGTTTTGCGAACACCACTTGCATAAATGCGACATCCAATATCAATTGCTTCTCTCAAAAGATTATCTAGCTCCCGTTCAGTGTCTTTTTTGCAATCTACAACAAAATGATCTCCACCACATTTAAAACATTTATCAGTTGCTCCATTTATTTCACGCCGTAGTTGGTCATATTGTTCTTTTTGAAGCAATATTTGTGAATATGATCCACCTCTAACATTTTCAATTCCATGAGTATGCATCATAGTCTTTACAATCATATCTTCATAAAATGGAGAATCTACATGAATTGTATCAATTAATTCTATAAATCCATATTTTTTTGTCCAAGCTGACCCGTAACCATTTTTATGGTCCCTAATACGTTTATCAAGATTTGTGGTCCGTCCAACATAATATTTGCCATCATTAAGTTTCAATACATAAATTACCGACATCATTTAATATACCTAATAGACAAATCTCAATTTTATATAATATTTGAACATTCTAATTTTTTAATTCTATTGCTAATTTATATACTCAAAGATGTTGCGATTTGATAAATTAATAAAACAGATCACTTTTGATGACAAAGCCTCATGCATTAAAGAATCTGAGCGATTAATTAACGATCCTAAGTTTAATTATGATAAACCAGCATTAACTATTATTACCTTAAAAACTAGAGCAGAATTAAAAGAATATCTTTATCCACGAATTGAAGAATTTCATAAAATAAGATCATTGAAAAAATACAAATTATCAACTAATAATATTTTTAAAGATAATCTTGAGATATTTGCTAATAAACGATTACCTATATACCAATCCGAAGATAAAGAAGCTACATACAATTCTATTGAATATGTTTTTGAACAATTTAGAAGAGGAATATTTGTTCAAATCATAAATAATAAAATTAAAACATTCGTAGCGATTGATAATTATGAATCGGAAGGATTTGATATTATGAGGAATATTAAGTTTGATCCAGCCAAATATAAAAATATTGACGATTTTATTGAGAAGGCAAATAAAGAACTATTTACAAGGTTTAAGGTACATAAACGAAAAGAAGATTCTATTTACTTTACAAATTGTTCAGTTAATTTATGGAACAGAGATCAAAGATTAAAGGAAGAAGTTGAAGGGGATTGGATTTACACACATCAATACAATCTACTTGTAGAATTATTAAAAGTCCGCAAAATTAATGATATTGAATTTATTCTTAATTTTAAGGATCAAACAATGTTAATGAAAGATGGGGAATCCTCCCCGCATTTTCATATTCACGGAAATTATACAACGCCATTAAGACGTAAATCTAAAAAATTTATTCCAATATTAAATATGAGCCAGCATACTAAATTTGCAGATATTGCTATGCCCACTAGTGATGATTGGGAAATTATTACTAGTAAAATTTTCTTAGGAACTTGCGGGGATTCATATTATAATGTTATGAATCGTATTAATCAAAATTTTGATTCAAAGATACCAACTGCTATTTTCCGCGGAGGTGCTACTGGATGTGGAACTATAATTAAAAATAATCCACGTCTAAAGGCTGCATATCTTAGTTCAAAATATTATAATCATCCAAAATATGGAATCAATGGACAACATGGATTATATTTAGATGCAAGAATTGTATCATTTAAAATTCGCCCCAAGAAACATTATTCAGAAAAATATTTAACCATTATTGATCCAAAATCTTTACCAATTAAATTATCAAAAAAAATGTCATTAAATGATATTACGAATTATAAATACGTCATTTCTATTGAAGGAAATGTTGCGCAATTTCGTTTATCACTTGAGTTAGGTTATAATTCAGTTATATTATTAGTCAAAAGTGATTATGGAGTTTGGTTCCAATCAATGTTGAAGCCTTGGATTCATTTTGTTCCCGTAAAATCTGATCTTTCAGATCTTATGGATAAAATTCATTGGTGCAAAACTAATAATGATAAATGTAAAATCATCGCATCAAATGCCCTAGAGTTCTATCATAAATATATTAATAAAAATGGCGTATGCGATTATATGGAAGGTGTTTTGAATCAATAAAAAATATGAACACCCATTAAGCGCACTTGGTAGGTAAAACGGAAATTGCAAGAGGAACTTCGTAATGGTTACGAATAATTCTAGCAAATATACGTTGGGTAATTTTCAACTCAGATCTAATTGGATCAAGTCGGGCTCTAATTTCATCGTAATCGTATTTAATTAACTCTGGAGTATATTTGCCTTCAATAGTGTTCAATCGATCTTGAAGAAGTTGATTTTTATTTTCTAATTTTTTTATTTGAGATGTTAATGATTGCACTTGTTTACATAATTCATCATTAATCATTGTTAGGTTTTCTAATGATTGTTCAAATTTTTCATTTCTTGATTGAATACGATTGTTATTATTCATCCATATTGATCGAATAGTTTCTGTAAATTTAATATGAGAAATTATATTTTCGGCAATCATAAACATATTGTGTTGATTTGGACCAAAGCCAGCGCGATTATCTTGTATAAATATGGTAATATTATTCCAAGATAGCATTGGTTGGTTATTGATTTCCCATACTGACACATTTGAATATTTATAATATCCAAATGTTGAACACCCACGAATTAGTTCAATCATATTATTAAAAGCATTATATTGATCCTGTGATACAATAGTATCCTTCACTTGTTTTTTAAATTTAGTAGTACGCTCATTAATTTCCATGTCTTTAAGATTATCTAATGTAATCATACAAAGAGTTGGATATTTAGCCCATTCAAGCATCTTTGTAATAATATCAATATTTGCTCCCGGAAAGAATCTATGGATCATTTCTTTTATGTAGATGTCAAATTCTAGATTAGAATCAATTATTTTGGTACCAAATTCAATCATTTTATTGATTGTATCCGATTGAGTATTATTGAATGACATTTTGTTTGTTGATTGATATAATTATCAACCATTGATGTCAATTTTAAACAAAAAAAATATGCACGTTCATTTAGACTCAGGTACATTTTGCAGGTAAATTGGAATGGCTTAGTAATTTTTATGAATAATTTTGGCAAATATACGTTGTGCCATTTTTAATTCAGATCTAATTGGATCGAGTCGAGCTTTAATTACATTGTAATCGTAACTAATTAACTCTGGAGTATATTTACGTTCAAACTCGCCCAACTTAGATTGAATCAAATTAATTTTACGGGTATCGCTAACAATTTGATCTTGAAGAAATTGATTTTTATCTTCTAAATTTTTTATTTGAAATGTTAGTAATTGTACTTGTTCGCGCAAATCATCATTAACAGTTGTTAATTTTTCTAAAGATTGTTCAAATTTATTATTGCAACTAATAACGCATTCTTTATTAAGTTTATTTATTAAATTCACTATATGACATTTTAATAATTGCACTTCTTCTCGGAAATCGTGTTGATCAATTCTCATTTTATGTAACGAATCTTCAAATTTATCATTTATTAATTTATTATTATAGCAATCAATAGCACATCCTTCACTTTGAAGCTCATTCTCACGTTCTAAATCATTGATTTTAGATGTTAATGATTCTACTTCTTTATCAAATTTTTCTACAAATTGTTCAAATTTATCATTTTTTGATTGGATATGATTAATATTGGATATCCATATTGATTTAATAATTTCTGTAAAATTAACATAAGAAATGATATTTTCAGCATTTGCAAACGTTTGATTATCATAGCTAAATCCAATATATGATGGGAATCTTTCATACAATGAGATGGTATCAAAAATATCATTCCAACATTTAATCTCTTTATAATTTTGAAGTTTTGAATTATTTGCATTTCCAAATACGTGACTTCCCTTAATATTTTCTATTATAGCATTAAATTTATTATACTGATCTTGGGATACGATAGTATTTTTCACTTGTTTTTTAAATTTAGTAGTACGCTCATTAATTTCAATTTCTTTAAGATTATCCAATGTAATCATACGAAGAGTTGGATATTTAGCCCATTCGAGCATTATTTTAACAATATCAATATTTGCTTCTGGAAAGAAATTTTTAATCATTTCATTTACATACAAATCAAATTTGATATTTGAATCAATCAATTTAGTGCCAAATTCAATCATTTGATTGATGGCCTCTGGTTGATTATTATCGAATGGCATTTTTTTATTGTTGCTTTGGTATAGTTATTAATTATATCTGTCAATTTTGAGGTCAATTTATACATATTCTTCTTTGATTTTGCTATCAATTAGACTCTCCTAAGCCTCAGGTTTACTTATGGATAAAATAAACACTCACAGCAGGAATATCATAATGGGTATAGCAAAATTGATTACATTTATTTTATAATGTACAAAGGCTCTCTAAACTAGAATAATGGCTCGCACAAATCAAGTAAACCACAAAAAGATGCAAGGGAAGACCCTGCGCAAACAGTTCTCTATCAAGGCTACAAGCTATTTGGGAGGAATGAAGAAACCACATCGTTATCGACCAGGAGTTGTTGCTTTGCGTGAGATACGTAAATTTCAAAAAACGACTAACCTTCTAATTCGAAAGCTTCCGTTTCAACGACTTGTTCGTGAGATAGTTCAAGACTACAAAGTAGATCTGAGAGTTCAAACAACAGCTCTCTTGGCATTGCAAGAAGCTACTGAAGCATTTCTCACGAATATGTTCAATGATGCAAATCGATGTGCGATTCATGCCAAGCGTGTGACGATCAAACCATCGGACATTCAACTTGTGATGCGTCTTCGAAACCTTCACTAAAGAGTGATAAATTTTGTTCTTATGAAGAGCCCCTTTGTTTTTTTATAAAAAAAATATGCACATTCATTTATCCTTAAGCGCATTTTGCAGGTAAAACGGAAATCGCAAGAGGGGCTTCGTAATGTGTACGAATAATTCTAGCAAATATACGTTGCGCCATTTTCAACTCAGATCTGATTGGATCTAATCGAGCACTAATTTCTTCATAGTTGTATTCAATTAACTCTGGCGTATATTTACGTTCAATAGCATCTAACTTAGATTGAATCAAATTAATTTTGTAATTGTCATTAGTGATTTGATTTTGAAGAAGTTGATTTTTATTTTCTAGATTTTTTATTTGAGATGTTAGTGATTCTATTTCTTTATTTTTTTCACTTTTGAGTTGCTCGATTTCTAATTCAAGTTTGGCAATACGATCTGAATCATTTTTTTGAATTTTTTCAATCAAGCGAGAATTGATATGAGCCTTATGAGCACTAACATATTTACTATATTCTTGACGGAACGATATACGATCAAATAAATAACAATTACCAATAGATTGTGTAAAAGTTAATAGTCGGAATATTGTACGATCTAATCCTTCTTGTGGAAATACATTAGAATCCATATTATCATATGGTTTACCAGATCTAAATTCATTTAATACCCATTTTTCAAAATGAGTATTAAAGCATTGGCAATTAGTAGTTTCGTTACAAATGCTTGGATCATGACATGATGCAACTAAACTATGTCGAATTCCAGCAATAACAATTCTACCCATTGTATCGTTTAGTTCTATCATATGTATGCCGCAACCATTATGAAAGGTATATGGTTCTGGCCTTCGTGATATTGCTGGCTTTGGACCAATGGCATCAAAATATTCCTCTATTGACATCATTTTATTACTAATTAATAGATCAGGTGTATGGGTCCATTTGAGATAGCGATTATGTATTATACAATCCATATTTGGTCTTGCCCAAAAGGGACTTCCATCATTCGATTTTGATTTACAATCATAAATATTAAATTTTTTGCTAGAAGACATGTTAATCTTAGGTTAATTGGTATAATTATCAACAATTGATGTCAATTTTATGTCAAAAAAAATGAATCAATACATTTGGATTAAAATTATGCATCTTCTTCAGTTTCACTGCCCATTGGGCTTTCTTGAGTAATTTCATTTACATCCAGAATAATTTGAAGTATTTCATCAAATTTAATATGCTCATTGATCTGATAGACAAATGAGAGTTTGCTGAACTTGACAGAAATATCCTTTACTTTAATCTTAGAAGTCATTCTTTTTTCATTTGCATAAATTCGCTTATCATCTGGATATTGTTTATTATGATCGCGGATGTTTCTTTTTAATTGATCATTAAAATTTTTATCAGCTAGAGCATTCTCTTCATTAATTTTCTTGATTCGTTCAGCTCTACGTTTAATAAATTCATCATGAACATTTTGTCTCAAATCAATTCCATTAGCTTGGTAAAATGGTTTAATGATAATTTGATGATTATCCTCTTTTACTCGTTTGCTAATCATTTTATCGACATATTGTTTCTGACCAGAAATAAATTTAACGATTTGCTCATCATCGGAATTAGTATAAGTGGTAGCTGCAAAATAATGATGCAGTTTATCATTTTTAGGGTTGAGAGTTGAAGTAAAACTTTTTTCTTCAAGATATGATTTAGCAATTTTAACTTCTTCCTTGGTTTCAGTAAGATCATCTCTGACTTCATGAAGAGTTTCAGTAGTTTCTTTAGCGTAACCAAGAAGCTCAGCAATTTGTTCGGATTGACTGTCGATTTTCTTTTCAAGTCGGTCAATCTTATCATCTTTCTCTTTAATAATCTTCTTATTCGCTTCCTTATGAATATCATCTAGCAATCGGCTAATACGAATCGCATACTTTACGTCGAGCCAATTAAGAAATTGGTCATAAAGATATCTATGTACATATGTACCACGATATTCATTACATGTACCAGCATTTAATTCATAAACTAATTCGCCGGAATCTGAATATATTTTACATTCTTCAATTAATTCTCGAGTAGAATTATTAGAAAGCCAATCATTGACGCGTTTACCGCGAATCTTCAATTTGGCGGGATTTCCCGCCAACCCTTTATTTTCATCCTTTAGATTATTTATCAAATTAGCAGTTTTGGTAATATTGTAATAACCAGTTTCATCATGATGGATAATCTCAAGTTTCGAATCAATTCCATTCTTCAAAATAGAGAAATCATCTTTGGTTGTTGAAAAATTCATGACTAATGATAGTTTTACACTTTTTAGTATATTTAATATCATTTGCTTCAATTTTGAGTTCACAAAAAAATATGCACGTTCATTCAGGTTCAAGTGCATTTTGTAGGTAAAACGGAAATCGCAAGAGGGGCTTCGTAATGGGCGCGAATTATTCTAGCAAATATGCGTTGTGTCATTTTTAACTCTGATCTAATTGGATCAAGTCGGGCTTTGATTTCATCGTAGTTGTATTCAATTAATTCTGGCGTATATTTACGTTCAATTGCATCTAATTTATTTTGAATTAATTCAATTGTATTACGATAGGTATCAAGCTGTTCTTTCAATTGTTCTATTTCTTCAGTTTTTTCACTTTTGAGTTGCTTGATTTCTAATTCGAGTTTGATAATACGATCTGAATCATTTTTTTGAATTTTTTCAATCAAACGAGAATTGATATGAGCCTTATGAGCACTAACATATTTACTATATTCTTGACGGAACAATATACGATCAAACAAATACTCAATAGGTTGTGCATTAGGGGCGCCATAATCACTAATCCTGATGTATTCTTTAATCATTAATAGTCGTGATATCGTATTATCTAAACTTTCTTGCGAGGAATCAAAATTCAGATTGTAAAATGGCTCGCCACTATTAAATTCATTATATATCCAGTATTTGTAATGATGCCAAAAATTACTACAACTACTTTCCGTGCAGTCCCATTCATTGTTTGGCGGACTACACGGCTGAGATCGATCTATTAAACTATGGCGAATTGCAGCAATAATGATTCTACCCATAGTATCATTAGTTTCTTCAGTGGATGCACGGTTGTTACAATTCACGTAGATCACTTTTGATTTTAATGGTTTTGGGCCAATTGCATCAAAATATTCCTCCATTGACATTATTTGATTACTAATTAATAGCTCAGGTGTATGAGCCCATTCTAGTGGAGAATATGTAATGCAATCACTACTTGGATTTACCCAACAATTTCTCCCTCCATCACTACCAGTATATTCACAATCATAGATGTCGAACATTTTAGTAGGAGAGGACATTTTGGTTGTTTCTTGGTATAATTATTAATTCTTAACGTCAATTTTACACAATTGTATTGAATGGAAAGTTAATCATAGTTTCTTCCAAAGTATTATCAGTGGTAGATCTAGTAGTAATAAGAGACGAATTATTTCAAACTTCTTATCAGATGGGTTATTAATTTTTATTTTCTGGATCGTTCAAAATTGATTAAGTTTTAAATTAAAATATCCAATCTAACAATGAAGGTATCTGTATTGAAAAGAATTTGCTATTCTAGTATCATTTTCGATTTCTTAATTAAATATCTTGGATTCTTTGCAATTATCCCAGCAATTTTCATTCCTGTGTATCCATTAATTTACCCATTTATTGATAAATATTTATTTGATCAATTTGATAATAAGTATAATTGGGTATTCATTGTAATGTCATCTACATTTACTGCATTGCTCGCATATCTATCAAGCAATGAATCTTCTAAGCTTAGAGAAGAATTAAATTATGTTAAGAATAAACTTAAGGAGCACGATAATCAATTCGTGGAACAACGCAATCAAAATAAGGAATATGATGATCGATTTGTGGAACAACGCAATCAAATTAAAGAATGTAAAGATCAGATTGGTAGAGTTGATTTAACCGACTACAATGCTAATCATTTTACTCAATTTGCAATGAACATTGTTAATGATTCATCCGATGAATAAATGTACATACTGAATATTATTTTTTTTGACAATATCAATTTTACGCTAAAAAAAATATGTAAGTATACACCACATTAAATGGAAAGTTTACCCATGGTTTCTTCCAAGGTATCATCGGTAGCAGTTTTGGTAGTATAGAAAAGTCGAATAATTTCAAACTTCTTATCAGATGTATTTGCAACTGCATTTTCAAATACTTCAAACAATACTTTCATTCGTTTATTGAATTCAAAATTATTGAGTTCCAACTTATTAGTTTTTTTGGATTTAGTGAAGCAGCCTCTAATTCGTTTGTTATCCTTGTTATATCCATCTGGATTAATGCGGATAACAATTATTGGTTGATCATTTAGATCCTTTTGAATTTGCAGAAGACGATTCAATTCAATTTCCTCCGTGTAGCAAGAATGCTGTCCTTCATCAATTTCGATAACAATATAATGATTATCTAACTCAAGTAATCCATCTGGACGGCGCTTGGATGAACCTCCTTTAATTTTACGATCTTGGATTATATTTGGATAATGTTCTTTCAAACCATTGATAAATGCAAATTCTTTAGTTTTGAAATTAATTGTCCGTTCTTCTTCTGGATTTAATTCATAATAGCAATAGGCACAAAGTGGTTTGTAATTTCTATTTGCTGATGTAATATTACAATTAGTACAAATTGGATTTAGTACATCTGGTAATCCATCATTATTATGAGCTGCGCAAAATTGTGGTCTATTTTTTCTTGAACCAAATGTGGATCGTTTAGTGCAATTTTCTGCTTTGCATATCGGATGTCTTGCATCAGTCATTGTTGATTTATCAATACAATCCACACAATGAGTAGGTTTATTTCCAGAACCAAATGTTGGTTGTTTCTTTTTGCATTGAATACATTTTGAATTTTTTACATCAGATAATTTAGCTTCATCTGGATGATTCTTAGCGCAAGATGCGCAATACAGTGCTTTCTTATCTTCTTTGTAACCCCAAGAAGGAGTAGTATTGCAACCATCACTAATACATTTAGGAATACTAATAAGAACTTTCATTTTCTTAAAATCTTCTTTTTCTTCTGCACATTTTTTACAATATAATGGTATTCCATCATTAGAATATCCATATCTACGGCGAGAATTACTACATTCAATGCAACGAGGGCTAACAACGTTTTTTAGTTTTGGATCAATTTCCTTCGCACAAGGTGCGCAATATTTTGGTTTTTGCCAATCAGTTCCATAACAAGCAATCGTTTCATTGCAAGATTTACACATCTTTGCAGTCAAATTTTTAGTATCTCCAGAATGAGCAGAGCAGAATTGCGGAGGCTTTCCCTCTTCTCCAAAATCAGCTCTTTTTTGAATTCCTTCGGCAGCACATGTAATACAAAGTGAATGAATTACATCAAAAATTGTTTTATCATTCGCAAAATGTTCTTCCTTATGAGATTTACAAAGAAATGGTTCACCTGTTTTATTTCCATAAGTAGCACGCGTTTCAATTCCGTTTTGTTCACAAATGACACAGTGGCGACCCATTGTTTACTTTAATCTTGTATGATTACTATTTATTACATCTTTGTCAATTTTGGGCCAAAAAAAATATGTAGATATACATGTTCATTTATTCTTCAATGACCTCAAATACAGGTTTCTTCATATGAAGCTTAGTTCCTACGCTCATAGCGGACAGTTCGTTCAGGAACAATTGACTAGCATGAGACGTCTTGAATTTTACGATATTAGCCAAGTCACCACAATTGTTACATTTGTAGAGTTTCATTTCTTCGTTTGCTACAATTGCTCGCGAATTACATTGCTGACAAACGTATGCATCAATTCCGTCTGAATGCTGATGAGTCTTTTCTTGTAAGAAATTTACACTAGACACACTCATACAAGCAGTCTCCATGCTACCAAGCTTCAAAGCTCCGCTCACGCGCTTGCCGTGCAGTGGCTGTCTGGTGAGAGCGTCTGTCGGGGAGATTGAGTTAGCATATACGGTATCGATGGTATATTTTTGCAGACATTGATACTGGATGGGTGCAATGAAGATCTCAGCGTCCATATACATTCCCGTCATTCCATTGTATAATCGTTCAGTACCATTGCGATTGAACCCATATGATTCAAGCATATTTGCAATATTATCTGTGTCAAGTTTCTTGAACATAGTAGCCTCTGGTCGAGTGCCAGTGTGCGCAGCTAATTTTGCCATCATTCCTTCGAATACAACACCAGTAGTCATACGAGTAATCAATGATAGCGGATTGAAGATCAAATCTGGACGTACGCCATCTTTGGTGCATGGCATATCAGTTTCATCATATAAGAATCCTGCGACACCTTTTTGTCCGGCACGCGAAGAGAATTTACAACCAATTTCAGTACTTCTGAATGTTTTGAAAACGATTTTGATCAAATCGCGATCATCATAGTTGGGCGATTGAATAACTTTCCATACATAAGCAGGTTCTTTCTTGCGATAGACCATACTACGATCAGTGTAGATAATATTTGGATCTTTCATTTCGCCTTTTTGAAGTTTTGCAAATTTTCCAACCAAGCAATCGCCTTCTTGTACAAATGTACCTTCAGGGATGATACCATTAACTAATTTTTCATAATTACAGTAGCTCTTGATATCAGCAGTATTACTAGGATCTGGTTTACCAACCATTTCATTTTGTTCTACTTCAATCTTATCATAAGTCATATGAGCAGCATCAAACATACCGCGATCAACAGATGATCGATTAACAATCAACGAATCTTCTTGGTTGAATCCCCCATAAATTGAAATAGCAACGATAGCATTCGTACCCATTGGAGGGATATGACGATATGCAAATGTACTTACTAAAGGATCTTCATTATAAATTTGATGATACAAATCTTTATGTGCAGCAAATGCCCAATTCTTCAATGCCCAACTATTTGTTTGTTTGACTTGATTGGTTTGGAAAACAATACGCGCAGCTTGATTATGATTAGCAAATACACTTGTCAACGCTACTAACCCCATATTTCCTTGCGGAATATCAACATGAGTGTATCGATGTAGTGGATTTGTCAAATGTTCGCAGAATCGATCATATTCGAAAGCAATGTATAGATTTTCATGTTCTTCTGGAGAGATATATTCAACGATACCCTCGCGAGCAAGATCATCAATATCAATTTTTCCTTCACGTAATTTTTTCACATGATCATCAGTAAGACCAATCCATTGTTTGAATTTATCGTGAGTATAATTTTTATCATTGATATTGTTTCTAACAACTAATATTGGACGAATCAATCGGCCCGAATCAACCCACATATGAATTTCATTTGCGGTGATATTATGAGAAACTGTAGTAAACATATGAATTTCTCCGGTACGACGTTTCTCGCGATATCTAGTTAGAAATGACGCAAAATCTTCAACACAACCAAGCCAATCGCCATTTACGAATACTTTATGTAGATTATGCTTTGTTAGCATAGTCATATCATTAAGAAGAGATCGGATTTTGATTAATTGCGGATCATTATTCACAATATGCTTCAATACTTCAGATGAAGATGCTGCTGTAATATCAGCTGATACACTCAATTGTTTGCTCATACCTACCTTTGCGCCGGTATCTGCGGATGTAATACCACAAATATACCCAGTACCAGTTGGATGAACTTGACGAAGCGTAATTGCACGTTCTGAAGATTTAGCACTGTTACCCTTGTTTGGAGTATCAATACTACGAAGAGTAGTCAACACATTCAATTTATTTTTGTGATGCAATTGTTGCGATGATAGACGATTTTTGAATGTCATTTTGTTAACAGTCAATGTTTTATCACCGCTGACGATTGCATTCATCAGAGCCTTTTCAAAATCTTCAGCTTTGATTGCACTTTTGAATAATGCATGCAAGTTGATATCAGCAAAATTATTGTTCTTGAAATCTTTCATAAATTGACGTTTCAATTTTTGAACAACCATAAAGTTGAATTGCGTTTTGAATACACGCGAATAGGACATACCAGCATCATTGATACGTTTATTCTTATAAGAATCACGATCAGTGGATGGTAATACATCAAGATGAACTAATAACATACGATGAATCATATGCCCAAGATATGCAGCCTTTTTCTTTCTATCATCTTCAGTCAATCCAATATGTGGAAGGAACTTTTGATCAATATTGTGATCAAGTTTGCTAAGAAGGAATCGTTCAATGTTTAACGAATCTTCTTCACCAGCAATCTTGAGGCGAGCCTTGTATGAATCATAATATTTGATACATCTAGTAAGTAAATGTAAAATATCGTCTTTGTTTGTAATAACATTGACTGAACCACTTTGTTCTCCTTTTTTTCCCGGAAATTCATTTTTCAACACATTATTCATTTCATTATATGTATTTGTTAATCCACGTTCAAGAATATTTAACATCCGTTTTGTAATAGGATCCTTATCATCAAATGAGTAAGTAATGTATGAGATGATTTCTTTTGCGGAATAAACTCCCAATGCTCTAAAGAACATAAAGAATGGAATTTCGATTTCTTTAAAATATGCCATACTCATATTAATAACAATCGAATGATTAGTTAGTAATTTGAGAACACAATTGTAAGAATTTTCGAAAGCATCTCCGGGTTTACTGATAATATCAGCTCGACAGAGTTCATTTTTATGCCCTTCGTTTGCAAATTCTCTCGTTTCATTGTATTTCATACTTTCCATATTGATAATGATGTATTGATTGCCTTTAATAACAAAATATCCACCAAGATCAGAAGGATCTTCTTGAAGACGAATTAACGCTTCATTCGATCGATTGAAAGTATTACACATACGACTCTTTACCATAGTTGGTAGTTTACAAATCATGGTGTTATCAATCGTTATCTTTTCAGTACTGATCGTACCATTTTTATGAAAAGCTTTTGAAACAAGCGTAACATCGACGTAAACTCCAGAGCAGTAAGTTAAATCTTTTAAAAGTGCTTCATTCGGGAACATTGGTGAATTTTGTTGAGTAGTATGATCATACTTTGATGGATTACTAATTCGAACATCATCAATGGTTACTTCGAGTGAGTACTTTTCGATTGTAACATCGCGCTCAACAGTATCCTTTGCATCGAGTTCGAACTTGAGTTCGAAAACGTCTTTTGCAATTTGCTGAATACCATTTTCAACGAAATTATTGAAAGAGTTAAGAGTTGCGCTAATAACGCTATCCTTTGTTAATGCACTTTCAATAACGGGAATAAGATCTTCTTGATTACCACGAAAATTCATTGTTGAGAGAGAGTTTTGCCAAATGACTTTGATTAGTCTTTTGATATATTTAATGATAAATAACTTCAATTTTAAGAGACAAAAAAATATATATTTATAAATTAAGTATATTTATCTATGCCCAGTAATTAAGCTTTAGATTCTTCAAAGATACTATTATAGTTCAGTAGGTCCAGTACGTCGTGATTTAACGAATATATTAGTACCGCGTTGTCGCTGTTGTTGTCGCTGTTGTTGTCGCTGTTCTTTATGCAATACTTTCATCATGCTTTTCAATCTTCCATCGGTAAAATACCAAATACCACCCATGGATATCATTACCAACACTAATTGATATAAAGTAGTTAATACTTTAGCATATGCTTTTTTTGGGCAAATATCGCCAAATCCTACTGTTGATGTCACAGTGCCCCAATAATAAAATCCATCAACAACCGAATTACTACTTGCGTCAGCATTACCTATAGCAAACGCATCGGGATCATAGGTAATTAATAAAATAAAAAGTACTAAAAATAATAGTAGAATTCCTATTATTAATCGTTTTACAAAATATGTTCGAGTATGTTTAGTCTTTTCCTCTTGAATTCCTTTTCTAAGTACGTTCCAATTATTATTAGGAGTTGTAGTTGCATTTTTTCGAACGTTATGATTATTATTTGTAGCCATATCTACCATTTCTCCCATATCTGCAACGCCGGTAATTCCCGCAATATCATTGTAATCCTGAACACTTGTCATTATAATTGTTTATATTAAAAAAATATAAACAATTAATCATTGCTTAATTTCATATGTTACCAAAACAATTCCGAAAATTGTAGTAATTAGTAAACAATACATTCCAAAAGTAGTATTAATATACAATATTACTATGGATACAGCGATAAGAAAGAAGAGAAGTATTATCAATAATGGTAAACAATTCTTATTTCTTACGATTGATTCATATTCTAGAATAGGCGCTTCATTATAATATTCCTCCTCAATAGTAAGCTGAATATTCTCATAAATCGTAGGAAGTTGATTTCTCATATTTTATAGTTTTATTTATTAATCAAAAAATCTGTCAATTTTATTGATTTTATTTAGAGCAATTGTAGGATAAATATATGGCATTATGAATGATATCACGCGAATATGCCATGACACTTATTTCTCTCAGCGTATGAATGCAATTAATAATGCAAAAAAACGATTAAATCAGGCTGCTGATGAATCTTTAGAAATATTAACAAATACAAATATTACCTCATCAATAATAGATCCAATAATTGACGATATAAATTCAATAGTAAATCAATTTGATGAATTATTTTCTAATCTACGACGAGATTTTAAATTAAAAAAACAGGCTAGTCAATATTGGATTATGTTGCAGCCAATTATGTGCGATAATGATTTGATACGTTATTTGGAATTTATGCAAATGTGTTATCGCCAAGAAATTACAACATTAATTAAACTAGTTAATCAAGTAGAATTACATATCGAACAATTTGATAATTATGTTGATCAAATGGTTTTACTACATCAAATCAATGAAGTAAAATATAGAAAATTTAACAAGATTGCATTTTATGTATCATTGTTTGTAGTTATTATTCTTGCGATTTGGGCGAAAATATAGTACAATATTCTTTTTAATATAATGATTATAAATCAGTTTTATAAATTAATAGAAAAAGGGAAACAATGGTTATTCTCAGAAACTTTAAGACAAGAAATAAGATATGTATTTATTTATATGAATCAAATATTATATGATCGTACAAGAATAACTTATGAAAAAGATCGTATAATAACAAAACAAAATAAAATAATCTATGATAAGGATAGAATAATAGAAGCTTTGATGAATGAATTGAAAGAATATGAATTATTAAATGGAAATCAAAATTTACCTATTTGTGATGGCGTTGTCTAAATCGCATGCTATAATTTTAGTTTTGAGAATATCACAACCACGCTCCTTATAAGCTTTTATACGTTCTTGTACTTGACGTTTAATTGGTAATTTCGCATCAACAATATCTACAATTGTTCTACGAATTCTTTGATCGGATCCTAACCGAAATACTCTATTAATAATCTGCTTCATATTTGATCTACGTGGAGTAGTAAGTACTAATGCATTCATTTTAGTGATCGAGACACCAGTTGAACTGTATGCATAAGTTGTAAATATAACCGTACTAATACGTTTTGCTTGATCAATTGTATCTTCAGACGCGCCTCCATATAAAATAACTTTTTTTTCAGATTCTGGCAATTCAATCATTACTCCTTCATTTAATTCAATGCATCGTTCTTGTAAAAGATCATATAAGCATTCTAAATGATTTCTTCGATCGCTAAATACAAATGTATAATGATCCTTTTGCATTAATTCAATAATTTGATCTATAATTAATTGATTTCTATATGGATCAGTAATGATTGATTCAACAATAGACGAATAATCAATCATTCCATCATCTCGAACATTAAATTTACAATGTTCATTATATGCATGATATTCTATCATTTTTGCATCTGAATAAAACGAATCCTGACTAATATTGAATCCTTCTAATGTTTCAGCATCAAGAATAGGACCCAGCCATAATTGATGAATAATATCCAATTTATCTTCACGAATATCTGGAGTAGCACTTAGTCCGATCGTATATCGGGACCAAATGCGCTGAAATACTTTTCTAAATTCTTTTGAAACATACATATGAGATTCATCAAATATAGTTAATCCTACGGCTTTTAAAATATCATTTACTTGTATTGTATGAGATACTTTCATGTACTTTAGGGTCTTACCAATATTTGGTATTGGTTTTTTTTCAGTAACTACAAATGATTGCAATTCTGAAACTGTGTTAATGATGCCTACAATAATATCGCCATCATTTTTTTCTTTTCCATAAAGAGTGCCGATTTTAGTTGTAGGAAAATATTGTCTAAGTAAATTTACCCATTGGTCAAGAAGATATGTATTTGGTACAACTATAAGTGTCTTCAGCTTCATTTTACCTATAATATCCTTTGCAACAAACGATTTCCCCGTACCTGCCATTAATTTGAGGGTTACGCCTGTTATAGATGCATTATTTGTAAAAGAATCAACAATATGATTTACAACAATTTGTTGATTCAAATTACTTTTACCAATGTATTCAATATTGCTTATTAGTTGGTGAATTGGTAATTGATTATCAACATTTGATATTGGTGTTTTTGCTGATGGTTTTGTAGAAACAAGTTCATTCATTACAAATCGAGGAAATTCAATAATTTTGGTATCGCCGCATTTTATTAATTTAAAAAGTTTAGTCACTTGTGGAATTTTTGTAGTACGATCAACAGTGCGAATTGTATATTTTTTTTGAAGTTTTAAGAATAGTTCATTTCCATAAAGATTTATATACTCAGTTGCACTGAATGCAAATCCGGCTTCCGATAGAATAGCCTTCATGGTATATTTAATATCTATAGAATCAATTTAGAATTATTTATACTGTTGAAATATATACGGAAATCGTTGTCTAAATCGATTCATTATATTTGGTTTATGTGTATTAGATGATTTTGAAAATAATGGGTATGCAAAAGTGCTAATAATTAATAATAATGCTATTCCACAAATAATTAATGCAACTATATCCATTGGGAGTAATTTATCATCTGAAGTTGTCGTAGCATTTTGCAAAGCAACATCTTGCATTTGTTTAGGCTCCGAACCCTGCTGTGCCTCCTGTTGTGCCACCTGCTGTTGTTGCGCTACTTGCGTTTGCGTTTGCGTTTGCATTTGTGTAGCTTGCTGTAATTGTACAACATTTGGATATCGAATGATCCATCGACGAGAGTCTGGATCATTTTCAATAATGTTTTCAATTGTTATATCATTATTTATTGTTGCAAGTCTAAATGCAGCAGCAGTTTCTCCAGATAATTGTACAATCTTTGTAATAGTAGTATCACTAGTAGTAGATGTAACTATTGGATTAGCATTAAGGAATAATGGTGGCCAAATAATTTGATTATTACTATCAAGAGTAATAACAATATCAATCATAGGCCGTGTATATTGAATATTCCATTGAACATTTCCATCAATAGTATCGATTGGATCGCCAACATATACACTCGATGGTTTATTAAAAGTAAGTGAATATTTATATTTTTTCGGAGCA
>JACCDS010183552.1_pt1 | contig 19292 bp, 18 predicted proteins | sample 7446441 | NCBI WGS metagenome assembly JACCDS01 (sample SAMN15323445, study PRJNA562643) | freshwater metagenome | isolation source: river surface water | place: USA:Blue River Watershed | collected 2017-08-17
AACACACAGGCTTGAGTTATCAAGCCGTGGGCTTGGCATGAAAGTGAATGGGCTGCTCTTGAGCTAGTGCGTGTTCATGCGGTGCTTCATGGTCAGCACACGGCATATTGCACAGGTCGTGGCCATTCACGGGGCATGAACGGTTGAAGGTCACCACATGGTCCACCTCGGCACGGATGCCAATCCATTCGCCCACCACATGGTCGTGGTGGCTGGGCACGTGGGCCATGACCGTCTCGCCCGTTTTCAAGCGCAAGGTGTACAAAAACTCTGAGCCACGGAAAGCTTTGCGAATGATCTCGGCTTTCACAGGTGCATCGTCGTCGTGCACGATGTCATCGGCACGCAACAGCACATCGCATTCGCCCGCCGCAAACGTGCAGGGCAGCGGGCACTCGGCCACATCTACCAAGTCACCCATGGGCGTGTGCACCACGACTTGGTTGTTTACTTCGCGCAAGGTGGCAGGTGTGAAGACGCCGTGGCCAATGAACTCGGCCACAAAGCGGGTAGCAGGGCGGTGATACAAGGTGTAGGCATCGTCCCACTGGTGCAAGCGGCCTTCTGACATGACGCCAATCACATCGCCAATGGCAAAGGCTTCCATTTGGTCGTGCGTGACAAACAAAGCCGTGGCTTTGGCTTCTTTCAAAATGCCTCGCACCTCTAAGGCCAAACGCTCACGCAGCTCGACATCCAGGTTGGAAAACGGTTCATCCAACAAAAGCAACTGCGGCTTAGGTGCCAGCGCACGGGCCAACGCCACGCGCTGCTGTTGGCCACCCGACAACTCATGTGGATAACGCTGCGCGCTGCTCGACAAGCCCACCAGCGCCAGGACCTCGCGCACGCGGGTCTCGCGCTCGGCGCGGGGCTGCTTGTGTAAACCAAAACTGATGTTGTCTTGCACGCTCAGGTGCGGAAACAAGGCGTAGTCTTGAAACACCATGCCAATGCGACGCGCCTCTGGCGCCACATGTGCTGTCGCGCTGCTGACCACCGATTGAGCCAAACGAATTTCGCCTGCGCTGGCTCGCTCCAACCCCGCCACCGCCCGCAACAGCGTGGTTTTGCCGCAGCCTGAAGGGCCAATGAGCACACCCATCTCACCCGCACGCAAGCCCAAAGTCACACGATCGACCGACGGACGGGCACGTTCTGGGTAACTGACAGAGAGCTGGGCAACATCTAAAAACATGGCGTGATTGTAGAGAGGGCGCCTGAACACCAAGCTTTCACGCCATGCCTTGTGGGGCTACCTACAATGCCGCATGGTTTTTAGCGCTCGTTTGTTTTTACGCTGTGTGTTGGTAGTGCTGGCATTGCTGTTGGCGCTGCCAGTGTTGACTGTGCTGTTTTCGTGGGCACAGTGGAACAGCGCCACCGCCAGCATCTTGGCCGAGATGGCCAGCACCGTGCTGCCCGACTATGTGGGCACCTCGCTGCTGCTATGCGTGTTGGTGAGCGTGGGCGTGATCAGCATGGGCACCGTGTCTGCCGCTGCTGTGACCTTGTTTGATTTTCCGATGCGCCGCACTTTGGAGTGGGCACTGCTCTTGCCACTGGCCATGCCCGCCTACGTGGTGGCTTATGCCTACACCGACTACCTGCAATTCAGCGGGCCGTTGCAAACCAGCATTCGCGCCGCGTTTGACCTGGAAGGTCGCGTGTTTCCAGAGGTGCGCAATGTGTGGGGCGCAGCATGTGTGTTCACCCTGGCGCTTTACCCCTATGTGTATTTGCTCGCTCGCACGGCCTTGTCTGAGCGCGCCAACCATTTGATGGAAGCTGCACGTTTGCTAGGCGCGCCGCTGTCGCGCCGCATCTTTCGCGTGGCGCTACCGCTGGCTCGGCCTGCCATTGCCGCAGGCACTGCTTTGGCTTTGATGGAAACCTTGGCCGACTTTGGCGTATCCAGCTACTTTGGCATTCAGACCTTCACCGCTGGCATTTACAAAGCGTGGCTGGTGATGGACAACCGCATTGCCGCGGCACAGCTGGCAACCTTGCTTCTGGTGGTGGTGGTTGCTTTGTTAGCTGCCGAACAGCGTGCCCAATCGCGCTTGCGTTTTGCCAGCACACGGGTAGACCGCCATGGCAATGAATCGCAGCCGCTAAAGCTACGCGGTGCTTCGGCCGCTTTTGTGTGGACCTTGTGTGTGCTTCCCGTCTTGTGCGGCTTTGTGTTGCCCGTGCTCTTTATGTTGCGTGCTTTGCTGCAAGGCGACGGCGTGGTTGATTTGCCATGGGCGCGCTTCATGCAGTGGTCGGCCACCAGTTTGTCTTTGGGTTTGCTCACGGCCTTGCTGGCGGTGGGGGCTGCGTTGCTGCTGGCTGCGCAAGCCCGCATGCACCCCAGTTGGGTGACCCGCCACAGCATGCGTGTGGTGAGCTTGGGCTACGCCGTGCCGGGCGCCGTGATTGTGGTGGGGCTGTTGCTGCCCGTGGGCTGGCTGCAAGCCACTTGGCCGCAATTGGGCGTGGGCTTTTGGCTAACTGCCACCGTGCTCGGCTTAGTGTGGGCGTACTTGGTGCGCTTTGTGGCGGTGGCCATGCAATCGGTGCAAAGCGGCTATGCGCGTGTGCCCGCCTCGCTGGACGACACCGCGCGCATGTTAGGCACATCAGGCTTATCGCTGGTGCGCCGCGTGCACTGGCCTTTGCTGAAAAAACCACTGGCCGCCGCCACGCTGCTGGTGCTGGTCGACGTGATGAAAGAGCTGCCCGCCACTTTGGTGTTGCGCCCGTTCAACACCGACACCTTAGCCGTGATGGCCTACCAGCTGGCGCGTGACGAACGCTTGGGCGAAGCCGCCTTGCCTTCGCTGGCCCTTGTATTGGTGGGGCTGTTGCCCGTGATTTTGCTCAGCCGCACCCTGCGCCGCGACTGAGTTGGCGCCCCTTGTCAACAATGCCAAGAGGGGCATTTGATTTAAGTCAAATGAGAATGATTCGCATTTGATGTATACTTGCGCCAAGCTTTTCAACTTGGAGTCGCTTTTCATGCGCCGCACCCTCACTGTTTTGTCTCTGGCCGCTTCTACGATTGCCGCCACCTTGTTCAGCACAACGGCTATTGCCCAAGAGCAAGTCATCAACCTGTACTCAGCCCGCCACTACCCCACCGACGAAGCGTTGTACAGCGACTTCACCAAAACCACGGGCATCAAGATCAACCGCGTCGATTCGGACGACGCAGGCATCATCGCCCGCCTCAAGGCCGAGGGCGCTGCATCGCCTGCGGATGTGATCTTGCTGGTGGACGCCGCCCGTTTGTGGAAGGGCGAAGTCGATGGCATGTTCTTGCCCGTCAAATCCAAAACACTTGAAACCGCTGTGCCTGCACAACTGCGCGCCAAAGCCACCGACGACGGCACAGCTTGGTTTGGCTTGTCCACCCGGGCACGCGTGGTGGTGTACGACAAGCTCAAAGTCAAGCGCGAAGACGTGGACACCTACGAAGAGCTGGCCGACCCCAAAAACAAAGGCAAGCTGTGCATCCGCTCAGGCTCGCACCCCTACAACCTGAGCTTGTTTGGGGCGATGACTGAACACCTTGGCCCCGCAGCGACAGAGGCCTGGCTCAAAGGCATGGTCGACAACATGGCCCGCGCACCTAAGGGCGGCGACACCGACCAAATCAAAGCCGTGGCCAGCGGCGAGTGCGGCATTGCGGTGACCAACACGTATTACCTCGCACGCTTGATGCGCTCGACCAACCCCGCGGACAAAGCTGTGGCCGAACGCGTAGGCGTGGTGTTTCCCAACCAACAAAGCTGGGGCACACACGTGAACGTGGCCGGTGGTGCAGTGGCGCGTTACTCGAAAAACCAAGCGAATGCTGTGAAGTTTTTGGAATACCTCGTCAGCCCCGAAGCGCAAAACCACTTTGCCAATGGCAACAACGAGTGGCCCGTGGTCAAAGGCTTGAAGCTAGAGAACCCCGCTTTGAAAGCCATGACCGGTGGCAACTTCAAAAGCGAGTTGGTCCCCATCAGCGCTGTGGGCATGAACCAAATCAAGGTGCAACAAATGTTGGACCGCGTGGGTTTCAAGTAAACACCCCGCTTGGTTGCGCAGACGATGCGCAACTTCTAAAACAGCCAGCCACTCACGCCTTCGGGTCGTTGATAGCCAGCCATTGATCAGGCAGCTTGCCTGCCACCTCTTCAATGTTGGAACTTCATATGCAACAGCCCCAAGGCACAGCTGTGCGCGGCACACACTCGCCCGTATCCTCCTCTCAATCGCCCAGCCACTTGCTGCCTTTGGCCGCCATGATGCTGGCGAGCTCTATCGGCGTCGCGCAGCCCGCACTTGCGCAGACCGAAGAAAAGACGCTCAAAACCGTCACCGTCAAAGACACACAAGACCCCAACTTGTCCAAAGAAAGTTTGCTGGTCAAGCAAACCGGCATTGCCAAAGGCAACCAACTGCTCAAAGACATCCCGCAAACCGTGACGGTGATGACCGAAAAACTCATGGCTGATCGCAACTACGACGACTTTCGCGAAGTGCTCAAAACCACCGCAGGCGTCACGTTTCAAGCGGGTGAAACGGGTGAAGAGGACGTGCGCATGCGTGGCTTCTCGCTTGGCCAGGCAGGCGACATTTATGTCGATGGCCTGCGCGATGCGCCACTGATTGAGCGCGACACCTTCAACACCGACCGCGTCGAAGTGCTCAAAGGCTCGGCGTCGATGTTGTTTGGCAAAGGCTCCACGGGTGGCGTGGTGAACCAAGTGAACAAGCAACCTTTTTTGATGGACCAAAACGAAGCCAATGTCACCCTGGGCAGCGGCGACATGCGCCGCGTGACCGTGGACATGAACAAGCAAACCGGCGAATCCGCCGCGTTTCGCCTCAACGCCATGACCCACCAAGCCGACAACTGGGGCGCCAAGGTTGACAAAAAAGGCGTGGCCGGTTCGTACCGCTGGGGCATTGGTGAGCGTGACGAATACACCGCCAGCTTGTATCACCTTGAAACCGATGGTCGACCGTTGTACAACCACCCTTGGGTGTTAAGCGAGGGCAGCAGAGGCACCATCATTCCCGTACTCTCAGCCAAAAACTATTACGGCTTGGCCAGCGACTACTTGCGCACCCAAAGCACTTACGGCACCTTCACACACAAGCACCGCTTTGATGCCGACAGTGAACTCAAAACAACCATTCGCCAAGGCCACTACGAACGTGACTTGTGGACCCATGCGATTGGTTTTTGTAACGGCAACGCTTCCACCACGGGCAACAACGCCGCGGCAGGTTGGGCCCAACGCGCCGCCTGCGCTGCACAAGGCACCATCACCAGCGCATCACAAATCACAGACAACACCGTCCTCACGCGTACATCCAAAGCGCGTCGAGGCATCAGCGATGTCACCCAAGTGCAAAGCGACTACAGCGACAAGTTCTCCGCATGGGGGCTCAAGCACGACTTGATTGCAGGTCTAGACTTCTCCAAAGAATCTGCCAAACGCAACAACAATGCCGCGAGCGCGGCGCTGTACAACACCAGCGCCACCAGCACGGCCACAGCCAACCTAGACCCCGCCTACACAACCCTAGTTGGCACGTCCAACGATGGCGAAGTTCGCGCTGATACACGCAGCTTTTTGATGATGGGGTTCAAATCCCAGGTCATCGGTGCGTACGCGCAAGACACCGTGAGCTTGAGCGACACCGTCAAAGTCTTGGGTGGTTTGCGTATGGAACAACTCAGCGCCACCTTCACCGACACCGTGGGATACAGCGCCAGCGTTGACAAAACATTGTTGAGCCCACGCTTGGGTGCCATTTGGCAACCCAACGATGCCACCTCGTACTACACCTCCTACGGTACATCGTTCAACACGTCGGCCGACTCCTATGCTTACGCACTCAGCTCGGGTTTGAGTCCGACCGTGACGCAAAACGGGCAAAACGTTCGCAACCCCAACCTCACCACACTGGCCACGCCACCTGAAAAGAGCCGCAACCTTGAGGTGGGTGGCAAGTTTGATGTGTTCGACAAGAAGGGCTTATTTGGCGTCGCCCTGTTCTATTCTGAAAAATACAACGAGCGCAACACCGACACCGACAGCGCAGGCACGCAATACCTGCTCTCTGGCAAACGCCACGCCACAGGCATGGAGCTCAACTTCGCGGGCCGCATCACGCCAGCATGGGAAGTGTTCTACAACCACACTTGGATTCCAGAAGCGAAGATTGACGAGAGCAGCATCGTGGCCACTGGCGACGGCGCCCAAGGCAAGGGCGACCGCCCCGCACTCACCCCCAAACACAGCGCCACCCTGTGGAGTACCTACCGCTTCAACACCGCTTGGCGCGTGGGTGGTGGCCTGAACTACCGTGGCGAACAAAACCCAGAAGGCGCACGCACAAAAACGGCCGCGGCCTTCACCACCGTCGACGCCATGGCCGAGTACGCCATCAACGACGCCAACTTGCTCAAGCTCAACGTGAGCAACCTCACCAACAAGCTCTACGCCGACGCTTTGTACCGTGGTTTTTACACACCCGGTGCACCCCGTCGCATCGAACTGAGTTGGAAGTCCATGTTCTAAAGGAAAGCCTCCATGCTGCTGCACCTGCGCAATGTTCTCACCGCCGAAGAACTCCACACGGCTCAATCCTTGTTGGGCGACGATGCCCCTTGGTTAGAAGGGCGCATCAGCGCAGGCGCGCAAGCCGCAACGGTCAAGAACAACACCCAACTGTCACAAAGCAGTGCACAGGCCAAGCAGTTGCAAGCGCTCATCTTGGGCGCGTTGAAACGCGACGCTCTGTTTTTTTCAGCAGCGTTGCCCCGGAAAATTTTCAACCCGCTGTTCAACCGCTACCGTGGCGACGCCAACCACTTTGGCCCACACGTCGATGGCGCGGTCATGCACTCACAGGCCACCGGTGAATGGGTGCGCACCGATGTGTCATGCACCGTTTTCCTCAGCGACCCCACCAGCTACGACGGCGGTGAGCTGCTGGTGCAAGACACCTACGGCAGCCGCGGCGTCAAGCTGGCTGCTGGTGACGCGGTGCTCTACCCCGGCACCAGCGTGCACGAAGTCACACCCGTCACACGTGGTCAACGCGTGGCAAGTTTTTTTTGGATTGAAAGCATGGTGCGCAGCGACGAGCAACGCCGCACCCTGTTTGAACTCGACATGAACTTGCTCAAGCTGCGTACGCAGTTGGGCGAAACGCCAGAGACCACTGCGCTCACCGGCGTGTATCACAACCTGCTGCGTCAATGGGCCAACACCTGAACCTCCACATGCACGCCCTCGACCCACACCACATTTCCAATACACGCTGGCGCAACACCATCGCCGCCGTGCTGTTGGCACACATCGCATTGCTGTGGGTGGCGCAACGCGAGCTGGCTGAGTTGCCCGCCTCTGACGAATCGGGCCAAGTCATCATGGCTGATGTGGTGAGTAATTTGCCCAATCCTTCGCCTGTTGCATCACCCACACCACAAGCCAAGCCCGTGCAGCAGGTCACGCCCGCGCCGCAACCCGTCAAGCCACAGGCCCCAACACAAGAGGTGGCGCTGCGCTCAGACAGCAGCACCTCATCCAACACGGCGACCGCCACCTCTTCAGCACCAGCAGCAGCCGGCTCGGCCAAAGTGGGTACGCCCAGTGTGGTCGAGCCATCGGCCGATGCCGACTACCTCAAAAATCCACCGCCCGCGTACCCCCGAGCCAGCCGCCGCTTGGGCGAGCAAGGCACGGTCATCGTGCGTGTGTTCATCACCACCCAAGGCCTCCCCGAAAAAGCCGAGGTGCGCACTTCCAGCGGCTTTGCGCGTCTTGACCAAGCGGCACTTGAGGCCGTGCAACGCTGGCGCTTTGTGCCCGGTCGACGCAGCGGCACACCCGAAGCCATGTGGTTCAACATCCCTGTTCGTTTTGTATTGGAGTAAGTCATGCCCTCTTCTTTTGGTTTTGCAAACATTTGGCTGCAAGGTGACTGGGTCACACGCGGCATCTTGCTGTTGTTGCTGAGCATGTCTTTGGCCAGTTGGGTGGTCATCCTCTTGAAGGCGCTGGATGTGTGGCGACACAAAGAAAATGCGCTCAACAGCGAACAGTTTTGGCACTGCACCAGCTTGGCCGAGGGCTTGGGCGTGCTCAGCCAACGCCGTGGCAATTTGTTTTTCAGCCTTGCACAAACAGGCCAAGAAGCCACCGAGCACCACCAAGCCGCGCAGTCGCAACTGCACGACAGCTTGGACGTGAGCGACTGGGTCACGCGTTGCTTGCGCAACAGCATTGACGATCACACCAACCACTTGCAAAACGGTTTGGCGGTGTTGGCATCCATCGGTTCTACCGCGCCGTTTGTTGGTTTGTTTGGCACGGTGTGGGGCATTTATCATGCACTGGTCAACATCGGCACCACGGGCAACGTGGGCATCGACGCAGTGGCAGGCCCCATTGGCGAAACCCTCATCATGACTGCGCTCGGTTTGGCCGTGGCGATTCCCGCGGTGCTGGGCTACAACGCGCTGGTGCGTGGCAACAAATTCATCATCGCGCGCATGAACCGTTTTGCGCACGACTTGCACGCCTACTTTGTCACGGGTGCTCGTGTGCATCGCGCCGCACACGCAGGGGTGTAAGCCATGTCATTTGAAGCCAACGACAACGCCGACGAGGTGATGAGCGAAATCAACATGACACCCTTGGTGGATGTGATGTTGGTATTACTCGTGATCTTCATCATCACCCTGCCCGTGATTCAACACGCTGTGAAAGTCGAGCTGCCCCGCGCCAGCAGCACACGCAACGCACCACCACCCGACAACTTGCAACTGTCGGTCGATGCACAGGGCCAATACTTCTTAGGCAAACAAGCCATCAGCGCAGACGCTTTGCAGCTGCGCTTGGAAGAAGAGGCTAGCAAAGAGCCGCAACCGCAGCTCTTCATTCGCGGCGACAAACGTGTGCCTTATGAGTTTGTGGCGCAAGCCATGAGCACCGCGCAACGCGCCGGCATGCAACGCATTGGTTTTGTCACCACCCAGCCATGAACCAACCCGCAGACTCAAAGCCCACCACACCCGCTGGTGCAACGCAAGCACCTAAACCAACGGATGGCATTCGCACGCTCGACAGCCAAGAGTTGTTAGGCAAGCATGGCGTGGTTTACATCTGCCATGAAGGCGAAACGTACCGCCTACAAACCACCCGCTTTGGAAAGCTGATCCTCACCAAATAAAACGGCTCCGATTTTGCTGAACCAAAAGCAGGTCTGGCAATGCTGCCTTGCGCACTCAATGCTTGTGATGGCTGTGGTCGTGCTGCGCTGCTGGCTTGGCCGCTGACGGCTGTGGCGTGTGCTGGTGCACAGGTGCGGTTTGCACATTCACCATGCCCCGCATGCCTGCCTCGTAATGGCCAGGCACCAAGCACGCCATTTGCAAGGTTCGGGCTTTGTCAAATTTCACCACCAACTCACCCCGTTGCCCAGCTGGCACGCTGATGGCCGCACCTGCGCCGTGGCTATGCCCGTCGCCGTGGCCTGCGCCTTGTTGCATTTCTAAGGCATGGGCTTTGATCTGTGCTTCATCGCCCAACACCATTTCGTGCGTCACTTGGCCATCGTTGTGCAACACAAAGCGAATGGTTTCGCCCGCTTGCACATCCACACGGTTGGGCGTGAAGCGCATTTGGTCATCCATGCGCACCTCCACGCTGCGCGTGATGGCCCAAGCACTCAGGCCAGTTTCTGCTGAGGGCTGCGCAGCCTCGCCGTGCGAATGGCCATGACCATCGGCTGTAGCCGCCAACTCAGGGTGGTGGACCAACCACTGCCATGCGCCATAACTGCCCGCGCTCACCAAGGCACCCACCGCTAACACATACGCACTGGTGCTGCGACGCCAGACATAGCTGCTGCTCAGCGCCAAAGCCAACACTGAAATGAAAAAGCCCAAGGGCACAACCCACGCGCTGCGCGCGGGTGAATCAGGAAAGTGCTGCAAGCCGCCAGTGAAAAAACCCAAACCGATAGAGAGCAAAGCGCCAATACCCAAGGTGCGCAGCAGACCAGTTTGCTCTGGTTCATCGTCGCTGTCGCTCAAGCGGTGTTCTAACAGCGCGCCCAGTACAAACAGCGCTATGCCGATGGCCGCCGTCCACAGCGAGCGCTCGCCGCTGAAAAAGCCGTGGTTCACGGCGCCCGAGATAAAGCTGATGCCGCTGTACTTGAGCAGCATCGCACCATGGTGGTGTTGAAATGCAAATGTCATGATGTTTCCTATGCGCCGCATGGGCGCGCGTCTTCAATTGGCCAAGCGAACACATCGCTCAACCGCGTCAAACAGAAGCTGGAAACATCAAATGGGCGGCGGCAAGTCTGGCCGCATGCGCCAGCTCGACCACGACACCAACGGGCCAATGGGTTGGGCCTGTGGCAGCACTGGCATTTGCACTTGCACCGCCACACCCACGCCAACCGCGCAGCAATGATGCGTGTTCACTTGTGCGTTGCCGTTTTGGCCTGCTGCCTGGTCATTGGCCACAGGCTCGTGGCAATGATGTGCCGTGCTGGCGTAATGCTCGTCACTGTGTCGTTCATCGAGCACAGCCCAACTGCTGCCAGCCATCAGCTGCAGCAACAAGGCCAAGATCAATGTCCAAAGTGTGCGATGCATGTGATCATCATATGACAGAGCTTGAGCGGCGCTCATGGCTGGGTCATGTGTGAGTGCTCTACGCGTATGACAATCTCAATCGACCTCATTGAGACAAACAATCGCCCAAGCATTTATTCTTGGCTATCATTCACGTCAATGAGTTTTTCTCATTCGATAGTTTTTATCAACCAACCAAAGGAAAACAGATGTCATTGATCAACACCCAAGTTCAGCCATTTAAGGCTCAAGCGTTCCACAACGGCAAGTTCATCGAAGTGACCGAAGCCAGCCTCAAAGGCAAATGGAATGTGCTCATCTTCATGCCAGCCGCTTTCACTTTCAACTGCCCTACCGAAATTGAAGACGCTGCTGACAACTACGCTGCTTTCCAAAAAGCAGGCGCTGAGGTGTACATCGTGACAACCGACACCCACTTCTCTCACAAAGTGTGGCACGAGACTTCGCCTGCTGTGGGCAAAGCCAAGTTCCCATTGGTCGGCGACCCCACACACAAGTTGACACGCGCTTTTGGCGTGCACATCGAAGAAGACGGCTTGGCTTTGCGCGGCACTTTCGTGATCAACCCAGACGGCGTGATCAAGACCATGGAAATCCACTCCAATGAAATCGCGCGTGACGTGTCTGAAACATTGCGCAAGTTGACTGCTGCTCAGTACACCGCTGCCAACCCAGGCCAAGTGTGCCCAGCGAAGTGGAAAGAAGGCGCGAAGACTTTGGCTCCTTCCATCGATTTGGTCGGCAAGATCTAATTTTTGCCCCCACTCAACCCTGCTAACGCAGGGCGTTGATCGCAGCGCATGGACACAATTCGTGCGCTGTATTCAGCGAATCCCCCCAACCCTTGATCAACAAGGTCGGCGCCAAAAGCGCATGGCCTAGGATTTCTGCCGCCTGAAACAGGAGAACCTCATGCTCGACGACACACTCAAAGCCCAACTTCAGCAATATCTTGGCATGCTGCGCCAGCCTATTCGTTTGATCGCTTCGCTTGACGAAACCGAAACTGGCCGAGACATGCGTAACTTGCTCGAAATCATTGCCGGCTTGTCAGACCTCGTCACGCTCGACACGGCTGGCAACGACGCACGCAAGCCCTCGTTTGTGGTGGCCCGAGAAGGCGAAGCCCAAGGCGTGCGCTTTGCAGGGTTGCCTCTCGGCCATGAGTTCACCTCGCTCGTGTTAGCCCTGCTCTGGACCGGCGGCCATCCGCCCAAGGTGGAGCAAGACGTGATCGACAGCATCAAGGGCTTGGATGGCGACTTCAACTTCGAGGTCTACATGTCCCTCAGCTGCCACAACTGCCCAGACGTGGTGCAAGCCCTCTCGCTCATGGCCATCGTCAACCCCAAGGTCAAGACCGTGGTGATTGAAGGCGGCGCGTTCCAGAAAGAGGTGGAAGAGCGCCAGATCATGGCCGTGCCCATGGTGTTTTTGAACGGCCAAGTGTTTGGCTCGGGCCGCATGAGCGCCGAAGAAATCGTGGCCAAGCTCGACACGGGCGCTGCCGCCCGCGACGCTGCAAAGCTGAGCGAAAAAGCCCCTTATGACGTGCTCATCGTCGGCGGTGGCCCCGCTGGTGCAGCCGCCGCTGTGTACGCCGCCCGCAAAGGCATTCGCGTGGGCGTGGCCGCCGAGCGCTTTGGCGGCCAGGTGAACGACACCATGGCGATTGAAAACTACATCTCTGTGCTCGAGACCAACGGCCCCAAACTCGCGGCAGAGTTGGAAGCCCAAGTGCGCCACTACGACGTGGACATCATGAACCTGCAACGCGCCAGCCAAATCGTGCCCGCCGCCGACCAAGGTGGCCTGACCGAAGTGCGCTTGGAAAACGGCGGCGTGCTCAAAGCCAAGAGCGTCATCCTCTCCACCGGCGCGCGTTGGCGCAATGTGAACGTGCCCGGCGAAGCCGAGTACAAAAACAAAGGCGTGGCCTATTGCCCGCACTGTGACGGCCCCTTGTTCAAAGGCAAGCGCGTGGCCGTGATTGGTGGCGGCAACTCAGGCGTCGAAGCCGCCATCGACTTGGCAGGCATCGTGGAGCACGTCACCTTGGTGGAATTTGCCGATGCGCTGAAAGCAGACGCCGTGTTGGTCAACAAGCTCAAGAGCTTGCCCAACGTGACCATTCACACCAACGCGCAGACCACCGAAATCACGGGTGATGGCAGCAAGGTCAATGGCCTGAGCTACAAAGACCGCGCCACTGACGCTGTGCACCACGTTGCGTTGGAAGGCGTGTTTGTGCAAATCGGCTTGGTGCCCAACACCGAGTTTTTGAAAGGCACTGTGGAGCTGAGCAAGTTCGGCGAAATCGTGGTGGACGCCAAAGGCCATACCAACGTGCCAGGCGTGTTTGCCGCGGGCGACTGCACCACCGTGCCCTACAAGCAAATCATCATCGCGGCGGGCGAGGGCTCAAAGGCGGCGCTGTCGGCGTTTGATTATTTGATCCGCCAGTAATTTCTTTGTCGACATCGGCCCTGTGCTCAGCCAGAGCGCAGGGCTTTTTTATTCCCTCTTGGATGAATGGCTTTGCGTTGTGTGTCACTGTTGCACCATGTGATTAAAACTTGCACACGTCACGCACCGATGTAGGAGGGCCCATGATGACAGAGATCGATCTCATGCCTGCAGTCAAGCAAGGGTTTTGGTTTCATGCTGGTGTCACCCTTTGCCCAGTTCGCATCGTGCAACATCACACGCTTTATGGCACACACGACCCTGATGACCCACCGGGCATTGCGGTCGACCGAGCTGCTGATTGTTTTTACATTCGATACCAACCCCCTGGCTCGCCGCACAGCTGGCAAGACGGTGGCACGGCATTGAGCTTGCGCGAAGCTGTTTTCTTGGTACAGCGCAAGCTCGGGCCTTCTATTCAATGGAATGACTAAAACCTCTTGCCATAGACAAATAGCCTGCGCCTAAATCATTGATAGAAACAATTGCCTAGACGAATGCAATAGCACCCCTCAAAGTAGAGCCGTCACTGACTCACAAGGGGACAGGTATGAATGAAAGCCACATCCAAGTTTTCATCGCGTACATGCAAGAGCTGCTGGCCGATCTGGCCCAAGCATCTTGAGCGCATTCAGCCATCGTTTATTTCATGAGGAGACAGCCATGAGCCATGCATCTGAAACCGGCAAATGCCCATTCCACGCCGCAGGCGGCGCACGCGCGCAGCAAGGCGCTCAGTCCAACGCACATTGGTGGCCCAACCAACTCAACTTGGCCATCTTGCATCAGCACCAACCGGTGTCTAACCCCATGGACGAGGGCTTTGACTACCACCAAGAATTCAAAAAGCTCGACTACGCCGCACTCAAAAAAGACTTGGCCGACTTGATGACCCAAAGCCAAGACTGGTGGCCCGCCGACTACGGCCACTACGGTGGTTTGTTCATTCGCTTGGCGTGGCATGCCGCAGGCACCTACCGCACGGCCGATGGTCGCGGCGGCGCTAGCACGGGCAACCAGCGCTTTGCGCCACTCAACAGCTGGCCTGACAACGGCAACCTCGACAAAGGCCGTCGCTTGCTGTGGCCCATCAAACAAAAATACGGCAACCAAATTTCATGGGCTGATTTGTTCATCCTCTGCGGCAACGTGGCCATGGAAACCATGGGCTTCAAAACCTTTGGCTTTGGCGGCGGCCGTACCGACATTTGGGCCCCCGAAGAAGACGTGTATTGGGGCGCCGAAAAAGAATGGCTCGCCACCAGCGACAAACCCAACAGCCGCTACAGCGGCAACCGCGAGCTGGAAAACCCACTGGCCGCTGTGCAAATGGGTTTGATTTACGTGAACCCCCAAGGGCCCGATGGCAAACCCGACCCCGTGGCCTCGGGCAAAGACGTGCGCGAAACCTTTGCCCGCATGGCCATGAACGACTACGAAACCGTGGCCTTGGTGGCCGGCGGCCACACCTTTGGCAAGATGCATGGCGCAGGCGACGCCGCCAAAGTGGGCCCCGAGCCCGAGGGCGCGCCCATGCACGAAATGGGCTTTGGCTGGATCAACACCCACGGCACAGGCAAGGGCGCAGACACCACCACCAGCGGCTTTGAAGGCGCATGGAAACCCAACCCCACGCAGTGGGACATGGGCTACTTAAAAGTGCTGTTCAAGTACGAGTGGGAGCAAATGACCACCGCAGCCGGTGCGATTCAGTGGCGCGCCAAAAACGTCGAGCCCGAAGACATGGTGGTCGATGCACACGACCCCAACAAAAAGCACCCACCCCACATGACCACCGCCGACTTGTCGCTGCGCTTTGACCCCGCGTACGAAAAAATCGCACGCCACTTCTTGGCCCACCCCGATGAGTTTGCCGACGCCTATGCACGCGCCTGGTTCAAGCTCACCCACCGCGACATGGGCCCCAAGTGCCTCTACCTCGGCCCCGAAGTGCCCGCCGAAGATTTGATTTGGCAAGACCCCTTGCCGGCGGCCACACACCCACCCATCAGCCACAGCGATGCCACCGAGCTGAAAACCAAAATCTTGGCCAGCGGCTTAACTGTGGCCGAGCTGGTACAAACCGCATGGGCGTCAGCATCCACCTTCCGCAACAGCGACAAGCGCGGCGGAGCCAACGGCGCACGCATTCGTTTGGCCCCGCAAAAAGATTGGGAGGTCAACCAACCCGATCAATTGGCGCGCGTCTTGGCCACGCTGGATGTGATTCGCAACGGCTTTCACACCACGCACCGTGGCAACAAGCATGTGTCAATGGCCGACCTCATCGTGCTGGCTGGCAACGCAGGTGTTGAAGCCGCGGCCAAAGCCGCGGGCCACCCCGTGGAAGTGCCTTTCGCGCCGGGTCGCACCGACGCCACGCCTGAGCAAACCGATGCCGAATCGTTCGCGGTGCTTGAGCCACAAGCCGACGGCTTTCGCAATTACCGCCAAAAAGCGTTCCGCGTATCGCCCGAAGAAATGCTGGTCGACAAAGCGCAGTTGCTCGGCTTGTCTGCGCCTGAGATGACGGTGCTCGTGGGTGGCTTGCGCGTGCTGGGTGCCAACCACGGCGGTAACAAGCAAGGCGTGTTCACGCAACGCCCTGGCCTGCTGACCACCGACTTCTTCACCAACTTGGTCGACATGTCCACCGCATGGCAGCCCACTGGCGACAACGCCTTTGAAGGGCGCGACCGCAAAACGGGCGCGCTCAAGTGGACGGCCAGCCGCGTGGACTTGGCGTTTGGCTCCAACTCTCAGTTGCGTGCCATTGCCGAGGTGTACGCACAGCACGACAACGCGGGCAAGTTTGTCAAAGACTTTGTGGCCGCGTGGACCAAGGTGATGAACGCAGACCGTTTCGATCTGCGCTGATGCCCGCTAGCCGCTCAGGCTGGCTCACTTGGACTCAGAGGCTGCTGGCTTAGTGGTCAGCAACTCTGGGTCCACTTGGTTTTCTAGGCGGTGCGGCTCTTGCACAGGCTTGGGGCCGAGGCCTAAAACGCGCAAAGCACCTGCGTTCCAAGCCCAATACAAGAGGTTGATGAGCGCCAAAACAACCACGGTGTTGCGCCAGAAATTTTTCGAATTCATTTCTCCCCCTTTGATACAGGCCGCACGCTCAGCTCTGCGCTGTTGATGGCTTCTTGGCCTTGTTCGGTGTCCACCAGCATCGCACCAGTGGCGTCTACGCCTCTTGCAACGCCGTGGCGGCCATCGCTCAAGGTGACTTCAAGGTTGCTCAGCGCATCGCGGGCATTGAACGCATTTTGAAGCGGTACAAAACCAGTGCGCTCAAACGCGAGCAAGGTGGCGAGCAAAGGCTCAGCCACTGTCATCAATGCCTCGGGTGCGGTGATGCCCGCTTGCAAGTCTTGTAAGCCCAAGGGCGCGGTCGACAAGCCCTCGGCCACAGGTGGCGCGATGTTGATGCCCACACCCACCACACAATATCTGCCTTGTTCATTACTGTGGCTCATGCCTGTGGGCAAAGCCGTTTCAATCAAGATACCAGCCAATTTGCCCCAGCCCGTGGGTGTATCGGGGCGCTTGACCCACAAGTCGTTGGGCCACTTCAAGCGCACGCCCAGCTCGCTTTGCGGGTCCAAGCTACGCGCCAGCGACAAGCCCACCGCGAGCGACAAGCCCGACCAGTCTGCGGGCTTGAGCATGAGGCCCAAGGAAAAGGTGAGGGCATGGCCCACTTCGCCGTGCCAAGGTCGGCCTAGGCGGCCACGGCCTGCGGTTTGGGTTTCGGCCACCAAGAGCACTGGCTCGGTTTGGCCCGCGCGGGCGCGGCGCATGAGCTCGGTGTTGGTGGAGTCAATCTCTGGCAGCACCTCAACCGTCAGGCCTGGTTGCTTGGCAACCAACGTCAGCCAGAGGTCTTCAGCGGGCCAGATCATCGGTATCAGGCTTTCTTGGCCGATTTCTTTTTGTCGCCCTTGGCGGCTTTGCTTTTGGCCTTGTCGGCTTTGTCCGCCTTCTTAGCCTTCTCGTCTTTTGGAAACTCAGAGGTCGACGACAACAAAGTGCCACGGCACTTCTTCGCACCGCACCAGCAGGGGTATTCCAGCTTGAGCTCGGGCGTCATGGGTGCGTCAATCACCAAGCCGTAGTCGTAGTTCAGCTCTTCGCCGGCCTTAATGTCGCGGATGGCTTTGATGAACACGCGGCCGTCCACTTCGTCGGGCTCGCAGTTGGGTTTGCATGAGTGGTTGATCCAACGCGAGGAGTTGCCGCCGTACTTGGCGTCGATCACATGCTTTTCGTCGATGTGAAAGTAAAACGTGTGGTTGGGGTCAGACGGGTCGTGCGGGTGGCGGCGCAGCGCTTCTTTCCAAGTGATGATCTCGCCCACGTACTCGATGATGGTTTCGCCTTTGGCGAAATCGCTCAGAGCGAACACCCCTTTGCCATGTACGCCTGAACGGCGGGTTTGAATGCGGCGGCCTTTGATGGGCGCGGGGGTGTTGGCGGGGGATTTTTGGGTCACGGAATTTTTCTGTTAACTTAAATACGTACGCATGTGCGTGCGCGCGCATGCGTGCGCGCGAGAAGCAAATTGTAGTGGTCAGTTTTTAAGGAACTTTGAAATGAGCAAAACCCTCGTGATTGCCGAAAAACCTTCGGTCGCGCAAGACATCGTGCGCGCACTCACGCCTGTGGCGGGGAAGTTCGAAAAACACGACGACCATTTTGAAAACGACACCTACGTCGTCTCCAGTGCCGTGGGCCACTTGGTGGAAATCCAAGCGCCCGAAGAATTTGATGTCAAGCGCGGCAAGTGGAGCTTTGCCAACTTGCCCGTCGTGCCGCCTTACTTCGACTTGAAGCCCGTCGAAAAGACCAAGAGCCGTTTGAACGCGGTGGTGAAGCTGGCCAAACGCAAAGACGTGACCGCCCTCATCAACGCCTGTGACGCGGGCCGCGAAGGTGAATTGATCTTCCGTTTGATCGAGCAATACGCAGGCGGCAAAAAGCCGCTCGACAAACCTGTGAAGCGCCTGTGGTTGCAGTCGATGACCCCACAAGCCATTCGCGACGGCTTTGATCACCTGCGCACGCAGCAACAAATGCAAGGCTTGGCCGATGCCGCACGCAGCCGCTCAGAAGCGGATTGGCTGGTGGGTATCAACGGCACACGCGCCTTGACTGCTTTCAACTCACGCGAAGGTGGCTTCTTCTTAACCACCGTGGGCCGTGTGCAAACGCCTACCCTGTCGGTGGTGGTGGAACGCGAAGAACAAATTCGCAAATTCGTCAGCCGCGACTATTGGGAAATCCACGCCTCGTTCCAAGTGGCTGCTGGCAGCTACCCCGCCAAGTGGTTCAACCCCGAGCACATCCCGCATGCTGAAGATAAAGAACAAAAAGCAAACCGAGTGTGGACTGAGGATGAGGCTATCGCTATCGCTAACGCCGTACGGAACCAACAGGCAACTGTCACTGAGGAAAGTACGCCATCCAAAAAAGCCAGCCCTGGCTTGTTTGACCTCACCTCGCTGCATCGCGAGGCCAACGGCCGCTTTGGCTTCTCAGCCAAAACCACTTTGGCTTTGGCGCAAAGTTTGTACGAGCGTCACAAAGCGCTGACCTACCCCCGTACCGATTCACGCCACTTGCCCGAAGACTATGTGAGCGTGGTGAAAGACACGTTCACCATGCTCGCCGACAGCGGCATGAAGCACTTAGAGCAACACGCCACTGTGGCGCTGAACAACAACTACGTGCGCAAAATTCCGCGCGTGTTTGACGACAAAAAGGTCAGCGATCACTTTGCGATCATCCCCACCTTGCAAGCGCCCAGCGGTTTGTCGGAAGCCGAGCAAAAGCTGTACGACTTGGTGGTGCGCCGCTTCATGGCGGTGTTCTTCCCCAGCGCCGAATACATGGTGACCACCCGCATCAGCACCGTCAAAGCCGCGGGCAAAGACCACGCCTTCCGCACCGAGGGCAAGGTGTTGGTCAACCCAGGCTGGATGGCGATTTACGGCAAAGAAGCCGAGGCCGACAAAGCCGAAGACGACGAAGACGGCAAAACCCTCGTGGCCTTAAAAGCGGGCGAAAACGCCAAGAACGAATCGGTCGATGCCAAAGGCCTCAAAACTCGCCCACCTGCACGCTACAGCGAAGCCACTCTACTCGGCGCGATGGA
>JACCDS011660180.1_pt1 | contig 19290 bp, 18 predicted proteins | sample 7446441 | NCBI WGS metagenome assembly JACCDS01 (sample SAMN15323445, study PRJNA562643) | freshwater metagenome | isolation source: river surface water | place: USA:Blue River Watershed | collected 2017-08-17
GCAATGGTATCTTTGGATAGTTCAAAGCAGGTTTGAAATACGGGAATGGCTTTTGAAAATTGATCACGGCGATAATATTCCAATCCTTCAAGTAGATAATGATCGCTGATGTTTTTATATAACCAAGAATATTCATCTCTGAATTCTTTGTCTTTGTCCTTCATTTCTGCTTTTTCGATGGATTTTAAACACGCTTTGGTGTAATTCATCTCTTTGGAGAATTTAGGATCTTTGGCCATTTCCAACTCAGCCCATGCACGGATGTAAAGTAATTCATTCAATGAACGATCTTTTTCAATTCCCTTTTCGCAAATTTTAACGGCTTTTTCAAATTGTTTGGATTCAATGGCTTTTTTCGCTTTAACGATGCTTACGGCTTGTCCGAAAAGGCTTCCCCCGAAAAATAAAGCAAAAACAAAGAGTATCAATCTATTCATAGTTGTGTGGTTAGCTAGTTGGTGTTAATTATTCCTGTTTGGGATTTTAAATGGGCTAAAAAATGATTATCTCAATAGGTGGAAGTCCTTTTGAACAACTCTGCGGAATGTATCATTACCAATTAATTCAAGTAATACGATATAAACTCCTTCTTGTGCGGGTTCTCCGTTGAATAACCCATTCCATCCGTCATTTAATACATTGGTTTCAAATACTTTTTCGCCCCATCTGTTGTAAATACGCATATTCATACTTTTGAAACCTTCGATGTAGGGCGTAAATATATCGTTAGGCGCGGCATCGTTGGGCGTAAATGCATTGGGTACATATATTACTGGAGGGCAGCTGTCAATCAAATTGATTTGGTCGGAGGATTTACAACCATCACTGCTGGTTGCTGTGCACGTATATGTTCCAGCCAAATTTGCCACGATAGATGGAGTTGTTTCTCCAGTGGGTGTCCAATTATACATGAATCCTGGGTCATTTCCGCTTCCTATGGTTAATGCGATGTTTCTGCATACAAATAAATCGGGACCGAGATTTACAGTTGGTATATTTCCTTGTTTTACGGTGATGGTCTTTTCCATGAATGCACAGATGTTTTCAATTCGTACTTTGTAAGTTCCTGCCTTATTGATTCCAAGTGTTCTTAACGTATCGCCTGGTTTTAAGGTGACATCTGGACTCGACCATATATATCGATTGAAAGTGGCCGGATTTCCAGCGTTTAGTGTTAAGTTGACTTGAGCTGCACACACGATGGTGTCGTTCATAGGAATATTCGAAAGAGTGCCATCAATTACGAGTACATACGCTTCATTGGTATCTCTATCTCCATTGCTAAATATACTGATGCAGGTGGTTTTGAATAGCCCTGGATTGGGATATTGCACCGATGGCTCTCTAAGTATAGATGTTGATGGTGTTCCTCCTGCAAATGTCCACAACCAACCCACAGAAGGTAGGGAACTACCAGTGTTGAATTCACGGTAATTGATGGTTCCTCCTTTACAAATTACAGTTGAAGGTGTTTGAGCATTTAATGATGAAAAAATTAAATACAAGCCAAAAATGCTTAAGTGTTTAATTTTCAATTTGCTAAAGATTTTTTTCATCCTTGTTTCGACAAGGAACAAAGTTATAAAAACTGATTGAAATTTCCTTTTTTATTTGTTACTGTTTGCGGTTGGCTAGAAGTATCGGTGCGCTACCATCAAAGGGATTATCGTATCGTCCGATGGTTTTGGCGTCCATTCCATTGGCTCTTTTTACGGCATGATCTCCAAACCGATTTCGTATTTTATCCATTGCTTCGTAAAGATGCACCATTTCTTCGGTGTCTTCGAATAGATTAATTTGTAATCCCCCGCCAATTAAGTCACTAAAACGAACACCGACCAAACGAATTAATTGCCTTCGTTGGTAGAGCTTATCAAAAAGTTCAAGAGTTCGCTTTATAAGTACGTGATCTGCGCTGGTATAGGGTATTTTGCTTTGCTGCGAATACGTGTTAAAGTCGCTATATCGAATTTTAACCGTAACGCAAGCGCAGAGCTTATTGCCTTTTCGGAGTTGATAGGCCAAGTTTTCGGCCATAGCGCTGAGTAAATTGCGTAGCATAACCACATCGATAGTGTCGTTTTCAAACGTGCGTTCAGTGCTGATGCTTTTTCTTTCATGGTAGGGGATGACCGGCCTGTGGTCAATTCCCTGCGCCTTATTCCATAACTCTAATCCCGGTTTATGAAGTGTTTTAAATAGTAATTCCCTTGGGATTTCTTGGAGTGTTTTTATGTATTGTATTCCCAAATTACGGAGTGTTTTGTAGGTTTCATCGCCAACGCCCGGAATGCTTTTAACCGAAAGAGGCGATAAGAACCCTTTTTCATGACCGTGTTCTACGTATTTCTGTCCCGCGGGTTTGGCTACCCCAGTGGCTATTTTAGAAACCGTTTTGTTGGTAGATAACCCAAAACTGATGGGCAATCCGGTTTCTCGTTGTATTCTTTGGCGCAATTCCATGGCTAATTTCCAGCTACCAAAAAAACGTTCCATCCCTGTAAGGTCAATGTAAAACTCGTCAATACTGCTTTTTTCGTAAAGTGGAACCGTTTCGGCAATGATCTCTGTAACTATTTGAGAGTACTGACTGTAGCGCTGTGAATCACCGCGAATAAAAATGGCATCGGGACATAAAATCCGGGCTTGTTTCATGGGCATAGCGCTGTGGACCCCGTATTTACGGGCTTCATAACTACAGCTAGCCACCACACCTCGGTCGCTCATTCCGCCAATAATTAAGGGTTTTCCTTGTAGGGATGAGTTTTGGAGCCGCTCTACACTTACAAAGAACGAATCCAAGTCCATGTGTGTGATTTGTCGCTGAAACTTAAAGGGAGATTTCCCTGAATGATGAGAATAAATGGACTTCATAAATGTAAAGAATCAAATTGATAAAAATATTAACAAAAATATGTCAACAATATAATCAAAAATATTGATTCAAGGAATATTAAGAAGAGAGAAAATGAGATTTTTTTTGAATTTCGAACCAAAAAGCAGGTTCAATTGTTTCTCAATTACTCATGAAAAACTATGTTATAATTGGTGGTTCAACAGGAATCGGAAGAGCTCTGGTTGAATTATTGGCAACAGAAGCCCAAAATAATCAGGAATCAAACGAAAATCATTTGAATAATGCAGTTCAGGTACATGCAACGTATTGCAACACACAACCAGAAGCAGTTCACGGGGTACAATATCACCATTATGATGTAAATTCAGAAACCAACGATTTGACATGGTTGCCTGAATCAATCGATGGATTGGCTTATTGTGTGGGAGGGATTTCGCTAAAGCCGTTTGCACGTATTCCAGCCGCTGATTATATAAATGATTATCAAAAACAAGTAGTTGGAGCAATACAAATCATACAAAAATCACTCACAGCACTAAAGGCTTCGGAGCAATCATCAATAGTTCTGTTTTCAACGGTGGCCGTGCAAGCGGGCTTCCCGTTTCATAGTATTGTATCTTCAAGTAAAGGAGCTATTGAAGGACTTACTCGCGCATTAGCAGCAGAACTAGCTCCCAAAGTAAGAGTAAACGCTATAGCACCCTCTATTACTCAAACCCCATTGGCATCAAATTTGTTGAATTCCCCCGAAAAAATAGATGCTAACGCGCAAAGACATCCCCTAAAAAAAATAGGACAACCCCAAGATATTGCTAACCTAGCTGCGTTTTTAATGAGTCATAAATCCAGTTGGATCACAGGGCAAATTCATCACATTGATGGTGGAATTTCTAACCTCAAGGTAGGATAGCACACAATGAGTCAAAAGAAGCCGTGGAATATTCCGGATGTACCCATTTATAGTGTATCAACTAAAAATGGCGAAATCTACAATATGAATATTTGCACCTATGTAACGGCCGTGAGTATGAAACCCAAACGCTACATGGTGGCCGTGTATTATCCAACACGAACCTATGAAAATATTTGTCAATCCAAGGAATTTGTTTTGCAATTGCTTTCAGAATCACAAGCGAATGTTGTGAGGTATTTAGGACAAAAATCGGGATTGAATTTCGATAAATCCCAATGGTTACAACGACAAAACGTTAAAGACGAGGCTCACCCATACCGAAACGAAATGTGGCAGGGATTTAATGTTCTGTCACACGCAAAAGCGTTATTGCATCTTAAAATTTTAGATTCTTGGGATGCAGGAGATCATAAAATGTTCCTGTGTGATGTAATTAAGTATAAAGTTTCTAAATTAGACGTTAAAGAATTGACATTGAATTATTTGCGGTCTAAGAAATTGGTAAGAATGTAGTTGTTTTAAGAAAATGAGTAAATTAATTGAACAAATTAATCAGCGAATTGATGCCATAAACCCTATGGAATACGGCAAACGCCGCAATTTCATCAATGGTCCTGTTTCGGAGTTGTCTCCTTATATATCTAGAGGATTTATTTCGACTCGATATGTTTTAAATGCGTTGAAGGCAAAAGGGTATTCGATGTTTCAATTGGAGCGACTTGAACAACAATTAATTTGGCGTGATTATTTTCAGCGCGTGTATCAACATCATCCGGAATTAGCCTATGAAAATGTCAAAAATACGCCTACACACTTGAAATTTAATCAATTACCCGATGCGATATTAAATGCTCAAACCGGAATTGAAGCCATCGATTTGGGATTGAACCGATTGAAGCAGGAAGGCATGATGCACAATCACATGAGAATGTATGTAGCCATGCTAACTACGAATATTTCCAAAACACAATGGAAAACCGGTGCGGATTGGATGTATTACCATTTGTTAGATGCAGATATTGCATCCAATTATTTAAGTTGGCAATGGGTTTGTGGCGCTTTTAGCTCCAAACTGTATTATGCTAATCAAGAGAATATCAATAAATACAGCGGTATCAATCAATCTAGAACGTTCTTGGATTGTGAATATGAAGATTTCGCTACCCTAAAAACACCTGATATATTTTCAAATCGTTTAGACTGGTATTCGCATCAGTCCCAAGAAAATACTCATCTTCAAATAGGTCACAGTTCAATGGGTAAACAAACGGTATCCGAATGGGAATCCTTAGTGAAATCACAAAATAATGCAATCAACTTACCCATTTACACCATTTATAATTTGGATATCCATTGGTACAACAATTCTGAAAATCCCAAAGTTTTATTGTTGGATACAGACTTGTTGAAGGCGTTTCCTATGTCGGAAAAAACCATTGATTTTATCAAGAAATTAAGTTCTGAGTTTTCCAATATACTATGTTTTGTAGGGAATTGGAACGAATTTCAGAACTATCTCAATCAAGTTAATCCTGAAATTCAATGTGTATTTAAGGAACATCCGACAAATCGCCATTATCAAGGTATTTGTGAAGAGAGAGATTGGATTGCACCTGAAATTACAAAATACTATCCCTCATTTTTTGGGTATTGGAAAACCTATGAAAAAAACTATCGGAAGTAATAACTGAAAAGAGCCATCGGCGTAATTATTAATACGATTTCAATAAAAAAAATGATACATAAAGAAGATATTCTTAAAATGGAAACCCGCTATCGAGCGAATTTCATCAATAGTCTCGGGGGATTTAAAAGCGTTATTTTAATTGGCACAAAGTCAAAATTAGGACAAGAAAATTTAGCGATATTCAACTCATTGTTTCACTTGGGCGCAAACCCGGCTTTGTGCGGCATAATTTGTCGCCCCGATGTAAGTGAACGACATACACTTGAAAATATTATTGAAACAGGCATATACACCATCAACCATATTACTTCGGATTTTGTTGAAAAAGCGCATCACACAGCAGCACGCTATCCCAGAACCGTGTCTGAATTTGAAGCAGCTGAACTTCAACCTGAATATATAAATGATATTTTTGCTCCATTTGTAAAAGAAAGCATCATTAAATTTTCTGTTGAATTGCGAGAAAAACACTTTTTGGAAATTAATGGTACAACCTTACTTATTGGGGAAATAAAGGATGTTATTATTCCTGAGGATGTTATAGATTCAACCGGATTTGTTGATATTGAAAAAGCAGGAACGATAACATGTAGTGGTTTGGATTCTTATCATCTAACAAAAAAAATTGTTCAACTGCCATACGCTAAACCTAAATTGTAGCCATCAGATGCACAAGAAATTGCATTTACCAGAAAAAATTTGTTTGCATTGTAATCGTCCATTTTCTTGGCGAAAGAAATGGGAAAGGGATTGGGAGCAAGTGAAATTCTGCTCTGATCGTTGCAGAAAAGAACATAAAAAATGAGTTATTTTGTTGGATTATGCAATTTCAAAGTTCTCAGGTACAATTCGAAGCAGGTTGCGATGAAGCAGGTCGTGGTTGTTTAGCGGGTCCGGTGGTTGCAGCGGCTGTGATTTTGCCCAAAGGATTTTCTCATGAATGGTTGAACGACAGCAAACAGGTTCCCAAAAATAAAAGAGATGAGCTGCGAAAAATAATTGAATTGCAGGCTATTGATTGGAGTTTGGGGCAGTGTTCTCCAGCAGAAATTGATCAAATTAACATACTCTATGCCAGTATTTTGGCCATGCACAGAGCATTGAGAGGATTGAAGCACCCCTTTGATTTCATAGCTGTAGACGGAAATCGGTTTAAATCGTATTCAAAGAATTTGGATCTAAATAATGCCATTGAGTGGAAGCAAAAAACCAAAGTAGATTTGATTGTCGATCACAAAACGGAAATTAAAGGTGATGCACGTTTTTTAAATATTGCTGCGGCAAGTATTCTAGCCAAAACTCACCGAGATGAAATTATGGAGAAATTGGATTTAGACTATCCAGAATATAATTGGAAATCCAATGCGGGTTATCCAACTATTCAGCATAGGGAGGCGATTCGAAAGGATGGCATTACTTTACACCATAGAAAGTCATTTCAATTACTTCCGTTACAAATCGCATTATTATGAATTTAACGATTTTTAAGTTTTAATGAAATAGCACCTAAATATTTTGAGTAAGTTTCAATTAATTGTCCGTAGCAAATAATCAAACCCAGTTTCCCTTCCTTGAACCCATTTTTAAAAAAGTAATTTCTCACAAACTTGGTTCCTGGGCTGAATATAAGCTTAAATAATAGATTTCCCCACCCCATAGTGTAATTGTTAGCGGCCCCAATCTTTCCATATTTTTTGGATTTGATAATTATGTCCGACGCATTAGAGAATGAATTGTGCATAATATCGCCATTCAATCTTTTTTGGTCGAATCCCATTTTCATTTTTAATTTATCATGAGGATTTACTCCAGTCCAATTTCCGTCTTTACTTCTCCAAAGTCGCAGTTTTCTATCTGGATACCAACCACAAGTTTTAACAGCCCGATCGCCTACGAAATTTAATCGAGGCATAGTGTAAGCAGCAAATGGAAAGTCAAGATCTTTTTGATTAGCAATTTCCAACACCAGGTTTGATGATAACCATTCATCAGCATCCAAACTTAGAACAAATTCAAATTGCGCTAGTTCTTTCGCGAAATTTTTTTGTTGAATATGACCTTTAAACGCATTTTGGATCACTGTTGCACCAAATGATTCAGCGATTGATTTTGTTTGGTCAGTAGAAAAACTGTCAATAACAAGTATTTCATCAGCAATGGACATAACAGATTCAATACATTTTGCTATGTTTCTTTCTTCATTGAAAGTAATTATTACGACAGACAGTTTACTAGACATAGTTTGTAAAAATTGAAAGTATTTATTAGAAGTTATTCAACCTCAAAATTATGGAAAAAGCTTGGAATTAATGACCCGCAGTAGGTGTTTCCAATTCAATCCCCTGTTTTTTTAAATTTCGAGAAGTAGCAACAGCATAATAAAATAAGTAAGCAAAACAAACTACTCCAACCCAATAGGAATATTCAATACCAATTGTTGGTTCATCAGCCAATCTACCTTGTAAAACACTTATAAAACCACCACCCATAATCATCATAATTAAAAGGTTAGAACCTTGACCAGTGGATTTTCCTAATCCAGAAATGGCTAATGCGAAAATACTTGGCCAAAGCGTAGAACAAAATAATCCCACTGAAATTAAGGCAAACATCCCCATTGTCCCTTGAATAAACATTCCTACAAATAACATAGCGATTGCAGCTATTGAATATATTGCTAATTGACGCGCTGGATTTCCCTTACAAACCCAATCTAAAATAATCAATAATAAAATAGGCAATTGATACCACCAGAATGCAGAAATTCCCAAATACTCAAACTGTGTAAACTCTTTGTTGGGTAAGAAATTTACCATCATATAAATGCCGTATGCAATCAATGGTAGTACCCACCTCAAGATGCTTTTTACGGTATTGCTTAAGTTAAATGCTTGCGCAGCAGAAGTCCAACGTCCAATCATCAAACTTGCCCAAAATAAACTAATATAAGGAGCGATATCGTTCATGTTCAAATTGAGTTGTGATTTCATATATTCTGGTAAATTAGAAGCCGTTGAAACTTCGACTCCTACATACAAGAAGATTGCAATCATTCCCATCCATAATTGCGGAAAAGATAACGCTGACTTGGGTTGAATCGAATTAATTGGTTTGTCGGTTTTCTCTTCATTCTCATCGGAATTTTCTTGATTATTCGAATTTAGTCTCCAAAAAATCATTCCAAAAACAACAAATAAAGCACCCAAAACTAAATAAGGTAATTTTACCGTAGATAAGTCAATGTCTCCAGGCTTGTTGCTATTCACTGCTCCGAATATGGCAAAGTTGACAATCAAGGGTCCGATGGTGGTGCCCACATTATTGATTCCACCTGCCATACTCAAGCGTTGAGATCCCGTATTGGGTGAACCCAGTAGAATAGCTAACGGATTGGCAGCGGTTTGTTGAAATGCGAATCCAATACCCACAATCATTAAACCAATAAGTACCAATGGAAATGCTGAAGCAGGATTTTCAGTAAACGATGAAGCAGGTATAAACAATATTGTACCAGCAGCGCTGATGAATAAACCCGTTGCAATGGTCTTTCCATATCCCCATTCTTTAACCATGTCGAATTGGGCGAATTTGGTCAGGCCGATATATATAAGTGAACCGATTGTGTAGGCAACATAAAAAGCAAATGCAATCATCTGACTTTCCCATTGTTTTAATCCCATTTTAGATTTAAAAACGGGTATTAAAATGTCATTACTTGCTGCAACAAATCCCCAAAAGAAAAAAACACTTACTAGGATACTAAATATTCGTGTGTTGTTGTTCATAATACAATAACTTAAAAGTTTTGGCAAACTAATTAATTTATTTCAAAATACCGCAAGAAAAATTCAGGTAATCATGAATACCAGGGAATAAGTTTCACGAATAATCAAAATGTGTTGTGATTTTACGAAATTCGCAAACATGCCAGTACATCTTCCTAATAAATTGTCTCATGTTGGTACTTCGATTTTTTCAATTATGTCACAAAAGGCAACGGAATTGAATGCTTTGAATATGGGACAAGGTTTTCCAGAGTTCAATCCACCTGCAGCGTTGATTGAAAGTGTAAATCAATCCATGTTGGAAGGATGGAATCAATATCCACCGATGCCAGGTATGCAGGACTTGCGTGAGGTGATCGCGAAAAAAGAATTCGATATACACGGTAATGTTGTGAATCCCCAAAATGAAATAACAATTGTGCCAGGAGCTACAGCAGGATTATTCGCTACGTTTCAAGCATTAGTTGACCATGGAGACGAGATAATTATTATTGAACCTGCATACGATTCTTATCGGCCTGCAATTGAATTGGCAGGAGGGATAGTGGTTTCAGTTTCTATGAAAATAGGTACAACCATCGAATTTCCCTGGCAAGAATTAAAAGATAGCATCACTACCAAAACACGATGGATTGTAATCAATACACCTCACAATCCTTTGGGTATTACTTTTAAAAAATCGGATTGGCAAAAATTGTCGGAAATACTGAAAAACAACTCAATCGGAATAATTTCTGACGAGGTGTATGAACACATGGTATTTGATGGTGTAAAACATCAAAGTGTTTTGGCTCAAGAACAGCTTAAAGACAGATGCGTTAAAATTTCTTCATTTGGGAAAACACTGCACTCCACTGGATGGAAAATGGGCTATGTCTGCGCCAATTCTGAAATATCACAACGGATTCGGATGGTATTCCAGTTTCTCGCATTTGCAACAAATAGTGCAATGCAAAAGGGTATTACGAATTTTTTAATTCGGCATGAAAACTGGGAAAGGGATTTAAATACCTTTTATCAGAATAAAAGAGATTTGTTCATTCAAGCGTTAAATGCGGCATCGTCACCTTGGAATACAGTGAATTGTGAGGGATCTTACTTTCAGTTAATTGATTATCGAAAAATTCAAAGTAAAGAAATACAAAAATCAACATCCGATTTAGAGGTTGCTTTTTGGATGTTAAATAATTGGGGAATTGCTACCATTCCAGTAGGTGAGTTTATTTCGAACACGCCTCAAACAGGTTTACTGCGAATTTGTTTCGCAAAAAATGATGACACATTGATTAAAGCAGCTCAAATGCTGAATACAATCTGCTAATGAAAAGCTGAGCGGAATCTGATAATGAAATGCGGAATAAATTCCATTGATAAAATGTTAATTTAAAACCATTTGCAGAAAACACATCCCCCGAAAACAAAGAAATAATTTATTACTGGCTAATTTTATCTCATAAAATGACAACAACCTATTTAGATTTATATTTCATTCAGACCCAATTGGCTTGGGAAAATGTAAATGCCAATTTGCTGCGTTTGACCTGGCATATTCAGCGTTCGCAAGAGCAATCTTTGATCGTTTTACCCGAAATGTTCGCAACAGGTTTTACCATGAATCCACAAGTTTATGCTCAACCCATGGATGGTTTGGCTGTACAATGGATGAAAGAAATGAGTGTAAATCGCTGCATTTGTGGTAGTTTGTCGATCGAAGAAAATGGACAATATTTCAATCGTTTTCTAGCGGTTTCAAATGGTGAAATCATTGCTTATTACGATAAAAAACATTTGTTTTCTTATGGTAAGGAAAACGAGCATTACCAAGCTGGCAATCGAAGAGTTCAGTTTGAATATCAAGGATTTAAGATAGCCCCGTATGTATGTTACGATTTGCGATTTCCTGAATGGATTCGACTCAATGCAGGAGCAGATTTGATGTTGTTTGTAGCCAATTGGCCTAAAGCCAGAATGGATGCCTGGAATGCGTTGTTGAAAGCTAGAGCTATAGAAAACCAATGCTATGTGGTTGGTGTGAATCGAATTGGTGATGATGGCAATGGAATTGCTCATTCTGGGCATTCTCAGTTGTTGGATTTTATGGGACAATACATGGTGGAGCCTCAAATTGAGCGTGAAGTATTGCTACATCAAGTGATTGAAAAAAAGCCACTAGAATCGTTCAGATTGAAGTTCCCTTTTTTAGACGATAGGGATTCACTAACTTTGCGGCATGAATTCTGAGCATTTGAAGGATATAAAAAGCCGTGTGCAGGCTTTGAGGGGGTATCTTTGACCTCGATAGAAAATTAGCTGAAATAGCAGACGAAGAAGAACAAACACTGGATCCATCTTTTTGGGATGATCCGAAAAGAGCAGAAGCGCATCTAAAGAAAATTAAGGATAAAAAAGTATGGACCGAAGCTTTCGCTGAGGTAAATGGTGCTTTAGAGGACTTAGTAATCCTTTTTGAATTCCAAGAAATGGGTGAGGCAAAACCCGATGAAGTGGATCAACAATACGTTGCTGTTCAAAACGCATTGGAGGATTTGGAATTCAAAAACATGCTTCAATCCGAAGAAGATTCATTGAACTGTGTATTGGAAATCAATGCAGGTGCTGGTGGAACAGAAAGTTGCGATTGGGCCGAAATTTTGTCGCGTATGTACATGATGTGGGCTGAGAAAAACGGTTTCCGCGTTGTTGAATTAGACAAACAAGATGGTGATGTGGCCGGTATTAAAAGCATTTCCCTCGAAATAAATGGATCTTTTGCATTCGGATATTTAAAAGGAGAAAATGGAGTACATCGTATGGTGAGAATTTCTCCTTTCGATTCTAACGCCCGTCGTCATACGTCATTTGCATCAGTTTATGTCTATCCTTTAGTAGATGATACCATTGAAATCGACATTAAACCTGCGGATATCGATTTTCATACATCGCGAAGCGGTGGAGCTGGAGGTCAGAACGTGAACAAGGTAGAAACCAAGGTACAATTAACGCATATTCCTACTGGGATTGTAGTAGTTTGTCAGGTTGAACGTTCACAGTTGGCCAACAGAGAGCGTGCAATGCAGATGTTGAAATCCCGTTTGTATGAACTCGAACTTCAAAAGCGAAATGCCGCTCGTCAAGAAATTGAAGCCGGTAAAATGAAAATCGAATGGGGTTCTCAAATTCGTAACTACGTGTTCCATCCCTATAAGTTAATTAAAGACGTAAGAACGGAAGTGGAAACCTCCAATGTGCAAAACGTAATGGATGGCGATTTATGGCCATTTATCAAAGCGTTTTTGCTGAAGTCTTCGTCTTCACCGTCAAAATAAACGGATTGTAGGATTAAAGTAAATCTCAGTTTGACTTATTAAGCACCCAAAGAATAACAATTCGATTGGTGCACAAAATAAGTCAGGTCTTTACTTTATCCCAGTGCCGATTTGTATCGCTCAAGGCAACGCAATCGCGCAAAAGAATGTTCAATAATGGGTTTTGGATAACGGATCGTGCCGTATTCTGGAACCCATTTTTTTATGTAAATCAATTGAGGATCAAATTTTTCCATTTGAGCGGTTGGGTTGAAAACTCGAAAATAAGGTGCAGCGTCCACACCGCTTCCTGCAGCCCATTGCCAACCACCGTTATTACTTGATAATTCAAAATCCAATAATTTCTCTGCAAAATAAGCCTCACCCCAGCGCCAATCAATCAATAAATGTTTGGTGAGAAAACTGGCCACGACCATACGAACACGATTGTGCATAAATCCAGTTGAGTTCAATTCGCGCATACCGGCATCTACCAGAGGATAGCCCGTTTTTCCTTCTTTCCATGCTTCAAAATGAGATTCATTGTTTTCCCATTGAATTTGATCGTATTGTGATTTAAACGAATGACCAACCACAAAAGGAAAATGCCAAAGGATTTGCATGTAAAACTCCCGCCAAATGAGTTCGTTAATCCATTTTTCACTTAATGTTAGTCCATTTTTGAACTTTTCTCGGATGGAAATGGTGCCAAATCTGAAATGAATTGATAATCGACTGGTTCCCAAAACAGAAGGGATATCTCGATTTTGTTCGTATTTGCGAATGCGACCCTGTTCCACTGTTTTTTGGGGGATGTCAATTCCTGTAGCCGCAAATCCCATCTGTTCCAAAGTGGGAATATCCTTTGAACAAAATGCAAAGTCCTTATCATGGTAAAGTTCTGTTAAATGTTCCTCAGAAGGGTAAAACTCTAATCCTGTTTGATCAAAACGAGCTTTCCATTTTTTCATGTACGGCGTAAATACAGTGTAGGGCTTCCCATCATCTTTAACAACTTCATCCTGTTCAAAGATTACCTGATCTTTAAACTGTTGAAATGTCAATCCAGAACTAATGCATATTTCTTCAATCTGTTGATCGCGTTGAATAGCCATAGGTTCATAGTCGCGGTTACTGTAAATTCCTTTTAATCCGGATTCCGAGGCACTTTTAATTAATGTATTGAAAATTTCGACGGGATTTCCATAAAAAACGTCAAACGAATTGCCTAATTGTTCGTGTAAATTGTGAATTTCCTGATGTATAAATTGTACTCGAGCATCGTAGGGTTTATTCAGAGCATTTAGAATTTGTGTATCAAAAATAAACAAACATCGCACTTTCATACCCGATGTCAGGGCTCGATATAAACCATGATTATCATTCAATCGCAAATCACGGCGAAACCAAAAATAATAAAAGTCTTGCATTTTTTTAAGTGTAATAATTGGAAGCAACTTATTGAGTTAAAGAAAAATCAGATCCACCTATATTAACTAGTTTGAATTAACTCCGAAACAGCTTCTTCAATTTGATTGAATCGAAACGTAAAGCCACTTTCGATGAGATGCTGAGTACCAACTTGTTGAGAAGTTAAAGCAATCTGACTTCTTTCTCCCATCACCAATTTTAAAAACCAAGCTGGTACATTCGGTGAGATTGCAATGGGGTTGAAACGTTTATGGGGGAATTTGGCGAATTTAAATATGGCCTTAATCAATTTTCCTTGTGTTGTTGGATGAGGTGACACACCATTATAAATACCAGGTTGAATTTTACCTTCCGCGAGATCGGCATATATGTTTACTAAATCATGAATATGGATCCAACTCCAAATATTGTTTTTGCTTCCAGTACTGGGAACTACGCCCATTTTCAATGTCATGGTTAGTGTTGGAAATACTCCTGCTTGATTGCTTAGAACCAAGCCTGTACGAACAATAGACGATTGAATGTGCGTTTTTTTCAATCGTTCAATAGGATTTTCCCACCCTTTACAAACTTCCGATAAAAAACCAGTGCCTGCAGCAGATGTTTCGGATAATTCTATTCCCGGATCTGGATAAAACCCTGTTGCACTTGTAGAAATAAAGTGCTTAATGTTAATGTTCTGCCCGAGAAGCTCTTCAACCAGCAATTCCGTCCCCCGAACCCGAGAAGAAAAAATATCTTCTTTGTGTTTTTTTGTCCATGGTTTTGCTATGTTTGCGCCCGCTAAATGGATCAATACATCAGCATCTTGGAATCCGTTGAGATTCACGTAATTAAATTTTATCGACCATGTTAAATCTTTTTTATGGTTTCGATTGTTATCCTCATGTCGAAGGGCAAAAGTTTGATGACCTCGTTTCTGCAATTCCTGCGTTAACGCCTTACCAACTAACCCTGAAGCACCTGTTATTATTATTTTCATAGCCTATGCAATCTAACTACACTGAGAATATAACAAACGAAACGAAAAAAAGTCGCTCGGTGAGAAAATCTAAAAAAGATTTTCGAGATAAATATTTCATTAAGGATGTTGAAAATATCACCGGCATCAAAGCATTCACACTTCGTGTATGGGAACAACGTTACGGTATGTTGGTACCTAAACGTACCGATACCAATATTCGATATTACGAAGAAGATGATCTGAAATACATGATGAACGTTGCATTGTTGAATGCTAACGGCTATAAAATCAGTAAAATAGCGGAAATGACACGTGAGGAGGTTCAGCAACGTACCCTTCATATTTCTGAAAATAACAGTACACATCAGGCTCAAATTCAATCATTAACCAATGCAATGATTGCATTTGATGAGCGTGAATTCAATAAAATATTGTCTATAAATATGTTGAAGTTGGGAATGATCGAAACCACTTCGCATATAATTTTTCCTCTGCTCCAACATGTGGGTATCCTTTGGCTGAGTGGTTCCATAAATGTAGCACACGAACATTTTATTACCAATTTGATTAAACAACGGATGTATACGGCCATTGACCAGATCACTACTCCTTTGGTACCCAATGCTCGTAAGTTTATATTGTTTCTTCCCAATGGTGAAAACCATGAGCTCAGTTTATTATTCGCTAGTTATATCCTTAAAACCCGCGGACAACAAGTCGTTTATATTGGCTCTTCCACACCCATGGATGATTTGAATCAACTATTTAAAGTACATCAGCCAGATGTATTGTTTTGTGCAGTAACCAATGCAAATTCACACATGCCAATACAGGTATATATTAATACTTTGTCGCGTACATGGCCCAAAACAACTATCTGTTTAACCGGTAACCAAGTCGTTAAACGCAAGGATTTAAAAGTTCCAACAAACTGCAGAGTGATTGCTGATACGACTGATTTTTTCAAATTCCTGGACGGGAATGGTTAAATCGAGTAATGTCAACATCCGACATTAAATCCCCTTTTCCCAATAAAAAATCTGCATACATCGGGCTGAGCATCACTACCAAGCTGCTACCTTTCGAACCCAATCCATTGTAAACGTATAAGCCATTCTGTTGGGGATGTTCGCCCAGAAATGGTCGCCATGTTTCAACAGTGGGACGAGCCGCACGAATATGTCCAATAACTTTCGGTTTCTCAGGAATCCATTCGGAAAATGTATTTAATAAAGAGTTTAAATCTTCTACTTGGGGGATAATGGACGTTGAATTTTTATGATACGTTGAACCGCCAATCCAACGATTTCCACCAATGGGAACTAACCACTCTTTACGTTTTAAAATGTAACTTTCAGGTAAAGTCTTAAATTCTAACGTAATTAAATCTCCCCCGGTAGCATTTAGTGGTAGAAAACTGAACCATGGGTTTTCAAATAATCCGATTCCTTGTGCAAAAACCAATTTCTTGAATTTTAATTGCGTCGAATCCATGGCTTCATAAATGTGTGGATTCTGATTAGAATCTTGGGAAAATAAGATTTTATCGTAATTAAACGATTCGTTGATCCATGAAATTCCTTTAGAAATTAAATACGCTTTTGCACATTCCAGAAAAACAGAAACATCCAACTTCCCGGATAGATGAGTTAACGCAGCACCGTATGGCAATGGGACACCGAATTCATTGCTTATTGAATGATTTTGATGGTTGCCCATTGAACCATTTTCATCAGTTCCTTCCGGCTTAATGGGGGTTAAGTGTTGAGTAAATCCATTTTCCCGACTACGTTTGGTCCAGTTTTTTGTATGTGATTCATTTTTATGAACTTGTAGAGTAGGCAATTTATGAATGAATCTGGCTCCGAATAAAGCTTCCCAATGACCATAATACTCGAATATTTGGGGATATAAATCATCGCAATGCCACGTTTTTTGAACGTTTCGCGGGACCATGGGATTCATCATTCCCGCAGCAACCCGTGAGGAAGAATGGGAGTTATATAAATCAATAATTGCAATTTTTGCGCCCCGTTGATGAAGTTCAAGAGCCAACGTAGTACCCGCAATTCCTGCACCTACAATTACTATATCCAAATCTTCCATTTGATTATTGGGTTTTTAAGTTTTAATAGTCCGAACCAAGAATAAAATAAACTGATGCCACTTGAACCAGAATTCAAAGGTTGATACTTCCATCTTTTATTCGGAAATTGCCACAAATTTAGAGGATGCAAACAGTATGATGCGAAGTAAATATGTATTGAGTATGATTTTTTTCGGGGGATGCTTTTTCTCGGCGTCCGATTTGTCTGCTCAAACCAGCAATTCCGAAATTAAATCCAAATCATTTTATTACCTTCCTGAAGTACAATTAATTGCTAGTCAGTTAGATGGTGATAATGCAGCCGGTTACAATAAATTTGGCTATTTGGGACAAATCAATTTTGGTTGGAAGCAATCGGATAAACAAGCATTTGAATTTGCCACAGGATTTGCGGAAAGAGGCAGCCGAAGAGGGTACAATCCCGATATTCCCAATTTAAATCCATTTCACATTCGTTATCGTTCCCTCGAAACCGCTCTGAATTATCAGTTTCCTTTAAATACCATTAAAGAATCTTGGGATATTCCGTTGGATTTGCATGCAGGACTGAGATTGGGAAGAATTTTACAAATTGAAGATACCGAACAGTATGCATTATACTTAGAACAGGTTTACAGGAAAATGACTGTTTCTTTGGAATTTGGTGCTAGATATCCTTTAAATGAAAATTGGTTGCTTTCGGCCAGAGCTAACTACAGCTTAATTTCAATGCTAAACGAAGGCGCTAGTAACAATCCCTTGTATCCAACTGGAGTTTATAACAATGCCATCGGATTCGGATTTATTTATCAATTAAATGATTAATTATCAATTGAATACCTGGTTATTAATTAAATGAAAAACGTTAAAATTATATTGGTTGTTTTTATCGCTTTAATAAGCGCGACTTTGTTTTGGATCGGAACCAATTCAAAATCAGATCCTCAAACAAGAGAAAAACAGATTAGAACCATGTTGCAAAATCAGCTGGATGCATGGAATAGCGGTAGCACTAAAGGGTTTATGGAAAAAGGGTATTGGCAGAATGACTCATTACAGTTTGTTTCCCCAAATGGTGTAAAACGGGGTTACAATCGTGTTTTGGCTATGTATCAAAAATCCTATCCAACACCACTTGAAATGGGCACATTGGACTTCAAAATTATTCATATCAAGTTTTTAGATCAGGAGAATAATATTGCTCAAGTATTTGGGGAATGGCATGTAACCGAAAATCCAAAACCTGGAACTGGATATTTCTCATTGATTGTTAAATTTATGAATGATGAACCCAAAATCATCATTGACCATACCTATTGATAATAAATTAATTAATCTGTAAATCACCAATTTTAGGTCTATCCATTTCTCAAAGATGCTGAAATTCTATCAAATAATTGAATTCCCTCGCCGAATCCCAAAATTCGGGTTGATTCTAATTATTTGTCTAGTTCAGTTTTTATCTCATGCCAATTATTTAAAGGTTCCTGCAACAGGACATCATGTTTGGCGTCAATGCAACACCTTGGCCGTTGCCCGAAATTATTCGGAAATCGATATGAATATTTTTTACCCTCGTATCGATAAGAACTATGGAACTAATGGCATAACGGGGCCACAATTTACATCATACGATTATTCACTGGCCTTGCTTTATCGTGTTTTTGGGTTTTCACAATTCACTCATCGCTGGTTGAGTTTAATTATTTCCTTCATTATTATTTGGGGATTATTTAAACTCGTAAATCAGTTTGTACAGAATACGATCATCTCGTTTTGGAGTACGTTTTCTGTGTTGGGAATCCCTGAATTTTATTATCATAGTTTCAACGCTGTGCCCGATATATTGGCAATGGCTTGTATGATTTGGGCATGGTATTTCTACAATCGAATGAGCCAAATTGACAATGCTTCGTGGAAATATGCCTTATTTTCAGCAGGTTTATTGGCACTCGCAGGAATGACGAAGTTGATGTTTTTGATTCCAGGTTTTATTTTCCTAGGAGATATTTGGAACCGCCGTGCATTTCCAGGGCAAATTCAATTCAAATCCAATTTGAATTACTGGCCAAAATGGATATTGATTGCTTCAATTTCTTTGATATTTAGTTACGCTTGGTATCGTTGGGCGCATTATTTGACCTATTTGAACTGGCTCAACGAGTTTGTACATGAAATCCGATTTTTTAATCAATTGGATCAGGTTTTCGAGGCGTTCATTCAGAATATTACCATGGATCTGTTTGAAACTTGGGTGGGCTA
>JACCDS010037912.1_pt1 | contig 19284 bp, 11 predicted proteins | sample 7446441 | NCBI WGS metagenome assembly JACCDS01 (sample SAMN15323445, study PRJNA562643) | freshwater metagenome | isolation source: river surface water | place: USA:Blue River Watershed | collected 2017-08-17
TACTTTTGGACCTTTGTTGATCGCGTATGACACGTTGAAGTTACGCGCCTTATCATAAGCGTAGTTGCTCTTCAACGCAATCCAAGTAGCGCCAGCGGTATAACCAGCACATACCTGAGCAGGCACGGTGAAGTTGGTCGACATCACTTCCAAATCTGTATTCGTTTCCAAACCACCACGGTCGTGCTTGGTGCGGTTGCGAGAAACAGATTTACAATCTTTGTCGTTCTTGGCAATGTAAGCCACGTTGTTCTGCACATCCCATGCTCCTGCTCTCCAATCGGTGGCCGCAATGTTTACAAACTTTGGATCAACACCATTGTCGCGTGAACCATTTACACCCGCACCACTGAAACCAGCCCAATCGGTGTAGTTGGCACCATTGAAATACCAATAAGGATAGGTGAACAAGTTGTTCAATGAGTAGGTATTGTCGTTAAACTCCTTCAAGTTGGCAGGCGTTGCATAACTCAAATACATGTATAGGTAACGATAGTACTGTGATCCGCTACCTTTTAAATCGATGATGTTACCGGTAAACCAAACAGTATGGTAGTACAAATACAAGTAGCAGTATATGTAAGACGAACCTGGCGTTGGTGCTGTGGATGTATTTGCTTGGAAAGTATTGTTACGAATTTCAGCTGTAAAAGTACCACTCAAACCAGAATAGATGTAAATGTATTGTGAGTTGGAGTAGTTACCCGCAATCACGTTGCCTATCACTTCGTAGTTGCTCAAATAATACCAATACACATAGTGATATCCAGTAGAACCTGTACAAGTATTACCTACGATGTAATTTCGGTTCAACTTGAAGTTGTTGGTACCATTGTAATAATAAATATAGGCACTGTAGTTGTAATTCACTGATGAATTACCAGTAATTATGTTGTCCTGGAATTCATTCCAAGCATAAGTACCCACACTGCCGTAATATATGTAGAAGGTATACATGTAGTAACCACAATAGTTGTTCGTTGCGGTATTTCCATTACACTTCAACCCTGTAGGATAGTTAATCCAGTAGTTATAAAAATAACCCGAAGTATAGTTTTGTCTGCAGTTACTCGCAGTGTTGTTCAATACATCGATGTAGGAAGGATAGGTAATGTAGAAATTGTACAAATAATAGTTACTCACCACTTTATTGATGGTGTTGTTGTTCACTGTAACTTGAGATGGATAGTACAAATACATCATGTAGTTGGTTGCAGAAGCACCACTAGACTGAATATTGTCGATCACATTGTTTTGAATATCTATGTACTGAGGATAGTAAGCATAAATACCGTAAGTAGTACTTGTTGTAGAGAAGATGTTGTACATATTGTTGCCCAACATTTGAGTTCTATACGTTGTATTTCCATAAGGGTAATAGTTGTAAATCAAATAGAAACTCGACAAATTCGAGGTCAACGTTGTGGCGCCAGCAAACGGCAAATCGTGGATGGCATTACCATTTAACTGTGTACTTCTTGAAGTAGAATAAGAATATGAAGAGAAAATCGCATACAAAGAAGAACTACCACCCGATGTTGCATTCGCACGCGAGAAATCGTTATTCACAATTTGGTTACCATTGGTATACGCTTGATAAACACCATAATAGTAAAAGTTCTTCATCGTACTTCCTTTCAAAGTATTGTTCTGTCCGATGGTGGTGTAGTTGGAAGTATTTCCAGACAAAGTAACACCATAGTATGGACCTACGTTTCCAGAAGCCGTGTACATGTCACAATTTTCAATGGTATTGAAAGAACCCGGCTGACCAGTAGTTCCTGTTGCCGCTGAACCCGTAGAAGTTGGACTGCTCACCGATGTACTCATCGCAACGTAATAGGCACCTGAGGTTGCCAAAGTATTGTTGCTCAAGTAAATATTCAAACCAGATATGGTATTGTTATCAGATTGATTGGTGATCCAAATTCCACCGGGAGTGGTATTGTTGTTTTCAATCGTCATGTTCTTCAATGTCATGTAATCTACCCCGTTCAAACGCAATGCTGCATAAGTACTGGTATATGTCATTGTAGTAGCATTTCCATTGATAGTCAATGTATTGGTAGCACTACTTCCCGCGTTGGCATTCAACGTAACAAAAGCAGTACCTATGTTGACGTTCGATTTAACATCTACAGTAACCGGACCTGTTATGGCCGCTGCGTTCCATGCTGTTGCGAAGGTTGTCCAACTCACAAAGTTTGTTGAACTCGCCGCACTCGCCGCATCGATGGTATAACTACCATTCATCTGTCCGAAGGCCACTGCCGACGACAATCCCATACCGATGAAGAGCGCGAGGCCCTTCATCTTCTGGTTGATATAATTTTTAATTTTCATCTTCTTGTTGTTAAAGGTTCATTCGTTAGAAATAATTCATTAGTTCGCAATCACAATCTTTTTCGTGGTTGTCTCTTTTTGATTTCTGATGTTCAACAAATAAGTGCCTTGGCCGAATTTGCCCAAATCCAACACCTGTGACCCAAAACCACCGTTGAAGGTATAAGTAGCCACTTTTGCGCCCACCAAATTGGTTACCTCAATGGTGATTGGTTCCATATTATTCAAGGCGAAATCAATAGTCACCTCACCCGCACTTGGGTTTGGATATACCATTACTTGCTCAGACAAACTCATGTTCTCCTTGCCCAAGAAGCTGTTTTCGCAATCTGGTGGGTATTGAACCATAACCGGACGCAATACAACCTGACTCTTATTACCACTTGGATCTGTTACTTGGTAGTTGATGTAATAAACACCTGCTCTCCAAATGTTCACGTTGTGACCAATCACTTGAATCAATGGTAACAATTCAGAACTTCCATAATAGTTGTCCTCTACTGTTACATCGCTCATCGCCCAGAATGCAGTGCCCGCACAAACATTCACAGATGTTGTGATGATCGTGGGAGCCACTCTGTCTACCACTTTTACGTAGCGATTGCGAACGGCTGTATTTCCGCTTTCGTCTGTGGCAGTAAAGGTTTCAGTATACAATCCCAAAGTGAAAGGATTCACTTTACCCGTTTTCTCTACACTCACTTTATTGTTGGTGTAGTAATTATCGTGCACGGTAACAGGCTGAGAGCTATAAGGACTGTTCACATCATGAATCACCGTATCTGCTGTGTTCAAAGTGATTTCCGGTGCGATGTAATCATCCACGCGGTAATTCACCACAAATGCCTCTTCCACCGCAGCATTTCCATGAGGATCTACAGCGAAATACGATACTGGATAAGTAGCACGAACCAAAGTATTCACCATGCCATTAAAGCCTGGTACCTTGTTCACGGAAACACTACCATTACAAGTATCAAATCCTGTAACCGCATCCACAAACAAGCTTCCGATTTGAATATTCACCACTTCTTGGTCAACGATGCGTTTACCATAAGAATAAATACCTGGTTTTTTGGTATCAATCACATTCACAGTTCTCGTGGTTGAGGCAGTATTGCCCTGAGCATCTGCTACATCATAAGTGAGTGTGTATTTACCCACAACAGAAGTGTTTACAGACCCACTGATTTTCACAGAGCTAGTCAAGTTACCATCGGTTAAGTCAGAAGCCACAGCACCCAATTCGTTGTACACTTCACACTGCTCTACATTTACAGAAACACCTCCCAACAAAGTCAATGTTGGTGGGGTTTTGTCCAATACAACCACAATCGTTCTTGTTACCGGTGTTGCTTCATTACCCGCCGCGTCTACCACACGGAAATTCATGAAGTATGTACCTGGCGTTGTGCAATCCAAATCCGTTGCAATTACCACTTTGGTTGTCAAATCACCCTCGGTAGGATCCTTTGCAGTGTATGTTGAATAGGCATTTTCTGTCCAACAAGCAGTTGCATTGCTGTTCTTCTCTACACGTACAACGTTAGAACCCAACAATGTAATCACTGGGGCTTTTTTGTCATTCGCAAGCGTAATGCCATAATCCTCAAACTCTCCCACTACGTTCACACCGCAAGCTGAGTTGGCGAATGAACCATAACTTACAGCCACACGCATGCGCGTTACACCTTCAAAACAATCCTTCAAATCAGGCACCCTGAACTTGTTACTTGCCTTGGTGGTGCTGATTGCGCCACTGTTCAAAATCATTTCATCGTCTGTAAAATTTCCATCGATGTTGTAATCAATCCATGCCTTGAAATTGGCAGAGTTAGAATTCGTTCTGCGAGTGGCTATCACCGTGTAGTATGATCCATAGCTCAATGGTGTATTGAATTGGTCGGTGAAATCTGAATACGACACATCACCCACAGTAGAGGGGTTTTCCAATAAACTCACACTGTCTTGGAACAATTCTACTTTAGAAATGGCTACGTCAGACGATAACATATCTGTTACTGGTGTACAGTATTTCACCGCAATCACGTATTTGGTTTTGATCACCTTCTTCTCCGTAGCAGCTCTTGTACCCGCTGAGTTCCATGCACGCAACGTGAAAGTATAAGCACCTCCCGCGTTGAACACCAATTTGGGGTTTCTGCTATTGAGCGTAGTTCCACCCACATAAGAATATGTCGCAGGATAAATGCTCCACTCATAATTTGAAGCATAATCAGACTTGGTGGTAATCGAAATGGTTTCGCCCACTTTTGGACGCAAGTTACTGGCCACAAATTCCACGTTTCCTGGAGCCGTTGGCGTAGTTACAGTAATGTTTCTACAGAAAGTATCTACACCGTTGCAGATACCCGCAATCAAACAAACCTCGTAAGTACCATCTGTGTAAAATGCAGTAGTAAACACTTTGGCTTTCGCGCCATATCCGCTGTTGCCATCGATCATCCAATCGTAATCAACCTGACCTTGAGCATCCTTCACATCGCCCACGAAATCAATCATGGTTCCGTTACCCACTTGGGTATAATCTACTGTAAATCCAGATTTCGGATTGGCCACAGGCAACAATTCAGAATCCCAAGTGGCAATAAATCCACTGTCATTATTTGCACCGTTCGATTCAAAAGTGATATACATCGAACCGCTGAAAGCCTTAAAGGTAGAACCCACAAACAAATTCTGATTCACACCGGTCAATCCACCCGCAGGAGTAATTTCCTTACCCGCAGCGTCTTGACCATCATATATACGCAAACGATCGCCACCATCACCCAAAGCCAACTTCAATTGCTTGAATTTGAAACGAATTTCTTTCGCTCCGCATGGGAAAATTTGGAAGTAATCGATGCTCGTTTTACGGTTGTTACCGTAGTTACCCGTTTTGCCACCATTGTCGTACAAAATACCACCTTGGTTTGAAGCAATTTTGCTTGGGCCCATGTAGAATTCTCCGGGAGGAATTACCTCGATGTATTTGCTCTTGCAGTTTTTGGTAGAAGGTCCGATGTCATTCTCAGAGGTCAAACAAATCTCCCACCAACCCTCTTCATCAAATGAAAAAATTGGGTTTTGTGCGGTACTAGTATATACAATCAAACCCGATGGCGATGTTGCCGTCCAATTCCACGTATACGCACCGTTGGTGCTCAAATCAAACAATTGGCCTTGGTAGAATACTTCTACTTGGTTGCTCGCTGCAATAAAATCGGCAACTGGCGCCGCCGTAGGCTTTTCGATTTTTACCGATTTAATGATGGAATCAGCCATTCCACAGAATTGCTGCTTCAACTTCACATTATAATATCCAATGTTCGGCCAAGACGCTTTGCCCTTCGCACCCGTTGGCGCAATGGCAGTCCCTGATTGAAAAGTCCAAGTTTGACTGTATGCAGAATTGGTGGCAGTACTGTTAAATGTAATTGGCGTTTTGGTGTAATTTGGACCCGTTGGCACAGTAAAATCAGCCAAAGGAGGATTCACAGCCTTTACATTTACCTCGAAATCTAGGATGTTTCCATAGTTCGATTGGGTTCCACAGCCTTGCGATGGCGTAAATGTACTGTACATACAACGTACCCGCATAATGGCCTTACCCGCTTTTACTCCAGCACAAGGAATTGTCAATGTGGCTGTTCTTGTGGTATTCACAGGAATCAATCCGAACTGAGAATTCGCTTTCGCAATACACTCCGCAGCAGAAAATTGGTTGTCGCCATCTAAGTCAATCCAAACACCTACGTACTCAGAAAATGAACAAGTGTTTTCAATGGTCATGCTGATATCCTCCCCTGGAGTGATATCCATCACTGCACCATTGGTCATCAACTTGTTTGAACTACCCGTGTTGGCGCAGTTCATACCAGAAACCGCAAACGAGGTTCCTCCTGAGTTTTTGAATGAAATCGCAGAAAGATAATCCCCTGTGCATCCCAAACTGTTGGTTGCGCCACAAATTTGTGCCTCCGACTGTCCAACCCAGCCAGTGAGACCCAAAATCAACGCAATCATTTTCGATTTTGTAAATTTAAAATTCATATTGTTTTGTTTCGTTTTTTCATTCTTATGCAAAATACCCCTATCGATATCTTGCGATGAATGCGCAAGTTAATGCACCGAAACCATCCAATGTTAACCCAATGATAACAAGGGAGCACAACGAAAATGCGGAACGAAAAATGAGTGAAATTATTTTTTAATCACCCCAATTTTTGATAACTACTAATTTTTTTAGTTTGATTATTTTTTACAATAATTTTTAATCGTTTTTTTGAACAGCCATGACAAATTACTATGGTAGATTACAATGTCTAACAAACAACACCAATTCCCTTCAGCAAACATGCCAAAATTCTATCACACCAAAAGTTGTGTCAATTTTACAATGATATGACAATCTCTGGGACTTATTCAGTCCATAATCCCGCCAAATGCACCAAAACCTCGCTGCTCTTTTGCATGTCTTGAACACTCACGTATTCATGCTTACCATGAAATGCCATTTCGCCGGTGAAAATGTTCGGACAAGGCAATCCCATGAAGCTCAAGCGACTCCCATCGGTTCCACCCCGAGCCCTAGTGAGTTGTGGTTCAATACCCGCCTTTTCGATCGCCCGAATCGCCAATGCCGAAATTCTTGGATCTAAGTCCACAACCTCTTTCATGTTGCGGTATTGCTCCATGACCTCCATGTTGGCACTCGCCCCAGGATATCTTGAAACCACCTCATCCATCAAACCCTTCAAACGGTCCTCATGCTCCTTCAATTTGGGCGTTTTGAAATCTCTCACAATAAATTGAACCCAAGCATGCTCCGCCACACCACCCATCGCCACAGGATGCACAAATCCCTGTGTATCCTCGGTGGTTTCCGGACTCCATTCGCCCTTGGGCAAAGCAGCCAAAAATTCGCCCGCAATTTTCAAAGCATTCACCAACTTGTCTTTTGCATAACCTGGATGTGCACTCACACCATAAAAATGAACCTTTGCGCCATCAGCACTGAAGGTCTCATCTTCATAACACCCACGCTCGCCCGCATCCAAAGTATATCCCACAACCGCACCCAATTTCTCCATATCCACCTTGTCAACACCCCTGCCAATTTCCTCGTCTGGCGTGAATAAAATCCGAATATCGCCATGCGGCAATTCAGGATGATTCACCATGTGTTGCACAAAATCCATGATCACAGCCACACCTGCCTTGTCGTCCGCACCCAACAAAGTTGTACCACTGGCTGTAACAATATCGTCACCAATTCGCTCCAATAAATAAGGATGGTCCTTGGTAGTAATCACCTGCGATGTATCATCGGGCAAAATCAAATCCTGACCTTGATAATTCCTGTGCACCAAAGGCTTTACACCCGCACCCGTGCAATCCGGCGAAGTATCCACATGGGCACAAAAACACAAAACCGGTACCGCCCGATCTACATTAGACGGCAAAGTGGCATACACATAACCAAACTCATCCAAATGAGCGTCCTTCAAACCCATTTCCAACAATTCTCCAACCAATACACGCGATAGGTCTTTTTGCTTTTCAGTGCTGGGTTGCGACAAACTGTTTGGGTCGCTTTGAGTATCAATTTGAACGTATTCGCAGAAGCGGGTTTCAATGGATTTCATTATTTTCGGATAAGACTGTTGTTGGTGAATTTAAAACTCTATTTGATTCAATTACAATAAAATGTTACGGTACGATGGCGATTGACTGACAACAATTTCAGCGAATGATTAATGTTAAACCAAATCGGTCAAACTCATTTCCAAGGCCTTCGCACTCAAACCCGTACTCTTGGGATTGAATTGGTGCAAACGCATCACGCTCGATTTGATGATCGCACTCACGTCTTTGAATATGGCTACATCTGTTACTTCCGCGTCTTGCTTCATCAAATAACCGAAAACACGCGCCATACCACAATTGGCCATAAAATCTGGAATCACCGCAAATTGCTGATCCGCCAATGTACTGATCGGACCCATGAAAATTTCTTTGTCGGCAAAAGGCACATTCGCCCCGCAACTCACCACCTCTATACCCGATTTGCCCAATCGCAAAACCTGGTCCTCAGTCACCAACCTCGATGCCGCACCTGGAATGAATATCTCCGAAGGCAAATCCCAAATTTTCGCATTCACCTCTTCAAAACTCAACATATTGGGTGCGTTCAATGCATTTCCATTTCTGTTGTTGAACAATTCTACAATCTCGTCGTGGCCCAAACCCTTCGGTTCGATGATACCACCCACACGGTCGATAATTCCACCAATGCGAACCCCATATTTGGTAAGATAGAATGCCGCAGCTGCTGCCACGTTGCCCCATCCCTGGATGATCGCCAATTTGCCATCCATGAATCCACCATACACTTCGTAATAATGACGCACGGCCTCGGCCACACCCCATCCAGTAATCATGTCTGCGATGGTATAATTCTTACTCAAATCCGGCGTCAATCTCTCATCGGTAATGGGCAACAAAACACCCGTTTGCAAACGAGAAATGGCTTTCAATTTTTCTTCCGCACTGTACGATGTCAAATGACCATTCACCACCCCTTCTTGTGGATGCAAAATGCCCAAATTGGCCGTCATCGGAATCACTTCGTGAATCTCATCTACGTTCAAATCACCGCCTGTACCGTAGTAATGCTTTAATATCGGACGTACCGCTTTGTACCAACGCTCCAAAACACCCTTTTTACGGGGATCGGCAGGATCAAAATTGATTCCACTTTTTGCGCCACCAATGGGAGGACCCGCGATGGTAAATTTCACCTCCATGGTCTTGGCCAAGCTCTCCACCTCACGCTGGTCTAACCCCTTGCGCATGCGCGTTCCACCGCCTGCTGCACCACCGCGCAATGAATTGATTACCACCCAGCCCTCGGCTTCAGTTTCACTGTCTTTCCAAGCAAACACAATCTCTGGTTGCTTGCCTTCAAATTTTTCTATCAGTTTTTCGAGTTTCACAATCGTATTTTTATAATTCAATCACCGCAGCCTATCAACCGCCGTTCAAAGTATTCCATAAAGCGCCAACATCTCCATCCAAAGATCCCGCCACCCAATCCATCGTTGCGCCAGTTGCACTGCTCAAAGTGTTACACTCATTGTGAACACGCATCGCACCCAACAAAGCAAAAATCAACGACTCCTTATAATTCACCAAGTTATCATCCGGAACCACCACATTGCATTCGGTTTCAGAACGCAAATGATCCACCAAACAAGCATTGAAAGCACCACCGCCCGTCACCAAAATAGAACTCTCATGCAACGGCTTTTCCGCAATGGATTCAATGGCTCGTTTTACTTGCATCGCGATGTGCATCACCAATGTTTTCATCCTGTCTTCCACGCTCAAATCATCAAACTCCCTCACGATGTGCCAAAAGTTTTTATTGATCCACTCCCTGCCCATACTCTTCGGGTGAGATTGTCCGTAAAATTCTATTTCATTCAAAGCATTCAACAAAGTGTAATCCACCACACCGGCCTCAGCCAAAGCGCCATCCTCGTCGTACGACAAGTCGCGCTCCCTCGCCAATCGATTCAAAACGATATTACAAGGTGATATATCGAAGGCAATTCTTCTGCCCCCGTGCCTGGTGGAAATATTGCAAAATCCACCCAAATTCAAACAGTAATCATAATCACCAAACAAAGCCTCATCTCCAATGCCCACCAAAGGCGCACCTTGTCCACCCAAACCCACATCCGCCCTGCGAAAATTCGAAACCACCGGCACCTTTGAAAATGCATTCAAAGTAGCCCCATCACCAATCTGGGCCGTGATCCAACCTTTGGGATTGTGAAAAATGGTATGTCCGTGCGAAGCCACCAAATCTGCTTTCAGGCCGGTTTGTTGAAAAAAGGCCGCTGCCAATTCTCCCAAGTATCGACCATAAAACACATCCGTTTTGGCGTACAATTCTGCATTTTGATAGCGCAATTGACTCAATCGAACGCGCCAAGTTTCGTTGTAGGGCACGGTAATTCCCTGAATGATTTGGGCCTTCCAACCCGCTGCTGTTCTCTCAACATCGCACATGGCCAAGTCTACCCCGTCCATACTGCTGCCACTCATGATTCCTAATACCTTCATTGCAACCATTGTTTCAACCCGAGGGTTGTTTTCAGTGCAAAAATAGGAACGAAATGAGGCGATTTCACCGATATTTTTTGTACCTATGCAATTCAGACCCAATTTTGCCATGGAACGCAAGCATTTTTTAACCCTCGGCGCAGGCCTCACAGTGGGAGGATTGCTAGGAAAATCAGCCCTATCCAACCAATCCCAACAACTTCAAAGCCCCGGCACAACCGCTTGGGAAAACACCAAATACAACCCCCATGAGCCACTGCCATTCGCGCCAGAAACGGATGCGCTGAACCCCGAAAAAGACAGTCCATATTGGGATTTTGTGAGATCGCTCTTCCCCTTAAACCCCAAAATCACCTTCCTCAACAATGGCACAATGGGAATCACCCCATACCCCGTTCTGGAGGCACTCAACAAAAGCTTTCACAATTTGGCAGAAAATGCCGCATATCCCATGCACGATGGCAGTTTCGAAGATCAACTCGCCGCAATCATCGGTTGCAAAGGCAGTGAAATCGCCATCACCAAAAACGTAAGCGAAGGCGTAAACTTGGCTTGTAGAGCCATCTCCCTCAAACGCGGCGATGAAGTCATTATCACCCAACACGAACACGTGGGCGGCTGTGCAGCATGGCTTTTCAGGGCGAAAACCGAAGGCATCGTACTCAAAATTGCCGCACTCGGTAACACAGCCCAAGAAACACTCGCCAACATCAAAGCCGTAAAAACAAACAAAACCAAAGTGGTGGCCGTGCCGCACATTCCTTGTACGATCGGACAGATACTCCCCGTGAAGGAAATCTGCACTTGGGCCCGGGAAAACAACATCATCTCAGCGATCGATGGCGCACACCCGCTGGGAATGATTGCCATGGATCTTCACGATATGGGCTGCGACTATTACAGCGGTTGTTTCCACAAATGGATGCTAGGACCCATAGGTACCGGGTTTTTCTATGCCTCTGAAAACATATTGCAAAAATCTACCATTCACCACGTGGCCGCTTATTCAGTAGATACGTTTAACATGAGTACCGTTCCACCCTCATTGGGAGAATTGGTACCCAAAACCGCACGATACAGCTACGGCACATTCCCCGGTCCACTCTACGATGGGGCAAAAGCCGCAATGCAATTCTATTTGAAGGTGGGTCCAACACTCATAGAAAAACGCGTAAAACACCTTAGTAGCACACTGATGCAGGGACTCATGGATAGAAATGCCGCCGCAAAAAGTCCTTCAGGAAATGCAAACCCCAACGGAGCCATCGAAGAACCTTCAAACCCCAACTCAACGCCAGTACTTTGGAAAATGCACAGCAGCCAAGGTCCAATCATGCAAATACTCACACCCCTAGAAGACATTTCTCGTGGGGCGCAGGTGGGCTTCAGAATCCATGAACACCCCAGTAAAATCACTGACACCCAGAAGGCCGCCACAGCATCACTGCCAGCCGGAACTTCTACCCCCCAAGCCTCTCAACGCTTCTGTGATTTTGCGAGAAAGAACAATGTAATATTGCGATATGTCGCTGAAAACGACATCCATTGTGTGCGGGTATCTACTCATTATTACAACAACCTCACCGACATTCAAAAATTCTTTGAAGTGCTCGACGCATTCCTCAAACAGGAAGGGTGGAATTAATTGTTCTGAAGTATTTTTGAACCATGATACACCAAGCCATTGAAATCCTAAACGCTTGGGATACGCATCAACCGCAATTCACTTTGCAAACCTCGGGTAGCACCGGCACGCCAACATCCATTACACATAGCAGGAACGCCCTACAATGGAGCGCCGAAAGCACACTCAAAACTTGGTTCGATCATCAAAAAGCCCCCATACAGCTCTGTGCGCTACCATTCAACAAAGCTGGCGGATTCATGCAACTCATTCGTGCATCCGTGTGGCGCTCACCCATTTGGCTCGGCGAACCCAATAGCAATCCCTTGGAATCCATAGAGAATTATGTTTTGTTTCTACCCCAGCGATTTGAAATTTCAGAACAAAATGGCATAGAGACCAACAAACCCATTCCTTTCAATATACTCCCATTTTCGCCTGCACTTTGGGACCAATTCCCCCCGCAGTTGTTATCGATTACCCCCATGCAATTTGTGGTGATGAACAACAATCCCAACAGCCAAGCAAGACTTCAAAACATAGATACGGTATTATTGGGCGGACAAAATATTTCGGACGAAATCGAAAAAAGCATCCTCAACGAATTTCCGAATACCCGATTCATCCACACGTTTGGTTCCACAGAAACGGCATCCCATTTTGCCGGCCGTGAAATCAAACCCGGAAAAACCCATTTCCACACCACAGCCGGCACATCCATCAACGCCAACCAAAACCACGAACTCATGGTTCGCAATCCCACCACACAGGATCAATGGATTACGCTATCGGACAAAGTTGAAATTCTATCAAACACTGAATTTCGTTGGCTCGGCAGAACAAACCTTGTGATCAATACTGGCGGAGTAAAGGTGCACATCGAAGATCTCGAAAATCAAATCAGCCAACTCCTCAATTGGCCACTTTTTTCCTTCTATTGCATGGGTGAAACCCATCCAAAATTCGGCGAACAAATCACCTTGGTTACCACGCATCAAAATGTAACCTTAGAAGAAATTCTCATAGAACTGCAGGCGCTGAACCCCTTACATCGCCCAAAAAGCTTGCGCCACATCTCCAAAATCCCCATGCTACCCAATGGCAAAATCGATAGGAATGTGGGAAACAACGCTTAACTCCAACTAAGGCAATCCAATCCCATAACTCAGCGATTCCTCTGCACCCGGCGACAACTTGTGCAAACCCGCCTTCTCCGAAAACTCTCCGGTAGCGCCCACCTCGTCGGCCCAACCCCACCATGGTTCTATGCAGAAAAATGGCGCACCTGGTTTTGTCCAAAAACCCACAGCATCCCACTCCCAACAATAAAAATCGAGCATCGTACCATCAACTTCACTCAACAATCGTACTTGGTCGAACACCGGCTCTCGAAACACAATGGCATCGGTTTCAAACAAATCATCGCTCAATTTTAAGCCTTGAGAAACCACCACAGTGGATGTTTCACCAGTGTACAGGCCACCCTCAATGCCATGTCGCTCCGCCGAAAAATCCAACCACTCTCCCGCCAAACCAAACTGCAAATGGTGCCGCCCCAAATCGCCCCGCAAAGCAAAGCCCGGATGTCCACCCACCGAATACAGCATGTCTGCATCGCCCAAATTCTTGGTTTGATATTCTACCCACAGAGTAGCCCCTTCTAACCTATAACGAACCACAAATTCAAATTGATACGGGTACATCGCCAAGGTGACTTCACCAAAAACCAAACGCAAGGCAACTTCATCCGCAGATACTTCAATCACCTCGAAAAATTGATCACGCGCAAAGCCGTGCTGGCGCATTTCATACTCCTTGCCATCCACAGAATATTGATCACCTTTCACACGACCCACAATGGGAAATAGGTTGGGAGAAACCCGATTCCAATGATCGGTATCGGCTGCCCACATCACATTTTCACCATCCTTTTTACGTAACACGCGTAGCTCGGCACCCAACAAAGAGATTTCAGCCGAAATTGAATCATTTGCAATCACAACCATCGATTCGTTCATGACACAAAGATACAATCCCTCCCTCCTTGCTAAAGAAATCAATCGCTCATTAAATACCCAAAATATTTATTTGCCCAATCTCCCAATAATGAGTTTCTCGCTGTAAGTTAGCGTGATGATTCGATTGGAAGGCCCACTGAAAGCACTTGTGCTCGACGATGAAAAATCGGGCCGTGACATGGTGGGGTATTTTTTGAAAGAATACGGGGGCGACTTATTCGGAGATGTGAAATTCGCAACCAACATTGAAGAAGCCACACAAATTTTCGAGGAAGAAACCATCGATGTACTTTTTCTCGATATCCAACTCAAAGGCGAAATTGGCTTGAGCATCACATCCATACTGCCCGAAAACATCCAAATCATTGTCATCAGCGCATTCCCAGAATACGCTTTGCAAGCCATTAAAATTGAGGTTGTAGATTATTTGTTGAAGCCCATTTCAGAGGAGGATTTTCAAGTATTACTCCCAAAAATCAAGCAGCGAGGCATCAAAAACGGCCAAATACTCACAGATATCACCTCTACAAAAACTTCACTCGTGGTGAGGGAAAGTGGTCTCAATGTGGTTGTTCCATTTGGCGACATTCAATATGTGGAAGCAGCGGGGGCCTATTCCAAAATCATTACCGGTCAAAAAGAGCATTTGATATCCAAAACATTAAAAGTTTTATCGCCATCTTTGCCCGTGCATTTTGTTCGCGTACATCGTTCATACCTAGTACCAGTTGACCAAATTGCCACATACAAAAGCAACCACCTATGCTTAAAAAATGGAAAACAAATCGCCCTTTCCAAAACTGGAAGAAAGCTGTTGCAGTCATCCTATGGCATTGGATAGTCCTTTTTGCAGTTGCCCAAACATTCCCCAATTTACCTGAAATTTCTGTAAGCGATGGTCTACCCACCGCAAGCACCCGAAGAATTATTGAGACAAACTCAGGAAGTGTCTTGATAGCCACAGATGCAGGATTGCATTATGCACCAAAACAACAACCTTCGCTAGAAAAAATCAAAGTCCAAGTTGGAACTCAACAGTGTTGGGATTTGCACCTAAACCAAAACACACTCACCATTGCTACCTACAACGACGGATTGTATGTGTTCGATATTTCAAATGGAAACCTCATCCAGCATTTCAAAAAAGAACAACTCAACAAAATTCGTCGCCTCCGGGAAGTTAATGGAAAGCTCTATTGCATCGCCCGACAAGGGATTTACGAAATCAAAGGCAACACAGCCATTTTGAGATTCAGTGCCTCTAATCTTCCAACGAACAACATGCCCATGGATGTTTTCTTTTGGCAGCAAAAAATGCATGTTTTGAGTTACCCCAAAAGACTCATTCTGCAACAACAAAGCAATGGATCCTGGCTGAGTTTGCAAGAAATTTTAAAGAAAAAAAACCTGGATTACCCCTTGGAGTATTTTTGCAATCTAACCGCTTTTTCCAACAACAATTTCATCTATTTGGGAGGTGTGAATGCCTACACGCAACTCGATACTAATGGCAACATGAAACAATTTACCCTCAAAGCACATTTTTACGAGTCATGGGCTTTTTGGGATTTTCAATTACACAAAAACATCATGTATGCCGCAGTATCAAATACCGCAGATTTTAACGATGGCTACCTACATGTTCATGACCCCCAAACCCTTGAATACAATCCACCCCATCAACAATCCATTTGGTCTATCACGCCCTCAAAATTCAAAGATGCATTATGGATTTCAAGTGAAACGAATGGTGCACACTTTTGGGTTCAACCCAATACCAACCCATTCAAACCCACCGATTTTGTTACGCAAGTAAAAGCCACTTCGCATTTCATTGTTCGATTTAACCTGAGTTACCTCTCTATCCAAAACAATCCCCAGCAAAGCAGTACCAAATTTCTAAATGAGTTCAAATCGCCAGACCGGATAAGAGAAATTGCAGAGATTAACGGTGAGTTGTACCTCATGGGCTCTAAAAACCTTTGGCGATTCAATCCAAACACTGGATTGCTCACCTCCCTGTTCAACTGTTCCCAATTTCAGTGGATGTATGAAAAAAACGGACTGATTTGGTTCTTTGAACCTTATGGTAGCGTGTATACCTACCATCCCAGCCATTCACTGCCCGCCAAAACCAACATCATTGCTAAAGCCGACTGTGTGCGGAAATACAACAATGTGATTTACTACCACATCATGGGAGAAGGGTTTGCGATGATCGATGAACATGGACAGGCCCGAACCCTAACCTCCAAAAGTCCCATTATTCCGTACACATTAAATTTCGAAGTCATTGAAAACAAACTAATCATCCAAAATGCCAACCAATACGATGTGTATATCATCAACCCCAAAAAGAGCAACATCAGCTATAAGGGCAAAATGAATTTCACCGAAGCATTCCGAGATTTTCAAATCCTACAAACATTCAGCGACGGCAAGTTCTTGTACCTTTACACGGGAAGATACCTCGTTCAGCTCAATGTATCAAACCCCAAGAAGCCAATTGAAATTGTTCAACAACTTTATTTGGGGCAATGGCGAAGCCAAGGACCGGTGATCCAAATAAACAACCAATTTGTCATAGATCGTGGGAATACCGTGCAATCGGTGATGTTTGAGCCCTCAGCAAACCCCAACTTCAATGTAAAATACAGCTACACAAACGAACCTGGCAATTTTTTCAGACCCTATTTTTCTGTTAACACCGAAAAGAATTTTAAAATTACGGTTACTGGAAATCACTATTTCAACAATCTCCGATCCCTCTATGCGGTTGAACTCACCGATGTATTTACCAAAGAACAACAAATTGGATTTTTTCGGGGCGATGCCTACTATTGGATCAACGGCATTGGGACAGGAAAATTCAATCTTGCCGTTTCTCTGGCCAATACCTGGAGGTCCCATTTTATCATTGGTACAACCGAATACTACCGCGATTTTCCCTTCTGGTTGATGCTTTTGTCTTTACTCACCCTACTATACTGGGTGTTTTACAATCAAACCAAAAATCAAGAATCACTCCAAAAGCGCATCGCAACACTCCGACTTCAAACCCTACAATCGAATTTCAACCCCCACTTTATCTTTAATAGCATGAGCCTAATCCAATCGCTCATCATCGGGTCTGAAACTAAAAAAGCCGTTGACGTAACCGCAAGATTGGCCAAGTTGAATCGCCTATTCCTCTCCAACTCAAAAAAGGAACTCATTTACCTAAAAGATGAATTGGATTTCATCAAAGAATACGTGGCAATGGAAAAAATGCGATTCGAAAGCGACACCGATTTCCCATTTTTAATCAAAGTAAGTTCAAAAGTGAAAGTTTCAGAATGGTTGATCCCACCCTTAATCCTTCAACCATTGGTGGAAAATGCAATTAAACATGGCGTGCTGGCGTCTAAACAACTCAGCGAAATCAACATCAATATCGAACTATTGACATCCAACTCCGTACAAATCAATATCACCAACAGCGGTGCTATACCGTCCAAAAAAAGAAGTCTCGGAATGGGTTTGGGTAACCAATTGGTATCAGACAGAATCAACATTTTCAACGAACTGTATCCGAACCAATTTCATGCAACATTCACTTTCGGCCCAAATGCGAACAAAGAATATGTGGCAAGCATACGCATTGAAAAACTAAAAAATGAGAAAAAATCCAAGTTCCCAAACACATTGATGGGGGGGGGGGGTAAATCGTTATAAATCAATCATTTAGAACGAGTAATTCAGGCCCCATTCCAAATAATCAGCATTGTTCAAATGGGCTTTTAATCGCTGTTGCAGAATCCAACGATCGGTTAGTCGGTACTGAAATCCCAAACAATTATAGAACTGTGTTTTGCCATCCATAGGCCTATGTAAATACACACCCAAATCCAGCAGTAAATCAAATCTACCCATGCGAAATAAATGTCGCGCAAACGCCGCAAGCTCAGCATGCCGAGCATTTACAGCAGTTGGCAATTCAGCAAACATGTTCAAACCATATCTCCATTCATGCAAAAGGGGATGCTGCTGGGCATTGTTGTCGAGGCTCTCGGTTTTGTTTACGCTAGACGAATAAAAAGAAATTCGGTGATTCCATTCGCCGATGAGAATTGGGAAAAAATAGGGTTCCTTCAGGGTAAACATTCGATATCCCCCCCCGCAATGCAACTTGGGATCTTGAAAGCCTATTGAAAAGGGCCGGGTATTGTATGAAACGACCATCTTTGCGCTCGCAATGCGTGGGTGGAGCAAGTCGATATTGCCAAGCCAAATTCCCATGTACGATGTTGTAACCCACATTGGGGCGGCGATAATTGGCGTTGGAAAAGTGGGATATGCTACCGCCAATCAAAAGAGAAGAGTTATAACTCAGTTTACAAAGCAAATCGGCCCGAAGCTGCCCAGCAAAATTCAAGCGAGTTGAAATGGCCAAATTTGCAGGGTTATTTGCTGCATTGTAATACGCAGTGTGATAGGATACGCCCGTAGCCCATTGATATCGAAAATCAAGTTTTGGCAAAAGGCTCAATTGCTGTCCAACGGCCCCTGCGAAGGCAAACACCTTTCCCCCTCTGGCGTATAATCCATCGTTTTGTGCACCATGCAACGCCTCATAGTCCTTTTCTCGCCGATCATCGCCCATATCAAACCCGTAAAGCGCTAGTCCAATATAACGAGGTTTTTGCTGAAGTTCCCAACCATTGCCCATTCTCCAATCGGCTTGGAATTGCCATCCACCAACAGGACCCGCCATGCTGGCGTTGTTCACACTGTGTGATACCATTCGGCCCTGCAATCGCTCCAAGGAAAGTGCGAATTGTGCTTCTGCTGTGTTTGGTGATAACAAGAGGCACAAAAAGGGAATCCCCACTATCCATGGGAACAATAGCAGCCTTCGAAAAGACACAATTTGACAATGAGAACGGTTCTTAATCAACGGGAATCTACCAAGCGAAGATAGATGTCGCCAAGGAAATCACCCAAAAAAGGTTCAAACCATATGTTGTCCAATCCAATTTATTTGATAATTGAATGCCAATGTGTTAATTGCATCCCATGGTAAGAACGATACTCTTTTTGATGGTCACCTTGGCATTGATCACCACGGCGGTATTTACAGCCGATTTGAATTTTTCGCACAGCGAATGGACCGCCTTAACCCAA
>JACCDS010092206.1_pt1 | contig 19276 bp, 10 predicted proteins | sample 7446441 | NCBI WGS metagenome assembly JACCDS01 (sample SAMN15323445, study PRJNA562643) | freshwater metagenome | isolation source: river surface water | place: USA:Blue River Watershed | collected 2017-08-17
TTAATCAAATGTTAGAAATTGAAAAAAAATTGATTTTTTCGTACTTATTAATTCATATAACAAGATACAAGATTACTAATTAATCACAATATTTATAATAACTAATTACAAATAAACAAATTATACAAAACATTAACACAGAATATTCATAAATACACATTACAAAAATGATTCATAACAATTACAATAGTTATAATCCAAACATTTTGAATTACAAACCAAAATGTGAAAAAAAATATACAGAAGGTGTATATGATGGATATCATTATAAAAATTCAAGAATGTTATTTTAAGCAATCAAATTTCATATAGAATAAGGTTTTGACAATAACTTCTAAATCCACAAATTTAGAATGCTTTGTCAATAATCAAGACAAGCAATCAATTCTAAATAAGGAATATATTAATTACATACATGTTTAGAATATTTGATAAAAGAATATACAAAATCACCAAATAGCGATACAGATACAAGTATAAATAATATGAAATCTGTTTTTCACATTATAATTAGATAACCAGAATTTTATATGCAATAAAATAAGATATGGATATTAGCTTTTTAAAGCGCAAATCATTATATCGTTGAGCATATATATAAACACTAAATCGCCTTTGAATAATTAAAAACAAAATAAATATAATAAAATCCATTTTATCAAATGATGGAATATTTAATTAATTCAGATGAAACCACATTACATAAGTCTTAAAATATAAACAATTATATGAAAATTTATAATTTATATAAAAATAACGGAGGAGATATCAATAAATCTCACTTTTTGAAAGAGAAGGTAAAAGAAGGTTAATTAAATAATAATATTATAACTTAAAATTTATCAACTATGATAATCAAAGACATTAATATTATTTGAAATAAATAATTTTTGAAATAAAAAAAATATTTTTTAATATTAAATTAATAAATTAAATAAATTAAATAAATAATTATAAAAAATGGCATTTCTTTAATAAAAACATTTGATTATTGCTGCTATTGTTGTTTTTCTTATTATTGTTGAAATTGTTGCAAATATGTTTTTAAACACCACCATGAACACTATTGTTCATTTCGTTGTATATGGAACAATGTCAGTAATAATGGTAAATGGTATTTATAATACTAAAAAACTTAAAAAATTATTGAATAAAAACAAAGAACAAGTTGAACAAAAATAAGAAAAATGAACATACAACTAATTTTACCAATAATTTTTTTTATTAATAATATTATATAAAATATTATATAAAATATATTGAAATATAAAATCATAATGTAATTTTAAGATATTATAAAAAAAGGGTTTCATTTTTTTGAAAAAACTCCCGAAAATAAATCATATTATACATTTTATATTGATACAAGTGTTCCATATGAAAGTGTAAAAACTATTATGACAGATTTCTTTAATGATTTTTTTGATTAATATATGTATAAAAACAAAGAATAAACCAGATTTTAATTTTTAAATTATTTTTATATTAAATTAGAAGAATTTATTTAAAAAGAAAATACCGACGATAATGGTTTATTTAAAAATCTTAAAGAATAACCAAAATTAAATGAAAATATATTCTTCTATTTTAAGGGGGGTCTTAACAATAAAATATTTTTATAAAAATCATTATCTATATTGAAGAAAAAAATAGAAGAAACAAAAAACAAAGAATAATAATAAGTATTGTAATCTATATTAACTGAAATGAAAAAAATGACACAAGAATATTATAAACCAAGCGACATTGATACATAAATTTCGATAAAGATAAAAGATTAATAAGAATTTAAAATTGTTCATTAGGCAATTGTTGATTTTACCTTAAAACAATTTAATGCATTAAGACAAGTATTATTTTTTAAATAAAAGGACCCCAAATATGAAATATTTAATTAATATAAAATTCATTAAGAATTTATTAAATATAAAGATTTACATAGAAAAGACTTAATAAATTAAATTAGAGATTATTATTTTTATTTTTAAAAATCATTCAAAAAGTTTTTCATAAATAAAATTATGATAAAAACTTTTGGAAAACCAGATTCAATTGTTCGTCCATTAATAAATTCTAATCCAAATGATTAAAAACTTATAGATAAATATTCAAAATTACTCCCAGAAGATTTTTCTGGAAAACAATATTAAATTATTGAATAATTAAATATAAATTCATCTAATAAAAAAATTTAATAATATTATTTAAGTGTTTAAAATACCGAATCTTATAATTAAGATAAAAACAATAGCAATAATATATCACATTTTTAACTTGTAAGATTAAAAACAAATTTAAATTTTGAAATAGAATATACAGAGGTTGATTAATAATAATAAACAAATATTCCAATAGATGTAGAAATTTTGTCAGTAGCAATACCATATTATGATGACACATATAGATATGAAAATGTATTATAACTTAATCCAGATAGTATAATATAAATGGATTTATATGGAGAAAATATGAAAGTTCCAGTTGTTAGTTTAAATTATTCAATCAATGATATATAATTTATATTATTATGGACAAGTTTTAGTAGTCCAAGTTCAATTTAAAAAATAGAAAAAAGAATATGGAGATATATCATATTAACAAGTTCTGCATATTTATTATTTAATTAAATATATCCTGATATTTTATCACTAATTACAAAAAACATTAAACTACTTTATAAAAATAATGCATCAGATGCTTAACAAATGAAACACAATTTATAAAAAGTATATTAAAATATATTAAAAAAATGCCCAACTATGTTTGAATATATTATAAAAAAATAAATGAAACATTATAGTAGAGAATAATTGTAATTATAATAAAGACATTAAATTATTGTTCCATAACAACTTAATAATAGCAAAAAAATAAATATTTAAAATAGTAAAAAAGTTTAATCAAATACAGATAAAATTATTAAAATTGAATTTTCGAAAAATCCATATGAAGAAAAATTTTTATCATTAAATGTATTGTGATTAAAAAAATTTAGAGTGTTTAAAATACTCGGGTTTTAAAAACAAAAAATATGTTTTTAAAGGAGAAACTTAATATTTTTGTTCATTTAGTATAGTATTTTTCATGTCTAATTTTTTTATTGGTATATGTTCGTAATTAGAATATTTATCAATATTATAGATATACATTTTTTCATCAAAATCTTTTTTTATTGCGGGAAATGTAAAATATTAAGGGTTCCATAAATTACCAGTATATCCATGATATTTTACACTTAATATTTTATAGTTTTCTAATCCCATTTTAGGTAACTTTTCATCTGTTGTAATAATTATAAAAGGTGTCATTAAATCATTTCTAATATTAATATATTTTGAATGTGAAATAATTGAATATGACAAATCTGGGTAAAACATATATTCCAAAACTTCTAAATTGTTTTTATTTAAAATTTCAAAATATCTAAAATCGTTTTAAGTATCATACATTTGCAAATGAAATATTTTTACTAATATTGCTATTAAAATAAGATTTTATAAAAAATATTCCTTTTCTTATAGATTTTGTAATTTTTGTAAATATTTTTTTTCGTTTTTAGTTTTTTTATATTCGTTTAAAATACTTGTATATTACTGTTCAAATTATTATATATTATATTTTTTTATTAATAATTCTGATTTAATATTTTTAAAATTTTTCTCTTCAATTAATTAAAAAATTTTATTATGATAATGTGTTTTATCATGATATTATAAATATTTTCTAATTGGTCTTGGAACAAATAAACAATTAATTGTAGATACAAATTAACAACTGTTTTAAATAGTTTATTTTATAAAAGACATTTTATTTCTTATTTTATTTATAATAAATCTTATTTCAATCAATCAATCAATCTTAAATATTTAACTAACGTTTAATTCTATTTAAATCACTTTTGATATTAACTAATAATTTTAATAATTTATCGGTATTTGTACTTTAATTATATTATTGTATATATTATTATTCATATTATTGTATATATTATTATATTTGTTATTCTTCAAAAACTTTATTAAAATGCATACAAATATTATGTATTGAAAGATTTTAGTTTTTATATAGTTCATAAATAATTTTTATTATTCGTGATTATATTGCGGTTTAACTTCGTTCATGTTTATTTACCAATGATTAATAATTTATATTAAAACCTTGTTAACCATATTATTATATTTATTTTATTAAAGATTATTCTTCATTTTATGACCATTTTTTCCCACTTCTTTTATACAATGATTATTAATTATCTTATTAAAGTTCCATTTTAAATTATAATACTTTTTTGTATATAAATATAAATTTATTATAGAAAAAAATTTATTATAAAAAATCATTATAAAACATTATATATAAAACTAACAATAGGTAGTGATTATTATTTATTATTTTTGTTAAATAATACTTTTTATTAAGGTTCATTGATTTCAACATTTGTTAATTTATTTTTTTCAATTACATTTTTAATATGTTATTAAACAATATCTCTATTTGTGTCAATAAATATTTTTCCATCTCTAATTTATCCAATTATTTGTATTGTTTAATCTTTTTCATATAAATAATAATCAATTAATTAATTTTTATTTGCATTATAATATAGAGTAATACCATTTTTTAAATTTAATTTTTGAGCTCTAAATTATTCAACATATACATCTTTTATTTTTAAATCTTAAATTAGATTCATTTTATATAATGTATCAGATATACCAGAATTACTAATTGGTTTATAGCAAATTCTGTCTTTTTATTATAATGATTTCTTTTAAATATTACAATCTATTGATGCGGATTATATTACTTCCATTAATTAACTTAAAATAACTTCTTTCTTTTATGCGATTTTTAATATAGTTTAATCTGATGTTTCACCATTATCTTAATTAACAATACCATAATCTTATTAATCTAAATGGTGTTTATCTAATTTACTAATATACATATATGGTTTAACAAATCTTTAATCTTCTGGTAAATCTTCATGTGAATTTGCACGTTTTGCTCTACCAATAATTTGTTAAATACGAACATTGTTAAAATAACTTTCCAATATATGGACATATCTGGTATTTCTTAGAGACAAACCCTCTGTACCACTAACACCAATCAACATAATTTTAATCATTTAACCATCACGATTAAAATTAGTTAAAGAACTTTTAGGATAATGTTTTAGTAATTCTTATACAATTTCACTATTTACTTCATTTGGACGATTATTATAAAGTGATTTAAGAATTTCATTTTATTCTCTATCGTCACCAAATTCAACAACAAGAGGTTTTCCCAAATCTTCTTTGTTTATATCTAATTTATTTCCTTTAACTTTTAAAATTCCATAACCATTTGCTTTTAATGCTATTTTTAGCACACCAAGACCTTCAATATTTCTAAATTATGAATATATCAAATGATTTCCTTCATTTTATTGTAAATTTTTAATAATTTCTACATATTTTGGACTATATTGTTATAATTTATTATCTTATAATGTTAAATATTTTTCTTTATTATTTTCTAATTATTACATAATTTTTTTAATTTCTTATTAATAATATTCTGATACACCTAATTCATTTAATTTTTATAATTCTTTCTTTTTTGAATTTTTTGCTTTAGTTTTTTAATCATTAATTTTTATTTTTAAATCTACTTCTTTTGAAATACTTTTATTTATTGTATTTTCTTCTTCTTCTTATAAATCCATTTCTTATTTTAATTAACGAATACTACTTGGATATGGTCTTGATATATCTTCCGGGAATGAAAAATCACTTGTCATCCTTGACAATGTTTTATAATAACTTGCTTATGAATCAGAAAGTTCTTTACCTTGATTTTATTTTGCTTTTATTTCACTAACCCTTTCAATATCACGAGCACTACTATATTTTGTATATTAATAATCACTCATAATACAATCAACTAAATTTAGTTTTTCAACACTTGGATAAATTTTAGGGTCCTATACATTATAATAACTTATCATACCAACCATTCTTCTTGCAAGTGCATCACTATTTTATACTATTAAATTTTCATAATCAATAAAAAGATTATCAAATTATTCAATATCATCTGTAATTATTTTTCTTTTTTCTATTTTGTGATATGTTATATCAATTACTTCTTCAATTTAATTTAATATCATTTATATTTATTCTTATCCAGTTGGCCAATCTTCAATCTGACCTTCTAATTTTTTTAGATATTGAATACCTTAACCCTTTTTAGTATTTGTTAAAAATCCTTATGGAACTAACTTAATATCAATTTTACTTGTACTTGGCATTAAATCATAGAAATCAACATATTCTAAACTATTAATTTTTTTTTCTAAATCAACTAATGTTTTTTTATTTTTTAGATTATAAGTTATACTTAAAACTTATTAATTACCATGAAGAATATTTAAAATATATGCTATTTCCGAAGGTTTATTAATAATTGGTGTTGCTGAAAGTAATACAAATTTTGTTCTTCTTGCGTTCATTAATAATTCATAAAATTATGCCATTATACTTGAACCATTTACTATACTTCTAATTACATTATGTATTTCATCAATAACAATAAGTGCATCATCAAAAAATGATTTATCTTAACTAAATTCTTAAATTCTTTTTCTATTTAGACCATTATAACTAATAAATTAAATTCGTTCCTCCATTAAAATTTATATTTGTTATTTAATTTATTATTAATTCTCTCCTGATAATTTATAAAAATTATTTTCTATTTTTTTATTTTAATCATTAATATACCAAAATCCACCGAATTTTTTAATTATTTTTTATGGTATATTCATTTTTGATGCAATTTCTTTAAATGATGCATCACCAATATTGTATTTCATAAATTCCCAATTATTTTCTAATCTAAAAATTTCTAATCCAAAACTCATAATTTCACCTTGAAAATTTTTACGCAAAGAAGCAGGTGTCATTACAATAATCTTCTTTTAATAAAAAAGAGCATTAATAACAGTAACTGCCGTCCTACTCTTACCACTACCCAAAGTATGTAATACTAAAAGTCCTCTTATTGGACTTAAAAATTTTCCAGCCAAATAATTTTTTACAAGTTATTAATGAGGAAACAATTTTCCTTTACTATCTTTGTGTTCCCCATAATAATCGCTAAACATTTATTCAACAAATTAATTATATCCAACTCTATTTTATTTCATCCAATGTTATGTTTTAGATGTTGCGTTTAACACAACATTATCATCAGTATAAGTAGTATTTATACCTTAAACTTATATTTTTTTAGATTTGGATTTAGATTTAGAATTTATTTAAGTTGTATTTTTTACATTAGAACTCATTGTAATATTTTAAATATTAAATATTATTATATCTTTTTTATTTTTATAAAGATATTTAAATAAAAAAAAATTGATTTTTATTTTAATAAAATGTATATACATACACACATATATATAAATATAATATTATTACATATAAGTAAAATAAAAATGAGTGGAAATAAATAATTAGGTTAATATTTTACAATAGATAAAACATTGTAAAATAAAGTATATGGATATATATAAAATAATAGTTAATGTATATTGGAACCTTCGTGTGGGAGAGGTGATTTAGTATAATATGTATAAAATATTAAAAAAAACATACAATTTGATTTATATGAAATTGATCATTAATTAAAATTCATAATTGATAAAAATCAAATTATTTTTAAAGATTTTTTAAAAGAAAAAATTAATAAAAAATACAAAACAATTATTGGCAATCCACCATATATAAAATAATCTGGTAAAAATATATATATACAATTTATTGAAAAATGCTATGAATTATTAGATACTAATGGAGAATTAATATTTATTGTTCCTTCTGATTTTTTTAAAATTACAAGTTCAAGATAAATTATTAATACTATGACAAAAAATGGTTAATTCACACATTTTTATCATCCAAATAAAGAAAATTTATTTGAAAACGCATCTATTGATATAATAATTTTCAGATATTAAAAATTATCACAACCATAATCATAATCTAATTTGTGTATATATAATGATATTGAAAAAATTTGTGATAATATACAAGGCATTTTAACTTTTAAAGAAAAAATAGAAAAAGAATAAATAATTAATTTGAAAGATTATTTTAATGTATATGTTGGTATGGTTACTGGAAATGAAAAAATATTTCAAAATGATAAATATGGTAATATGAAAGTTTTAATAAATTTAAATTAAACAAAATAATATATCTATATTGATAATTTTCCTTCCAAAAATAAACAAATTAATGATTATCTTTTATAAAATAAAAGTGATTTAATATAACGAAAAATTCGTAAATTTAATAATGATAATTGGTATGAATGGGGTGCTTTACGAAATTATGAAAAAATAAATAAAAATTTTGACAAACAATGTATATATGTTCTTAATCTTACAAGAAATGAATAAATTGCAAAAACATAAAAAGTATAATTTTTTGGAGGACAATTATTGATGATAATTTTAAACGATGATTAAAAATATTAGGAATAATAAATTTAAAATATATATATTAAATTGGAAAAATATTTAAATTCTAACTATTTTAAAAATTAATATATTTATTCAAAAAGATTTAAAATAAGTCAAAGTTAATTATTAAATATTATGATTCCATAATCAATCATTCTTAATTGATAAATCTTAAAAACTTTTCTGAATTTCATTTACCTCGTTTAAGAATAGTTATTTCCAATTTTATTTTTTTTAAATAAAACAATTTAAAAACATTTATATATTTTCTTCAATTGTTTTTTTATAAAAAAATATAAGATTATAATATTTATAATTATAAACAATTTTTATAAAAATCAATTTTTATTTTAATAAAATGTATTTCATTATAATAATTAATTCATTGAATATACTATTTAATTTTAATATTCTTCTTTAAATGTCTTTATTATATATTCATATTCGATACCAAATAGCATATATAATAAAAACTTATTTTAGAGGATTAATACTTTTGTATTATTGTATTATATTATATTTGGTGTTCCATAATCTTATAAATTGTATAATTCACCATATATCGGTAAATATTTTTAACATTATAAATTTTTTTTATAATTTAAAAATTTATCAATATCTTCATTTTAATAAGTATAAATTCTCGGTTTAATATACAATACCCATTAATCCTAATGATTAATTGCATCGACTTATAACATATTTTATGGACTATATATTTTTATTTAATTTTTTTATTTCATTTAATAATTATTAAATCCCAATAAATTTTTATTTGTATTAATTTTTTATATATTTTTTGCAACATCGATCCACATATGAGGATTAATATAATTTTTATCTGTGATTTAAAAATTATTTTGTATAGATTTTTTAATTTATTACCTTATCTAATATTAACGAATTTATTAATATTAAAATGAAGGGTATAATTATTTATTAAAAATCATAATTTATATATAAAAAAATAAATCTTTATTATAATATATTAAAAAAAAATTATTAAATATATAAAAATATTATAAATTTCAAATTTGAAATATATAAAAATAGATTATATATTGTATAAGTATATTGTATATTATATACATATTATTATTTATAATAAATAATGTCAAATATGAATAATAACAATAATAAAGAAATTAAAGATAATGAAGAAAATATTAAAAATATAAATAATATAAATAATATAAAACCTTTGAATTAATTTCCTTAAAAATTTTATATTGATTATGGTAGTATGCCGTATTATCGTTTATCAGATTAATAAAAAAAAATATTACAAAAAGAAGAGATTGTAAAAAACATTAATGAATATAAAGTATTATATGAACTAAAAAAATCATTATAAAAAAATTTTAATCCAGAAAAAGATCTTGATTTTACATATTTTGTTTAGACACAAATGAATTATGATTTGTATGAAGGTTCAAATGAACCTTTTAATGCACCAACTGTAAATGAAGATTTTGGAATTGATGATATATAATCTAAATCTTAATAATTATTACCATAATAACTTATATATATGCTTATTTTAATAATATTATTAAAATAATTATTAAGATTTTGACAAGTAAATCTAAAATTGAATTATTTATATAAAAGTATTTATTTATAATATATATAATAATATTAGTGCAATAAAACACCATAAATCATATATAAATATGTATTCAGTAAGTTCATTTGCATCATACTACGATGCACAAAAATAATTTCGAACATGTTATAAAATTAACAAAACACGAGACGAAAAAATACACCCTGAAATATAAACACCAAATATGATTGTACTTGAAAGAATTTATGATTAATATGGAGTATTTATAGAATATTTGTGTAAATTTATTATATGTGATATTCTAAAATATAAATTTTAAGATACCAAAACTGAATCAATTTTATGTCTATAAACTTATGAAAAAAATAATAATATTATATAATATAGAAATATTGTAAAACAACAATATGATATAATTAATAATTTAATGATTAATAAATAAAGTATTTATAATAATATTAAATTAATATATAATATATCATTGGGACACTTTTTATATTATGATTAAAATTATAGTTTATCGTTTTTAAATCCAGATTTTACATTAATTACAGAATAAAATTTTAATAATATATATTCTACTTATGAGACATATTTTACAAGAAATAATATTACAAGTTAAGAAAGTTTATTATATCTTAACCCATTATATACAGATGAATTATATGTTAAAGGTGAGTGTGATATTATTGTAAATGATAAATTATTTGAACTTAAATTTACATAACAAGATAATAGAATGGAATGGTTATGTTAATTATCATTTTATCACTATTTGTGTGAGCACGAAATAAAAACTTGGATTATATATAATATAAAACTTGGAACATTTGTAGAATATAATATTTAATGGTTTAACAAAAACAGATTTAGATAATTAATTTAAGAATATGTTGAAGATTTTGAAGATATAGAAAATGATAACAATACAATATCTGAAAGTGATTATCATAATTCGGAAAAATCATATTCATTTTCGGATTCATCTGACTCTGAATCCAAATGACACAAATACATTTAAAATTATCTATATAAAAGTTTTAAAAATTATTTATATAAAAGTTTTTTTTAATAATAAATATATATTACTATTTTACATTGAATATGAAAAGAAAATATTCTTTATTCATAAAAGACTAATTAATAAATTTAAGAATTATGTAATAACTTAAATTTATAATTGATTGTCGTGAAAATAAAATTAAAAATGAAATATTAAATGATACAAATGGATAGTTTGTATAAATAAAATAATTTATAGAATATTAGTAATTAGAATATGGTGATATTCTAATAAAAATGGGTGATAAAAATATGATTGTTTTTGAAAGAAAAACAATATAAGATATGTAATAATCTATATGTTAAGATAATCGTTATAAAAGTTAAAAACAAAGATTATTAAAATATTTTACAAAAGAAAATATTCATTATATTATTGAAGAAAACGAAAAAGATAATATATATACACATCGTGAAGTAATGGGTGCGTATGTAACAATGTCTTGTTTTGATAATTTTTAAGTACATAGGACAAAATCGTTATAAGATACCGTTAAATTAATATATGAGATTTTTTATAGAATTATTAAAAATCCAGAAAAATATTTTAATGATTAATATATTGATTTAAATATTTATTCACCTAATAAAATTAAGAAATCAAAAACTATTAATAATCCTTAATAAATATTTAATTTATAATTATAATCAATACCTTAAATATCTTAAAAATCCGCATAAACGATTAGTCTATAACATAATAATATGTTATAATTTATTACATATATTAATAGTTTAGAGAGCATAACATAAAAATTGAAATATTTATCAGAAATAAATATAGAAACAAAAAAACTTGGAAAGAGTAAAGCAACGAATATATTACATTATATGTTCAATATTCCATTAGAAGATTTGTAAAATTTAAAAATAGTTTGATTATTAAGTCTAAAATGAATAACAACTCTTTGAATTTATAATAAGTTTAATAAATTTATTAAACTTTAAAAACTACTGACAATGTTGAAGTATAAAAAGAAGATTTGATATATAATCCAAATAATAAATTATTTACAATCTAAGATTTATAAAATTTATTTAATACATATAAAATAAAAAACAAACCAAACAATATTAATTATTATCAATAAGCTTTTGTTCATAATAGTTATACTATTAAAAAAAATTAATCATTTTAACAGGGCAATATAATGTGTCCATAAAATTGTATTCCATTACAAGAAGATAGTTATGAAATACTTGAATTTGTCGGCGACAGTACATATAATCACATTATTACAAAATATATATCCGAAAGGTATAATAATTAAAATGAGGGTTTTTTGAGCAAATTAAAAAACCTATTAATTATGGGTTCAACATAAGCACATATTGCAGAATAGTTAGGATTTAATTAATTCTTAATCATATCAAGTGATTTTGAAAAAAGTAATTCAAGGACAAATGAAAAACTATTAAAAGACGCACTTGAAGCATTTATAGGAGCAATAGAAAAAGATTTTGATTAAAAACCTTAATTAAATTTAGCAAAAAAAGGATATTAACCATATTTGGGTTTTGGATATTAAGTTGCGACCGAATTTGTTGTCTCGGTAATTGAAACTCATATAGATATTGGCGAATTAATGTTGGAAGCAAGAGATTATGTTGATGAATTTGATAAAATAATGCGTTCTTCATATAAAAAAGTTGAATATATATTTTAAGGAAAAGAAAAAATAAACGGTTAAGAAATGCATAAATGTGTAGTTAAAGAAGGAAGTAGAATTTTAGGAACAGGATATGCTAAAAATTAAAAAGACTCTAAAAGAAATTGTGCAAAAAATGCATTATTAAAATTTAGAAATAATATACTATGATGACGATTAAAATAAAAAATATTTAATATTCTTTTAAATAAAATTAATTAATAAAATTATTAAAATTAATAAAAAATAACAATGATTAAAATAATATTTTTAATATATGTATATATTACTCTTAAAATTATATTAGACAAAGACCCGTTTGAATATGTTATTGAATTTTATGAAAAAAACAAAAAAAATATTAATCTTAATTTAATTTCAAAAGAAAATTTTTAAATTAATTTTGATACAGAAACTTTTAATAAATAATTAAAAAACAAATATAATTATTATAAAGAAGTTATGAAATAAGCTTATAATTAAAATAAAAATACTTATATAGATTATTTTTCATAGTTTGGTTTAAAATTTACCGATTGATGAAAAAAAAAATCAAGCAGCAAATGCCAAACCTCCCATTCCTGATATAATTTTAAGAAAATTATAACCTTCACTATAAAATGTTATTTCATATGTATTATCAGGATTTAATAATTAATATCTAAATTAAAATTGTGATAATTTACTTATATTAACACTTCCGGCAGGTTGTCTTCTATTTAATGGTGCTAAACTAAATGAATACATATATACACCATCTAAATGTCTATTAAAATATTCATAAGGTTATAATTTTTCAAAATAAATTCCAGGTTTATCTTAAATGCGTTCTAAACCATTAAATAATATTGCACCAGTTTATAAAACTTATTCTCTATTTGTTTAAATATCTTCCTTTGATATATCTCTAATTATAATAAAAAAACTTTTTAATAAATTACTAAATTTTGGTTCAATTATTCCGGTATTTAATAAATCTCCGAATTATTATCTAAAATGTGTTTCTATCAAATAATCTTATGGATTTTTTGAAATATAATTTCGTTCTTCATCTTCCAAATAAATATATTAACATTCAAGAAAAGCTTCTAAACTTATTCCTGTGTTATTTATAAGTTATTAATTTTTAACAAAATTGTTTATAGTATGTGTTGAATTTGATGTATCTGGTTTATAATACCCAACAACTGAATTTTTAGTATATTATAATAAATATAAATCGGATAATTAAGGAATATCAATAACTATTTCAACTGTATGATACAGTAAAGAACATATAGGTAAAGCTTTTCCTATTTCTTTACTAAACCAAAAAGGTAAAGGTATATATAATATTTTTCCTTAAATACTCGGGGTATTAGATTAAATACTTGCGTATGGATATATTCCTGAATTAGATGTTTCTGGATCATACATATCAATAGTATTCCCTGTTAAAACATTATGTTATGTTATTTTGTCATTTGATATTTCTAATTGATTTTAGATATAAATTTATTAACCATATTATTAATCAATTATTTAACCACCTATTATAATTTACATTTTTTAAATCAAATGTTCTCCTATACCTTATATCCATTTAAATTCTAATGTATTGTTGCAATATATGTCCGGTAATTATATGCACAAATATGTTTTACCCAATAAATCAGCATATCGTGGAATAGTTACTTTCAATTTATTACCTTATAATTAAAAAATATTTGTATTTCTTTCAAAATCTACTCTTATTGATTCTGTCGCAAAATTTGTATGACTTTTAAATACACTTTTAAAGAATGATATTTCGGGATTATATGTAATATATTTATCCTGTGCCCCTTATGCGGCCAATTATAATAAACCTCCTGCTGGCATAATTATATTTTATATTAACTAATTTATTTATTACTTAAATAAATATAATAAAAAAATTGAAATTTATAATACTTTTCGTTATAATAATATTAAACAATTTTATATCTATTATACAGAATATTATACAGAATATAATATAGAATATATAATATAAATTTAAAAATGGATTTTATATAAAATTAATAAGGTGTAAAATATTATAATTATAACAATGTATTACAGAGTATTTAAAATATGATTATCATTGATGATTAACTTAAATCAGAATAATAAAATAATATAAATGATATTTTTTACAATTTAAGAAGTGCAGATTCTTAAAATCGTTTTCATTGTGCATACGATGCATTATCGTATGCATATAATTAAAAATAATATGGATATTAATTGAATGATAGTATATAATCACAATATATTAGATATTAATAATTTATTGAAAATCTTCGTGATTTACATTAAGATTATTAACATAATTTATCAAATGATTAAGATATGTAAATTATTTCTGAAATGTTATTATATGATTAATAAACATAAATGCCTAATTTAGATAATCACATATTATATTAATTAATATAAACATGCACATTAATGAAATATCCACATCTATCAATTATTGTTTTAAATTTAAAATAAGATTCATATATTTTAAAAGATATTCATTTTCCATTTACATTAAATGAATTATTTAATAAATATATTAATTAGTATAGTGGTGTATTAATTTTTGGTAATTAAAATTTATTTTAAAAAAATAATTTTAAAAATATTAAATTTATAATCACGGATGATTATCATTTTTATAATGTTGTAAAAATCTTATGATTTTTTTTCATTAAATATGATTTTATTATTATTAATAATTTTCAATTAATTATTATAGTTTTTGTTCTAATTCTTCTAATGTTATATATTTAGCTTTTAATATTAATTTAATAATATTTTTTTTTTACTATCTATTTAGTGAATTAAAAATTTCATTTTCTTATAAAGAATTAAATATAAAATTTCTCATTTCAATAAAAAATTTTGGATATTCTTCGTCTTTTAAACCAGGTGGAAGACCCTTTAATGTTTCTTATTACAAGTAATTTACTTTATAAGAACACGACGACTTAGATTTTTTACATCGTTTAATATAATTTATTTATTATAATTTTGCAATAAATTAATCCGATAACTTTTATACCATTTTTAATATTTTAATTAAGTATTAAAAAAATATTTTTATATTATAATTTAATGATTTAATGATTTAATATTATGTTTTATAAAATCAATTAATTAAATTATATTTTTTAAGTACATTTAAAACTTCATTTCCTTCCATAATAGTAAAGTCTGTAACAATGAATATTGCTTATGAATAATTATTCATACCACAACCATAAATTTCTGTTCCAAATTCAACACTTGTAATAAAAGTTTCTCCCAGATCTTCTGGACTAACTTCTTTCAAAGCATTAATTGCTGCTAAATCAAAATATGCATCACATTATAATAGCATAATGCCACCAACTTTAATGTATTTGCCACAATTTGAAAGACCTTCTCTTAAAACAACAATTTATGTTGGATCAACTACTGTTTCATTTTCTAATATTGTTCCAAAAAGATTAGGTGAATATGTTTCCATATTTTCAATATCTTGTTCGGGGTCCATAACAATTTTATATAGACACTTTGATGGGTCTTCTTATAATTTATATATAATCCATACTGTTCCAAAAGTGTCTTATATTTTTGTAATTAATTCAAGATTATCTGTTTATAATGGTGTATTTCCAAAAAATAATACTTATATTTCACAAACTTATGAACCATTTGTATTGACTGCTTCCGGATCTTCTTTTACCATAAATGTTTTCATTATAATATTATAATCTCCTTCAATTTCAACACCAAGTGTTGACATACTAATAACATTATATATATTTTAATCATTTTGAATTTATAATTTGTCTTAAATCAATGGCACATTATTATTTTCAGAATAATCAGAAGGACGCATCCCTGTATATATTTATGGAAGTGCATAAACTTGTGGTTTAACACAACCTTCAAATCTATACAGGTATCCAAACCATTTATCGGTAGTTGTTTATTCTTCTTCGTTTTCAACACGAAAAGCAAAAACACATTATCTTCCTTCCAATGATTGTTCAGAAATTCCATAAATATTTTAAATAGTTAAAACATTGTCAGTGGATTTAATTGAACTAAATTAATCACATGTAATATCAAGTGATTATCCAAATACTGCTCCAAACATTATCGGAACAGCAATAAGTGATGATTTTAAGAAATTTATTCCAAACATTTTTATATAGATAAAAGTTATAAACGGTTATAAACGGATATAAACGGATATAAACGGATATAAATAGATAATTGTATTAATAATATATTATATTATAATTATTATATTTATATGTAATAAACTTTTATATCTATAAATTTCAAATTTTACTTTTTAAAAAAAAGTTTAAAAAAAGATTTAAAAAGGTTTTTATTTTTAACTCAATTTGTATAATCTGAGAGTGGTATAGATGATTTAATTTATTCAATCATACCATATGCTTTTTATAATGATTATTTTTCATATTATTCAAACGCTTTCAAATCTGGAAGTTATTTATATAATTTAGATATTTCTTGTGGAGTAATTGCATAATTCCAATAGTAAAAATTAGAAAATTCTACATGAAATTTTTAAGAAATAGTTTTTAAAACAATTTCTCCATTGTATGTGGTTATTGCTCCTTTTGGTAATGATATTGATTCACCATGTATTGGTTTATATTCTAATTATTGTTGGTAAGGAAAAAAGAAAAAATTACCATTGTTAAATGCAAAATAGTTTTTATCCAAAGAAACATTAAATTATTTATATATTTTTCCATCAAAATAAAATAAAATATTTGAACCTGTGCGCAAATGTGGTCTGTTTTTATCACCAAAATAATCATCATAAACAATTGTTATCATGTGCCATTTGCCATTGTATAATTTTCTTGATAAATTTTCTTTATTAACATCTAATACATTACTGCTATCCAATAGTTATAATTCTTAACTTTATCCAAACTTGGTATCAACAATTAAAATCAAATCTCCTCTTGTTTTTCCAAATTTCAATAATGGTTGTTTTGATAAATAATCATATTCGATACTATAATATCCTTCACCATCATCAAATACTGTATTTTAAGGATTTTAATTAAAGATATAAATATAATGATATAATCCATTTTAATTAAATAACCCACTATTAATAAAATCTTTATAATTATTATATTGTGATTGATATGTATTTGATGGTAATTTAATTGAACTCTGTATTTTTAATATTAATTAATTTTCGGTTTTATTATAATTAATAATTTAGAATACCAAATTTGGAGCATTTTTAAAAACAATATATACACCACTATCAATATTATCTTTAACAATTGACAATTAATCTAAAAATTTAATAAATTCTCCATATTCTACTCTTTATTTGAAGATATCATTATCTAAATTAATTTTAATTTTCCCTTTTGAATCAACATTTGCTGTATCAGTTGATTCTTCTGCTTATCTTAATTTAATTTTATATTCTGTATAATATTTTTTTAATTCTGGATGAAAAGTTATTTTTGGTGATTATTTTTAATCACCTTTATTAAATATTATTTAATTTTTCACATCCATATCATTTGTTAAAGGTGGTATTCTAATCCAAAAATTAAATGTTGCCTATTAACCAGTTTAATTATAAGAAGGATTAATGTCACGATAATTTGGTTGTCCTTTTTATTATGTTGTAAATCCAATTGGTTTTTATGATGTAAAAAAACCTTAAGCGATTTTGACTTGTTTATTTTATCTTGTATTTGATGGTCTTAATGTTTTGTTATTAATAATATAAATTGTAATTACTGTTATTAACAAAACTACTAATAATAAAATTGAATAATTTATTGATAAACCTAAAATCATTTTAGATACAAATAATATTTTATATATTTTAATATATTTTAATATAATAATATAAAGATTTATTGTTTATTTTGTAATAAATAAATCTTTTATTTGTATAATTAATTTATTTATTACAAACAACAATATAAAATGATGATATTATCGTTTATATGTAATACATGTATCTTTTTTAAAGATACACTAATGTGGATGTTTGGATATAATTATAGTAATAATTTTTATTAATATATGAAAAATTTGAAAAAACATTAAATAGAAAAAATCATAATGTAATAACCAGAATTAGAGTTTAAATATGGTATAGTTATTAATAAAAATATTAGTAAAACTATAATATAAGATAAATTTTATTAAAGTCTAAAAGAAAAACATTTTAATATTTCCAGATACATAATTTAAAATCATTCTGAAAAATTATTGACAACACCATTATATAAAATGCAAAAAATACTATAAAGTTTAGTCTTTTAAAATGATAAAGAATTATTTACATAAATATATTTATTATAATTAAGTTACGGATATAAATTATGTTTGGAAGATTTATTAAACAATAATAAATAAACACAAAAAGAATAAATTTACACTGACCCAGATATTACATTATCAACATAAGATATATCATAATTTTAAGAA
>JACCDS010108666.1_pt1 | contig 19275 bp, 13 predicted proteins | sample 7446441 | NCBI WGS metagenome assembly JACCDS01 (sample SAMN15323445, study PRJNA562643) | freshwater metagenome | isolation source: river surface water | place: USA:Blue River Watershed | collected 2017-08-17
GATATTTCAATAACTGCAATTGCAGATGCTGGAACTTTATCGGGTACAACTTTAAATTCAACAATTTTAAATTCTTCTTTAACGAGTGTTGGAACACTTACAAGTTTAACAGTAACAAATCCAATCTCAGGAAGTATTACAGGTAATGCTGCAACTGCAACTTATGCAACAAGTGCAGGATCATTATCAGGTACTATCCCAACATGGAATCAATCAACCACAGGTAATGCTTCAACAGCAACCTATGCAACAACCGCAGGGACTATTTCTGGAACAATACCTTATACTTCTTTATCAGGCACTATCCCCACATGGAATCAATCAACTACGGGTAATGCTGCAACTGCAACTTACGCAACAAGTGCAGGTTCTTTATCAGGTACCATCCCAACATGGAATCAATCTACAACAGGTAATGCTGCAACCGCAACAAAATTAGCTGTAACTAAAAATATTAATGGTGTTGCTTTTGATGGAAGTGCAGATATTTCAATAACTGCAATTGCAGATGCTGGAACATTATCGGGTACAAGTTTAAATTCAACAATTTTAAATTCTTCTTTAACAAGCGTTGGAACTTTAAGCAGTGGATCTATTCCTTATTCATTATTATCAGGAACTATCCCAACCTGGAATCAATCTACCACAGGTAATGCTGCAAATGCAACTTATGCAACAAGTGCAGGTTCTTTATCAGGAACTATCCCTACCTGGAATCAATCTACCACAGGTAATGCTGCAACCGCAACAAAACTAGCTGCCACAAAAAATATCAATGGAGTAGCATTTGATGGAAGTGCAGATATCACTATTGCAACAACTGCGCCGAATAGTTTGACATATAATAATGCTGGTACAGGCGATGTTTCTGGTGGAACCTATGATGGATCATTAGCAAAAACAATCTCCTATAATAGTATTGGCGCGTCTCCTTTAGAAGGCTCTGCTTCTATAATAACTGTTGGAACAATAGCAACTGGAACCTGGAATGCAACAACCATTGGCATTTCTAAAGGAGGAACAAATTCAACTGCAACACCCACAGCGGGTGCGATTGTTTATGGGAATGGTTCATCCTATGCAATAAGTGCTGTTGGAACAAGTGGACAATATTTACAGAGTACAGGAACTGGAGCACCCACTTGGTCTCAGCCAGGACCAGCTAGTATCCAAGTATTAACAACATCTGGAACTTATACAACTCCAGCTGGAGTTAAAGCAATTATTATTGAATTAATTGGAGGTGGTGGAGGAAGTGGTGCGATTGTTGCACCAAGTAATAATCAGTCAACTGTTAGCGGTGGTGGAGGAAGTGGTGCTTATACAAAAGCAATAATATTAAATCCAACATCAACATATACTTTTACAATTGGCGCTGCTGGAACAGCTTCAGCAGCAGGAACTGCGGGAGGTACAGGGGGTCAAACAAGTTTTGATGGTACAAATTTTACTGCACCTGGCGGTTTAGGTGGTGGTGCTGGATCAGCCACTGGCACTGGTACTGTGAGTCAAGGTGGTGCTGGTGGAGCTGCTGGTGTAGGAGGAATATTTATGATTACTGGCAATTCAGGTGGTTCGGGCTTTGGTACAAGTGCAATTGCTGTATCTGGTGCTGGAGGAAATTCCTATATTGGTGCAGGTGGTACATCTAGGGCAACTGCAACTGCTTCATTAGCAGGAGCAAATGGTATTGGATATGGAGGTGGTGCATCTGGTGCTGCTTCTTCAACAACTACTTTAGCAGCTGGGGCTGCAGGTTTTCATGGAGTCATCGTTGTAACAGAATATAAATAAACCACTCATCAATAAAAATACATTAAACATATTTTATAAACCATTGTCAAGTTAATTCAACTATCTTCAATTGAATTCAAATTATTATTAGCTCATTAATTATGATTAGCAAATGAAAAATCAAAATGACGCAGAGTTAGAGAAACTCAAGAAACATATTATTGTTCAAGTAATTCAGTATATGCCCAATTCTGTAGTAAGCAGAACAATCATGAAAAGAATTACTGGAAATGTGACATTGTCTTCTGTTGACGCAGGAGAAGAACTGCCGGAAAAATTATCTCCTTATGATACTTTTGTTCAAATTATTGATGGCAAAGCAGAAATTACCATTAATGACAAAGTTTTCACACTAGGCTTAGGAGAAGGAATGATTATTCCAGCACATGCCTTACATCACTTTAATGCGAACGAGCAATTTAAAATGATTGCTACAGTTATTAAGAGCGGTTATGAAGATTAATTTGATGCATTGAGAATATACATCAAATATATGGTCAGCCTTCGTTGCAAAATGGTCGTGAGGGCTGCTGCAGAAGAATTAAAGATTCCTTTTAAATCACTTGAACTAGGTTTTATTGATGTAGAAGAAAAAATCAGTCCCTCCACTTTTGAAAAATTCAGAAATAAATTATTAAGTGCTGGATTAGAAGTATTAGACGATAAAAAAAGCATTTTAATTGAAAAAATTAAAAATGTAGTGATCGAGATGGTGCATTATGCAGATGAATTTCCTAAAGTAAATTTCTCTAATTATTTAAGCGAAAAATTAGGATACGACTATACTTATTTATCTAATTTATTTACTGAAGTAAAGGGTACCACCATCCAAGAATATATTATTATGCATAAAATCGAGAAAGCTAAAGAGCTAATTATGTATAATGAAATGAGTATTGCAGATATTGCTTATACTTTAAATTATAGTAGTGCGGCACATTTTTCTACCCAATTCAAAAAAGTAACTGGCTTAACCCCTTCTTTTTTCAAGAAACTCAAAAAACAAAGAGAAGCCGATTTAGAAGATCTTTAATTTTTCTAAATTTTAAACATTTTGCTCTTGTTTTTGTTAGTTAAATCAAACAATTATCATGGCAAATTATTTAATAGTAGGCGGGTCTTCTGGAATCGGAAAATCATTAGTAGATCAATTAGTACAAGAAGGACATCAGGTTTTTGCAACATACAATACGCATCCACAGGATGCATCTTTTTCCAATCTAAGTTATCACGCATTAAATGTGTTAGACGAAAAAATTGATTTGTCATTTTTGCCTGAAAGGCTTGATGGTATTGCGTTTTGTCCAGGTGCGATTGCTTTAAGACCTTTTGCTAGAATACAACCAGCAGATTTTATTGCCGATTATAATTTACAAGTAATAGGTGCGATTAAAGTGATTCAAGCATCATTGCCTGCTTTAAAAAATGCAGAACAAGCATCCATTGTTTTATTTTCAACAGTAGCAGTTCAATTGGGTTTAAATTTTCACTCTTTAGTGTCTGCTTCAAAAGGTGCTATTGAAGGATTGACCAAATCATTGGCAGCGGAATTAGCCCCAAAAATTAGGGTTAATGCTATTGCGCCATCTTTAACCAATACACCTTTAGCAGCTTCACTTTTAAATTCAGATCAAAAAGTCGAAGCGAACGCCGAAAGACACCCCTTAAAAAGGGTGGGACAACCAGAGGATATTTCCTCAATGGCAGCCTTCCTTTTAAGCCCAAAAACCAGCTGGATTACAGGACAGATTCTATCGGTGGATGGAGGAATGGGAGTGCTTAAGTAGTTCAAATTCAATTTGTTGAACATTTATTAACTAACAATCGTTATCTAATTAAACAATTTTCTTAACTATCTCTTAACATTTGATCTAAATTTTGCTTAATTTAGTCTCTTAAGTAAAACAAAAAGCAAATGAAGAAAATTGTATCAACACTCTTCTTGGCTGTTTTAGTATTTGCAACTGCAAGTGCTCAGGTTCGTTCTGTAACCGGTTCGGTTAAAGACGAAAAGGGCGTTGGCGTAGCTTATGCAACAGTGAAAGTAAAGGGTCAATCATCAGCGGTTGTGGCTGATGCCAATGGTAACTTCAAAATTAATGCTGCTGCAACTGCAAGTTTGCAAGTAAGTGCAACAGGTTTCGCTTCTACAGAAGTGAAAGCTGCATCTGCAACTTTAAGCATTGTTTTGAATCGTCAAGTAGACGCATTAAATGATGTAGTAGTTACCGCTCAAGGTATCCGTAAGAAAGCAAAAGAAATCGGATATTCTTATGCAAAAGTATCTAACGAAGACATTTCAGTAGGTCGTTCTCCTCAGTTAACTCAAGCCCTAGCGGGTAAGGTTTCTGGTTTAGCGGTGTATACTGTAAATAACAGCGTTGATCCTGCTGTAAAAGTAGTATTGCGTGGTTACCGTTCATTAACTGGTAACAACGAAGCTTTAGTAGTAATCGATGGTATGCAAACTACCTCTACTGCTTTAGCAACTATTAACCCACAAGATGTTGAAAGCGTATCTATCTTAAAAGGTGGTCAAGCTGCAACATTGTACGGTTCTGCGGGTGTAAACGGTGCTTTAGTAATCACTACTAAGCAAGGTGCAAAAGGTAAATTAAAAGTAGCATTCTCAAATGCAACAAACTTTGAAGACATCAGCTTCTTACCTTCTTTCCAAAATAAGTATGGTTCTGGTTCTCAATATTATCCATATAGCTTCGGTGAAGCTGGATACAATGCAGATCCTGTGTTCCGTTCTAAAGAAAACTGGAGACCTTATGAAAACCAACAATATGGTGATGCTTATGATGGCAGCCCTCGTATTGCAGGTAGAGTTCTTGAAGATGGTAGCAAATTAATTATCCCTTATGCTGATGTACCTAATGTGCGTCGTAAGAGTTTTGATAGAGGTATCTCTATCAATAACCAAGCAAGTTTCCAAGGTGGTGATGAAACTTCTAGCTACTATTTATCAGTAGAAAATCAAAAAATTAACGGTATCGTTCCTGGTGATGTAAGTGATAGAACTGGTGTTCGTGTGAAGTCTACAAAAGAGTATGGTAAATTATCTACTACTTTTAATGCTGCATACACTCAAATTTCTTACGACAGAACAACTGCTGATTTCCAAAACGATATCATCAACACTGCATCTTGGGTAGATTTAACAACTATGAGAGATTGGAGAACAAACAAGTTCGCTAATCCAAATGGTTATTACAATGACTACTATAATAACCCTTATTTCAATAAGGATATTAACCGTGCAAGATACAAGGATGCAAACTTTACAGGAAACTTTGATGTAACTTATAAAGTGGCTGATTGGATGAGTTTATATAACAGATTAGGTATTATGAATAACTCTCGTACTGGTAAAAACACTACAGAGAAATTCACTTACTCTGACTGGGCTAAGAAAAGTGCATACATTCCAGAACCATATACACATGAAGACGATTACCCAGGTATCTACCGCGCGATCTCTGATGTGTTAGGTCGTGTGAACGATTATTCTTCTACAGAGAATGTATTGAACAATGAATTCCAAGCTAGATTAGCTAAAGATTTAGGTGTGGTACAAAACAAATTAACTTTAGGTTATAGCTTATACCAAAGATATACTAAGGCTATCTCTGTTTCTTCCAGTTCAATCGTTGTACCTGATGTTTACAATATCGATAATAGACAAGGTAACTTGGCTGGTTCTGAAGCGAACACTACAGAGCGTAAGCTTGGTTACTATGCCGATTTGAATACAAACATTAAAGATTTAGAATGGATTAACTTGAACGTTACTGGTCGTTACGATCAAACTTCTCGTTTCTTCAAGCCAACAAGAGCTACTAATCAATACTCTTATTTCTACTATGGTGCTGCATTGTCATTTATCTTGACAGACGCGTTACCAAGTATCAAGAGCAATGTTTTAAACTATGCTAAATTGCGTACTTCTTATAACAAGAACGGTAACGACAACATTCCATTATATGGTTTGGATTTAGCATTTGCAAATGGTGCTAACTTCCCTTATGGTTCAAATGTAGGTTTAACAGTAGGTAATACTTTACCTGATGGTAATTTAAAGCCAGAGTTTGTAACTGCTATGGAAGTAGGTGCTGAATTAAGCATGTTAAAAAACAGAGTTAACTTAGATTTATCTTGGTATAACCAATCTTCAGTAGGTCAAGTATTATCAGTTAAAGTACCAAATTCAACTGGTTTCTCTAACTTGTTAATCAATGTGGGTGAAGTGAAGAACTTTGGTTATGAAGCAGATTTAAAAGTTCAAATCCTAAGAAACACAGAAGTGAAGTGGGATGCGAATGTTAGATACTCTTACAACGATAACCAAGTGGTTAGCTTATATCCTGGAATTACTGCATTTGCATACGGAGGATACTCTTATGCAACATCTAATGTAATCTTAGGTGAGCGTTTCCCTATGTTAAAAACAAACGGATATTTCTGGAATGCTGATCATACTTTAAGAAGAGTTAGTGCAACAACGGGTTATCCAACTCAAAACACTGCTTTAACTAATCGTGGTGGTACATTACCTCGTGATATGGTTGGTTTAGGATCTTCTGTATCTTACAAAGATTTCAGATTCTCTTTCAACTTTGAATACCGTGGTGGAAATGTTATGTATGCTGACTTAGGTCGTCAAATGACATTTACTGGATCTGGTTCTTGGACTGAGAACAGAACAGACCATATCTTCCCTAATTCTTATTATTTAGACGCGGCTGGTAAAGAAGTTGCAAATACAACAGTTAAAGTTCGTGAACCAGAGTATGCACTTTGGGTAAACAACTACCGTTTGATTGCTGAAAACTTCGTTACTCCAGGATGGTTTATTAAATTAAGAGACGTTAACTTGTCTTACTCTTTACCAGCTAGCTTGGTGAAGAAATCTAAGATCTTCAGTGCAGCTAATGTAGCTATCTACGGAAGAAACTTATTTACAATTGTAGACAAGGCAAACATGTACACTGACCCAGAATTCAGTTACACTTCAGGTAACGGTTTAGGTATTTCTAATACCGCTCAAACACCTCCAGTGCGTCAGTACGGTTTCAACGTAAACTTTGTATTTTAATCACCACAACTAAAAATATACAGATATGAAACTTTACAAAATATATATCGCAGCGTTTTTGGTACTTGTGGGAACAGGTTGTAAAAAAGACTTCTTAGATGTCAATACCAACCCTAACGCACTTCCAACAGCGACTCCAGCGTACGTTTTAGCGAACGCTATCAATACATCTGCCTCTTCATTGGTAGGTGTAAATGAAACAGGTATGTTCTGGTCTGGTCATTGGACTCAGTCTAATGGTTATATCATCAGTACTACTTTGTTTGCATACAACTTCACTAATGGTGATTTTAACTATTGGGATGGTACGTATGATAACTTATACGACTACCAATATGTAATAAACAATGCAAAAGATGCAGGTCAAGACTTTGCAAAAGGTCCTGCAAAAATTATGCAAGCTTTCAACTTCCAAAAATTAGTTGACTTGTATGGTAACATTCCTTATTCTGAAGCATTAAAAGGTGTTGGTGCGTTAGCTCCAAAATTTGATGATCAAAAAGCAGTATATGAAGGTTTAATTACTTTATTAGATGCTGGTATTGCAGATGTGAAAGCAAATCCAATTCCAAGTGCATTTACTGCTTCTGATGTTTTATTCAAGGGTAGTTCTACTAACTGGATCAAATTCGCGAACTCTTTGAAATTGCGTATTTTAATGCGTCAAGCTAGAATTAGCGGAAGAGATGCATACATTGTAACTGAATTGAATAAGACAATTGCTGAAGGTACAGGTTTCTTAACTACAGCTGATGCTGGTGTTAACCCTGGTTATACTCCTTCTGCTGGTCAAATCAATCCTTTCTATGACACTTATGGTTATAGCGAAACAGGTGCAAGAAGAGCAAACAATAACTGGCCTCGTTTCACTGAATTCACTGTAAACTCTTTAAAGAATACAGGTGATTCAGTTCGTATGAAGCGTTTAATGTATGCTGGTGGAAACGAAGATCCTGCTAACCCAGGTGTAAGCTTGAAGCCAGAAATTAATGATAACTATGTTGGTGTTCCTTTCGGATCTAGTGCTGGTTTCTTACCTGCTTTAACATCTGCTCCTGGTCCATCAGTATTAGTTAAAGGTGCTTACAATAAGCCTTTCATTATCATGACTGCTGCTGAAGTTCAATTAAACTTAGCTGAAGCAAAGCAAAGATATGCAAGCGTAAATTTAACAGGTACTGCTCAATCATACTTCGAAGCTGGTGTTAAAGAATCATACAGAACTTTAGGTGCAACTGCATCTGATGCTGCAAGATTATTATCTAGCGGTGTTGATTTAGTAGATTTCACTGCTTCTACAGATAAGTTAAAAGCAATCGCTTACCAAAAATGGTTGGCTTTAGCAAACTTCAATGGTTTAGAAGCATGGTCTGAATACCGTAAAAACGGTTTCCCTGTAACTCCACAATCTAAGAACTATGTAACTGATGCTAGAAGACCAGTTCGTTTATTCTACCCTGGAACTGAATTAGGTTCAAACGGTGCGAATGTAAACGCTCAAGGTACTATCGACCCATTATCTACTCGTATTTTCTGGGATGTTGATTAATTCAATTAGTTAATTGAACTATACGAATAGGCCTCGCAAATTGCGGGGCCTATTTATTTTTAGCAACTTAAATAGTCGTAGATATTTTATCTAAAACCTCAAAAGCGGCCTCAGCCATTTTATTTCCCTTATTATCAAGCAAAGGATTGATTTCAGTAAATTCAATGCATTTTACTTTTCCTGTTGCTTGAAATAATTGTATGATTTGTATAATCTCTTCTGGATTAAATCCTGCAGGAACTGGCGTACCTGTTCCATAAGAAATTCTATCGCAGTCCATAGAATCTACATCAAAACTAATATAAAGTATATCGCATTTTGATAGCAATAGTATAGCTTCTTCCACACAATGCTTTAATCCTTTAAATCTTAGTTCTTCAACTTTAAAGTATTTGATTCCTTGATCATGTATTACTTTCTCTTCTGCTTCTTCATAATCTCTCACTCCAAAATAAATTAAATCTTCTGGAAGTATTTTAGGTCCATCAATGCCAATGTTTTTCATTTTGTACCACTGCAATAAAGTGGCTTCGTCTGGTTGATTGATTTGATATTGAAGGTTATCCAAATCTAAGGCTGCAGCCAAAGGCATGCCATGAATATTCCCAGAAGGAGAAGTAAAGGGAGAGTGAATATCTGCATGAGCATCCAGCCAAATCACTCCAATTTTAGCATGTGGATGAGCGGATTTAATTCCACTAATGGTGCCCAGTGCAGAACTATGATCACCCGATAAAACTATTGGATAATTACCTACAATTAAATTGCTGCTAACGGCTTTGGCAACTCTTTCGCATTGTTGCACAACATGCTCAATTCTTTTGGCAAAATTATTGGTGTTTTTTTGGTAGATAGTTTCATTATGTGTCTCTACATCTTCATAAGCATGTCTATTAAAATAGTCATTACCAGAATTAATAGCAGCTATTTCTATTGCATCAATACCCATATCGGAACCTCTTGTCCCTGCACCAATATCAGATCTGTTCTTAATTAATTTTATTTTCATACATCTACACTTATTGATTACTCAATACCTGGTTGTTTTAAAACAAATTTTTCATCTGCTTTAGCTTTGTCCACTATATTTTTTACATCTTTTAATAATTGCTTAGCATCATATACAATACCATCTTTGATAGTATATCTAACGCCACCCACTCTTTTGGTATTACCATTCTCGTCTAATTTAATAGCTCCAGTACCGTATAATACTTGTAAATTCTTCAATGGATTTTGATCTACTAAAACAATATCAGCTAATTTACCTTGCTCCAAAGTGCCTAAATCTTTTTCCATTCCTAATGCTTGTGCAGGATACAATGTAGCAGATCTAATCACTTCCAATGGATGAAATCCTGCTTCTCTTAATAATTCCAATTCTCTAATATATCCAAATCCATAGGTTTGGTAAATAAATCCATTGTCAGATCCTGCAGTTACTCTACCGCCTCTATTTTTATATTCATTAATAAAGCTCATCCATAATTTATAATTATTCTTCCACTCAATTTCTTGTTCTGTTCCCCAATCAAACCAATAAGATCCATGTGAGTTTCTGCTTGGTGCATAAAAACGCCATAAAGAGGGAAGAGTATAGTCGTCATGCCATTCTGCTCTTCTGGCACGCATTAAATCTCTATTGGCTTCATAAATATTAAATGTTGGATCTAAAGTAAAATCAAGAGAAATTAATTCGTTCATTACTTTATTCCATTTATCAGAATAAGGAACAGCAGCTTGTTTCCATAATTTTCCTGCATTTTCAAATCTGCTTTGTTCGTTGGTGTAATTATAGTCTAATGGAAAATCTTGTACAGTTTTGTTTTCAAACATTGCTTCTGGTAAACCATACCAATGCTCCATACTAGTCATACCCGCTCTTGCAGAGTTTAGTACATTCCATCTTGCAACATCTGTTTGTGAATGGTGCGCGCAAGATCTTAATCCTAATCTTTTATTTTCTCTAATAGCAGCATCCATAATATCTGGGGCAGCACCAAAGAACTTAATTCCATCAGCACCATTCTTTGCGTTTTCATTTACCCAATCAATAGCATCCTGTCTTGTGATTATTTCTTTTTTAGCACCTTGGCCAAATGCAGTATAGGCGTAAATTCTTGGCGCAATTATTTTATTTTCAGCACTTCTTTTCTTTTCACTTAATACCCAAGACAATCCATTGCCCGCAGAAACATCTCTTACAGTAGTAATGCCATGTGCCATCCATAACTTGTATACATATTCGGCCGGGGTGCCTTGCTCCACACCGCCAATATGGGTGTGCATATCAATCAAGCCAGGTAGGGCATACATACCATTCGCATCAATCTCTTTTCCATTGGCTGCTAATTTGGGTCTTCTAGCAGGATTAATTGGATTTCCCTCGCTACCCACAGTGACAATTTTGACTATTCTATTGTTTTCAATCACTATGTCTACAGGACCTAGCGCAGGTGCTCCAGTTCCATTAATTATGGTAACGCCTCTAATAATTAATTGGCTGTATGGTCCATCGCCAGCATTACGGTTTGGCGCTACAGGAATTTGTGCAAATAAAGTGCTGCTGATGAAGCAGGTTAATAAAAGACATAAGAACTGAAATCTAGCTTTCATATGTATTCAATTTTATTCCTAAACATAAGTAATTCTTGTCTCCGTTCATCCCTTTTTTGGTAATTTTTAAGCACAAGCTTATAACTTTAATAAACTTTTATCAATTCAATAAATAAGATGCCTAGATTCACTACAATACTGTTTGCTTTATGCTTGCTTTTGGTATCTCAAAATTTAGATGCGCAAAAGGGTATTGAGCGTATAGATAGTTTAGCGGGAAGGTTTATTAAAAATCTAAGAAAGGAATACAGTGAGAAATTATTGGTACAAACCAATAAACAAGTTTTTATAGTGGGAGAAGAGCTTTGGTTAAAAGCATGGCCAATCAATCATCTTTCTCATAAATATTATAAGCATAGTCAAACCCTATATGTTGACTTGGTAAACGAAAAAGATAGTGCTGTTTCAAATCTCTTATTAAATATTCCTTCTGAAAGAACGGAGGCAAAAATTAGTCTATCAGATAAAATAAAAGAAGGGCAATACTGGCTAAGATTATATACTGCTAATATGGCTAAACGAGACACCGCGTCTATTATGGTGATTCCTATTTATATTATCAATCCAAAGCTTCCTTTGACAAATTTTGCCAATGAACAATTGCCAATAAATTCATTAACACCAGTTTCTGTGCCAACAAGCCCTCAAATTGAAGTATTCCCTGAAGGTGGACAGTTGATTGCTGGAACCAATGCAGTTATTGGTATTAAAGCAACTGATAAGAATCATCAACCCATTGCAGTGGAAGGATATATTATGGATGGGAAAGATAGTACTATTGAAACTTGGTTTTCTACAGAGGCTAAATATGGTTTAGCTAAATGTCAATTTTTTGTTTCAAAAAGTCATCAATATTATGCAGTGATTAATGATCATGGGAAGAAAATATCTTGGCCACTTCCTGCAGTCAATCAGTATGCTAGTCAGATTTCTTTAAAAGACGAAAGTCCTAATTACTTTAAAGTAGTGATTGCGCAAGGCGATTCAATATATAGAAAGGGTTATACTTCTTATTTATTAGGCATGAATAAAGATAGCTTATGCTTTGCAAGTGAAGGGTCTGACATGTACGAGATAAGTATTCCCAAAACCAGTTTTCCTAAGGGTTTATCTAAATTGGTTTTATTCAATGAGCAAAAAGAAGTCATTAGTGAAAGAAGTATTTATATAGCAAGAGACAAAGAAGAATTATTTATTCAAACACAGAAACCTGTATATGGTAAAAGAGATTTAGTAGAAGCAACTATATTAAGTAGTGACTCTTTATTAAGACCAAGCTTAGCATCATTAAGTGTGGTGGTGAATAATACAGCTATTTATGGCAATCAAACAAGTTTTTTTACGAATACTAATATAGATCAAATAGATAGCAATGCTGCATTAAGAAATCTACAAGTATTAACGCAGCCATTTAGGTATTTGGGTCAACAGTTTGCAAAGTCTGCTGAAACATCAGTAGATCAATATGATCAGTGGAGATTACCCATTGATACTTCCATAACTGATATTAAGGGTACTGTGTACAATAAGAAAAACCAACCCATGCCTAATAGGGTAGTAACTATATATGCGAAGGGTAAATTCAATTATTTTGATGCAGCAACGACTGATTCAAGTGGACAGTTTAGTTTTAGATTGCCGGTAGTAGTGGATAGTTTGCCTTTTACCATTCAGGTTTCAAATACTAAGGGGTACAAGTTAGACGAAAAGATTAAGATGGAAATTAATGCCAACTTCCCTAAATTTTCTACACCACAATATCTAAAGAAATATTTTTCACCAGAAGATATTACCCCATTATATCAAAAATTAAGCTCTCCAGATGTAGTTATTGGAACAGGAAAAGAATGGTTACAAACAGTCACAGTAAAATCTTCAATCAAAAAGCAAACCTATAATACCAGCAAGAGGGTTAGTAATTTTTCTCAAATAATTACAGGTGAGGCCTTGCAAAAAATAGGAAACACAGATGCTAGTGCAGGTATATTAACTATTCCAGGTTTATATCTAAGAGCTGGATTTGTTACACTAGGTGGTGTTACTGGATTTCAAATAAGCGAAAGAGATGAACCCTTATTAATTATAGATGGGGTTATGATTGCAGGTGGATCTGTACCTGTTTTAGACGGAGGAAATACCAGTGATCCTTCACCAGTTTTTAATGTAAGTCCTGTGCTTTCAGAAATTTCAAAAATTAATACGGATATTATAGACTTTATTGAAGTTTTAAAAGGCCCAGAAGCTGCTTATTATGGCACTCGTGCGGCCAATGGAGTCATACTCATCAATACACAGAGAGTGTCCAATTTTAGAAATAAAATTGAAGGGTATGGCACTATTCAATACTATCCCAAATCCTATCATATGGCGCCTAGTTTTGTGGTTCCAGAATACGATCAGTTAATGATTAAGAATGGTAATTTCAAGGATCATCGTCCTACCATTTATTGGAACGGACATTTATATACTAATGAAAAAGGTAAAGCGCATATGCAGTTTTATACAGCAGATGATAGCACGCAGTATACTATTCAAATGGTTGGTTTAACTGCAACAGGGGATATAATTTTCAAGAAGCAAACAATACAGGTGCAGTAAAAAAAAGTCCCCTCGTGGAAACGAAGGGACGATTAACGATTGCTTGCTATGGCAAAACCAAACCCGAACCATAACGCCGCAAAATTACGATAGGATTTTTCTTTTTCAAAAAAATCGGATGAATCAATTGTTAAATTTGATGAATGGAGTACTGAATTAGGATAAGCGGTAAGGATATTGCTTTAAAGCTTCCTCTAAGCAATCCATTGCAGCGTTGATGTCTTTCTCGTTTAAGACATAAGCCAATCTAATTTCATTTTTTCCTAAACCAGGACTGGTATAAAATCCACTAGCAGGTGCCAGCATAATAGTGGCATTGTCTTTTCTAAAATCGGTCAATAACCATTGACAAAATGCATCTGTATCTGCAACAGGTAATTTAGCCATGGCATAAAATGCGCCACTGGGAGCAGGGCAATAAACGCCTTCCATTTTTTCCAAACGACCAATCAATGTTTTTCTTCTATTTGCGTATTCTTCTCTAGTGGCATCAAAATAATCAGCAGGTAAACTGAGTGCAGCTTCTGCAGCTATTTGTTCTAATGTTGGTGGGCTCAATCTAGCTTGTGAAAATTTCATCACCGCTTCAATTACTGCTTTGTTTTTGGTAACCAATGCTCCAATTCTTGCACCGCATGCGGAATATTTTTTAGAGAATGTATCAATCATGATCACTCTATCTTGTACGCCTTCTAAGGTTAAAGTGCTTTTAACTTTTCCTGTATAACTAAATTCAGTGTAGGCTTCGTCAGAAAATAAATACAAATCTTTTTCCTTGATTAAATTTCTTATTTGTAATAGTTCTTCTTCGCTATAAACATAACCTGTGGGGTTATTAGGATTACAAATAAAAATTCCTTTTGTTTTAGGGGTAATCTTTGCTTTGAAAGATTCGATGGGCGGCAATGCAAAACCAGATTCAATGGTTGAAGTAATTGGAATAATTTTAATACCTGCTGCCATCGCAAAGCCAATATAGTTGGCATAAAATGGTTCAGGCACAATAATTTCATCACCTGCATCTAAGCAAGCCATAAATGCGAATAAAATACCCTCGCTACCTCCAATGGTGATAAGGATATCGGTATAGTCAACATTGATTTGTTTGGATTGATAATAAGCCGCCAGTTTTTTTCTAAAATTTAATATACCTGCACTATCTGTATATTCCAAAACCTTCATGTCAGCATGTCGAACTGCATCCATCATAATTGATGGTGTTTCTATATCTGGCTGACCAATATTTAAATGATAAACTTTAACACCTTCTTTTTTTGCAGCTTCTGCATAGCTTGCTAACTTTCGAATGGGCGAGGAGGGCATATCCATTCCACGCTGGCTAATCTGGATCATGCGCTTACAATATTACTTCACCCTGTATGGTTAATTCTGTTGGAAGTTTAGCGCCAGCAAATTTCACGGTTATTTTCTTTTTAAACACGCCACTATATGGCGCTGTATAAGTTACCTTAATACTACTTTTTTGTCCTTTTAAAACTGGGTCTTGCTTGTACTCAGGTGTAGTACATCCACATTCTGCTTGTGCGAATTCAATCACTGCTGGTTTGTTACCTGTATTAGTAAAGCTAAAAACAACTGCTTTATGAATTCCTTTTTTGATCTTCCCAAAATCATGTGTGGTCTTGTCAAATTTGATATCAGACTGCGCTTGTAAACCGGTTAAAATCAATAAAAATGATAATATAAAGATGATTTTTTTCATACAGATTTGGATTGCTTTTATAGGGTAAAATTATTGAAAAAACCCTAATTATTTGATTTTATCTAATTATCGACTTTTTATGCATTTTGCACCTTATTTTTGCTTCATGGAATCCCATTTAGAAGCCCAAAATAATGCCGATATGCTGTCTTTTGAAGCATTCCGCAGCTCTGTATTAGCAGATTACAGAGTGGCGCTTTTAAGTAGAGAAGTGAGTTTGTTGGGAAGGAGAGAGGTACTTACCGGAAAAGCAAAATTTGGCATTTTCGGAGATGGCAAGGAAGTAGCGCAAGTAGCTTTGGCTAAATTTTTTCAAAAAGGTGATTTTAGAAGTGGTTACTATAGAGATCAAACCATGATGTTTGCATTGGGTGTTGCCAATGTAGAGACTTATTTTGCTCAATTGTATGCAGACACTGTTAACGATCCTTTTTGTGGTGGAAAAAATATGAACTCTCATTTCACTACAAGATTTGTTTTAGAAAATGGTGAATGGAACAATTTAACTGAGCAATACAATATTTCTACAGATATAGCTCCAACTGCTGGCCAGATGGCCCGTGGCTTAGGATTAGCTTTTGCATCTAAATGTTTTAGAAAAGTAGATGCTCTTTCTTCATTGACTCATTTGAGTAATCAAGGTAATGAAGTATGTTTTTGTACTATTGGAGATGCAAGTACTTCGGAAGGACAATTCTGGGAAGTAGTGAATGCTGCAGGCGTCTTACAAGTGCCTTTAGTAATTTTTGTGTATGATGATGGATATGGAATTTCTGTACCTACCAAATTACAAACTACAAAAGGATCTATTTCAGAAGCTTTGAAAGGTTTTGAAAAAGAAGCAGGCACCAATGGAATTCAATTGTATAAAGTGAAAGGATGGGATTATGCAGCGATGTGTGAAACATTCGAAGTAGGTATTGATTATGCAAGAACTACACATACTCCTGTTGTCTTTCATGTACAAGAATTAACGCAACCGCAGGGACATTCAACCAGTGGAAGTCATGAGCGATATAAATCTTCAGAAAGACTTGAATGGGAGCGTGAGTGGGATTGTAATAAGAAAATGAAAGAGTGGTTAATTTTAAATGAGTTAACAACTGAAGAAGCTTTAAATCAATTAGAATCAGAAGTAAAGCAAGAAGTAAGAGCTGCAAAGCAATTGGCTTGGGATAAATATGTTGGACCCATCAAGCAAAAAGTAGAAGAAGCTATTCAATTAGTTCAGACTAATATAAGTGAATCAGATTGGGCAAAGGTTGAATCTATTTGTCTTGATTTAATCAATAACAAAGAGCCATTAAAAAGAGATGTATTTAGAACAGTACATTTGGTTTTAGAAACCTTGCCTCAACATGCTAATGCATCAGCTATTCAAACTTTCTTAAAGGATTATCATGCAACAGAGGCGCCTTATTATTCCAAGTTCTTGTATGATGAGGGTCCAAAGAGTACAATGAATGTATCTGTGGAATCTGTTCAGTATGCAACAGATGCACCAATTGTAAATGGTTACGAAGTATTGAATCATTATTTTGACGAATTATTTGCAAGTAATCCAAAAGTATTTGCCTTTGGAGAAGATGTTGGAAATATTGGAGATGTAAACCAAGGTTTTGCAGGTTTACAATTGAAGCATGGCGAAGATCGAATTTTTGATACAGGAATTCGTGAACAAACCATCATGGGACAAGCGCATGGTTTGGCTATGAGAGGGTTAAGACCTATTGCAGAAATCCAATATTTAGATTATTTGATTTATGGTCTACAAACCTTAACGGATGATATTGCTACTTTACATTATAGAAGTAATGGTTTACAAAGTAGTCCAGTAATTATTAGAACAAGAGGTCATAGATTAGAAGGCATTTTCCACAGTGGGTCTCCAATGGGTATGATCATTAACTCATTGAGAGGGATACATGTATGTGTGCCAAGAAATATGGTACAAGCAGTGGGTATGTATAATACTTTATTAAGAGGGAATGATCCTGCTTTATTAATTGAATGTTTGAATGGCTATAGATTGAAAGAAAAAATGCCATCCAACATAACAGAGTATACTATTCCTTTAGGGAAGCCGGAAATTTTAAGAGAAGGAGCTGATATCACAATCGTTTCTTATGGCTCTACTTTAAGAATTATTGAAGATGCTGCAGAGCGTTTACAACATTTAGGAATAGATTGTGAAATTATAGATGTACAAACCTTGTTACCTTTTGATATCAATCACATGATTGTTTCTTCTTTAAAGAAAACCAATCGTATTTTATTCGTTGACGAAGATGTGCCTGGTGGCGCAAGCGCTTATATGTTCCAACAAGTAATTGAGATACAAGGCGGTTATAGATACTTGGATGTTTCTGCAAGAACCTTAAGTTCAAAAGCACATCGTCCTGCATACGCAAGTGATGGAGACTATTTCTCTAAACCAAATACAGAGGAAGTGATTAAAGTAGTTAATGAGATGATGGCAGAGTAGATAAATTATATCCTTCTAGTCTCTGTGTTTGTTCTACCGATCCTAATCTAAACTTTACTGCAACCTTTGTTTGTTTTTGAATAGCCCTTTCTGTATTGCAAAAAAATCCAGTGGTTTTAGTGTAATAATTAGTAGGCACTTTTAAAGACACTCCCATTGTATACTTATTAAAAGTAGGAGGAAGGGTATCTTTAGTGTTTGGAGCTAGATGAATTGCTAGTAATATCGTTGTGAATAGTGTCATGTTATCCCATGTTATGGAATACCTTATTTACATCTTCATCTTCTTCTAATCTTTCAATTAATTTACTGATATCTTCTGCTTGCTCATCGGTTACAGGAACTGTAGTAGTAGGGATCCACTCTAATTCTGCACTGATTACAGTTAGCTTCATTTCTTCCAAAGCTTTTTGTAAACTACCAAAATCTGCAAAAGCACATCTTAATACTAATATCGGATTACCGTTATCATCATTGCTCTCACCTAATTCATCTAAGCCATGATCGATTAATTCTAATTCTAAATCATCCATCACCAATCCTTCAGGGTTTAATTTAAATACACCCATTTTTTTGAATTGGAAACTAACGCTACCACTGTTTCCCATAGATCCACCGCCTTTGTTAAAATGACTTTTTACATTGGCAACTGTTCTAACATGATTATCTGTAGCTGTCTCCACTAGTAATGCAACACCATGTGGTGCATATCCTTCATATAAAATTTCTTCGTAGTTAGAAGTATCTTTACCCATGGCTCTTTTAATAGCAGCTTCAACTCTATCTTTTGGCATACCAGCACTTCTAGCATTCTGGTAACATCTTCTTAAAGCTGGATTTGAATCAGGGTCTGGTCCGGATGCTTTTACAGCAATAACAATTTCTTTACCAATTCGTGTAAATTGTTTGGCCATACGGTCAAATCTCTTGAACATCGTGGCTTTTCTTACTTCAAATATCCTTCCCATAATTTGTATGTTTAAGTCAGCAAAAATAAGGCAAAAAAAATAGCCAGACAATATCGTCTGGCTATTCCTATTAAATAAGGGAGATTGCCCTTCTTAGTTCAATTTACTGTGCTTGCGGCTGTATACAAAGTATACTACCAAGCCTAAAGCCATCCAAGCAAATGCCACTTTCAATGTTTGTGCATCCAATGCAAAAATCATCGCAAGACATATGATAGCACCTAAGATTGGAACCAATGGAACCAATGGTGTTTTGAATGATCTTTCCATTACTGGAGACTTTACTCTGCAGATCCATACACCGGCGCTTACCAATACAAAGGCAAATAAAGTACCAAATGAAGTTAAATCACCTGCTACGCTACCTGGCACAAGTGCCGCAAATGCACCTACATATACAAATAAGATCCAGTTGGATTTATAAGGAGTTCTATACTTAGC
>JACCDS010070738.1_pt1 | contig 19273 bp, 17 predicted proteins | sample 7446441 | NCBI WGS metagenome assembly JACCDS01 (sample SAMN15323445, study PRJNA562643) | freshwater metagenome | isolation source: river surface water | place: USA:Blue River Watershed | collected 2017-08-17
GCAGCGGCCACAGGTGCAGCAGCGGCAGACACCGTGCCTTCGAGAATGGCCAACAAGTCACCAATGTTGACCTTGTCGCCCACTTTGACCTTGAGCTCTTTGAGCACACCCGCGTGTGAGGATGGAATTTCCATCGATGCTTTGTCAGACTCCACGGTGATGAGCGATTGCTCGACCTTGATGGTGTCGCCAGGCTTCACAAACACTTCGATGACGGCCACGTCTTTGAAGTCGCCAATGTCTGGCACATGAATTTCGATGGGGCCCGATGCTGATGGCGCAGCAGCCACGGGGGCAGCTGCTGCAACTGGGGCTGGCGCAGCGGCTACAGGAGCAGCTGCAGCCGGTGCGGCGGCCGGAGCCGCGGCAGCACCAGCGGCTTCCACCACCAACACCACAGAGCCTTCTTTGACCTTGTCACCCAAAGCCACTTTGAGCTCTTTAACCACACCCGCGGTGCTCGATGGAATTTCCATCGAGGCCTTGTCTGATTCGACGGTGATCAGGGACTGCTCCGCTTTCACGGTGTCGCCTACTTTGACCAGCAGCTCGATGACTGCGACTTCGTCGAAATCCCCGATGTCCGGGACTTTTACTTCTACCAATGCCATGTTGTGTCTCCCGATTTGTTATGCGTACAGCGGGTTGATCTTGTCGGTTTTGATGCCGTACTTTTTGATGGCTTCAGCCACTTGTGCCACTGGCACAGTGCCTTCTTCGCTGAGGGCTTTGAGGGCTGCGACCACGATGTAGTGGCGGTTGACTTCAAAGTGCTCGCGCAGCTTGCTACGGAAGTCGGAACGACCGAAACCGTCTGTGCCCAACACTTTGTAGGTGCGGCCTTTGGGGATGAACGGACGAATCTGTTCGGCGTAGGCTTTCATGTAGTCGGTCGAGGCGACCACGGGGCCAACGTAGGGGTCCAACTGTTGCGCCACGAAAGGCACCTTCGGTGTCTCGGTGGGGTGCAACAAGTTGTAGCGCTCAGCGTCTTGGCCATCGCGTGTGAGTTCGTTGAAGCTTGGGCAGCTCCACACGTTGGCAGCGACGCCCCAATCGGCGGCGAGCAAATCGCGTGCGGCCATGGATTCGCGCAAGATGGTGCCCGAGCCCAACAAGTTCACGCGTGGTGCGTTCTTCTTGCCTTCGCCTTGTTGCAGCAAGTACATGCCTTTGATGATTTGCTCTTCGGTGCCGGCTTTGAGCCCGGGCATGGCGTAGTTTTCGTTCAACAAGGTCAAGTAGTAGAAGACGTTGTCTTGCTTCTCGACCATGCGCTTCAAACCGTGGTGCAAGATGACGCCGACTTCGTGTGCGAAGGTGGGGTCATACGACACGCAGTTGGGGATGGTGTTGGCCATGATGTGGCTGTGACCGTCTTCGTGCTGCAAGCCTTCGCCATTCAAAGTGGTACGGCCCGATGTGCCCCCCAACAAGAATCCGCGCGCTTGCATGTCGCCAGCCGCCCATGCCAAGTCGCCAATGCGTTGGAAACCAAACATCGAATAGTACACATAGAACGGAACCATGATGCGGTTGCTGGTGGAGTAGCTAGTAGCCGCTGCAATCCAGCTCGACATACCGCCAGCTTCGTTGATGCCCTCTTGCAAGATTTGACCAGCCACGTCTTCTTTGTAATACATCACTTGGTCTTTATCGACCGGTGTGTATTGCTGACCTGCGGGGTTGTAAATACCGATTTGACGGAACAAACCTTCCATACCGAAGGTACGGGCCTCGTCCACAAGAATAGGCACCACGCGTGGGCCCAAGGCTTGGTCACGCAAGAGCTGCGTGAGGAAGCGCACATAGGCTTGCGTGGTCGAAATTTCGCGACCTTCGGCGGTGGGCTCCATCACCGACTTGAAGATGTCAAGCGATGGCACGGTGAAGCTTTCATCCGCTTTCGTACGACGGTGTGGCAAGTAGCCGCCCAAGGCCTTGCGGCGCTCATGCAGGTAACGCATTTCGGGCGTGTCGTCTGCAGGCTTGTAGAAAGGAATCTTCGACAGCTCGCTGTCTGGGATTGGGATGTTGAAGCGGTCACGCATGTACTTGATGTCTTCATCCGTGAGCTTCTTGGTTTGGTGCACGTTGTTCTTGCCCTCGCCCGCTTTGCCCATGCCAAAACCTTTGACGGTCTTGATGAGCAACACGGTGGGTTGGCCCTTGGTGTTCACAGCTTGGTGGTAAGCCGCATACACCTTTTGCGGGTCGTGACCGCCGCGCTTCAAAGCCCAAATCTCGTCGTCGCTCATGTGGGCAACCATCTCGAGCGTGCGTGGATCGCGACCGAAGAAGTGCTTGCGCACGTATGCACCGTCGTTGGCTTTGAACGCTTGGTAGTCGCCGTCCAAGGTTTCCATCATGATCTTGCGGAGTGCACCGTCTTTGTCGCGGGCCAAGAGCTTGTCCCACTCACTGCCCCACAAGAGCTTGATGACATTCCAGCCTGAGCCACGGAATTCGCCCTCGAGTTCTTGCACGATCTTGCCGTTGCCGCGCACGGGGCCATCCAAACGTTGCAAGTTGCAGTTGACCACGAAGATCAAGTTGTCGAGTTTTTCGCGCGCGGCCAAACCAATCGCACCCAAAGATTCGACTTCGTCCATCTCACCGTCGCCGCAGAACACCCAGACCTTGCGGTTTTCGGTGTTGGCAATGCCACGTGCGTGCAAGTATTTCAAGAAGCGCGCTTGGTAAATGGCCATCAATGGACCAAGACCCATCGACACTGTTGGGAACTGCCAGAACTCAGGCATGAGTTTGGGGTGTGGGTAGCTGGACAAACCTTTGCCATCCACCTCTTGACGGAAGTTGAGCAACTGCTCTTCGGTCAAGCGGCCTTCAAGGTAAGCACGTGCGTAAACGCCAGGTGACACGTGGCCTTGGATGTACAAGCAGTCACCACCGTGGTTTTCGTTTTCAGCGTGCCAGAAGTGGTTAAAGCCCGCACCAAACATGTGGGCCAAAGAGGCGAATGAACCAATGTGGCCGCCGAGATCGCCACCGTCTTCGGGGTTGTGGCGATTGGCTTTGACCACCATCGCCATCGCGTTCCAGCGCATGTAAGCGCGCAGGCGCTCTTCGATTTCGAGGTTGCCGGGGCAATGCGCTTCTTGATCGGGCTCAATGGTGTTGACGTAGCCCGTGGTGGCAGAGAAAGGCATGTCAATGCTGTTCTCGCGTGCGTGCTCGAGCAGTTGCTCTAACAAGAAGTGCGCACGTTCAGGCCCTTCTGCATTGATGACGGCGGACAGCGCGTCCATCCATTCACGCGTTTCTTGGCTGTCCACGTCGGTGCGCAGATCGTTCGGTTGTGCTGACATGCTTGTCTCCTCTTGTTGCACTGTTTTCACTCGAATGTACGGAGTTTCTCACAATTTTTGAGAATTTCAAATAGCGATTATTGATTTCTTATAGTGAAATACAATAATTATTCAAAGCTCGGGTTATCACTGCCGAATAAACTCAAGCCACATGCAAAACAAGACTCTCGCTTCCCTCATACAACCGCTCCTCGTGATTTGGCGGACTTGGTGGCGCAAACAAACACCCAACCGCCAAGACCGCTTTGCTTTTATGGCTCCGCTGGCGGCGGTCGTGCTGTTTATGGCGGCGATCACCACTGCGTTTTGGTATTTGCGCTACGAAGAAATTAATCGCGAGCAAGAGGTGGTTCGCCGAGATGTGGAGTACGCACAGCAACGCCTGCGCGTGCGAATGCTAGACAAGCAAGAGCAAATCATGCGCATGGCACGTGACATTGCCAACCGCGAAACCAACAGCAAAAGCTTTGTTCTAGAAGCTCAAACCGTTCTAAATCAAAGCCCAGAATTTGCCAGCTTGACATGGATCGATGCCAAAGAGCGTGTGCTGAGTTCATACATCAGCACCAGCAACAACTCCACCATGAGCCTGCCTGTGGGCAGCAGCATCAGCCAAACAGAAACGCGCAACACATACCAGCTCGCGCGCGATTTACTGCAACCAATTTACTCACCACCCATCATTGAAAAGCGCGCCAACACGGCCCCGTACGTGCAACTGCAGTTGCATGTACCCATCGTGAACCATGGCAAATTTGAGGGGGTCTTGCTGGCCGAGTACACCATGGACGGCATGCTGCGCTTTGCGGTTCCGAGTGAAGTGGCCAACCGCTACGCAATGTCTTTGCGAGATGCGAACAACCAAGTGCTCGCAGGACAAGCCAACAAAGCCCGCCCCAAAGTTACCGAAGTTTTGCCTTGGCTGTTCCAGCCCAATGAGTATGAAGTGCCCATCACGCCAGTGGGTTATGCCTTGTCCTTGCATGCACAGCCTTACCGCACCTCACAAGGTTTGATTGGCAATGGTGTGTTTTGGTTGGTGGCTCTGCTCAGCGCCATGACCGCATGGATGTTGATTGGCACTTGGCGTCACACCCGACGCCGCGTACAAGCCCAACAAGCTTTGGTGGCAGAGACCAACTTTCGCCGCGCCATGGAAAACTCCATCCTCACGGGCATGCGCGCGATGGATCTCAAAGGCCGAATTACTTATGTGAACGCTGCGTTTTGCCAAATGACAGGCTGGACCGAAGATGAGTTGGTAGGTCGCGAGCCGCCCTTTCCTTATTGGCCCGATGAAGACCGCGAAGTGCTAGAGCAAAAACTCGCTCAAGAGTTACAGGGCGAGACCACCAGCAGCGGCTTTCAAGTACGCGTGAAACGCAAAAATGGCGAACTGTTTGAAGCACGTTTGTATGTATCGCCACTTGTTGATGCACGCGGACAGCAAACTGGTTGGATGACATCGATGACCGACATCACCGAACCCAACCGCGTGCGTGAACAGCTGTCGGCAGCACATGACCGATTCACCACGGTGCTTGAGGGCTTGGATGCATCGGTGTCAGTTGCGCCGCTGGGCAGCAAAGAATTGTTGTTTGCCAACAAACTTTATCGTCAATGGTTTGCAAGCACGACACAGGGGCACTTGAGTCTGGTATCACAAGCAGGGCAACCTAGGCAAATGAACCTATCAGAGGCTGCAGCCGATGATGCGCAAGACCAAGACGATGCCCTCATGGGTTTACCAACAGAGTCGTTGACCGAATCCAAAGCGGAAAACGCCGAGATTTACATTCCAGAGCTAGACAAGTGGTTAGAAGTTCGCTCACGCTACCTCAACTGGGTCGATGGACGTTTGGCGCAAATGGTGATTGCCTCTGACATCACCCCCCGACGCCAGGCCGAAGAACAAGCACAGCTGCAAGCCGAACGCGCAGAATCGGCCAGCCGACTCATCACCATGGGTGAAATGGCATCCAGCGTGGCGCACGAGTTAAACCAACCACTGACTGCCATCAACAACTATTGCAGCGGCATGATCTCGCGCATCAAGGCCAACAACTTGAACGAGGAAGACTTGCTCAAGGCCCTTGAGAAAACGGCACACCAAGCCCAGCGTGCGGGCCAAATCATTCAGCGCATTCGCAGTTTTGTGAAACGCAGCGAACCCAACCGTACGCCCTCGGATGTGGCAGCCATGGTGGCCGAAGCGGTCGAATTAGCAGGCATTGAAATGCGTCGCCGCCAAGTGCGCCTGACACAAGTCGTTGCGGCACGCTTGCCTGCCATCAATGTAGATCCCATCTTGATCGAGCAAGTGCTGGTGAATTTGATGCGCAATGCCGCCGAATCGATTGACCTCGCCCAACGCCCGCTAACGCGACGCGATGTAGAACTCAAGGTCTTGCCTCGCACCGAGGGCGGTCAGCCGGTGGTGGAGTTCACGGTCACCGATACCGGCCGAGGCTTACCGCCTGAAGTGTTAGAACGTTTGTTTGAGGCGTTCTTCTCTACCAAGTCAGAAGGCATGGGCATTGGCCTGAATTTGTGCCGCTCTATCGTCGAATCCCACCAGGGCCGAATGAAGGCCGAGAACCTCTACAATGCTGATGAAATAACGGGCTGCCGCTTTTCCTTCTGGTTGCCAGTCCGATAGGTTGGAGTTTTATTGATGAGTTTGATTCCCAAAAAAGGCACGGTCTACGTTGTGGACGATGACGAGGCTGTCCGTGATTCCTTGCAATGGTTGTTAGAGGGCAAGGACTACCGTGTTCGTTGCTTTGACTCCGCCGAAACATTCCTGAGCCGCTACGACCCACGCGAAGTGGCCTGCCTGATCGTGGACATCCGCATGGGTGGCATGACGGGTCTCGAATTGCAAGACCGTTTGGTCGAACGGAAGTCACCCTTGCCTATCGTGTTCATCACCGGCCACGGCGATGTGCCTATGGCTGTGGACACCATGAAAAAAGGCGCGATGGATTTCATCCAAAAACCTTTCGATGAAACAGCGTTGGTCAACTTGGTGGAACGCATGTTGACTCAGGCCACCACAGCCTTTGCTGAATACCAACAAGCCGCCAGTCGTGACGCACTGATGGCCAAGCTGACCACCCGCGAATCGCAAGTTCTCGAGCGCATCGTGGCTGGCCGTTTGAACAAACAAATTGCCGACGACTTAGGCATCAGCATCAAAACCGTGGAAGCGCACCGCGCCAACATCATGGAAAAGCTCAATGCCAACACCGTGGCCGATCTGCTGAAAACCGCACTTGGTCAAAACGCAGCCAAAGCCTAAACGCAAGCTTTTGGCAACCTCTTAAACGCCCGTATTTCACGGGCGTTTTCAATTCAACTTCCCTTCTGTATACACAAGACCATGACTGCACAACTCATCGACGGCAACGCCCTCTCCAAACAACTGCGCGCCCAAGTCGCTGCCGACACGGCAGCCCTCAAGGCCAAGGGCCTCACCCCCGGCTTGGCCGTCGTCTTGGTGGGCGACAACCAAGCCAGCCAGGTCTATGTACGCAACAAGGTCAAGGCATGCGAAGACGCGGGGCTGCATTCGGTGCTTGAAAAATACGACGCCACCATGACCGAAGCCGACTTGCTTGCTCGTGTGGACGCGCTCAACCACGACGACAGCATTCACGGCATCTTGGTGCAACTGCCCTTGCCTGCGCACATCGACGCGCAAAAAGTGATCGAAGCCATCAGCCCCGCCAAAGACGTGGACGGTTTTCACATCGCCAGCGCCGGCGCGTTGATGACCGGCATGCCTGGTTTTTGGCCTTGCACGCCTTACGGCTGCATGAAGATGCTTGAGAGCATTGGCTACGACCTCAAAGGTAAACACGCTGTAGTGATAGGCCGCAGCAACATCGTGGGCAAGCCCATGGCATTGATGCTCTTGCAAAAAGACGCCACCGTGACCGTGGCGCACTCGCGCACCCAAGATTTGAAAGCGCTCACGCTGCAAGCCGACGTCATCGTGGCCGCCGTAGGCAAACGCAATGTACTGACGGCCGACATGGTCAAGCCAGGCGCAGTGGTGCTGGACGTGGGCATGAACCGCAACGACGAAGGCAAGCTCTGCGGTGATGTGGACTTTGACGGCGTGAAAGAAGTAGCGGGCTACATCACCCCTGTGCCCGGTGGGGTTGGACCGATGACCATCACAATGTTGCTGGTCAACACCTTGGAATCGGCGCAACGGGCCTTAGCTGAAAAGCGATAAGCGCTTCGCTTGCATTCACTTTCTGAAACTGTCGTATGTCAAAAACAAATCCACTGCTCAACTTTGCTGACTTGCCGCTGTTCGACGCGATCCAACCTGCGCACATCGCGCCTGCGTTAGACGAGTTGCTACCTGCTGCCGATGCTGCGCTGGAGACAGTGACAGCCGCAGAGTTCCCTGCCGATTGGAAAGCGATTGCCTCTGTGCTGGATGTGGCCACTGAGCGGCTGAGCCGTGCATGGGGCGCCATCAGCCACTTGCACAGCGTGGCGGACACGCCTGAATTACGCGAGGCCTATGGTCAGGCGCTGCCGCGTGTGACTGAGTTCTACACACGACTTGGAGCAGACGAGCGCTTGTACGCCAAGTACAAAGCGATTGACGTAAACACCCTCAATGCCGAGCAAAAACACGCCCACACCTTGGCCATGCGCAACTTTGTGCTCTCGGGTGCCGAGCTAGTGGGCGCGGCCAAAGAGCGCTTTGCCGCCATTCAAGAGCGCCAAGCGGAGCTGAGCCAAAAGTTCAGCGAGAACGTGCTGGATGCGACCGACCAATGGTCGCTCATCGTCACCGCCGAAGAGTTAGCCGGTGTGCCCCACGACGTGCTGCAAACCACACGCGCCGCCGCTGAAAAGGATGGCGCGGCGGGCCACAAGTTGAATTTAAAAATGCCGTGCTATCTGCCCATCATGCAGTTTGCGCACAGCTCGGCGCTGCGTGAAAAGCTGTACCGCGCTTACGCCACGCGAGCCTCTGACCAATCGGAAGCTGTGCAAAACGGCAAACCCGAACAAGACAACACCAAGTACGTTCAAGAAATTCTTGCTTTGCGTCAAGAAGAAGCGGCGTTACTCGGCTACGCCAACTACGCCGAAGTGTCGTTGGCCGCCAAGATGGCGCAGTCGCCCGCCGAGGTGATGGCCTTCTTGCGCGACCTCGCCAAACGTGCCCGCCCCTATGCCGAGCAAGACGTGGCCGAAATGCGCGCCTTCGCCGCCGAGCACCTGAACCTGCAAGACCCACAACCTTGGGACTGGCCGTACATCGGCGAGAAGCTCAAAGAGGCGCGCTACGCCTTCAGCGAGCAAGAGGTCAAGCCCTACTTCACCGCGCCTAAAGTGTTGGCAGGTTTATTCAAAATTGTGGAAACCTTGTTTGAGGTCAGCATTCGCCGCGACACCGCGCCGGTATGGCACCCAGCGGTTGAGTTCTACCGCATCGAGCGTGCAGGCCAACTGGTCGGCCAGTTCTACCTCGACCCAGGCGCACGCGCAGGTAAGCGCGGCGGCGCTTGGATGGACGATGTTCGCGCCCGCTGGCTGCGCCCCGACAACGGCCAGCTGCAAACACCTGTTGCGCACCTCGTGTGCAACTTCGCCGAAGGCGTGAACGGCAAGCCACCGCTCTTGACGCACGACGACGTCATCACCCTCTTCCACGAATGCGGCCACGGCCTGCACCACATGCTCACGCAAGTGAACGAGCGCGATGTCTCAGGCATCAGCGGCGTGGAGTGGGACGCGGTGGAGTTGCCCAGCCAGTTCATGGAAAACTTCTGCTGGGAGTGGAGCGTGCTGCGCCACATGACGTCGCACGTGGATACGGGCGAACCTTTACCCCGCGAGCTGTTCGACAAAATGCTGGCCGCCAAAAACTTCCAAAGCGGTTTGCAAACGCTACGCCAAATTGAGTTCTCGCTTGTTGACATGCGCTTGCACACCGAGGGCGAAAAAGCCCAAGACTTCATGCAAGTGCTGCGCGATGTGCGCGCCGAAGTTGCCGTATTACAAAGCCCTGCTTGGGGCCGCACACTGCACACCTTCAGCCACATCTTTGCGGGTGGCTATGCCGCCGGTTACTACAGCTACAAATGGGCAGAGGTACTCAGTGCCGACGCCTATGCCGCGTTTGAAGAAACCGCCGCTGCCGATGGCACACCCAGCATCGACACCGGCCGCCGCTACCGCGAAACGATTTTGGAAGTCGGCGGGAGTCGCCCTGCTATGGAATCGTTCAAAGCCTTCCGTGGTCGCGAGCCTCAGCTCGATGCACTGCTCCGCCACCAAGGCATGAGCGCGGCGCATTGAGCATCACCAAGGAATCGGTGCGCCTTTGTAGTCCACAAAGTGCGCAGCGGCTTGAGCTGGCAAATCATCCAGAGCTCCTAATAAACCTGCCACCGATTGCGCAGGCGTGAGGCAGTCTTGCGCAGGCACAAACGGCGCTGACAAATTAGATGCCACCGTCCCCGGCTGCATGGCCGCCACCACAAGCTGTGGGCGTTTGCGGGCAGCTTCTATCGCTGCGGTTTGCAGCACCATGTTCAATGCTGCTTTGGCGGCACGGTAGCCATACCACCCACCTTTGCGGTTGTCACCGATGCTGCCCACACGTGCGGAGAGCTTGGCGTAGATGCTGCGCTGATCAGTGACCAGCAAAGGCACAAAGTGTTTGAGCAGCAACGCGGGGCCAATGGTGTTGACTTCAAACGCACGGGCCAGTTGCGCAGCGTTGAGCGCGCCCATGTGTTTTTCAGGGCCTTTGCCATCCATGGTGAGTGCGCCAGTAGCGTCGATGATGAGGTGAAACGGGCCCTGCAATGAAGCCGCAGCAGCCGCGATGCTGGCTTCATCCTCTAGGCGAAATGAAGGCTGCGAGCTACGCGACAGGCACACCACGTGAGAGCAAGCCGCATCGGCTTGCAAAGCGTCGACAAACGCACGCCCCAGCGCACCCGATGCGCCCAAGACCAATGCACGGTATGACGGGCCTAGACTTTTCAAAACTCTAGCGTTTTCACACCGGCAGAGGTGCCCAGCAAACACACCTGCGCTTTTTGGTACGCAAACACTCCCACAGTCACCACGCCCGGCCATTGGCTGACGGTGGCTTCAAAGGCCACGGGGTCGCTGATTTTGAGACCGGTCACATCCACAATGTGCTGGCCGTTGTCAGTGACCAAAGGTTGGCCGTCTTTCATACGCACTTTGCCCGCACCACCCATCGCCACAAACTGGCGAATGATTTGGGCGCTCGACATGGGGATGACTTCCACAGGCAAAGGAAATGCGCCGAGCGTGTCGACCAATTTGCTTTCATCGGCGATGCACACAAATTTTTTGGACAGTGCCGCCACAATTTTTTCGCGGGTCAAGGCCGCGCCACCGCCTTTGACCATGTGGCCTTGGTGATCGATTTCGTCTGCGCCGTCGATGTAGACCGACAGGCTTTGCACCTCGGTCGCGTCAAACACTGGGATGCCCAAGGCCTGCAAGCGCTCGGTGGATGCCACGGAGCTAGACACCGCGCCCTTGATTTGGTCTTTCATGCTGGCCAGTGCATCAATGAATTTGTTGACGGTGGAGCCTGTGCCCACTCCCACCACCTCGCCGGGCACCACGTATTGCAGCGCGGCTTGGCCGACCAAAGTTTTCAATTCGTCTTGGGTGAAAGTGGGGGTGCTCATGGGCGAAAATCCAGCAAAGAAGTTTTCAAAGTCTGAGATTATCCATGTCGTTACTGCCCTACTCGCTCGCCCGTCCGTTCTTGTTTGCGATGGACGCTGAAACCGCCCACGAACACACGCTGGCCATGTTGGCCCGCACACAAAACACGCCGTTGTCTTGGGCCTACTGCCAAGAGCGTGTGCAAGACCCGATTCAACTCGCAGGCCTGAAGTTTCCCAACCGCGTGGGCTTGGCCGCTGGCTTGGACAAGAACGCCCACTGCATCGACGGCTTGGCCGCCATGGGCTTCGGCTTTGTGGAAGTGGGCACGGTCACGCCCAAGGGCCAGCCGGGCAACCCCAAACCACGCATGTTCCGTTTGCCCGAGGCCAACGCGCTCATCAACCGTTTGGGCTTTAACAACGAAGGCCTGGATGCATTTTTGGCCAATGTGCAACAAGCGCAGTTCCGCCACAAGGGCGGCGACACCCCCATGCTGCTCGGCCTGAACATTGGCAAAAACGCTGTCACGCCGATTGAAAACGCGGTGGACGACTACCTGATTTGCTTGAACGGCGTGTACCCCCACGCCGACTATGTGACGGTCAACATCTCCAGCCCCAACACCAAAAACCTGCGCGAGCTGCAAAGCGACGAAGCGCTAGACGCGCTCATCAGCGCGGTGGCCCAACGTCGCAACGAACTCGCGCAACAACACGGCAAGCAAGTGCCGGTGTTCATCAAAATCGCGCCCGATTTGGAAGAAGCCCAAGTGGCCGTGATTGCCGCCACCTTGAAACGCCACTGCGTGACGCCGGACACCACACTGGCCAACAGCTTGTGGGGCGTGATCGCCACCAACACCACCATCGCCCGCGATGCGGTGCAAGGTTTGGCACATGCCGAAGAAACAGGTGGCTTGTCTGGCGCGCCGGTGCTTGAAAAAAGCAATGCTGTCATTCGCCAACTGCGTGCGGCCATGGGCCCGAACTTTCCCATCATTGGCGTGGGCGGCGTGCTCAGCGGCGCAGACGCGGTGTCGAAAATCGAAGCGGGCGCAAACGTGGTGCAGATTTACACGGGCTTGATTTACAAAGGCCCCGCCTTGGTGAAAGAAGCAGCTCAAGCGATTCGCAATCGCGCCTGATCACGCAAACACCGTGCGATAACCCTCAAAGCGCTTAGACCAATAGCCATTGTTCAAACGCTCAGTTTTCACACCTGTGCGCTCGTTGGCGGCATGCACAAACTTGCCGTCGCCAATGTAGATGCCCACATGCGAGAACGACGGACCCAGTGTGTTGAAAAACACCAAGTCACCTGGATGGGCTTGCGATGCGTCAACCGGGCGTGTTGCAGCCGCCATTTGCGCGGCACTGCCCTTGAGAGAAATACCTGCCGACTCTCTGTAAACAAAGGTCACCAAGCCTGAGCAGTCAAAACCTGTGTGAAGCTTTTTACCACCGTAGGTGTAGCCGCGATCGAGCATGGCCACGGCTTGCATCACGATGTCTTGCCGCTTGGCTGGGTTGTTGGGGTAGCTTTGCGAGGTGATGTGAGGCTTGCGCGACAGCGACGAGCACGCCACCAACAACGGCGCGATACAAGCACTGAGGAACAAGCGTTTATGCATGGCCCGAATCTTATTGCACAAAAGAAAACGGCTCCCGAGGGAGCCGCGTTTCAGAGGTCTTGGAAAACCTTAAAAATTAACGCTTCTTAGCAGCTGCCTTGGTTGTCTTCAAAGCTGTTTCAGTCATGTTTTTGTAGTTGGCTTCAGCAACTTCGGTGGCTTGCTTGACTGCTTTTTGCACAGATTCCAAAGCGTTGTTGCCAGCCGCCACTGCAGTTTTGAATGCGGCAACGGCAGACTCGGAGCCTGCAGGTGCATTCTTGGCTGCGTTTTCGACCATGGCATGGAAAGCCTTTTGGGCTTCAGCCACTTGGGCTTCAATGTGGCCTTGGAAGTGAGAGCCTGTACCGTTGGCGATGTCCACCAAATGGCGGTTGTAAGCCACAGCCTTTTCAGCCAAGGGCTGGAACAAGCTGGCTTGCAAAGCCAACAATTCTTGTGCGTCTTTCACGGTCAAGGCAGCGTTGGCTTGTTTTTGTGAGTCAGCCAAGGTGGTTTTGGCAGCAGCCAAGTTCAACTCGATCAATTGCTCAACGCCAGAGAAGGCCTTGTTGGTCAAACCCACCAAAGTTTCCAAATTGGCTTTGTTAGCAGCGATCACTTGTTCAGGTGTCAAAGTCATTTCATATCTCCAAATTTAAAAAGGATGTTCAAACTGCTCCGAAACCTGCCAAGTGGCCAAATTATGTTGCAGTGCAGCATGGCACGTATTTTAGGGACTTGTATTCACCAAACAAGGCTTTGGTGCCGAAATGGTGCGTTTTTAGAGCTGACAGACTAAATCAGCACCCCACGGCCTTAGTCCACACCATGAGCCCAATGGTTCTTCCATTGCAGGCGGTATTGCTGGGCCAAATCCTCTGACTTCAAAATCAAGAAATTCTCAGCATTGCGGGTTGCTGCGGAGTTGGTGAAATTAAAACTGCCCGTGATGACTGTTCGCAAGTCAATCACCATCACTTTATTGTGCGCGATGGCGTGTTTACCGTCTTGGCGCACATGGATCTGTGCGTTTTGCAAGACGCCAATGACATAGCGGTTGGAGCTGGCACTCTTTTTATCCAGCAGCACACGCACTGAGACACCCCGCTGATGGGCGCGAACCAAAGCTTGGGCGATGCCGTTGTGCGTGAAGCCATAAGCCTGCACCAAGACCTCACGCTCGCTTGCATCAATGGCTTTGATAATGGCTGCGACTGCATTGGCCGGCGGGGTGAAATACACACCCAACACTTCCACCGTCATGTCTGGGTTATCAGACTGCGCTCTGGCTGGTGCAGCGACCACCCCGAGCAGCCCAATTAACAAAGACACAAAAAACTTCATAGTGCCAATGCTAAACCGTTGAGATCACATTTCTTGACTTTGACTTACAGGCGACACGGGCCAAGCGGCGAAACAGGTAAAGTCGGCACGCTTTGAAAACCCAGACTTCCACTCACGCACTCTCGCCCACCACCCGTCGGGCGATTTTTTTGTTGTCACTGGCCACTTTCTCCAGCATGGCCTTGCAACGCATTTGCGACCCCATGCTGCCCGAGCTGTCGCGCGTGTTTGAGGTGTCCATCAGCGAGGCCTCGCAAGTCATCTCGCTGTTTGCCCTGACCTATGGCTTGATGCAGTTGTTTTACGGCCCAGTGGGCGACCGCTTTGGTAAGTACCGCGTGGTCATGCTGGCCAGCATGAGTTGCGGTGTTGGCAGTGTGTTGTCGGCTCTCAGCCCCAATTTAGAAATTCTGGTAGCGGCCCGCATCGCCACCGCTTTGGCAGCCGCCGCCATCATTCCGCTCACCTTGGCTTGGGTGGGCGATGTGGTGCATTACGAGCAACGCCAAGAAACATTGGCTCGCGTAGGCCTAGGCACGACTCTGGGTATGACCGGCGGTCAGTTGTTTGGCGGCTTGCTGACCGACACCTTTGGCTGGCGTTGGGCCTTTGTGCTGATGGCAGTTGCATTCACCCTCGTGAGCTTTTTGTTGTGGCAGCAACTCAAGCGCTTAGAGCCCGTCGCGCAACACGGGCACAAGCCCACCGGCTTTTTCAAGCAACTTCAACAAGTGGCACACAGCGCATGGGCGCGCACGTTGCTCAGCGTGGCATTGGTCGAAGGCGCGATGATTTTTGGTTTACTGGCGGTCACCGCCTCACACTTACACCACATGCACCACATCTCACTCACGCTGGCAGGCGGGACCACCGCGCTGTATGGCTTGGGTGGTATGGCTTACATGGCTGTGGCCAAATTTGCCATTCGCCGCTTTGGCGAAGTGGGCTTGGCCCGTTGGGGTGGCGCGTACTTTGGCCTGGCGTTTTGGGTGATTGCGTTTTGCCCATGGTGGCAACTGGCCCTGCCCGCTTGCTTTGTAGCGGGCTTTGGCTTTGCCATGTTTCACAACACCATGCAAGCCAAGGCCACACAAATGGTGCCTACGGCGCGTGCCACTGGCGTGACACTGTTTGCGGGCTTTTTGTTTTTTGGACAAGCCATCGGCGTGCTGGTACTCGCAGCACTAATCGGTGTATTTGACTCCAGCCATGTCATTGGCGCAGTGGCTGTGGGCGTGATGGGACTGGGCGTTTTTTTTGCACACGCCATTGCCAAGCGCAACGCCACACAGGCCGACCACGCTTAACATTGGCGCATGACTCAAGACATCGAACAACTCGCCCAACAACTCGAACAACACCCAGACTACCGCGTGCTTCGCCGCCTCGTGCCTGGCCGTGTGTTCAACACCCCCACTCCTGGCCAAAAGCTCAGCAAAGGCGTGGTGCTCGACACCGAAACCACAGGCTTTGATGTCGCCAACGACCGTGTGATTGAGCTGGGCATGCTGGCCTTTGAATTCGACCCCGTCACAGGCGTGGTCTACCGCGTGGTCGATGTGTTGGACGAGCTGGAAGACCCAGGCTTTGCCATTCCCCCTGCCACCATCGCAGTGCACCACATCACCGACGAGATGGTGAAAGGCCACCACATTGACGATGCACGTGTGGCAGAGTTTTTGAAAAACGTCGAGGTGGTCATTGCCCACAACGCCGCGTTTGACCGCCCCTTCGTCGAAGCCCGTTGGCCGCTGTTTGAACAACTCAACTGGGCGTGCAGCATCAAGGACATCGACTGGCGCGAAGAAGGCTTTGGCTCAGCCAAGCTGGAGTATTTGCTCAGCACCCAAGGCTACTTTTACGAAGCCCACCGCGCAGAAGCCGATTGCTGGGCACTGCTTGAGCTGCTCAACCTTGTGCTGCCACAAAGCCAACAAACCGCCCTGCTTGCCGTGTTGATGACGTTGAACAAACCGCAGCAAAAGGTGTACGCCATCAACTCGCCCTTTGAGACCAAAGACAAGCTCAAAGCACGCAACTACCGCTGGTCAGCCGAGCTGCGCTGCTGGAGCCGCGTGGTGGCTGGTGAAGCCGAAACCAAGCAAGAGCTCGAATGGCTCAAACACCATGTTTACGCAGGCCGCAGTGCTCGCGTGGAACTAGAAACCACGGGCGGTAAAGTGCGCTATTCCAACCGAGTGGGCCACAAAGAGGTGGTGACGCTTTAAACAGGTGATGACGTCAACTCAGCGCATGACGCACAACAAAAAGCCGGGCTAGCCCGGCTTTTTGTTTGTATTGCAATGCGTTTAGTAGTTCACGGGCTGCCAAGGCACTTGGCACGTTGGCACATTGGGGTAGTACTGCTGGGCTGTGGGGCAAAAATACGCCACACGACTAGGTGGCACATAGTGCTGCTGCACTACCACAGGGGCTGCATAGCTGGGGGTGCTGGCCGCGTAAATCACGCTACCCACGATGGCCGCGCCCAACACGGGGGCCAACCAATGGTTGCTGGATCCACGGTAGTGGCCGCCATATCCTTGCCCATGGCTTTGCACATAGCCATGACCGCCAAAGTGCTGAACGCTGTGACCACCGCGGCCACCGCCATGCCCATGACCACCCGCTTGCGCAGGCACAACCATGGCAAAGGTCAATAAACAGGCTAACAAGGCAGATGCGCGTTTCATAGCAAACTCACTTTGTGAAAAAGGTCACTCTACAACGCAGCCAGTTGGCAATTGGATGACACGCTCTTTGGCAATTGACTAGCACTGTCACGCATGCAAGGCTGAAATGAACAAGGCTACCACGCTTAACAGCCCTACCAGCCAAAAAACAGATCGCAAAGTTGCCTTATCGGCCACGTAACAGACGATGTAACCGACACGGGCGACCACAAAAATGACTGAAAGTAAGTCTGTCAACGCGGGATCTGCATGAGCCAACGTGGCGATGATGACGCCCGCTGCAAAAAACGGAAACGCTTCAAAACTATTTGCCTGCGCGGCATTGCCCCGCGCTCTGAAACCCGTTTGCTCGCTCAACCATTGGCGAGGGTTGTGATTGTCATAGCGGCGAAAGCCCCACTTCGCGGCCATCGTGCCCACGTAGGGCAACAGGCCGGCGATCAAGACGCACAAAAAAGAAATTGTCATCGCACTCCTACCAATCGTTCATTAAGGTTTCTAAAGCCAACGCCACCCTGGCCAAATGCGCGTCTTGCCCTGCCAAGCCAGACACCATCAAGCCCACAGGCAGCTCGCCCGCTTCGTGACAAGGCAGACTCCATGCACAGCCATCCATGTAGTTGATGGCCGAGGGGTTGCGCAGCAGCAAGCGGTTCACTTTGAAAAACGGCTCGTCGTCTTGGAGCAAAGGCTCAGTCAATGGCGCAACCATTGGCACTGTGGGGCACAACATCGCGTCAAAACCGTGCAGTGTTTGCTCGGCTGCTGCAATCCAAGCATGGCGGCGGTTGTGCAGCTCTAGGTAATCTTGCGCGCTGATGCCTTTGCCAAGCATCATGCGAGCAACCACGCGGTGGTCAATTTGGTGTGCACCGCGCTCTAGGCGTGCGTGGTGTGCGGCATAGCCCTCGATGGGCGAAAAGCCACCGGGTAGGCTGAGCGCGGCAATGTCGCCCAGCGCTGTGAACGATATCTCCACTACTTGTGCCCCTGCTGCGCTGATGCGGCGCAAGGTGCGTGCAAAAGCTTGGCCCACGGTGGCATCCACATCGTCCATCATCAAAGTTTGCGGCACTGCAAAACGCAGGCCGCGCAAGTCGGTGGCATCGGTAGGCAATTGTTGCTGCGACAACACCGCGTCCACAGCCAAACACGCTCGCACCGAGCGCGTGATGCTGCCCACCGTATCCAGCGTGCGCGACAGCTCCATCACGCCCGTGCGCGGAATACGCGCTTGCGTGCTCTTGTAGCCCACCAGTCCGCACAGCGCAGCAGGAATGCGAATCGAGCCACCTGTGTCTGTGCCAATGCCCACCTCGGCCAGCCCCAAGGCCACCGACACGGCAGCGCCTGAGGACGAGCCACCGGGCACACGCGCCTGCGCTGCATCGCAAGGATTGGCAGGCGTGCCGTGGTGCGGGTTGATGCCCACGCCTGAGAACGCAAACTCGCTCATATTGGTTTTGCCCAGCACCACCGCGCCTGCTTCGCGCAAGCGTTGCACCACGGGCGCATCGTGCAGCACAGGCGCTTCGCCTGCGCACACTACGCCACCGGCCATCGTGGTCTCGCCCGCCACGTCGATGTTGTCTTTGAGGGTCATGCACACGCCGTGCAACGCACCAAGGCTGCGGCCTGCTTGGGCCTCAGCATCACAGTACTGCGCAGTGGCTAGTGCGGCGTCGGCATGGAGCTGGGTGAACACATGCTGTGCAGCTGGACTTGCTGCACCTTGTAGGGCACTGGCCACGCGTTGAACGGCTGTGGTGGATGTGTCAAAGCAAGCTTGGGTCATGCCGTCAATTCTGCCCGATTACCCTTTGCTCAGCCCGCCCTGTGCAGCCGTGCTAGCCTACGTCCCCATGCAAACTGCCACCGACACGCCCGAACTCACGCTGTACTACGACGGCCAGTGCCCGCTGTGCGTGGCTGAGGTGGAGTTTTTGCAAACACGCAATACGGCTGGCCAGCTGGCGTTTGTAGACATTACGCAAGCAGGCTTCGCAGACGCTGGCCACAACATTTCATGCGAAGCCGCGATGGCGCAGATTCATGGCCGCACAGCCGATGACCAAGTGTTGGTGGGTGTGCCCGTATTTGCAGCGGCCTACAAACTGGCGAAATTACCCGTATTAGCTTGGCTGCTCTCGCGGCGCTGGCTGATGCCCGTGCTGCAACCTGCCTACGTGCTGTTTGCCAAACACCGCCAAGCCATTTCAAGACGCATCGGCGCTGGTGTTTTGCGCTTTTCAAAGCGGTTTTTGCGTTGATTTTTGAGGTTTTTGAGGGCGGCTTGTCAGAACGGTTGATAAATTTGCGAAAATACCGTCTTTGCCTCGAGAACTACAACGAATGTCACGCCCAGAAAAAACAGAAATCTCCAACGATGGTTTGCGCTACAAGTCGAAAAAAGGCGGTTCACCCTTCGAAGGCCTTGGCCGCACAGGCGACACCATGAGCTGCATCAAATGCGGCATCCACAAACCCCGCAACAACGGCTCATTCAAGCGCATCTTGGGTTCATCCATGTTTGTGTGCTTTGACTGCAGCCCGCCCAAGAAAGAGGCAGCACCTGCAGACGGCGCTACCCCAGCGGCAGC
>JACCDS011534260.1_pt1 | contig 19271 bp, 14 predicted proteins | sample 7446441 | NCBI WGS metagenome assembly JACCDS01 (sample SAMN15323445, study PRJNA562643) | freshwater metagenome | isolation source: river surface water | place: USA:Blue River Watershed | collected 2017-08-17
AAGTAAAATATTTATTCAATCTTTGAAAACTTTTTTATGCTTCAAGAATCGTAAATACACTAATCAAATTCTTGATAACAAATTTAAGCCTTTTTTCAAGATTGCTTGTACTTTTCTAATACTTTCACAGTTACTTAATTTTAATACTCAAAAAAATGAAAAATATTATTCGCACATTTATATTTTTTACCATACTTTCTTTTGCAAATATAAGCATAAGCCTATCACAAGTTTTGCCTTCAAACGAATTTCAGAAAAAATATTCTGAAACAAGTAATGCACAACTTATTGATGTTCGTACAGTTGGTGAATTTGGTGGAGGCCATCTGCCCAAAGCTCAAAATATTGATTACCGAAGTGCTGATTTTCTCCAGAAAGTAAATACGCTAGATAAAACTAAACCTGTGTTCGTGTATTGTTTGTCTGGGGGAAGAAGTAAAGCAGCGGCTGATATACTAAAACAAAACGGATTTACGACGGTTTACGACCTTCAAGGTGGCTACTTAAAGTGGACTTCCAACCAGTTACCTGTTGAAGGCTCAAAAGAAAATAGTAATGCAAAAGGATATTCAAGAGTTGACATTGAAACTATTCTGAAAGAAAATGAAGTAGTCGTTTTAGACTTTTTTGCCTCTTGGTGTGGCCCATGTATCAAAATGATGCCGACGGTTGATAAACTTTCTCAGGAATTAACAGGAAAAGTGAAATTTGTAAAGGTAGATGCTGATGCCAGTAAGGCTGTGATAGAAAGTTATAAAGTAGATGAAATTCCGACTTTTATCATTTTCAAGAATGGGAAACAAGTAAAACGCTCTACTGGATATTTGGAAGAAAAGGCTTTGCAGAAAATGATTGTGAATCAACTTTAAAATAACATAGGCGAATGAATTAGTTTCATTCGCCTATGTTATTTTATCTTTTTCTTACAAAAAGCATTTCATCATTTGAAATTTTTACTCTTAATAAAAGATTCTTTCCATCTTCTAGCTTGGCTTGTTCACTTGCCAATAAACTATTAAAATACTTCAGTTCAAAAGCCATTTCAGTTGGTGAACCAGCCATTTTGGTTTGACCTAAACTTTCTAGTTTGATCGTATTCCATTCTAAAGGCCCTTGATTGGTTACTAATGTTAATTTACCATTATAAGTATTTACCGACGACTTCCCATTTACTACTAATTCTTTTGTACTTGAAGCCTCTTTGCTGAGGGCAACTTCCAAACTAACTGAATATTTTCCTGTACTTGGAGTTACCTTTTCTTCTTCGATTACCAAACTATCGTCTTTGATATAACCTACAAAATCCCATTTCCCAACCATAATGTCACTAAAACTAGCAACAGGAGAACAACCACATAGCGGGGTTGGGTCGAGTGTTATGCCACAAGCCCAAATTAGCGTTGTTAATAACACAACGGCAAAAGTACGATAAACATTCTTTTTCATGATTTAGCTATTTAAGTTTTAACAAAGACGTAGAAAAGTTAAGTTCGGTTGTAAATCTATGCTTAAATTTGTTTGTAATTTGTTTAAACCAATCTATTTTGTCTAAAAATATTGCCATTTTCGCTTCTGGTTCGGGCTCAAATGCCGAACGCATCGTTGAATATTTTGCAGGTTCAAAAGAAATCAACGTGAAACTTTTCCTCTGTAATAACCCTGAAGCAGGCGTAATTCAAAGAGCTGAACGATTAAATATTCCTTTGGTGATGTTCAATCGCCAACAATTCAAAGCTGGTGAAGTAGTTGAAATTCTGAAAGAAAACCAAATCGACTGGATAATACTAGCTGGCTTTTTATGGCTTGTTCCTCAAAATGTGGTAGAAGCCTTCCCCAATAAAATTATCAATATTCATCCAGCACTTTTACCAAAATTTGGGGGAAAAGGTATGTACGGGCATTTTGTACATGAAGCTGTGGTAGAAAATAAAGAAACAGAATCAGGAATAACGATTCATTTTGTGAATGAAAATTACGATGAGGGCGCCGTTATTTTCCAAGCTTCTTATCCAGTTTTACCGACTGATACTCCTGAAGATGTCGCTAAAAAAGGGCAGGTACTAGAACATAAACACTTTCCAGAAGTAATAGAACAAACAATACTTGGACAATAATTACTTTAACGCCCCTTCACGATTGGCGATTTCCCAAGCGGTATAAAAAACTAATTGGGTTCTTTTCTTGAGTATCCTAAAATCAATTCTCTCGACATCATCCGTTGGTTGATGATAATCTGGGTGCTCGCCATCGAAGTAAAAAATGATTGGAATATTATTTTTTGCAAAATTGTAATGGTCTGAGCGATAGTAAAGTTGCTGTGGATGTAATTCTGAATTATAGCTATAATCTAAAGCTAATTTGGTATGAAGTCCATTATTTCGTTCGCTCAGGTCATGAAGTTGCTGAGAAATTTTATCTGAACCAATCAAATAAATATATTCTTGCTGATTAGCATGGAAATCGTCAATTCTTCCAATCATATCAATATTCAGGTCGCAAATCGTATTTTTTAATGGAATGATAGGCTTTTTGGTATAATATTCTGAACCTAAAAGCCCGAATTCTTCTCCTGCAAAAGCGATAAATAAAATACTTCTTCGTGACCCTTTTCCTTGTTTTTTTGCTTCAGAGAACACTCTAGCCATTTCCATCATCGCCACCGTTCCAGAACCATCGTCATCAGCGCCATTAAAGATTACACCATTTTTTGTACCTATATGGTCATAATGTGCAGAAATAACCAATACTTCTTCTTTTTTATCGGTTCCTTCAAGAAAACCCAAAACATTTTCAGTAGCGATTACATTCTTTGCCCTCCGCATTTTATGATTAGGATTCAATATGATACTGTGTTGGCTTCCAAAATATTTTTTGATGTAAAATGACTGAAAAAACGAACTATCAACTGCATTTTGACTAACGATTGCTTTCAATCCAATTTCTTTAAAATACGCTGCCAAATACATAGCAGCGACTTTCTGTTCTTTTGAACCCGTCAGCCGACCTTTCAAACTATCACTTGCCAGAACGCTTAAATGTTTTTGTAGATTTTTTTCGGAAATCTTTTCAGCAAAATAAGTATTTGTCAATTCGTCCGAAACTGCACCAAGTAAAATAAAAATAAAGAAAAAGTACTTCTTCATACGTTTGATAAAAAATTTAGGCTTCAATTTGGAATATTTATTCACAAACTGAAGCCTAGATTTAATAGATAATAATGGGAAAAATGTTTATTTTTTATTAGAATCTACAACGATTCTTTTATCACGGTTGGCGATATCCCAAGCTAAATAAAATACTAACTTGGCTCTTTTCTCCATTTTTTCAAATTCAATTTTCTCTACATCGTCTGTAGGTTGGTGATAATCGTCGTGCACACCATTAAAGAAAAACGCTACAGGAATTTTATTTTTTGCAAAATTGTAATGGTCTGAACGATAATAAAAACGATTTGGGTCGTTCGGATCATTGAAACGGAAATCTAAATCGATGGGATTATGCTTAGCATTTTGCTCAATCAATGAAGCGTGCAATTCAGAAGAAAGTTTATCTGAACCGATTACATAAATATAATCACCTTTACCTTCATGTTCTTTGTCTGTTCTTCCCACCATGTCGATATTGATGTCACAAACAGTACTTTCTAGTGGAAAAACTGGATGTCTTACATAATATTCAGAACCCAACAAGCCTTTTTCTTCACCAGTAACGGTCATGAAAAGCATACTTCTTCGTGGTTTATTTCCAGATTTTGCTGCCTCGCCAAATGCCTGAGCAACTTCCAAAACTGAAACAGTTCCAGAACCATCGTCGTCTGCACCGTTGTAGATTTTACCGTCGTTTACTCCTACGTGGTCGTAGTGTGAAGTAACAATTACCAGTTCATCTTTTTTATCCGTTCCTTCTAAATAGCCTAAAACATTGTATGTTTCAACAGGCTGAACTGTTCTTTCAATTTTAATTTTTACGGATTGTTTCTCTAATTGATTCGCAACACTTTTGGTGATTGCTTTTTCTTTCAACACATTTAGTTCAGCAACTGAAGTATTAAAAAGTTCTGCAGCCATTGTGGGGCCAACTGTCATCACAGCAAAATCCGCACTTTGTTGGTCTTTATCTTCTGAAAAACTAATTCTAGCATTTCCGAAGCGTTTCAACATTGTTTGACGTTGCTTAATTACTTTATCGAATTCCTCGACACTTTGTTTTGAAATCAAGAGTAAAGCTTTTGCTCCTTTACTTTTTGCCGTCGCCATTTTTTCTTTCCAAGCGTCGCCTTTACTCCATTTCGACATTTCTGTATTGCCTGAAACCAAATAACTTCCATCAGCCAAACGGGGTTCTCCTTCAAAAGCTACTACTATTTTTCCGTCAACAGTTGTGCCTTCATAGTCATTTAAAGCTTTATCTTCAATACCATATCCTACAAAAACCGTTTCAAAGTTTTCTTCTTTTGGCATTGGTGCAATGCTATTTGCAATAAAATCTGTTAAATATTTAAATTCTTTTGACTTAGTTTTTAAGTAAAAATCACCCCAACCACGTTTTACTAAATCTACTAATTGAAGATTTGATTTACCATTTACTGGCGCTTTAAAACCATAGCTATTAAATTGTGTGGCGATATACTCTGCAGCTACTTTTTGTTCTGGCGAACCAGTGTCTCGTCCTTTAAGACTATCTGAAGCGATAAAAGTAAGGTGCTTTCTTAGGTCTTTTACCGTGATGGTTTTAGCATATTTTTCAGCAATTTTCTGAGCATTTGTCTGGAAAAAACTAGCTGAAAAACATAATACGCTAATTAGAAGTGCATTTTTTTTCATGAAAGGTAATTTTAATTTATTGATGATACGAATTTAAGCAAATTATTTGAAAACACTTCCTTCGCTTTTTTCTCATTAAGAACCTCTCGTAAAAGCTTTTGACTATTTTTAAAAATGAGTTCTTCTCTCTTACCAGAAAGAAGAACTCAAAGACAGTTGTTTATCTCCAACCTCCGCCTAGTGCTTTGTAAATATTCACAACGGCATCGTATTGTTGTTTTTTAATATTTATTAATTCGATTCTGGCTTGTAAAGCATTGGTTTGTGTGATTAAAACCTCTAAATAAGTAGCCCTACCAGTTTTGAATAAATCAGTAGAAGTAACGATAGATTCCGTTAGGATACTTACTTCTTTACTTTTTAAATCTTGAATCAAATTAAGGTTTTTGATGTTCGATAGTTCGTTATAAACCTCTGTATAAGCACCCATGATACTTTTTTGATAATTATACACTGCTTCAGTTTGAATGGCATTTGCCATACCAAAATCCGCATTTAAACCTTTTCGATTAAATACTGGTGCCGACAATCCACCTAAAATATTGTAGGCGATTGACTGTGGAGAAACCACATAAGCAGGATTAAAGGTTTGGAATCCAAGATTCGCATTGATATTTAATGAAGGATAAAAAGCTAAACGTGCTGCTTCAACATCTGCTTTGGCTGCCATTACTTCATATTCTGCTTTTTTAATATCTGGGCGATTTCTTAACAATTGTGTTGGAATACCCATTCTAATTTGCGAAGGCAGTGGCTTTGTAAATTGTAATTTATCTCGATAGATTGGTTGTGGATACCTTCCTAACAAAAAGTTAATCTTGTTTTCAATTTCTGTTATCGATTGTAAAATTTCAATTTCTAAGCTTCTTGTGTTAAGAATCCTAGCTTCAAATTGTTTTACGGCCAACTCGTTGGCAAAACCAGCTTCTTTCTGAGCTTTTATGATTTGTACTTCATTCAACTGAAGTTCTCTGGTTTCTTTTATGATATCTAGTTCATTATCAAGTGCAATGAGACTATAATAACCTGCCGAAATTTCAGAGATAAGATTCGTAATAATCCAATTTTTACCCTCAACACTTGCTAAATATCGAGCAATGGCCGACATTTTTTTATTACGTAATTTCCCCCAAATATCAATTTCCCAAGAACTTTGTAAACCGATATTGAAATCAGGAAGGTGTTCCGCAATTTTTTGGTCATCGGTAATATTATTAGAAAAATTGGTATCATAGTTACCCACTCCGTCCATGGTATATTTCCCAAATCTTTTTTGACCTACCGATACGCCAGCATTTACAAAAGGTTTACCGAGTACTTTGGCAAAATTGAGTTGCTGTTGAGCCATTTCAATTTTTTGCAAAGTCATTAACAAATCAATATTATTTGTTAATGCAGTATCGATTAAGGCAATCAGCGTTTCGTCGGTAAAATAGCTTTTCCAATTAATGGTGGCATCGTTTGTAGAATCCTTCTTACTATTGAAGGATTCAGGCATTGCTTTTAACGAAGGTTGTTGGTAGGTTTTCAAGGGTTTACAATTTGTAAACATCAATGCCAAGAAAAGTCCAAAAGAGAGTATATAATATTTTAGTTTAATCATCATTTTCTAATTAAGAATTAATTCTTCCTTCTTGTTATTCTTAGTTTTTTTAAGTGCCATTGTAGCAAAAATCACGTATAATCCAGGAATAATTATTACTCCGAATACTGTACCGAAGAGCATCCCTCCTGCGGCGGCAGAACCAATGGTTCTGTTACCAATAGCCCCAGCGCCAGAGGCAGTCATTAATGGAATTAAACCTGCAATAAAAGCAAATGAAGTCATTAAGATTGGTCTTAACCTTGATACTGCACCCTCAATAGCAGCTTCGAGCGGAGTACGCCCCTCTTTTTGTTTTAAAATGGCAAACTCTACAATCAAGATGGCATTTTTACCCAATAGCCCAATCAACATGACTAGCGCTACTTGTGCATAAATGTTGTTTTGTAAACCTAATACCAAGAGTAATGCAAAAGCACCGAATATACCTGTTGGTAATGAAAGAATAACTGGAATTGGCAATAAGAAACTTTCGTATTGGGCAGCTAATAAAAGATACACGAAGATTAAACAAATGATAAAAATATAAATGGCTTGGTCGCCTGATAAAATCTCATCACGTGTCATCCCGGACCAATCATAAGTATATCCTTTAGGAAGTTTTTGGGCGGCTACTTCTTTGATGGCCTCAATGGCTTTACCACTACTAAAGCCCGGTGCAGGTTCGCCATTTACCATTGCAGAAGTGTACATATTATAACGAGTAAGCTGCTCTGGCCCATAAACTCGTTCTACTCTGATAAAAGCAGAATAAGGAACCATTTCACCTTTATCATTTTTTACATACATTCTTAAAATATCATCTGGCTGGGCACGATATTTCGGTAAAGCCTGAATCATTACTTTGTACATTTGCCCAAAGCGAATAAAGTTTGTAGCATAAAAACTACCAATCAATGATTGAAGGTTATCCATAGCGTTGTTTACAGATACGCCTTTTTGTGCTGCTTTCTCATTATCAACATTGATTAAATATTGTGGAAAACTAGCATCAAAACTGGTAAAGGTATTTTCAATTTCTGGACGTTTATTCAATTCGGTGATAAAGTCTTGCGTTATTTTTTGTAGTTTCTGTAAATCTCCACTACCCGTTCTGTCTTGAACTCTTAATTCGAAACCACTTGCATTACCATAACCTGGCACTGCTGGTGGTGGGAAGTACTGAATACTCGCATCTTTAATATGTTTAGTTTTTTCCTTCAAAATTTCTACTACATCATCTACCGACTCTTTTCTATCTTCCCAAGCTTTTAGGTTTATCATACCCATCCCGAAAGATGCACCCGAACCATCAGTTAGTAAACTAAAACCTGATAAAGTAGAGATTGACTCGACAGCTTCAATTTCAGTAGTTGCTTTTTGAATTTCATCCATAACCGCCTCTGTTCTTTCTACCGTCGAACCCGATGGCGTAGTTACGTTGGCATAAACCGTACCTTGGTCTTCTGTAGGAATAAAACCAGAAGGTAAAAAGATATTTGTACCCCAAGTAGCACCAATAAAGAAAATCAACATCAAGAAAGTAACTACTCTTCTATTGGCGATTGCTCCTAACAAGGATTTGTATCCATCCGACAAACCATCATATTTTTTGTTAAACTGATCAAAGAATTTACTAATGATAGTTTCCTTTTTATGCTGTCCATGATTATTTTTCAACATAATCGCACAAAGTGCAGGTGTTAATGTAAGGGCGTTTACCCCAGAAATCACGATAGCAATCGCCATAGTGATAGAGAACTGCCGATAGAAAACCCCAACTGGCCCAGATAAAAATGCTACTGGAATAAACACGGCCGTCATAACCAAAGTAATGGCTACAATCGCTCCACTGATTTCGTTCATGGATGAAATTGTGGCTTCCCTAGCATCTAAATGTTCTGCTTCCATTTTTGCGTGAACAGCCTCAACAACTACAATTGCATTATCTACTACAATACCGATTGCCAATACTAGGGCAAAAAGCGTAAGAAGGTTGATAGAAAACCCAAAAATCTGCATAAAGAAGAATGTACCAATCAAAGAAACAGGTACTGCCAATGCAGGAATCAAGGTAGAACGGAAATCTTGTAAGAAGATAAATACCACTAAAGCCACCAAAATAAAGGCTTCGATGAGTGTTTTGATTACTTCATGAATTGAAGCATCCAAGAAACGAGAAACGTCATAGCTAATGTTGTAGTCCATTCCAGGAGGGAATGTGGCTACTTTCAACTCAGCCATTCTTTTCTTTACATTTTCAATTACTTGGCTTGCATTAGAACCTGGTCGTTGTTTCAAAATAATCGCCGCAGACGGTTTTCCATTTTCTTTAGAAAGTACGTCATAATCGAGTGAGCCAAATTCTATATCTGCTACTTCTTTTAAACGAAGTATTTCACCATTTGGATTGGCCTTGATAATTACATTTTCATACTGCTCAATTTTTGTATATTTTCCCGTATAGCGAAGTACATATTGTAAAGACTGAGATTTTCTTCCTGAACTTTCTCCGATTTTACCCGGAGCGGCTTCTACGTTTTGACTTCTCAGGGCATTCATAATGTCCTCTGCCGAAACATTGTAGGCTGTCATTCTATCAGGTTTTAACCAAACACGCATAGAATATTCACGTTGCCCCATAATATCGGCAAAACCTACTCCATCAATTCTTTTTAACTCTGCGAGAATGTTAATATCTGTAAAATTGTACAAAAATTTCTCATCCGCAGTCGTATCATCAGTCATGATGTTTAAGTACATCAACATACTATTTACTTCTTTCTCGGTAGAAACCCCTGCTTTAATTACCTCTTCAGGTAATTCATCCAATACCGTTGAAACCCTGTTTTGAACATTTACGGCGGCCAAATCTGGATCTGTTCCTACTTGAAAATATACTTGTACGATACTTGTTCCGTCATTACCTGAAACGGATGTCATATAAGTCATTCCGGGAACACCATTGATGGCACGCTCTAAAGGAGTTACTACTGCTTTAGCACATACTTCTGCATTGGCACCTGTATATTTTGTAGTTACAGTTACGGCTGGTGGCGCAATATCTGGGAACTGTGTAACTGGCAGTTGTGTCATTGCTAATAGCCCTAATAGTAATATTATTAGAGAAATTACGATTGACAGCACAGGCCTATTGATGAATGTTGTAAACATATTTTTTCGTCTTTGGATTAATAAAAGAGAGTGAATCGAAACATTTCATTTACTGATAATATCGATTACACCTTGAAAGATGATAATTACTTGTTTCTTAATTCAGTAATAATTTTAGCCATCGGCATCATTTGTGGAATTACTTTCATTCCATCTTTCACATTTTGGATACCTTCATAAATAATTCTATCGCTCGTGGTTACACCAGATTCGATGACATATAAATGCGGTATTCTTAATTTAGGGACAATACTTCTAGTTTGAACTTTATTGTCTTTGTCAAGAACATATACAAAAATCTTATCTTGAATCTCAAAAGTGGATTTTTGTGGAATCACTAAAGCGCCTTTTACATTATTCTTAATTCTTACTTTACCACTTGAACCATGTTTTAATATTTTCTCTGGGTTTGCAAAACGTGCTCTGAAAGCAATACTTCCTGTATTTTTATCGAACTCCCCCTCAATTGTTTCAATATTTCCTTTATAATTATGTATTTCGTTGTTAGCTAAAATCAATGAAACCTCACTTTTTGCTGATTCTTTGATGGTTTTAGCAAAATCTAAATATTCTTTTTCAGAAACATTAAAGTAAGCAAACACCTCTTTGTTATCTGAAATAGTGGTTAATAAAGTACCCTCATCAATTAAGCTTCCTATTTTATTAGGAATTCTATCCACAATACCATCGAATGGCGCTTTTATTTCTGTAAATGATAGTTTTAGTTTCGCACTGGTCTCATGCGATTGCGCCTCTTCTATTTTGGCATTTAGTGCATCCAACTTAGACTTTGCCATTTCATACTCCGTTTTTGAAACCACATTTTTATCTACCAACAATTTAACGTTTTGTAGATTCAACTCCGCTGCTTTGGCTTCGGCAATCGCACTTTTTAGCATCGCTTTTGCTTTCAAAATTTCTTCTTTGTACTCTTGACTACTAATGCTAAATAATATTTGTCCTTGCTTTACAGACTTACCTTCATCAATGTGAATTTTTTCGATATAACCCTTTACTCTAGCACGGATTTCCACATTTTTAATAGCGTTGATGTCTGATACATAATCGTTATTATAATCTGTATCAATCACGATTGGGTTTGTCGTAGGATACTCCTCTTCTTTTTCTGTGTTACTCTTGTTAGTTGAACACGCTGTTACCAAAAAAACAGCAGTTAGGCATGCAAGCACGAATACTTTTTTCATTACATCAATCAATTAAGTGAATAAATACTTTGGAATTTTTGAAAGGTCATCTTGTAATAGTACTACTATAATTGGTTCTAGAAAACAGCTATACGACGATTACAAACTACAAATCCTTTCTTTTTAGGACATTAAAATGCATTAAATTTTGTACTATTCGAAGATTTTAATACTTCTGGATTCAATATTTAAAATTCTTCAAAATGGAATAGTCATAATAATTTTGCTCAGTTTAAAACAAAGCAATTTGAATGACTTTACAAATTATAAGATTTTTACTGGGAAGATTGTGCTCCTAAATTTAGCTATTTTCGGGAGGGGGAGAGTAAAACAGAATAACTATATCAAGGCAATGTTTATCTAAATAAAAAATACTTTTATAAGTATTTAATTTTGCAACAAAGTCAAACTTAAAAATATCTGATGCTCCAAAAATATTACCAATATAGGCTGATCTATTACGCTTGGATGTTTTTGTTTTCTTTTGAACTTTTTGGTCGTCATCAAAATCATTGTCATCTAAACCCAAAATAATGTTTTCTAATGAATAGAAAAATGCATGATTCCGTAATGATTTTAGAGATTTATTTCGTTTAATTTTATGATTATTCTGGCAAGAGTAGCCTGCAATTTTAGAGAAGTCTTTGGAAGAAAGTAATGAACTATTATTGACCAATGCACTATGTTCGTTAACAAAAAAACTTAGATTAGTGCAATTTTTAGTAGCATATACTGAATTTGTATTGATGAGAAATAGTATCAAAAATGTGCATTTAATGCAAAAAAGAATATGTTTTGGGTTTAATTCCACAAAAAGTACAAATTCACGTTTAACAAAAATACAATTTTTATCGTGAAATCAAAATTTTAATGCAAGATTTTCAGACAGATAGGTTAGTTAACTACTGTTTCACATTTTTAAATATTGAGAAAACAAAATCAGGAATTTATTTTACCTCTTCATAATCAATATATTCGCCTCCGTTAAAATTTTCAGTACTCTTCCCCTTTTTGGTTGGTACGTAATCCACATCTATCTCCCCTTCTCTTTTTCTATTATTTGGTGAATACTGTGCACGCTGTTGCTGTTGAAAATCCTGTTGGGCTTTATTAAATTGTGACACAACAAATCCTTTGAATGCCCATTTTAATAAACGTGGAAAAACAAAAAAGATAACTAAGAGTATAAGAATGATTTTTAACATAATATGCTATGATTTACTAAAAGGCAAAACTAGAAAGTATTTGACCCAATTGTTTATAAAATATTTTTGTAAACTCAGCTAGATACAAAGCTAAGCTTCTGGCATTAATTTGCTGTACTGTATTGGTAAGTTTTATTGACTAAACTTTACAGTTTGATAACGTCAAAATTACAAATTAGTTTTTTGACTGATTGTAAAACTTGGAAAGTTTTTACGAATGGTTATATATCAATTTGAATTGAAAGAAAGTTTGGAGTCTGTAAAACAAAAAACACCTTCGCTTTCACGAAAGTGTTTTTAGACGATTGACATTTGGTTTATCTTAGTTTTAAAGTCACCACAGAAACCACCACCAGTAAAATACAAATAATCCAGAAACGAGTAACTAATTTTGCCTCATGATAGCCTTTTTTCTGAAAATGATGATGTAGAGGTGACATCAGGAATATCCTCCGCCCTTCGCCAAACTTCTTTTTTGTGTATTTAAAGTAGCTCACTTGCATAATTACTGAAAGCAATTCTATCAGGAAAATCCCACAAAGTACGGGTATCAATAGTTCCTTTCTAATCACGATTGCCAAAGTAGCAATAATTCCGCCGAGCATCAAGCTACCTGTATCGCCCATAAAAACTTGTGCAGGAAATGAATTATACCATAAAAAACCTATACAAGCCCCCACAAAGGCGGCACAAAACACTGCCAATTCCCCTGAATTAGGAATAAACATTACGTTCAAATATTGTGAAAATACTTTATTACCTGAAACATACGCTAAAATTGCTAAGCCAATGCCGATAATCATAGAAGTTCCAGCGGCCAAACCGTCTATTCCATCAGTTATATTGGCACCGTTTGATACCGCAGTGATAATAAAAATCACCGCAATAACATATACTATCCATGTGTATTCATCCAAACCCAAGAAATCGGGAATCAAGTAACTATAATCAAATTGATTGTTTTTCAAGAAAGGTACCGTTGAAATCAGGGCCTTAGAGTCTGTGAATTTCTGTACTTCGCCTATGTTGGAAGCTATTTTTGCTTTTTCGTAAAATCGAACCTTGATGTCGTCGTTAAACCACATCGTAAGCCCAACAATCAAACCTAAACCTATCTGACCAACAATTTTAAACTTACCCGAAAGTCCTTCTTTATTTTTTTTGAATACTTTAATATAATCATCAATAAAGCCTACTGCACCTAACCAAACTGCTGTAACCAACAATAAAATGATGTAAATATTATCAAGCCGAGCGAATAAAAGCGTTGGAACAATTAATGACAGTAAAATGATGAAGCCACCCATTGTCGGAGTACCTTTCTTTTGCATTTGCCCTTCCAGCCCTAAGTCTCTAATGGCTTCGCCAATTTGTAATTTTCTGAGTAAATTGATTACTGTTTTACCCCAAATAGCTGCAATTCCTAAAGAAGTAACTACCGCTGCGAAAGCTCGGAATGTGATGTATTGAAATAATCCAGCTCCTGGAAAATTGAAGTGTTTATCTAAATAATCAAATAGATAATAAAGCATAATAATTGGGTTAGAATGATGGCGAAAAATTATGAGAGTTTACTCAAATAGCGCATTTAAAATAAAACAAGTAACAAATTTACTAATGTTATTCAGTTTTAAAGCAAAATTCACTTCCGAATCCGCTATCTCTTTTGTTGAAAACTTTGGCTAGTTTCCAAAAGCCTCTTTCAACACTAATCTATCATCAAAATCGTATTTTACTCCTTGAATGTCTTGATAAGTTTCATGTCCTTTTCCTGCTACTAAAATAATATCTCCTGCTTGCGCCAATGTATTTACTGCATACAAAATGGCTTCTTTTCTATCTTCAATCGTTTTAGTTTTTTTAAAATCAATCGGTGGAACGCCTTTTTGCATCTGTGCTAATATTTCCATCGGGTCTTCCTTTCTTGGATTATCCGACGTTAAAATTACTTTATTTGATAAACTACAAGCAATTTTTGCCATGATTGGTCGCTTGGTGGCATCTCTGTTTCCTCCGCAACCTACTACTGTTATTACTTGTTGGTCGTCTCCTTTAATTTGTTTAATAGTTTTCAACACATTTTCAAGAGCATCTGGCGTATGTGCATAATCTACAATGCCCACTTTTCTGTCTTTGATTGAGATAATTTGTTCAAATCTTCCAGGTGCAGTTTTTAAGCCAGACATTTGCACCAAAACTTCATCGGGGTCTTCACCTAATAGCACAGCTGCGCCATAAATTGCCATTAAATTATAAGCATTGAAAGTACCGATAAGCTGGAAATGGATTTCTCGTCCATCGATTTCCATTTGTAATCCATAAATACTATCTGAAACAATTCTGCCTTTTACCGTAGCAAGTGTTTCTAAAGAATACGTTTTGATACTTGCTTTAGTATTTTGCACCATTACCGAACCACGACGGTCATCTACATTGATTAAGGCAAAAGCTGTTTTAGGTAAAGCATCAAAAAAGCCTTTTTTTGCCTTGATATAATTATCGAATGTTCCATGAAAATCAAGATGATCATGAGTAATATTCGAGAAAATTGCTCCAGTAAAGATTACTCCTGTGATACGATGCTGTACTACTGAATGCGAGCTTACTTCCATAAAAGCATGAGTACATCCTGCCTCCACCATCTCTGATAATAGTTTATTTAAACTAACAGCATCGGGAGTGGTGTGAGTTGAAGGAATTATTTCTTCATCAATCTGATTTTGTACCGTAGAAATCAAACCGCAACGATAACCTAATTGACGAAACAAACGGAATAATAACATCACTGTGGTTGTCTTTCCATTTGTACCCGTGATGCCTACTAATTTTAGTTTTTCAGAAGGGTTTCCATAAAAAGATGATGCAACATAACCCAACGTTTCTGAAGTATCTTTTACTTGGATATAAGTAATGTTTTCGATTTGTACATCTGGTAAATCTTCGCAAAGAATAGATTTAGCTCCCATTCCAATTGCTTTTTCAATAAATGTATGACCATCTACCTGTGTTCCTTTCAATGCTACAAACATTGAGCCTTCTACTACTCCTCTGGAATCAATAATTATTGAGCTTACTTCTATCGATTCATCACCAATGATGGAGATAGTTTTAATATTTCTAAAAAGATTGGAAAGGATTTGCATGATTTTTTAATAGAATTTTATTGACAATCAGTAAGAGTGATGAATTGCGGGTCAAAAAACTAGATATCGTTCATTTGTTAATTGTAGCTACAAATAAGCCTACAAAATTCACAACTCATTATTCAAAAATCTTTACTTCTAATTCAACACTAAACCGATGGTTCTGTTTTTTGAAGCTATCACTCCCGGAGGTATTGATTGACTCTTTACTTTTCCAAAACCAGTATAATTTACTTTATAACCTTTGTTTTCTAACACATAAAGTGCATCTCTCAAAGACATTCCTCTTAAATCAGGTACTTTATTCTTTGGGTTGCTATGTTCTTTGTAATGTACTTTTCCATGTTCAGCTTCCATGACTGTCCAACCTTCGTTGGCTGGTTTTCTATCAATTCCGAATTCATCGTTAATTGCCTTGATGTCTGAAGTATGCGCTACTTGTCTTTGGGTGCTTAATTTTACACTTCCACTTTCATTTTTGGCTAACAGTTTGTGCATTTGAATATCGCAGGCATAAATCTTATCTGCAATTTCTTTAAAAACTGGTGCAGAAGCATCACTTGCGAAAAGAGCTTCTCTTTTTACCCCTCTGGGATTATCTATCGCTACAACACAACTATATTTGGGGGCATCAGCAGGAAAATAACCGATAAATGAAGTATAATACATTCCTTTGCGATACTTTCCATTGATTAGCTTTTGGGAAGTTCCTGTTTTTCCTGCAATTTTATATAAGTCATTTTTAATGTTTGAAGCTGTTCCTCTTTCTACTACTCCTTCAAGCATTTTTCTTACTTTTTTGAGTGTTTCTTCTGAACAAATCGGATTTTCGTCTTCTTCTTGTTTTAACTTGAAATCATCTTCTACTCTATCCGCTACTCTGGTTTCTTTAACAATAATCGGCTGAATCCACTTTCCCTCGTTAGCAATTGCATTATAAAACGTTAACATTTGTAAGGGAGTAAGCAGCATTCCGTACCCGATAGAATTCCAAGGTAAACCTGTAATGTCACCTTTTTTAGGTGGACTAATTCTTGGAATGGCATCGGGTCTTAATTGAAAGTTTAGCCTTTGGTCTAAATGAAAATCATGTAATTTTTTATAATACTTTTTCTCATTTCCTTTTCCAAAATATTTTAACATCAATTTGGCCGTTCCGACGTTTGAAGAGTGTTCAAAAACCGATTGAGCTGTAATTGTGCCATAGCCAGTTGTTTTAGAATCTTCAAGAATTTTATCTCCGATTCTCATTTTCCCATCTCCTGTTTCTACCAATTCAGTATTCGACAAATTCCATTCTTCCATCAATGCCACCATCGAAGCCAACTTAAATACAGAACCCGGATCTGTTAAACCCAAAACAGCATGATTATAAGTTTCTGCATAGTTAGAGGTATCACGCATTCTGGTGAGGTTAGTCATCGCCTTGATTTCTCCTGTGGCTACTTCCATCACTACTACACAACCTTTATCTGCTCCGTATCTTTTTAATGCTCGAAGTAACGAGCTTTCCGCCACATCTTGGATATTTACATTAATTGTGGTATGAATATCTAAACCTGGAATTGGGATGGCTTCTTCCCCTCCATCTATCGGACGAAAACTACCCTGTCCTATTTTTTCAAATACTCCTTTACCCGGTACTCCAGCTAATTGGCTATCAAAACTGTTTTCTATACCTACTTTTTCCTTATCTTTTTTGTATCCTATCGTTCTAAAACCCATTTTACCAAATGGATTATACCGAACATTTACTTTTTCAAAAACTACTCCTCCTTTATATTTTCCTTCTTTAAATATTGGCCATTTCTTCATCATTTTTACATCCTGAAAATCAATCAAAGAGTTATTTAGAAGAATGTATCTGTCTTTTTCATGACGAGCCAAACTAATCATCGAATAATAGTCTTTCCAGTCTTTATCACCGTAAAAATTTGAAAGCTTTTTGCAAAGATCTTCTATACCGTCTTCAAAAATCTTTCTGTTTCTATCTGATAATGATACAAGCGGATCAAAGCCTAAACGATATTTTGGTAAAGAAGTAGCTAATAAACTACCATCATCTGCATAAATATTTCCTCGTACTGCTTCAATCGTTCTTTCACTTACATATCTTTGACTAGACGCTTTTCGCCATTTTTCGCCTTCTACATTTTGCAACTGAACAATACGCCCAACAATGCCTACTGCAAAGCAAATTATGAGTAAAAACACAAGCCGAAGCCTCATTACTATGCCTTTCTTGATATTCATTGGTATAAAAATCTAATGATAAAATGGCTGAATCTACTTATTACAAGTAACAACGCCTACAAAGATACTAAAAGCTAGAAGAAAGCCAGAAGTGGACGAAATGAAATAATGAAGCGAATAAAGATGATACTACCTTTCTAGGATAAAGGTAATTTTAGGAATATGCCATAGGTTTCTGCTTCGTTTTGTATGGTAAGTGTATGAGTATCTGAATAAAAGCTTGATAAACGTTTCATTACATTCTTTATACCAATGCCACCAAAAGTTTTTGCTCTGTTTGTTAAAATTGTATTTGATTTACTGTTAATTACTTCAAACAATAGGGAATCCTCAATCACTTTTAAAGTAATTTTTATAAAACATTTTGATTGCAAATTAGCAATCCCGTGTTTAAAAGCATTTTCAACAAAAGTAATGAGTATCATCGGCGGAATATTTCCTTGAATTTCTCCTTCTACCTCAAAACTTACTTCCAGTCTTTTAGTATTTCTGATTTTCTCTAAAGCAATAAAGTTTGTCAAGAAATTCACCTCTCTTTCTAAGCTTATGGTTTGTTCATTCGCTTCATAAAGTACATAATCTAATAAACTTGATAACGATAATATTGCATCACCATTACGTTTATCTTCTGTAATAGTAAGGCTGTAAATATTGTTAAGTGTATTTGTTAAGAAATGAGGATTGATTTGTGCTCTTAAATAATCAATTTCTATTTGCTTCTTTTCTGAAACACTTTTAGCCAATGAACGAGTAAGTTTTATAAAAAAGGCTGGTAAGGCAGTAAGAATGATTTCAAAGGTATAACCAATCATATCTTTAGTTTTAAAAAAATACCATACTCCTTCATTGTAATAATTTCTCCAATATTTATCACTAGATAACTGATAAATTAACCACTCATTTTCAACAACTATCTTCACCCTTAAATATGAAAGTACAGCCATTATTAAAAGAATAGTAACAGTACCAAAAAATGTAATGGCATATTTTTTAATTCCATTAGATTCCCAACTTGGTATGATTAAGTAGATGATTGCATAAAACATAATCATGTTAAGAGTTGAAACATAAGTTACTGATGTGAATTTGTAACCTAAACTAGCTGTAGGTTAAACAAAAATTACCCAAAAAGACAAATAGAGAAACACCCAAAATACAATATGCAACAATACTCTTCTTTGACTAGAAACTCCTTCAATTGGATATACTCTTAAAAATAAATCGGTAATCTTTTCCATTACAAAAAATAGGTTTACTCTTAGATTCTTATTGCTGATTGATAAAATTTATTTTCACTAAAATCCCTGCTGAAAGATGAATTCTATGGCTTTCAGCAGGGATTATCTTTTTATTTTAATACTTCTATTGCCTCAAGTTCTGGGCCTCCGCCTCTGTTTCCTGAACCTGCAATGGTATATACTTTTCCTTTTACCACTACTGCTCCTGTTCCATGACGACCTTGATTTAGACTTGGATATTTTAACCATACTTTTTTATCAACATCATACGCTTCTACTTCGCTATGGGCAGGAACTTGTGCAGGACTTTCACCCCCAATAATCAACACTTTATTTCCCAATGCTACGGCTGAATAGCCCGCTCTTTGGGTTGGAATATTTAAGTTTTCTGGTAATGTTTCCCAAGCATTTTGTTTAAAATCATAAACATCTACAGCAGCTTCTGTTAAGTTTAATACTTGATTAATCTTTGCCGTTGAACGTCTTCCTCCTGCTAAATATAATTTATCTTTTATTATAGCAACACTCACGTGGTCACGAACATGAGGTGCATCAGCGAGTTTACGCCAAGTATTTTTCTGTGGGTCATATTCATCTAACCATGCAACGTGACCGTCCCAATGTCCATCCTGAATACCACAAACCATA
>JACCDS010598239.1_pt1 | contig 19267 bp, 16 predicted proteins | sample 7446441 | NCBI WGS metagenome assembly JACCDS01 (sample SAMN15323445, study PRJNA562643) | freshwater metagenome | isolation source: river surface water | place: USA:Blue River Watershed | collected 2017-08-17
AAGCTGAGGCTATGGTTTTTGGATACATCATATTGAAAAAACGCACTGGGGAAAAGCTGGGCATAATCCCGGTGAAATGTGGAGTCTTTTGAGTTGGCTGTATAGGCCTGTGATAAACCATCCGCTAGAGTCCATTCTCCGCGCAAGCCGATTTGGTAACTAAATTTTCCTATCGCCCGTTCCGTGTTCAAATAGGCGGCATGAATTTGTTCCGTATAGATGAATTGATTGCTTTGGCCTGTCAAAAAAGTAAAGGCACGATCACCCTCATTTTTTCCTTGGAAGCGTAAATCATTATCGGTCTTCACATAAGATGATTTTAAACCCGCGCCCCATTTAGATTTCAAGAAGGAAGGAAGGACATAATCAAGTTTGAAGGAATATTGATCTACAAATGATTTGGAATTATTCAATAACAAAGAATCTGGACGCAAGGCGGTGAAATTCCCACCTAGAAATTGAGAACGTAGATTAGAACCATTGTTATCCACAAAGCGCGCATAGTCGAGATCAATCGTTAATTCACGCCCCGTACTATCATAGCTATGTTTGAAGTTGAAATTAGCCGCATAATTATGACTCGGATTTGCCACCGTATTGTAGGTATTTAAGCGTGACAAGGCCGTTCCGGCACTCGTATATTGTATGGTCTGATTAAGCCCATTATTTAATGTAAATTGATTGAAATTTCCGGAGGCTAAAATCCCTACGGTCGTTTTCTTCGAATAGTACCAATCTACTCCCCCTTTTAATTGAGTAGTTTGGTTCTCATTTTTAAACGCATAGCCATTCTCCCAAACCTCATTTTGTGCTCTAAATTGCCGGGTTAAATAATTGCGATCTAAGGTTATTCTGTTTACGACGGATCCATTTCCAAACCAGTTCCAGCCATTTTTTCGGTAGTTCAAATTCACACCCGTGCTTTGACGAGAATAAACCCCTTGCGCTACCGTAGCATTCGCCGAACCATTCAAACCAATGTTTGAATTCTTTTTCAACTTAATATTGATAATTCCACCCGTACCAGCGGCATCATAACGAGAAGAGGGATTAGCCATAATCTCTAATTGAGAGATTTGGTCAGCTGGTAAATTCTTCAAATAATTAGCTAAATCAGCACCAGCTAAATACGATATTTTTCCATCAATCATGATAGAAGCGCCCGATTTTCCGCGCAAAGAAATATTGCCATCCTTGTCTACTATCACACCCGGCGATCGCTCCAGTAATTCCATGGTGGTATTTCCCGCAGCCATCGCGGAGTTCTCCACATTCACGATTGTCTTGTCCAGCTTTTTTTCGATGAATGGTTTCGTAGCTGTTACTTTTACCTCTGCTAATTCAGTGCTCAAGGGTGAAAGTGTAATGATGCCTAATTCTATTTCAGTATCGGCTGATATCTCATCTAGAATGATTTTAGCAGGCTTAAATCCCGTGGATTGAATGGTCAGAGTGAATTTACCCAGAGGTAATTTAGTCACCTTTAATTCGCCATTTTCATTCGTATTCATGCCTTTTACCAGGCTTGAATCGGCGGTTTTCTTTAGTAGAACCGTTGCAAATGGTAGCGCTTCTTTATTGGAATCCTGAAGAAGTAGGTGTAAGGAATTTTGGCCAAAAGCCGTAACAGAACAAACAAGTAATAAGGCAATTAATTTCATGGGGCGAAGTTCTTGAAAAAACGTGGCCTCAAGAAGTGATTATTGACCAATGGTTGATTTTACGTTTAAAGCACAAAGTTGAAGTATAAAACGAATGCTAAAAATGTGCTGCGCAATATTTTTATGCACTTCGTTTCATACTTCTCACTATTTAAGAGTAGATAAAAGAGAATAGATTGAATCCAAATAGATTCAATTATTGAAGATTAATGAAAAAGACTTACAAGAAATTATTGCAAAGCACAATTTCCGTAAGTCTTTTTTATTAATCGTAATATGAATCTAATTTGGCCTTAATCTAAACACCATCCCCGGACTCTCCACCCCAATATACAAGTACCCATCGCGGCCTTGCTGTACGTTACGCATGCGGCCCACGTTTAATAATACCTTTTCTTGCTTCACCACCTTGTTATTCTTTACCTCCACCCGGTTCAAATAATTGAAACGAAGCGATCCGATCATCAAGTTGCCTTTCCAAGCCGGGTATTTATCGCCGGTCACAAAAGTTAACCCTGATGGGGCGATAGAAGGAATGAAATAGGAAACAGGTTGCTCCATGCCCTCTTTTTTAGAGATGGCGGAAATCGGTTTTCCATCATAATTAATACCATAGGTGATCACTGGCCAACCGTAGTTCTTTCCAGGCTGAATAAGGTTAATCTCATCACCGCCACGAGGACCGTGCTCGGTTTCCCAGATATCCCCAGTCCATGGATTTGTAGTTAAACCTTGTGGGTTGCGTTGGCCGTAAGAATAGATACTTGAATTCTTAAATGGATTATCGGCAGGCACCGTTCCGTCGTCATTCAAACGGTGGATTTTACCGTTGTCATTATCTAGATTTTGTGGGAATACCTTCTCCATTCCGCGTTCTCCCACCGAGAAGAAAAGGTGTCCTTTTTTGTCAAAAGTTATGCGAGAACCATAGTGGAAAGAGGTTTTCGTGTAGGGTTTCGCCTCGAAAATCTCTTGTGCTTCTACCCACTTATTATCTTTTATTTTTCCACGAACGATAGCTGTTGTATTGACTTTGGCCCCATCTTCCATCTTGAATTTTGAATAAGACAAATAGACCCAACCATTCTTCTCATATTGTGGATGCAATGCCACGTCTAATAAACCACCTTGACCTTGAGCGTAGACAGGAGGTATCCCTGTGATGGCTGTTTTGTTGCGTTTTTGGTCTACATGATACAAAACACCGGAACGATCGGTAACTAAGTAGTCATTCGTAGGTAACTGTACAAAACCCCAAGGGCTGTCAAAACCGGTCGCTATCGTATCTAAAACGATCGTCATTCCATCTGATTTGAAGATGTTCGAAGTCGGTTTGTTCGCGAATTTGTATTGTTCCACACCGGCTAAGTTTTCGACAATTAGATCAGCTAATTTTTCGATTTCTTTAGGGCTTAAGACCTCTTTCCAGGTAGGCATTCCTGCATCTGGATAGCCATTCGAAATGCTGGCTAGAATGTCTGATTTTTTATCGCCGTGCTTCCATTTGCGGTCCACGAACGCTTCCACTTTTTCACCGTGGCAAGACGCACAATATTTGGTATAATTAATCTCTGCAGGTTCTTCGATTACTTCAGGAGCCTTTGTTAATGACATGGTGCTCAAAGCGGCCACTGCAATCAGGCCAAAAAAGGATAATTTTTTATTCATAGTTACGTAAATTTTCAGCCACTAAGCTAAATATTAATTTCTATATTTCTATCTTTAAAGCTTACCTGATTTATCCTATGAAAAAAATCTTACTCCTATTCTTATTTGCGTCCTTGACTGTCAGCGCGCAGGTTCCTAGTCCTAAATCGCATTTTGGCTTTAACATAGGCGATAACTACCATTTAGCTACGTTTACGCAGACGGAAGGCTACCTTAAAAAGGTGGCTGCGTCCTCTAATCGCGTGAAATTACAGTCGATTGGGAAGACGGAGGAAGGAAGAAATCAATACATGGTGATCGTTTCTGATCCCGCGAATATTAAGAATTTAGCGAAATACAAGGCGATTTCTCAGCGTTTAGCACGGGCTGAAGGCCTGAGTGAGCAGGAGGCGAAGGCGTTGGCCAAAGAAGGAAAGGCCATCGTCTGGATCGACGGCGGTTTACACGCCACCGAAACGGTGGGAATTCACCAATGGATCGAGTCGATCTACCAATTTACCACCCGCAACGACGAAGAAACAAAACGTATTCTTCAAAACACCATCATCCTTTTTGTTCACGCAAACCCAGATGGCCAGGAACTCGTTTCGAATTGGTACATGCGCAAAGCAGATACCTTGAAACGCTCTACTGAAAATCTACCGCGTTTATATGAGAAATACATCGGACACGATAATAACCGCGATTTCTACATGATGAACATGAGCGAGACGACGAATATGTCTCGCCAACAATACATCGAGTGGATGCCCCAAATCCTCTACAATCACCACCAAACTGGCCCAGCAGGAACGGTAGTCGCTGGTCCTCCGTACCGTGATCCATTCAACTATGTTTATGATCCACTATTAATCACGGGAATCGATGCGTTAGGTGCGGCGATGAGTTCCCGTTTGAACGCGGAAGGAAAACCAGGCTACACGATGAAATCAGGCTCCGTTTATTCCACTTGGTGGAACGGTGGATTACGCACCACAGCCTATTACCACAATATCATCGGTTTATTAACGGAGATCATTGGGGATCCGACACCATCGACCATTCCTTTGGTTCCCAACCGTTTGATTCCTAATTCAGCCACCCCATTCCCGATTACACCGCGCAAATGGTTCTTCAAGAACTCGATCGATTACTCGCTTTCTTTGAACTATGCCGTCTTAAATTACGCAACACGCTACCGCGAAGAGGTTTTACTGAATATCTACAAGATGGGTAAGAAATCCATTGATTTAGGTTCACAGGATTACTGGACGATGTCTCCTAATAAAGTAGAGAAATTAGCGGAAGTTTCTGGTGGTAATTACAAATCCAAAACAGATAGTTTATATGCACTTGTGTATAAAAATCCGAAAACGCGTGATGCACGTGCTTATATCCTGACAGCAGATCAAACTTCTTCTAGCATTGCGTTTATCAACATCTTGATCAAGAGCGGTATTCGCATTGAAAAGGCGACTAAAGCCTTTGAAGTGAATGGTAAAGCCTATCCAGCGGGCTCTTACGTTGTGAAAACAAATCAAGCCTTTCGGGCACATGTACTCGATATGTTCGAGCCACAAGATCACCCGAATGACTTCCAATATCCCGGTGGGCCTCCGGTACGTCCTTATGACGCCGCTGGTTGGACACCTGCTTATACGATGGGGGTTCAGTTTGACCGAATTTTGGAAGACGTAAATGGACCTTTCGAAACCGTTCCTTACGGCGAAATTCAACAAGCAAAACCAACTTTTGCAACAGGTGCCTATTACTCTTTCTCCACTGCAGATAATGCATCTTTCACTTTGTTGAATGATTTGTTAAAAGCGGGTATCGAAGTGTCGAAAAATGCTTCGGCTTTTTATGTGAAGCACAGTGCGGCTGCGGCAGATATTCTGGCGAAAGCTTCCGTGAAAACACAAGCATTAAGTGCTTTGCCGGCGTCGGTTTCTGCTAAGCTAGGTAAGAAGCGTGTCGGTCTTTGGGATACGTATGGTGGGTCTATGCCTTCAGGTTGGTTACGTTGGATTTTAGAACAACATCATTTTGATTTTAAATTGGTTTATGCCAAAGAGATAGATAAAGGTGGACTCCGCTCGAAATTCGATGTATTGATATTTGTCAAAGGTGCGATTCCTGGCCTTAGACCAGAACCAGCTGGCGAATGGGACGAGAAAGAGCCTATGGAGGCAGATATTCCAGCTGAATTCCACGAAACGATGGGCAAAATCACCGTAGCAAAATCAGTTCCAGCCTTACGTGCTTTCTTAGAAGAGGGCGGTGACGTGATTACTATAGGATCGAGTTCTAACTTAGCTTATCATTTAAATTTACCTGTAAAGAATGCGCTAGTGGAGATGGTGGCAGGAAAAGAGCGCAATTTGCCGGGTGAAAAATTCTACATTCCGGGTAGTGTGATGCAAGTAGCTGTGGATCAAAATTTACCAGCAAACTGGGGAATGGCGCCTAAAGCGGATGTTATTTTTGCGGCTAGCCCCGTATTTAAATTAGCTCCAGAGGCGATTTCTCATGGTGTATTGACACCATTAGCCTGGTTTGCCTCAGATAAGACGTTGAGAAGTGGCTGGGCTTTTGGTCAGGTTTACTTGCAAGATGGTGTCGCTGCTTTCCAGGCGAAAGTAGGGAAGGGAAATCTTTATGTATATGGTCCAGAAGTGACTTTTAGAGGCCAAACACACAGCACCTTCAAAATGGTATTCAATCAATTATATGAAAACAATCGCTAAGGTTATTGGGGGTATCTTTATTGCTCTTTTTGCTGTCATTCTATTTTTTGCAGAAAGCGATCGCCCAGTGGAGGAATTGATCCCACTGTATGCGAACAAGGATTCCAAGTTCATGGATATCTTAGGAATGAAAGTGCACTACCGGGATGAGGGTGTAGCTACGGATTCGGTGCCTTTGATCTTATTACATGGAATGTCGTCCTCCTTGAATACTTGGGACAGCGTGGTGATCGACTTGAAACCGCATAAGCGAGTGATTAGTTTGGATTTACCTGGTTTTGCCTTAACTGGTCCTTCACCAGAAAATGCGTATAATTTCCCTTATTATTCTAAGTTTATTGATTCGTTTACGACTCGTCTACAAATTAAACGCTTCATCTTAGTAGGTAATTCCATGGGTGGTGCCATTTCTTGGAACTATGCCCTTCACAACCCTGCTCGTTTAGCGAAGATGGTCTTAATTGATGCAGCCGGTTATCCGAAGAAAGGGGAGAGCGGATCCCTAGGCTTTACGATAGCCTCGACTCCTGTTATAAACAATTTAATGCTGTATGTAACTCCTAAATCACTTGTGCGAAAGAGTTTAGAGACAGTATATTTTGATCAAACTCGTGTGACGGATGCTCAGGTGGAGCGTTTCCATGATGTGGCGATACGTGAGGGGAACAGAGAGGCTGCTTTACAGATTTTTAAGGGTTCTTTTCAGGGAAATTCAAAGCGATTTTTAAACTCTAATGTGGCACGAATTAAAACGATCAAGACTCCTACCTTGATTTTGTGGGGAGATAAGGATAATCTGATCGGGGTAAATAATGTGGATAATTTCTTAAAGGATATCCAAGGCAGTAGAGCTGAAATCTATAAAAAAGTGGGTCACGTACCCATGGAGGAGGTGCCTGGGAAAGTGGCGGCTTCGATTTTAGGATTTGTTAAATAGAGGAAGAAAGGCGGTCTTTTAGCTCATTTTGCCTATCGCACAACTGACATAAGATTTGGCTTGTTTGAATAAGGTGTTCTCTCCTTTTTGCGGATAGCCCATGCTATTTAAGGAGGTGAGCACCTCGCTTAATTCATAGTTGTGGCCCATTAAGCTAATCTTTTCCGCTTCTTTATCAATCTCTACTTTTGCGATACCTTTTATCTTTAATAAGGCATGTTTAATGCTGGTCATGCATCCTGCACACTTGATGTTTTCTACAAAAATATCTTGCGTTTTCATGGTGTTGTTATTTGTTTAGTCAAATGTAGGCTATCTTTAGACGATAAAAAGTGATATAAATCACTTCTATACATATGAAAAAACACTTTTCACAGACAGACCTTCAGTCTTGGGAACGATTCACACGCGCTAATTTTATCAATTCGCTCAGTGGTTTTAAGAGTTTGTCTCTCATCGGAACGGTGAACGATAAAGGCGTTTCAAACCTAGCCGTATTTAGCAATATTATACACTTAGGGGCTGATCCTGCCTTGATTGGGTTTATTAACCGTCCTTTATCTGCTGCACCACATACGATTCAAAATATCCGGGAAACGGGGCTCTATACGGTCAATTTAGTGACCGAGTCGATCTACAAGCAAGCGCATCAGACGAGTGCGAAATATCCAGAAGGGGTTTCGGAGTTCGAGATGACAGGCTTGACGGAGGAATACCGAGAAGGATGTAATGCACCTTTCGTCGCGGAATCCCCGGTGCAGTATGTATTGAAATTCGAACAAGTAATGCCCATCGAATTAAATGGGACCTTTCTAGTGATTGGTTCATTGCAGGAGGCCTATGTGCCTATTGAAATTCAGGAGGAGGATGGCTTTTTGGATTTGGCCAAAGCTGGTATCTTAACCTCTCTAGGCACTTCAGGATATTATAAAACAGAAAAAATTAATACCTTGCCGTATGCAAAAGTTACTTAATCTAGTGGACGAGTTAGCGTCCTATATTCCCCAGCTTGAGGCCAGAAATGAAACTGTTTCTTCTTCTACGGTAGGCTGGCAAATTGAACACAGCTTATTAGTCATTTCATCTGTCATTGAAGGGGTGAAGAGATCAGATCCCTCGAAATATAAATGGAGTTTTCGCCCATTTAAGTACTTGATTTTTTGGCGTGGAAAAATTCCTAGAGGTAAATCGAGAGCGCCTAAATTTGTTGTTCCAGATGCGTTTACTTCAGAATCACTTCTGAATCACATTGCTAGTTGTCGAGCAAAAATAACCGAATTTGAGTCAGTAGGAGCTGGTCATTATTTTTCACATCCTTATTTTGGGGATACAAAAAAGAAGGATGTCATCCCGTTTTTAGAGCTGCATACAGATCACCACTTGAAAATTATTAAAGATATTTTAAAGTAGTACAGCGCTCTTTCCAGCAATAAATCCGGTCGTCCAGGCGGATTGGAAATTAAATCCACCCGTGATACCATCGATGTCCATGACCTCGCCTGCGAAGAAAAGTCCTGGGCACTTTTTACTTTCCATCGTTTGGACGTTTATGTCCTGTAAATCCACACCGCCAGCAGTTACAAACTCCTCTTTGAAAGTCGTTTTTCCCTGCACCACATAACGGTCATTGATCAACGTGTTGATCAGTTTATTGAGTGCTTTTCCCCCTAATTCATTCCAGCGGAGGCTGCTCTTAATTTCGTTTTTTTCTAGTAGATAGGCCCAAAGTCGATTCGGCATCGCAAACGGATTTAAATTTACGATCATTTTGGCCCCGTGTTCTTTGATGACTTGGGCGATTTTTTCGCGTAATTCATCTTCCTTAGTCTCGTCTAGCCAGTTCACTAAAATGGCAAATTGGTATTCTTTCTCCGCTAAAATTCGGGCCCCCCAGGCAGATAGTTGCAATATCGCAGGTCCGCTCATGCCCCAGTGGGTGACTAACAGAGGGCCTTGACCTACAAGTTTTTGGCCTTCTATTCTAACTCTTGTTTTTTCTACCACGATCCCCATTAGGTCGCGAATAGGTTCAGCGGGCATATTAAAGGTGAATAAGGAGGGAACAGGAGGAATAATGGAATGTCCTACGTCTTCTAGCCAAAGCAATCCAGACATCTTAGGTTGTCCACCCGTCGTCACAATCACACGATCTGCGTCATACTCCGTATCCCGGCAATGGATGCGAAAGCCTTTCGCCGTGGGCTTTATTTCGTCTACTGATTGGCTGCTATGCAGATTGATGTGCAAACGCCGAGCTTCGGACATAAAGCAGTCAATGATGGTTTGGGAATCATTCGAAAGCGGGAATATGCAGTTATCGGGATAGGTTTTCAAAGGGACACCTCTAGTCTCGAGCCATTCGACCATAGAAGAGGCATTAAAGACCTCGAAGGCCTTCCGTAGAAACTTCTCCCCACGGGGATAGTTTTCGGACAGCACGCGGGAATTAAAGGTGGCATTGGTGACATTGCAACGGCCACCACCCGAGATCTTCACCTTACCTAAAAATTTGGATGTTTTTTCAAGGATGGTTACTTCGGCATTTGGGTTTTGCTCTTTCGCTGCAATAGCTGCAAAAAAACCTGCTGCACCTCCACCTATGACGATTATTTTCATTGGATAAAATCTGCACGCATGGGATTAAACGAGTCCACTAAAACGCCTTCCTCAAGCGCCACAACACCGTGGTCTATTGACGGTGGAATAAAGAAAACATCCCCTTGTTTCAGAATCTTTTTTTCATCCCCGATGATTACTTCGAAAACCCCACTTTCCACAAAGGAAGCTTGGGAATGGATGTGTTGGTGAATGGCTCCAATACCTCCTTTTTTGAAATGCACCTTCACGATCATCAAGCCTTCATTAAAGGCCATGATTTTGCGTTTACAATTCTCGTCTAGGATTTCCCATTCGATGTCAGCGTCTTTGATCCAGTGCGTATTACTCATGTACAAAAATAAGACAATTTGCCGAATGCATAATTTTTTCTATTATTGTCAGAATATAAACCTTCAAACTATGAAAAATCAATTAATTAAAGTCTTCATTTTCAGCTTTTTATGTCTTGCCTTTTTTCAATTGCAGGCTCAAGGCCCCAAGGTATTAGTCGTGACCGCTCACCCGGATGACGAAACGGGTTTCTCTGTTACCGTGTTTAAAATCACCCATGAGTTAAAAGGAACTGTGGACATGGCGGTGATGACCGATGGAGGTGGCGGATTTGCGGATTCACAATTAGGCGCGATGTATTATGGTTTAAATCTAACGGATTCCGTAACCGCCAGAAATCACCTTCCATTAATTCGTAAACAAGAGATTCTGGATGCCGCTAAGATCATGGGTATGCGAAATATCTATTTTATGGAACAACCAGATGACTGGTATACGACGGACCCAACCCCTTATATTTCTGGCAAAAACTGGAATATACCGCATGTGGAAAGCCGAATGGATAATTTATTAAAAGACCAAAACTATGATTTTGTTATTACGATGCTGCCTCATGCGGGTCAACACGGCCATCATAAGACAGCGGTATTAATGGGTCTAAGAGCGGTGCAGCGATTTAAAGGGCCTAAGAAGCCAATTATTATCGCTGGAAGCCCCCTAAGCTTGAATTCAAAGCCGCTAGATTTTACCGAATTAGCGGGCTTCCCAGAAACTAAAATCAAATCGGGAGTACCTTCATTTACCTTGAACCGTGCTTTTCGATTTAAGGAGAATGATAAGTTGAGTTATAAAATTGTAGCAGATTGGGTGATCTCAGTATATAAATCCCAAGGGGCCATTCAAGAGAATGCCATCCATAAAACGGATTTGGAACATTACCGTTATTTCGACATAAATGATGCCTCGGGTGTAAATAAGGTCGAGAAAATGTTTAAAGATTTAGCCAAATCAGGTTTTCCAGCTCCGTAATAAAAAGGAATAAAAAAAGCCGGGTCATTGAGACCCGGCTTTTTGCATTAATCTGCCAATGTCTGGTAGACCATTTGGCGTAAACTATTGTGGTAATCCCAAGTGAAATTGCTTTCCTGAGTCATAAATAACGCAATCAATTTCTCCTGAGGGTCAATAAAGAAGTGGGTATTATTCGCTCCACCCCAATAAAATAAGCCTTTAGAAGCTGGAGTTTTGGTCGCAGGACCATCGGTTACCACCGCGAATCCAAGCCCCCATTGTATTCCTGGAGTTTTGAATAAATCGCTGGTGTGATTCGACGTCATTAATTCCACGGTCTTGCGGCTTAGGTATTGCTTGCCTTTGTAGGTTCCGCCAGCTAGCATCATTTGGCAAAAAGTCGCATAATCTGCTGCTGTTGAAAACAAGCCATTTACTCCACTCCATACCGTCACATTCTCGAATGGAGGCTGATTCGCAGCCACTGAAATGGTACCATTCTTGCCTTTCGTATGCAATGCCACGATCTTAGCTTGTTCCTCTTTAGGTACGTTATACCCAGTATGTTTCATCTCTAAAGGCTCAAATAATCTAGACTTTAAAAAATCATTTACACTCATTCCTGAGAATTTTTCGATCAATACACATAACACATCTGGGCCCGCGCTATAGTTCCATTCCGTACCTGGTTGAGCTAAAAGAGGGTATTTGGTCATATTAGCAACACGCTCTTGAATCGATTTAATGCCGGGTTTGAAATAGCCATTTCGGAACCTGATTTGGACAGGATTTTGTTCTAAGCCATGCATTAATCCACCACTGTGACTTAGTAATTGAGTCATGGTGATTTGCGATTTTAACGAATCAGTAGGTGCATCTGGACCATCATTTACGCTTCTAACTACGCGTAAATTTTTGAATTCAGGTAAGTATTTCGAAACCGGATCACTTAATTTGAAATACCCTTCTTCATACAACATCATAAATGCGGTTGAAATAATGGGCTTCGTCATCGACTGGATATAAAATAAATCGTCCGTCGTCATGGGTGTTTTTGTGGCTACATTTTTGTATCCCAAAGCCCCTTGGTGTACCACCTGGCCATTGTGAATAATCATCGTTACTGCGCCAGGAATATTCCCTTTGTCCATTTCGTTTTGAACGAATTTTTCTAATCGTTTAACTCGGTCGACATTGATGCCCGCAACTATTTTGGGCGCTTGAGCACTGATTTCGCCTATAAATAGTAGGCTAATAAGAACGAGAAGTAGTTTAGTAAGTTTCATATTTTTTTAGCTTATTTTCCTTTTTTCTGTGCAGCCATCCATTCCATGATGGTAACTGGCTTTCCGTTTATGCGAACAGGAGAACCATCCAAATCTGTTCTTGGAAGGTTTTCATGAAGATAAACCCAAGACCAATGGCCGTTGTATTCGAATCCTTTACCTCCGTATAAATTTGTGATGTCATTCACTCGATCGTAATAGGTAAAATGTACATTTTTTGCTCCAGCTTTACGTAAACGATCAAAAACAGGTACAACGGTTATGTCAGGTATAGTAGTTCTGTCATCTTTAGAATGCACAAACCAAATAGGCACATTCTTGATCTTTTGAATATCGCTTTCTGGGATATATTCTGATTTATAGGCCAAAGCACTGATGTAACCTGCCGCGAAATAATCTGGATGCAAGAAGATCAATTTCAAGGCCATGTAGCCACCATTCGAACAACCTCCCACATAAATGCGACTAGGGTCTATGCCTGGATTTGCTTTGACATAGTCCTTAATTAAGGCCATCAAGCCCTCGTTATAAATGTCGTTATCCTTGCCTTGTGTTCCTACCCCTTGTGCATTATGCATCCAGGCACCTGGACACTGCGGAGATAGGACATAGGCGCCTTCGAAAATGGCTTGGATACCTTCTGAGGCATAATTTGCGGCTTTATTTCCCAAAAGAGGGACCGTAGGATCCGTTCCACCTTCACCGCCTCCGTGAAGCCAGATAATTAAAGGCGCTTTGTCCTTCTTCACTTTAGGAGTAAAGGTAGCGTAGGACATCGTTAGTTTATCACTAAAGGTATATTTACCTGTTAGGTCAAATTGATCAATCATGGGCATAATTTTGCCCGTTGATGTATCCCATACAGTTCCCGTTTTAGGATGCACGATTGTTAGGGAATAATCAACCCAAACATTTCCTTTAATTCTTACATATTGAAACGGGGAACTAATAGGCAACTGAGGTCCTACCGATAAAACAAGAGTTATATTTTTACCTGTCTTTACTTTTTCTCCTTTTTCATCCGAAACATAGGCTGTAACAATATCTCGCTTATTTTCTTGGTCAGGGATCAAACCTGTGCTCAATTTTCGGCTGGCATAAACGGTATATTCTGCCGCATTCACTTTAGAAGTAGTATCATCTAAAGACAAAATGACTTTGTTTACACCTGCACCCCAATCGAATCCTTCAACGACGATTTTATAGGTACCGGATGGTTTTGCTAGTGCGTTGTAAGTAAACAACGAGAGCAATAAGAGGATGATTTTTTTCATAGGTATATAGGTTTAGTAAGTAAATTCACATTTCTCTCCATCGCACATTTTACGAATGTCTCCGGAATAGATATTTTTGAGGTCTGATTTTAATAATTCGCGTTTTTCGAGAGATAGTTTTCTGAGTAATTTACCTTCTGCAAAGCGACGCGTTTGTGTTTCATTCTCTAATACAAGGCCTGGAACTTCGGTTAATTCTCCCTCCTCATTTTTTGCTGCCATGGTAAAATAGCATGAGTTAGTGTGGGTAATGACACCGGTTTTGGGCTTTAATGATTCAATTCTCATCCCAATGATCATTGTGGTTCTACCCACATAATTGACTGAAGCTTTGATCGAGACTAGATCACCCACTTCGACTGGATTAAAGAATTCAACACCTTCCACTGCTACGGTTACACAATAATTACCGCTGTGTTTTGCTGCGCAAACGTAGGCGACTTTATCCATCAAGGATAACAAAGTTCCTCCGTGAATTTTTCCACTGAAATTAGCGAAAGCTGGAATCATCAGTTCGGTAATCGTGGTTTCAGAATCAGAGACTTTCTTAGGCGTTAGCATTTTATCAGGTCTTTAAGGGTAAAATATATCTGCGTCCTACTGGACACTGACAGTTTTTGTATAGAGATATACCGTATTATCGAAATAAGTCAACTTGTACTGAGGGATTTTGGATTGAGCGTTTAATTCAACTTTTCGGGTCATATTCTTTTTGTTTATCAATATGAAATCAGCCTTATTTTTTAAGGCAAATTTTCCTAAATCATCCAAACTATGGGATTCTCCATATACATTTACCGGCCAATAATTTTCTAAACAATATAAATTGCCATACTTCTCATATTCGTTAAAGAAGAAGGTTAAAGGAACTATTCCATTTGATTTAGGAGGTATTGTCTTGCAAATTTTGGCATATTTTTCTGGCAGGTATTGCTCTTGGTGATTTTCATTTAGAAGTTGAATTTGGCCGAAAAGACAAATCACCGTGTAAAAGAAGAAAGTAAATAGAATGACTTTGTTTACAATTGCCTCTTTATCGATTAAATCAATCAGCTCTATAACTACTAAAATCATATATGGCAGGAAGAGTAGCTGGTAAAAGCCCGTTATACTTTTTGTCAAAAGCCAAAAGGTACAGATGTTTGCTATCAAATAGATTGTTAAATTTCGGGGCAGCTGTTTGATTTTATTTGACCCAAAATAGAGCAAGGATAATAAGATAAGCGTGATCCCAATCTCTTTAAAAGAACCCACGAAGATAAGCGGAAACTTCACTAATGTAAGTAGTTTGTGTTGTAAACCTAACGAGTTTATGACTGCGGGGTCTTTCGTAAATTGATATAGCCAAAGGTCAAAATTATGCGTAGCAATTACGTCGTAAAAATAAAGACCAGAGGTTACTATACTCGCTAGGGTGAAATAGATAATCTCCTTAAGTCTTCTCGTAATAACTAAAAGTATAAAACCGGATGCTATAAAAATTAACCCATTCAGGTGCGTTAATAGGGCAAGTCCAGCCAATAAACCTGCTAGGATTGCTCTGTATTTATTCGGTTTATTCAAACACAAAAAGGAACTAAATCCTAAGGTCATCTGAAGTATTTCTGGCCTATTATCAAAGCTCATCGTCACGATAGAAATATTTCCTAAAACCAAAAAAAGTGCCCAAGTACTAGCTTCCTTACTTAGCTTTCTTTGTCGAATGTACTGAAACAAAAGAATAACAAAAATGATGGTAGAAAGAAGGCTGATGGATTTAAAGGCCACAAGTGAAACCCCAGCTAACTTATATACAAGCGCTCCAATCCAAATGAAAAATTTGTGGTAAACTAAAATTTGAACATCCCATTTCAACAAGCCACCAAAAAAATTGGATCGAGCTATTCCCTCTTTCGCAAGCCAAAGCGATTGCTCCGCAAACCAAGCATCATCTCCGCTAGGAATTCTCTGGTAATATGTGGCAATAGTCAATAGTAACAGTACCGGTAATAGGTATTTGACTATTTTCTCTAAACCTATTTTCTTCATGGATGAATAGAAGTTTTATAGTTTGCTAACAACAAATTCAGGCGCCCATTTGACAATCAAAGAAATGATTTTCCAAATAAAATTAGGGTAAACTTCAAATTGCTTATCATTTTCCATAATACTCTGAGCCACTAAATCTGGACTCACAGTTATTTTTGGTTTAGCTACATTAGCAGTCATTTTTGTGTCCACGACACCCGGTGTAATGGCTTGTACGACGACTCCTCTATCTTTTAATGCTTGTCTTAACCCGAATAAATATTGATGAAATCCACTTTTAGTAGACCCATAGATAAAGTTTGATTTTCTGCCTCTCAGCGCAGCGATGGAACTCATTCCAATGATTCTTTCTAGGAATGGGTTATTATCTTGGACTAATTCATTCAATATCGCAACAGGGCCATTAAAGTTAACCTGCAGGTTGTTATTCCATTTTTCTGTCGATGACATGCCTTCTTCATTGGAGTATAAAACGCCGGCAGCATACATTATCCATTTAGGTTTTGCTGGAAGATTTTCTACAAATGCCTTGGCGGAATGAATGTCTGCCACATCATAAGTGAATATGTCACATCGATCTTGAATATTATTTTCATTAATAAAATCAGTAATAGACCCTTTGTCTCTTACAGTTAGGTATAAATGAGCATTACTATTTTTCTTCAAATAGAGCAAAGCTGTTTTTTTTGCGATATCACTATTGGCGCCAATAATTAAAAAGACTTCTCTCATGTGTTGATTTAAACGAATGGACTGGTGTGAAATGAATTTTGGGTTAGGGGCTAATCGATTAGGATATTGCTTTTCAAATATGGATTTTGAGATTCTAGCATCTTTAGTCAAGTATACTTTGCCACCCAGATTGGTCACTATTTGATCTAGTTCATCTAAAATTTTCCAGATAGCATCTTCTATTTTAATATCAAGCGCTAAGGTATATCCTTCAATAGGGAATTCTAAATACCGATTATCATGAGATTTGCCAAATAATTTTAACACTGCTAAAAAAGACCCTAGCTTATTTTTAGAAAGGATATTTAATATAGCGCTTACCCCCTCAAAAGATTTCTCTTTAGGGATCACAAATTGATATTGAACGAAACCTTTTTTGCCATAAATTTTATTCCAATTATTGATTTTATCTAAGGGATAAAAAAATGGATCATAATGTGCAATGGCATCTAAGGATTGCGAAGAGGGTTTATTAAAATAGAGAAAATTAAAAATCCGAATGAAGAGAGAATTCAATACCCATCCAGGAAAAAATAAGGGAACATTTAGAAATGGATGACTATGTAATTTAAAGAGGTCTTTGGTGTTTTTAACCTCAGTTTGCTTTGCATGTTCTCCTAAAATTAACACAGAACGGCCTATATTTTCATTCTTTGCTAAACAGTCAATCCATGCGACAGAATAGGTTTTGTCCTTGTGTTTTTCAAATAAATCAAAAATCTCCGTTAAGTTATTTGCTCGAATGGATGTTTGTCTAATAAAAGAAGACTCTATTTTTTTTAGGCTAAATTCTATCTCTAAGATCACACCGGTTAGACCTAATCCTCCTGCTGTTTTATAAAACAATTCATCTGATGGGCTTAGTGTTAATATATCGCCCTCTTGATTGGCCAGCTTAATGTAATGGCAATGATCACTAAATACACCATCTATGTGGTGATTTTTACCGTGAATATCGGATGAGAAAGCTCCCCCAATTGTAATAAACTTTGTTCCTGGTGTTACAGGTAAGAAGTAGCCCTTAGGAACAATATAGTCAAGAATTGTTGATAATAGGACGCCTGATTGACAACGTAAAATGCCTTTTTTCTCATCAAAGTCAAGGATTTTATCGAGTCCAAGTGTAGATACAATAGTATTCGATAGGGACGCATCGCCATAACATCTGCCGTTTCCTCTAGCGATAAGGTAAGGCTGTTTTCTTATGATTTCACAAACCTCCTCATAGGTCGTCGGTGTGAAATTATCACCAATTATCTGCGGGTATAGCCCCCAATTGCTAACTTTTTGTCTCATTTACCTTTCATTAGAATTTCATACACATAGACAAATAAAATAACGCATAGGGTAACTAATAGACTTTTGCTATTTAAAATTCTTTCAACTGGGTCCTCTGATTTATTAGATGAATCATCAAAATAAAACAAGGCTATGTAGCATGTAGAAAGATTAATTAAAACAAAGAAAATAGGGGAGCTTATCATTAATACGAAATAGGCATGTATGTTTAACAAAACCATGGCTCCTATGGTCAAGTTGATCATTAATATTTGCAAAAAATATTGATCATTTTTTGTGTAACCTCTACCAGGTATTTTATCAAAACTAGAATTTTTGCATTCCATGAATCGCTTGTTAACCGACAAGGAAAGCACGGCAAAAGTGATAGTGGCCATAAACCAACCAGTCAAGGTGACATCATTCAACGCCGCACCGTAAAAAATTCTGATGATGTAAAAACTACTCAACAATAAGATGTCAAAAAATCTAATTTCCTTGCCATATAGTGAATAAAAATAGTTAACAATAAAGTACAAAATAGCTATCAAGAAGGTGTTTAAACCCAAGGTATAACTGATAAAGAAGGAAAATAGAATTAGAATTACAGCAAGATAAAATGCATTAGCTACATCTACTGAGCCCGCTGCGATAGGTCTAAACTTTTTCTTTTGATGAACACGGTCTTTTTCAACATCACGAATGTCATTCAAAATATAACCTCCAGAAGCTAAGGCTGAAAAGGCAACAAATCCACTGAAAAAATGTAGTAGGGAACTAAATGTAAATTGATTTGATAACAAAAGAGGGAGTCCAATCAGTACATTTTTCAACCAATGCTTCGGTCTTAATAACGTTATGTAGTGTAAATTAAGAGACATGTATAATTCCTTTATGGGTTATTTTAAATGCATTCCTGCAATGTTTAAAAATGGGAACGTCTGCATTGGAATCCCCTAAATAATCGAATTCATTACCAAAGTTTTCTTGTATGAAATGGAGTTTTTGAAGGCCTTTTAAATTGATATCAGCACTTCCGTGGATTTCATCAAAATAAGTAATCTTGGAAAGTATTTTTTTGACAAAAAAGTCTGGGCTGGCACTCACTAAAACTAGTTTAGTGTATTGTTTTCTATTTTCTTTTATCCACGTTTTTACGTGTTGATTAATTAGAAGGTCAATCTCATATTCGGGGGATAAATCCTTTAATAGTTCGAATTTTAGAGAGAGTAGATCTTTTCTTTTGAATAAAAAATGATTCAGCAGAAATAGCGGATTTTCGAGCATTTTTTTAAAAAATAACTCTTTGAAATAGTCATTTTTTAAAAAGGTACCATCAAAATCAATTACTCCTACCATACGTAAAGCTAAAAATAGATTGTTCAATCTAAACTTAAATATATTAAATTATCCAGTACTTATACTGAATTGAAGCTATAAAAGTCAATTTGAATTTTTACTGTTTGCATTCGTTTAGTTCTATTTTAGGCATAAAAAAAGGGGATGATCGATGACCATCCCCTTCCTTTTGGAAATAAATATTATTTCGCTTCTGCAGCCGTAGCTCCTTTTGCGATTGAGTAAACTACTAAACCGAAACCGATTTTGTTCACTGCATCCGCAATGTTGTAAGCTAAGTCAATGTTTCCTGCGAAACCTGATAACAAGTTACCTGGTAACATCATGTAGCCGATTGGATAGATTGCCCAACCTACTAATGTGAACCAACGCATAACTTTGAAACCTGATTGTACCTCAGCGTTAGTAGACGCAGCAG
>JACCDS010207284.1_pt1 | contig 19261 bp, 15 predicted proteins | sample 7446441 | NCBI WGS metagenome assembly JACCDS01 (sample SAMN15323445, study PRJNA562643) | freshwater metagenome | isolation source: river surface water | place: USA:Blue River Watershed | collected 2017-08-17
CAAAACACTGATTGGCCGTACTGTGGCTTTTACTTACAGTGAAAAAGACCTGGTGCAATCTTTTGGTGAGCGGTTAAGTTCGGTGTTGTTTGCGCAGGTACTGGCTGAGCGCGGCGCGGTGGTCAGCAGTTTTGACGTACGTCAGGTGCTGCGGACTGATTCGCGTTTTGGCAAAGGCGAGCCACAGGTTGATCAGATCACTGCGTTGACTCAGCAATATCTGGCCCCTTTACTGAATTCCCAGATTATTGTGACACAGGGCTTTATCGGCGCTGACAATGCCAATCAGACCACCACGCTTGGACGCGGCGGTTCAGACTATAGCGCTGCGATCCTGGGCGAAGCCATCGGCGCCAAAGTGGTACAGATTTGGACTGATGTAGTAGGTATTTTCACCACAGATCCACGCCTGACACCGGACGCACGTTGTATTCCGGAAATTAGCTTTGATGAAGCCGCCGAAATGGCGACTTTTGGTGCCAAAGTTTTGCACCCAGCCACGTTGATCCCAGCGATGCGACAGAATATTCCGGTGTTTGTCGGCTCTAGCCGTGAACCGGAAGCGGGTGGTACCTGGATCTCAAAACAAGTGGATGCACGCCCATCTTATCGCGCTATTGCACTGCGCAAGAATCAAACGTTGATCACAGTGAAGAGCCCGGCGATGCTACATGCCGCCGGTTTTTTAACCCGCGTGTTCGCCATTTTAAGCCAACACCAGATCTCAGTGGATTTAGTCACTACCTCTGAAATCAGCGTGGCGCTGACTTTGGATGATGCGCCGGGCAGTGCTTTTGGTACTGCGATTGAACCAGCATTAGCGGCTCTGCGTGAATTCTCGGAAGTGACAGTCGAGCAGGGGCTGAGTTTGGTGGCGGTGATTGGCAATCACCTGCATAGCACGCGGGGCATTACAGGATCTCTGTTCCAGGCCCTCGAGCAAATCAATATGCGGCTGATTTGTCACGGCGCTAGCCGGCACAATCTCTGTTTCCTGGTGCAGGACAATGAAGCGCCGGGTGTCGTCAAAGAGCTGCATCAGGCTTTGTTTCAGGCAGCCTGAGTCATCAAAAAAAAGCCAGCGTTCACGCTGGCTTTTTTGTTTGAAAGGTACGCAACTAAACCCTGAGAGTATTTGTTGAAATCCACTGAGGATTTATTCAGTTCTATACAAACAACTGTTTAATGTCGTTGAAAGAAGCCACAAACTCTGGGGAGCGGTAGAATTCGTTGGACGGAATTAAGCCTAATTCAACATAAGGTGTCAGCAGATCAGCGATTTCGCCTTCTGCATGATAACGGCCTTGTTTGATCGCCGCGATGCGGATGAAATCGACATATGATGGGTGTTTCGGCTGATAATCCGGATGATCCCAGTGTTCAGCAACTTCAATGAGTTCGTCCGGGAATCCCCAAGACCGCAGAATAGTAGAGCCGATGGGTCCAGCGATAGAAGCAGTCGCCTGTTTCAAAAATTCTTCATTGCCAAACACATCCAGCTGTTTTTCAGCTTCGGTCAATACCGGCAATGCGCCAATATTATGCACCAGACCCGCAAGTGTCATCGTATCGAAATTGACCGCCGTGTATTTGTAGTTTGAGTTGTATTGCTGCATAGCGGCTAATGCAAAAGCGGTCAGTTCAAGCGTCTCAGACCAGACATTGTCCATGTACTTTTTGATCATCGGGCTTTTAGAGACAAACAACTGTTCCATAGCCATTGCTGTGACGACGTTTTTTATGTACCTCAAACCGATACGAGTGGTCGCTTGTTGCAGCGTATTGACGTGTACGCCGCGGCCAACAAAAGCACTGTTGGCGATTTTCATAATACGGGCAGACAGCGCCGGATCATGTGAAATCATTTCGGCCATTTTGGCCAGGTTCACGTTTGGATCTTCCGCCAGTTTGCGGATTTTCAGAGCAATTTCCGGCAAGCTGGGTAAAACCAGCGTATCGGTGCGGACTTTTTCAATCAGAATAGTTAATAAGGCATTTTGAACTGGCATAAATAAGAACCTTGTCTCTAATGTACACAGAAGATGTGAGTCACGATGAAGTTGATTATTGTCCAACTCAGAGCGCTTTCACAGCCGGAAATAGAAAAAAAATTAAAAAATAAAATGCGATAGTGTGATTAAAAACAACTTCTAGATCATCTGCTTAGTCAGGTCATCAACGAGAAGTCGGATCCAATAGAAATTAAAATTTTTCTAATAAAGCCCGTTGATACTGGTTCGCATCGAGCGTTAGGCCACAGCCGCGGATCTTGTGTTCCAGTTGAATTAATTCGAGCTCTAATTCTTGTAAATTCAATATATTATCATCTAATTGCCACAGCTGTTTAGAGCCCTGCAGATTGTAGAGCATAACCAGCATGGCATCCGGGTCCTGCAGTTCAACCGCTTTCTTTAACACCGTAAGTTTGCGGTTGATCAGATTAAGTTCTTGTTTCAAATCCCAAACATAAGCGACTTCATAGAAATAGCGTGTCCGTTTTAGGCGGTGCAGACACCATGCTGCAATAGCGCCGCCAACGCAGACGCCTAATAAGTTCAGGTAAAAGTTCTGGCCTTGTGCAGCGCCAAACCAATACACCAGTGCTGCGGAAATCCCCACTCCCAGTGCAGAAAAAACAGCAACTGCGGACACAATGACGACATTGAGATGACTGCGGTAGGTGTTTTTATCGATATCAACCAGTTGCATTAGCGTTACTGTTCCCTGTTTATTAGAAGCCTGCCCATTCAGTGAGGCCTTCCTGTTGATATAACTGTCGCCAGCTGGGTCTTGAACGAACCAAATCGGCTAATCGCTGCAGTGCAGGCCAAGCTAACGCAGTCGTCGGCATATTCCTCGACCAGCGCATATACATGGTCAGCATCAGGTCGGCGGCACTAAACTCGTCACCGAGCAAATAAGGGCCATTGCTGGTTAACTGATCGTCGAGTTGTTGCCAAATACTGGCAATGTTCTGTTGCAGTTGTTGTTTTAATGCCAGTGGGTATTCGTCGAAACCTAAATCTGGCGAATAAAACCATAAGCGAAATTGCGGGGCAAGGTTATTGGTCAGGAAGGCGATCTGCTGTAAAAACAAGGCGCGGGCTTTAGTACCTGACGGCGGCGTCAATGCTTGATGCTTTTCTGTCAGATACAACAAAATGGCGGCAGATTCATAAATGCTTACCTCTGCATCAACCAATACCGGGACCCGGCCCTGTGGGTTTAACTGTAGAAACTCCGCAGATTTTTGTTGCCCGGCAGCAAAATCGACTAACACCAGCTCAAAAGGCTGCTTTAGCTCAATTAACAGCTGATGGATGACCATACTGGCAGTGCCAGGTGAATAAAACAGTTTATACACGGTCGTTGCTTCCTATGCGGCCAATGGTTCTATTCTTGCCTAAGCGAATCTCAATGTAAAGCCAGTGATAGAATTTTAAATGGCTAATTCTAAGTGTTTGAATATAAATAATAATGTGAAGAAACTAGGCTGATTTGTTAATTTCGAATAATTTGTCACGTATTTTCCAGAATCGACCGTCTTTTTGCGCAATCACCACGGCGGGCGCGATCAGGCGATGTAGCAGGGCTTCTAGTTGTAACACTGTATTGGCTTGAAACGGCAAATGGCGATCGACGATAAAGGGCGGTAAAACCACTTTGCACAGACGCTGAATTTGGCTGCGGCTGTGCAGACTAAAAAACTCCTGCAGTTGCTGGCCTTCAGCATCGACATAACGCAAGCGTAGCCGTGCTTTACCGTTGCTATCGGTTTCGGTTTGAGCCTCAAGCTGGGTCGGATACAGCAGTAGTGCATCTTTTAGTTTCAGCGCGTCCTGCAACTTTTTATCGGGGTCGACCAGCACAAAACCACAACTGCGGCATAGACGCGCAGCGATGTCATGTTCCGCGCCACATTCCGGGCAAAACCGTGCTTTAAACCGGAACCCACAGGGCACCGGTTGTTGACTGGCGTCCAGCCGCATGCCCTGACATTGCCGGCCATAATGTTCTAATACCAGCCCATCCTTATTTTGTTTGCCCCAGAATTGATTCGGGTATTGGCACAACGGGCAGGGCACTGACACCTGAACGGACGTTTTATCCGGCGGTGGCGGGCCCGGATCATTGCTGAATAAATCGTATAGATTACCGGCGTAATCCAGCACCAGACAATCGGTTTTGCCGGGAGATAACCGCAGGCCCCGACCGACGATTTGCTGATACAAACTCAGTGATTCAGTCGGCCGCAAAATTGCAATCAGGTCAACATGCGGCGCATCAAAACCGGTAGTCAGTACTGCGACATTGACCAGATATTTCAGTTGCTGCTGTTTAAATTGCTCCAGCAGTGCAGCGCGCTCCGAAGAAGGCGTGGCGGACAGAATTAACGCGCTTTCCGCCGGCGGCAATAACGCCAGAATTTCGCGGGCATGTTGGCTGGTGGCGGCAAAGATCATCACGCCTTTTCGTGTGGCGGCGTATTGCTGTACCTGCTGAATGATTTGTGGCGTGACTCTTTTGTAGTGATTAATCACTTGATTGAGCTCTGCCTCGCGGAAATGGCCGTTGCTGGCAGGTTTGAGACCAGAGAAATCGTAACTGAGTACCGCGCAGTCCAGCCGGTTTGGTGGTGTCAGATATTGGCGCTGCAACAACAGCCGGATCGACAATTCAAAAATACACCAGCGAAAAAAACAGTCGCTGTCACCCCGTACTGCACCCTGGTAATGAAACTGGTAGATAAATCCCTGACCAAGCCGGTAAGGCGTGGCGGTCAGCCCCAGCACTTTCAGCCCTGGGTTTTGTTGCTGTAAGTGGCTAATCACACTGCGATAGCTACTGTCTTCCGCCAGCGGCACCCGATGGCATTCGTCGATGATTAATAAGCTGAACTGCGCGCTGAAATCGGCCAGATTCCTCGCTACCGATTGCACCGAGGCAAAAATGACCTGCTGGGAGGTTTGTTTCAGGCCAAGCCCGGCGGCATAGATACCGCCATCCAAACCATAGCTCTGGTATTTTTGCTGATTCTGACTAACCAGCTCTTTGACGTGCGTCAGCACCAGCACCCTGCCACGCGCCAGTCGGGCCAGCTCTGCGATGACCAGACTTTTACCAGCGCCGGTCGGTAGCACCAACACGGCTGGATCCGACAGACGCCGAAAATACTGGATCACGGCCGTTACTGCTTGTTGCTGGTAGTCCCGCAATGCAAAACGGGACTGTGTGGTGGCGGCAGGTAACGACATCTGACCTCAGTTCAGGCCTTTATGGCTGAACGCAATGGCTTTGTCAGCAACAAATCCGGCTTTGACGCTTTTACTGTCATCGCCCCAGACGCAGCTGCGCGTGCCTATCACTTCTTCACAGCTACTGGCATCGCCAATAATCGCTGTGACTTCCTGATAACTCATGCCGACTTTAAGTTGATTGTAGTTTTCCATCGACAATTTGCTGCAACCGGCTAATAACAAAACACCGGTTAATATCACTAACTTTTTCAAGGGCTAACTCCTTCGCCAGCTAGGGGCGTGGCAGGTGGGGTGAAACGTCTGATCTGTAATATCAGGCCAAAGCGTGGATGGTCAAGATAATGAATTTCACCAAGCAATAGACGCACGTTGTCTTTGACATAGAATGTTTGCAGTTTGTCACCACCGGCACCCGGCGCCAGCTGACGCAGGTTAAATTCAGTATCAGCAAACAACATCCGCTCATTATACGGCTGGATCAGTCCATCCAGCTGCCAGACTTGCTGCGGCAGGCCGACCACAGTTTTGCTCGCGGTATCCTGCTGCAATTGTTGCTGTTGTTGGAGTTGCTGATAGGTTTGGTCAATTGCGGTTTGCAGATCTGCCTGATTGGCGTGCAATTCCGCAGCTGGATTTTTTGCCTGCCCCTGATAATCAAACTGTGGGCTGAAACGCTGGCCGGCGAAAAAACGCAGGCTCTGACTGCGGCGTTTCACACCAAGCGGCTGGCGCCAGGCGGTATGTAACAACAGTTTATGGCCAGCGCGATGACTGAGTTGCCAGGCCAGATCTTTCAGTAAAAAAGTCGATTCATCGGTCAGATAGGGGCTGTTTTGATGAGCGAGTGGCAATGGTGCGACAAGAGCCGGGATCACCGGTAACACTTGCGGGCCGGCGACTAATTGGTCGCTGTTGTCCGCCAGCAACTGTGGCGCATTGATGCCTTCCTGCACGCGTGGTGTTTGTCGACAGGCCAAAGGCCATTGCAGCAGCGGCTCTGGCGGGAAAGCATGATTGAACTGGCGCAAACTCTGTTCGGCCAGCTGGATCTCATCAAACCAGGGCTGTGCGACAAAGGCGCCAAACTGTAACTCTGCATCAAGCGGCAGCTGCTGATCTGGCTGGCACACTGGTAACGCACTATAGAGTGCCCGGATATCGGGCTGGTACAGCGGTTTTAATAAATCCAGACTGCGATGCACGGCTATCGGCGTGACGCTGTCGTTGAATTTTTCCAGCGTGCTGTTCAGGCTGCCGCGCTCAAAGGCGATCAGTTCAATTTCAAACCAGGGATCGTCAGCGCTTTGCGCCTGCACTGCAGGTATGCTGCATAATAAAACCGCTGTGATCATACGGCGTAACATTAATCTGTTCATGGTCCACTTCACTGACTGTTGGCCTGAAAATCGGCCAGCATAGTTTTTAACAAGGCCAGCCGCTCACTGCTGCCGGGGCTTTCAATATTGAAGCGCAGTTTTTGGCCGCCTTCGAGTTTATAAATGCGCGATTGGGTCTGGATCAGCCTGATGATATACGCTGGAGCGACTTTGGTCCGTTCCGCGAACTCGACCAGACCGCCTTTGGTATTCATCTCAATGCGCCGAATGCCTAAGTGCTGCGCAACCTGGCGCGCCTGTGTCAGCGCGACCAGATGTTTAGCTGCATCCGGTAGCAAGCCAAACCGGTCTATCAGTTCAACCTGAATTTCATCGAGTTCCTGGGCATCTTTGCTGCTGGCGAGGCGTTTGTAAAACGACAAGCGCAGACTGACATCGGGAATAAATTTCTCCGGCAGCAGTGCCGGAATTTTCAGATCCAGCTCGGTTTGCTGGCTCAACATCATATCAAGGCTCGGCTCACGGCCGTCTTTCAGTGCCTGTACTGCTTCTTCCAGCATTTCCATATATAGCGTAAAGCCGACCGACTCGATTTGACCGCTCTGATCATCGCCGAGCAATTCACCGGCACCGCGGATCTCTAAATCGTGGCTGGCTAAAGCAAAACCTGCACCTAAGTCTTCCAGGCTGGAGATAGCCTCCAGCCGTTTTTGCGCGTCAACCGTTAAGCGTTTTGGTGGTGGCGTCAGCAAATAGGCGTAGGCCTGATGGTGCGAACGGCCAACCCGGCCACGCAACTGGTGCAGCTGGGCCAGACCAAAATTATCGGCGCGGTTGATGATAATGGTATTCGCGGTCGGCACGTCGATACCGGTTTCAATAATGGTCGAACATAACAGCAGGTTGAAGCGCTGATGATAAAAATCCGCCATCACCCGTTCCAACTCACGTTCCGGCATCTGTCCGTGCGCGATGCCCACTATGGCTTCCGGCACCAGCGTTTGTAATTCAGTGGCAGTTTTTTCGATACTGGCAACGTCGTTGTGCAGGAAATACACCTGGCCACCACGTAAAATTTCGCGCAGCACTGCTTCACGTACCAGACCAGTTTCGTATTCCCGCACAAAGGTTTTGACAGCGAGACGGCGTGCCGGTGGTGTTGCGATAATGGATAAATCCCGCATACCAGACAGTGACATATTCAGTGTGCGCGGAATTGGCGTCGCGGTTAAGGTCAGGATGTCGATATTGGCTCTGAGCGCCTTGATTTTCTCTTTTTGCCGCACGCCAAACCGATGCTCCTCGTCGACTATCAAAAGCCCAAGGTCACGGAATTTAATGTCATCCTGCAGCAGTTTGTGCGTGCCGATCAGGATATCAACTTTGCCCGCCTCGGCATCGGCCAGAATGGCTTTTTGCTCTTTGGCGCTGATAAACCGCGACAACACTTCAACCCGGACCGGCCAGTTGGCAAAGCGGTCACGGAAGTTTTCAAAATGTTGCTGCGCCAGCAATGTGGTCGGCACCAGAATCGCCACCTGATGACCATCATCCACTGCGACAAACGCAGCGCGCATGGCCACTTCAGTTTTACCAAAACCAACATCACCGCAGACCAGCCGGTCCATTGCCCGCGGCGTTTGCATATCGCTCAGCACCGCATTAATCGCATCGAGCTGATCGGCAGTTTCCTCAAACGGAAAGCCATCGGCAAAGCGCTGATAGGATTCAGCGTTAATTTTAAAACCATAGCCTTTCTGACTGGCGCGCAAGGCGTAGACATCAAGCAATTCTGCCGCGACGTCCCGCACTTTTTCTGCCGCTTTACGTCGCGCTTTGTCCCATGCGTCATGGCCGAGTTTATGTAGCGGCGCATGTTCTGGTTCTGTGCCGGAATAACGGCTGAGTAAATGCAGTGCCGACACCGGCACATACAACTTACTGCCGCCGGCGTATTCGATGGCGACAAATTCGGCGACGATGCCGGCTGCTTCCAACACCTGCAAGCCAAGGTAACGCCCCACACCATGTTGCAGATGTACAATCGGCTGGCCAATCGATAACTCCGCCAGGCTGCGGATAATGGTTTCGCTGGAGATCTGCTGGCTGTGTTTACGCCGCCGGCGCTGGCTGACTTTCAGGCCAAATAATTCGTTTTCACTGATGAGCGCAAGCGGTGATGGCAGGTTAAGCTGCACGCCTTGTTCCAGCGCGCCGACGGCAATAGCGACATCGACATCTGCGCTGAGCACGGTGTGGACATCGCTGTACTGACTAAGGCGGATGCCACTTTTATGCAGTAACTGCAGCAAACTTTCACGGCGTCCTTCCGATTCCACCAGAAAGATCACCCGGCCTTGCTGCTGTTTAATCACGGTCAGATATTGCCGCAGTGCCGTTAATGGCTCCGCCAGCTGATGGTTGACGGTTAAGTCGGGCAGGGCGAGTGCAGGCGCATTTTGTACACCGGCTTTGTTCGGCAGTTCAGCGCGCGACAAGCGAATACGGCTGTATTTTTTCTGCAGGCCAAATAATTCATCGACGGTGAAATACAATTCTTGCGGCGGCAAAATAGGCCGCAATAAGTCAATAGCACGGTCTTGATAGCGGTTCTGCACGTCCTGCCAGAAGCGCTGTGCACTGGCTTCCAGCTCGCCTAGCGCCAGCAAACGGGTGGCGGCCGGCAGATAGGAAAACAATGAACCGGTACTTTCGGCAAACAGTGGCAGGTAATATTCAATACCGGCGGGGAAAGCGCGGCTTCTGTCTTGCTGATACAACGATTCTTTTTCGTTGCGTTGCTGAAAACGTTCGCGGTAACGACTGCGAAACCGTTCAATCGCAGTTTTATCCAGCGGGAATTCGTGCGCCGGTAACAACTCTATTTGATTGACCTGCGCCACAGTACGCTGATTATCCGGGTCAAAGGTACGCAGGCCGTCGATTTCATCGTCAAAAAAATCAATGCGGTACGGCAGCGGGCTGCCCATTGGATACAAATCTAATAAAGAGCCGCGCACCGAAAATTCACCGTGCTGCATCACCTGCTCAACCGCACGATAACCGGCTTGCACCAGTTGCTGGCGCAGACTGCCGAGATCCAGCCGCTGACCTTTTTTCAGCAACAAACTTTGTTGTTGCAGATGCTCAGGCGCACTTAATCGCAGCATTAAGGTGCTGACCGGCACCAGTACCAGACCATGTGTCACAGCGGGCAGCTGATACAAGGTACGCAGGCGCTGTGAAATAATATCCTGATGCGGCGAGAACTGATCATAAGGCAGCGTTTCCCAATCCGGGAAACTATACAGCGGCACGCTGTCACCCAAAAAGACCGCCAGTTCCTGCTCTAACCGCAGTGCAGTTGGCGTATCTGGTACTATCAACAGGTATAACGCCGGTTCGGTCCGCACCAGTTCACTGAGGGCCAGTGGCAGCGCGGCGCCGGCTAAATTGCCCCAGCCCAGCTGGTCGGTGTCATGTTTGATCTGAGGCAGTGTCAACAAAGCCATTAATGCGTGATCCCTTGAGCAAAAGTCTGAAGAACGCCACGGTGCAGTTGCATGCTGACACAATGCAAACTACCGCGCTGGCGGATAAGCGGCAGGCAAGGAATGCCGATGATGTCGTAGCCAGCAAAGGCCTGACTAATCACTGTACGGGCGCGGGCGTCCGCCTCGTCTGCGTATTGAGGTACGAGTACCGCGCCATTGATGATCAGAAAATTGGCGTAACTGGCCGGCAGTCGAGTGCCGTCAGGGCTGAACTTGGCGGATGGCCAGGGCAGGGCGAGCAACGGATAAGGTTGGCCTTGCGCATCGCAACACCGAGCTAACTGCTGCGCCATCGCCTGTAACTCAGCAAAATGGTGATCTGCCTTATCATCACAGGCTTGATACACAATGGCGCCGTTTGGCGTAAAACGTGCCAGCATATCGATATGACCGTCTGTGTCATCGCCGGCCAATGCGCCGTGATCCAACCAGATAATTTGCTGCAGGCCAAACAATTCGCTCAGGCGCGCCGTTAGCTCGCTCTGGCTCAAGCCCGGGTTGCGGTTCGGGTGCAGCAGACAGCGTTTAGTCACCAATAAAGTGCCGCGCCCGTCACTGTCAATGGCACCGCCTTCAAGCACCAGATCCAGCCGTTCTATCTTTCTGACCGCAATAAATGGCGCACTGAACAAGCGGTCATTGATTTGATTATCGAGCGTCGCGCTATATTTATCGCCCCAACCGTTAAAGCAGAAATTTAGCCAGACCGGTTCGCCGGTGTTATCCAGCACCGTAATGGGGCCATGGTCACGCGCCCAGCTGTCGTTATTTGGGATTAACGCAAAATACAGCGGGTGCAATGCTGCTGTCTGGCTGGCAAACAGCGTTTTCAGGCGGTCACGTAGCGGTGTGTCATGACACAGCACGACAAGCGCCTGATAGCGCAAAATAGTAGTGGCGAGCTGAACAAATACCAGTTCAACAGCGTCAAGGTCATCGGCCCAATCGGTGCCTGCGTGTGGCCACGTCAGTAGCACCGCATCCTGTGGCGCCCATTCCGGCGGTAAACGAAACCCTGACAACACTATTACAACCCTTGCAGCATGCGCTGTTCAGCTTTGCGTTTTAACTGCCGGGATTGCTGGTGGAGGCTGGCACGCACAATCAACTCCCGGTCCTGCTCGCGAATGCGGGTGTAGGTCACGCGAATGCGGAATTTATCAGATACAGGTTCAACACCGATGACGCGTGCTAAGGCAAAAACGGCACCGTCGTTGTGCTCAAGAAACATCTTTACTTCCAGCAGCTCTCCCTCGTGGTAAGCGGAGTCACTGTCAAAACATAATGCTGAACCACCATAGCTATGACTTAAGGTGCGACATTCAGGATCATCCTGCTGCAGCAAAATGTATCGCATCATACGGTCGATTTTGCGCGCCTGGATGCGCAGATAAACCGCCAGTTCTTCTGCCAGCTCACCGAGCCGGTTCAGCGATTTTAATGCGGACTGTTCCAGCATCACCTGTTCGCCGGCCATCAGGAAAGGTTCGGGGATCAGGCGTTCAAAACCAATGTCATCAGGCTCATCGCCACTGAATGGTTTAACATTGATGCGGATATCATGTTCAATAATGAAATAATCGTTGTATTGGTCTTTCAACAGGTTCAGTTGTGTTAGGTCCATGCTGCACCGCGCTTGTAAGCGCCCCCGTTTATCTCTATGATTCCGCTACTTTATCACTTTGCATGGCTGAAGTCCTGAGAAAAGGATGCAAGTTCCGGTTTCGATATTCATAGGGTTACGTTACAGCCAGAGCCGTAAAGGTAATGCCTTCCTGTCTTTTATTACCTTGTTTTCAGTGGCCGGGATTTTTCTCGGTGTGCTGGCATTGACTGTGGTCAGTTCGGTGATGAATGGCTTTGAAGGTGAACTGAAAAAACGCATTCTGGGCGTGATCCCGCATTTAATTGTCCATAGTAGCGATGCGACATTGCCTGCGCGGCTGCAGCAACAGTTTCCGGCTATCGCACAGATCAGTCCTTTTTTGCAAAGTGAAGCGCTGGTTCAATCCAGTAAAGATTTAACTGGCGCCATGCTACAGGGCGTTGATGTCAGTGCGTTGCCGCAGTTTTTACAACAGTCGTTGCAGCAGGGCGATTGGCAAGACTTCGCCGCCAGCCGCTATCAGGTCGTGCTCGGCAGTGGCCTCGCTGACAAACTGCGGGTGCAACTAGGCCAGCAAATCCGACTGATTTTACCGACCGGTGGTAGCTACACGCCGCTCGGTTGGATGCCACGACAGCGCAACTTTACCGTGGCTGGCATTTTTGATACCGGCTCTGAAGTGGATAAAGTCGTAGTGTTACTCCGCCTGCAAGACTTACAAAAACTCACCGGCAACAAAGAAACTGCCTGGCGTATCGGCTTAAACGATGCGTTTTTAGCGCCACAGTTACAAAGCGATATCGGTCAGGTTGAAGGTGTCAGTCAGGTCACCGACTGGCGGCAAAGCCATGGCAAACTGTTTTCAGCGGTAGCGATGGAAAAAGCCATGATGTGGCTGATGTTATTGCTGATTGTAGCGGTCGCCGCCTTTAACATCGTCTCCGCGCTGGTGATGATGGTGACGGAAAAACAACGCGAAGTCGCCATTCTAAAAACTCAGGGCATGACTAATCGCCAGCTGTTTTATGTGTTTGCCGCGCAGGGCATGAGCCATGGTATTACTGGTGCCGTCACCGGTGCGGTGGCGGGTGTGTTATTGACGTTGGGCTTAAATGACTTGCTGGCATTGCTCGGATTACAGCTAGTGCCGGGCATGGCGCTGCCGGTGATTTTACAGTGGACTGATGTGCTGCTGATTATGCTGTCAGCGGTGTTGTTAACTGCCTTGGCGGTGATTTATCCGGCCTGGCGTGCGGTTCAGGTAGAGCCGGCAGCAGTGCTGCGCGACGAATAATATAAAACAGGCAAAATCATGATGTTACGCTGTGAAAATATCTGTAAAAGCTACCGCGATGGCACTCATGTCACACCGGTTTTGCATCATATCAATTTGCAGGTGCCGGCCGGCCAGATGGTGGCGATTGTCGGCAGTTCCGGTTCTGGTAAAAGTACCTTATTGCATATTCTTGGTACACTGGACCAGGCCGACAGCGGGGAGCTCATCCTTGCCGGTCAGAAAATTTCTGCGCTAAACCCGACACAAAAATCCCAGCTACGGAATCAGCAGCTTGGGTTTATCTATCAGTTTCATCATTTGCTGATGGATTTTACTGCTGAAGAAAACGTCGCGATGCCGCTGTTGATCCGCGGTATGTCCCAAGCCGATGCGCTGAAAAAAGCCCGGATGATGTTAGAGCGGGTTGGGCTTGGGCATCGTCTGACGCACAGACCCTCTGAACTCAGTGGTGGTGAACGCCAGCGCGTAGCCATTGCCCGTGCTGTGGTGGGTGAACCTTCGCTGATCCTGGCCGATGAACCAACCGGTAATCTGGACCACCAAACTGCCGAAAGCATTTATCAGCTGATGCGCGAGTTAAACCGCGATTTAGGCACCAGCTTTATCGTCGTGACACATGATCCGGATCTTGCCGCCAAGCTCGACCGCCAGCTTTACATGCGTGACGGCAAGTTAGGAGATCTGCATGGCTAGCCTGTCCTGGCAGCTGGCGCAGCGTTATCGCCACACCCGTTCCAGCAGCGCTTTTATCCGCTTTATTGCGGCATCCTCCACTTGGGGCATCGGATTAGGTGTGGCCATTCTGATCCTGGCGTTGTCCGTGATGAATGGCTTTGAGCAGGCACTCGAGCAAAAACTGTTAAACGTGATCCCGCACGTTGAACTGCAGGCGGTGGATAAACCTATTGCCAACTGGCCGGCGAAGTTACAACAACTGAGTATGCAGCCTGGAGTGGTCGCCGCAGCGCCTTATATCCGTACCGATGGTCTATTGCGCGCACAGGGCAAAGTCAAAGCCATTGCGGTGCGCGGCATTGATTTGGCGTATGAAAGTAACATCAGCCAGCTTGACCGCTTTGTCCAAAGCGGTGCATTAACCGAACCTACAGCGCAACAGGTCATTTTAGGCCAGGGCGTGGCGCAGGAACTTGGGGTAAAAGTCGGCGATCAGGTCCAGCTGATGCTACCCGAACTGACTGAACAAGGTGATTTAGCCGGCCAGAAGAATGTGCTGCTGGAAGTCATCGCTATTGTCGGGATCGGCGGCCAGCTCGACTACCAGCAAATCTGGGTGCAACTTGATGCTTTAAATGACTGGCTGAAAATGCCGACCGCGACTGTGCAGGGGTTTGCTTTTAAAATTCAGGATATTTTTCAGGCCGGCAATGTGGCGCGGGAGCTGGGCAATCAGGCGACCGACTATGTCTATATGCTGGATTGGTTCCGTACGCAGGGCCACTTATATCAAGATATTCAGATGGTGCGCAGTATCTTGTATTTGGTGCTGGCGCTGGTGATTAGCGTGGCCTGTTTTAATATCGTCGCGACGCTGGTCATGGCCGTGCGGGAAAAAGAAGCTGATATCGCCATTATGCTAACGATGGGCACGGCGCCTGGTGTATTGGTAAAAGCATTTGTTTGGCTTGGCTGGTTAAACGGCATTAAAGGTACGCTATGGGGGGCTGTTGTTGGTTTGTTGTTGGCTTGGCAAATCGAGAACCTGTTTGGCCTCGTTTCCGGCTTACTTGGCCGAAGTCTGTTAGATCCGACCATTTATTTTATCGACACACTGCCGTCGCAAATTCAGTGGCCGGATGTGGTGTTAACCGTCACAGTGGCCTTGTTACTGAGTTTGCTGGCAACTATTTACCCGGCGCGGCGCGCAGCAAAAGTAGAGCCGGCTCAGGTGCTGGGGCAGTATTAAACCGATCGTATCAGATGTTGTGGCGTGCGCGCCGTTCAAGCTGCTGTGCGGTACGACGGCGTTTTATCCGGTAGCGCCAAATCCACGTCGACAACGGCCAGCTTAGCAGTGCGCTGACTATCCCCAATACCACAGAACCCAATAACAGCGGTAATCCGACCTGCTGCAGCGAACTGGCAAACCACTGCCAGCTGGCTTCAAACACGAATGGTTGCGCGCTCTGCTGTAGGATCACCACACCAGCCTGGTAACCAGCCACAATCAACAATGGTAACGTTAGCGGATTGTTCAGCCAGACCAAACCGAGCGTCAGTGGCAAATGTCCCTGAAATCGCACTGCCAAAGCGCCGGCTAAAAGCATTTGGATGGGCAACGGTAGCCAGGCACAAAAGATCCCGATTAGACAAGCGCGTTGCAGCGAGCGACGACGCAGCCGCCACAAGGCCGGAGCATGCAGGCGGGGGCCAAATTTTTGTAACCAGGCTTGCTGTTGCAGGCTTTGAGCATCGGGCAGTTGCCAGAAACGCCGGGGAGATGGTGGCATCAGTCAGCTTTTTTGTGATGTTCAGCACGTTTACGCCAGGCACGACGCACGGCAATGATCCAGCACCAGTCAATCAAAAACCAAGCTGCTGTTGAGACAAACGCGGCAAAAATAATACTGCCAACCAAAAAGGGTTTGCCGACCGAATCGATACTGGCCACCAGCCATTCAAAAGTGGCGTGAAACTCGACATTTAGCGGCGGCATGCCGAGTACCCAGGTGCCAATGTTGTAGCAAATGTAAAAAATTGGTGCCATGGTAAAAGGGTTGGTCAGCCAGCACAAAGCAACGGCGATGGGGATATTGCAGCGGAAAATAATGGCGAGCGCGGCGGCAAGTACCGTCTGGCCGGGCATTGGCATCAATGCCGCGAACAGGCCTGCGGCAAAAGCCCCACGCGCCGAGCGGCGGTGCAGATGCCATAAATTACCGTCATGCAGAAATTTACCGAAGATCTGCATCGATTTATGATTTCTGATCAGATCTGGATCTGGCAGGTATTTTTTAATAAAGTTCTTAGCCATTACAACTCATTAACCAAATTGAAACATGGAACGTTTTAGCTTTGGTGTGCTGGCCGCGGCAATGTTGGCGTTGTGGCTGGAGCAATTACCGCCGGTGATCCCGCTGGCCATTTTATTCTGTGCTGCACTTTTGTGCTGGCGACACACGGCATTGTATTGCGGTGCGCTCGCTTACCTGTTGAGCCTGTCATTGCATTTTGCCTGGCAGATGCAATCGGTACAGCAGATTGTGGCCGAGCATAGCACAGAAGTTTGCGGACAAGTGGTCAGTCTGCCGCGCCAATTTGTCGAAAGTAGCCGTTTTATCTTGCAGTTGAGTGACGACTGCGCAGAAAAAAAGCAAATAGGCGCCGGCAGCAGGTTGGAATTGCGCTGGTACGCTAAGACCGGAGAAATACTACCCGCCATCAAAGCTGGTCAGCACTGGCGTTTACCGGTGCGGATCAAACCCGTACGGGGGCTTGCCAATCCCGGCAGTCCATGGCGTGAAGCCAATGCGCTGGTCGACGGTGTTTTGGCGGTGGCGACGGTATCGTCTGCAACCGGTCCCCGTTTATTGCAAGACACCCCCTCTGTGCGTCAGCAACTGGCCGATCAATTTGCCGACTGCTGCCTGCAATATGCCGCGTATCCGCTGTGGCTGGCCCTGACCATCGGCGAGCGGCCGTTTTCGGCAGAGCTGTGGCAGGGCGTGCAACACGCTGGCTTGGCGCATCTATTGTCCATTTCTGGCATGCACATCGCGTTGTTATTTGCGTTGTGTTTAATGTTCAAACCGCTGCTGGCACAGCTCGGCTTGCGAGAGCCGTGGCGCAGCCTGTCATTGTGGAGCCTCGCGCTTGGTGCGGCCTGGTTTTATGCCGCTTTGGCCGGGTTTGCCGTGCCTACGCTGCGGGCGGTGCTGACATTATCTGTCGTGGTGCTAATGCGCTTGTTGTGGCATCGCGCGTCAATCTGGCAATTCAGTTGGCTGGTCAGTGCCTGCTTGTTATTGTTGTGGCCGTTTTTGCTGCTCAGTTTCAGCTTTTGGCTGTCGGCGGCGGCGCTTGCTGTGCTGGCATTATTGGAATGGCAGCATCCGCAACAATCCGGTATTCGTGCACTGTTGAGGCGTTTTGTGCTTTTCCAGTGTGGCTTCAGTTTGTTGTTGTTACCTATTGGTTTGTTGCTATTTCAGGGTATCGCACCATTTGCGCTCTGGGTCAATCTGCTGGTATTGCCACTGATGACAATACTTGGTATCCCGCTGCTATTGCTGTTGTTTGGCGTGATGTGTCTTGGCTTTAATGTTGCCCCTTGGTGCTGGCAGCTACTCGATGCGCTGTATTGGCCGCTGTTATGGCTGTTAGACTGGGCCGGGCAAGCGGATGGCTGGTGGAGTTTACCGGCACTTCCGTGGCAAAACGCGTTGTTGATGTTGCCCGCACTGTTATTGTTCTGGTGTTGCCGAGGCCGTTGGCAGCTGGCGGCAGCGGCCTTATTGTTGCCGATTTTATTACCGATTTCGTTTCCGATACTGCTGTCCGACACTGCGCATAATGTGTCGGATACCACGCTGCAGTTGCACATACTGGACGTCGGTCAGGGCAGTGCGGCAGTCCTGCAACAAGGCGACGCGGCACTGGTGATTGATTTAGGGCCGGCTTATGGTTCGGTCAGTGCGACCCGCCAGGTGCTGTTGCCGTTTTTGCGTTATCAGGGCATCCGCCAGCTTGACTATGTGCTGATCAGCCACGACGACAGCGACCATAGCGGCGACTGGCCGACGTTGCGGGCGCGTTATCCCAGCGCGCAGCTGGTCAGCGATATTCGCCGGCTGGCGCCGCGTTTTCACTGCACCGACCTGCCAAAGCATTGGCGTGGCGTGCGTCTGCAAGCGATCCGCGCCGGCAGTTACCGGCCGGAGCCGGCCAATGAAGATTCTTGTGCGCTGTTGCTGGATACGGGTCGTCACCGCGTGTTGCTGCCGGGTGATATCGGCGCGCGTGAGAACGCACTCGCAGCCAGCTCCGGCCCAGTCGATGTGCTGGTGCTCGGTCATCACGGCAGCAAAACAGCCAGTAGTCTGAAGTTTTTGCAGGCGTTACAACCGCAGCTGGCGCTGGTCAGCAGTGGTTATCAGAATCAGTTTGGTCACCCGGCGCCAGAAACTCGTGCACGCTTAAGCCTATTGCAAATTCCGCTATTGAATACCGCCGACAGCGGCTATATCCGGCTCGATTTGAGTGACACCACAGTGCGTTATCAACTGTTTCGGCCGCGGCGTTTCGCCCGCTGGCTGGAAAATTCCGTCACTGATGCTGAAACTGTTGTCGCAAACGAGTAGAATAGACGGGTTTTGTCTTTGACAGGAAAGCAATTTTGACAGTAAACCAGCCATCTACGACCGCTACCTTCCGCCGTTTAATGGGTTACATGAAACCTTACCGGGGCGGCTTTATCCTGGCGACTTTGGGCATGATTGGTTATGCCCTGATTGATGCTCTGTTTATTGCCAAGTTTGGTGATTTTATCGACCGGGGTATTGCAGAGAAAGACTATGACTACCTCGCCATGATCCCGCTGGCGTTGATCCTGATGTTTACTGTGCGTGGCATCTTAAATTTTATCGCCACTTATTGCCTGCATTGGGCCGGTACCAATGTGGTGAAAGATTTGCGCCAGCAATTGTTCCAGCACATGATCAAACTACCGGTTAGTTACCACGATCAGCACAGTACCGGTGAGCTTATTTCCCGCATAACCTATGATGCCGAACAAATCAAACAGGCATCCAGTAAAGCCTTAGCCGCTTTGCTGCATGAAGGTGCGCTGGTGATTGGTCTGATTGCTGTAATGTTTTATAAAAGCTGGCAGTTGTCGGCGATCTTTTTAATCATCACACCGCTGATAGCTGTCATCGTTGCGACGGTCTCCCGGCGTTTTCGCTCGATTAGCAGGCGCATGCAATCCTCGATGGGGAACGTGACCAGCAGTTCTGAACAAATGCTCAATGGTCACAAGGTGATTCTGGCATTTGGCGGAGAGCAATTGGAATCTGAGCGATTTGCCGGCGTGAACAATAAGAACCGTCAGCTCGATGTCAAACTCGAGTCTACACGCGCGGTGTCGGTGTCGTTGATCCAGGTGATCGCATCTTTTGCCGTTGCTTTTGTCGTGTATATGGCCAGCTTTCCGGAAATGCTGGAACAGCTGACACCGGGGATTTTTACCACCA
>JACCDS010612556.1_pt1 | contig 19260 bp, 18 predicted proteins | sample 7446441 | NCBI WGS metagenome assembly JACCDS01 (sample SAMN15323445, study PRJNA562643) | freshwater metagenome | isolation source: river surface water | place: USA:Blue River Watershed | collected 2017-08-17
GCGGCGCGCAGTAGGTAGTCGAGACTGCCATTGCGACCCCAGCGCTCACCGGGCTGGCGGGTAATGCCGGCCTTGGTTGCGATTACCACCTTGTCTTTTTGCTCCTTGGTGCCGGACCAGGTGCGCAGTGCCTCTGCAACAAAGATCTCGTTGTGACCAAAGGCATCCCAGGTTGGAGCATAGATATCTGCGGTGTCCAAAAGCGTCACACCGGCATCGAGTGCGGCGTGAATCGCCGGGATGGCTGACTCCTGGCGGCGCACCGGATCAAGGGCTGCACCATTTGACCAAATCCAAGAAACATTCATGCAACCGATACCGATTGCAGAGACCTGGCGGTTACCTAGCTTGTGCTGCTTCATTGGAGCTCCTTAGTACTAGATGGTGCTGGCGTCGATGACAAAGCGGTAGCGAACATCGCTGCCCACCACGCGGTTGTATGCCGCGTCGACTGCGGCTGGGTCAGAGGCATCAACCAACTCGATGGTGGAGACGATGTTGTGCTCGGCACAAAAGTCCAGCATCTCCTGGGTGTCTGAGATGCCACCGGTGTTTGCTCCGGCGATTGACTTCAAACCAGTGACCAAGCTAAATGGGTTGTAGCTCTGGTTATTGCCTGGGAGTCCAACATTCACCAGCGACCCACCGACTCGCAGGGTGCTGAGTAGGCCATCGACGTCAAGGTCGGCACTTGTGGTGTTTAGGATCACATCGAAGAAGTTCTTGTGGTTCGCGATCGCGTCCTCAGTCAAAACATAAGCCTTGGCACCAAAGTCCTTTGCGTCCTGCGCCTTGGCTGCCGAGTGACCGATGACGTAAGTCTCGGCACCCATGGCGGCAGCGAATTTCACCGCCATGTGACCCAGGCCACCTAGACCCAAGATGGCAACCTTCTTACCTGGACCGACCTGCCAGTGCTTTAGCGGTGACCAAACCGTGACCCCCGCACACAACAAAGGTGCCGCGCTAGCGGCATCGATTTTTTTAGAAACTTTCAGCACGTAGTTTTGATCGACCACGATCTGTTGGGCGTAACCACCATAGGTGGGTGCCTGGTCGTAGTGGCGACCATTGTAGGTCTGAACGTTGCCGGTTAGACAGTAGTTCTCCATGCCGGCCTGGCAGTATTCGCAGGTGCGGCAGGAGTCAACGAAGGTGCCGACACCAACTCGGTCACCAACCGCAAACTTTGAAACTGCAGAGCCAACCGCGGTTACCTCACCGACAATTTCGTGACCCGGCACCATTGGGAAGATGCCCTCAAACCACTCGTCTCTTACCTGGTGGATATCGGAGTGGCAGATACCGGAGTAAAGAATCTTGATGGCAACCATCTCAGAGGTCAGATCTCTCAGCGGCAACTCTCCCTTTTCAAACTTTGCACTTGGAGCATTTGCAACTAGCGAGCGGGTGGTTGGCATCATGACCTCTTCTTTGGGGGATGGCACGGTTTGGAAATTTGGTTATTAGTCACATGAAACTTAGAACCAAAATTGTCCTCGGGTCGATTCTAAGCCTGCTGCTGGTTGGTCCATTCCTGATTCCGGTAAACAGCTCGGGAACTCAGGACAACGTTGCCGCAGCGAATGCGCAATTTGGCGATCGCAGCAAGTTCGTGACAGCGCTGGATCACGATGTGCACTACCTGAGCGCAGGAGATCCAAACTCAGACCGACTGATTCTGTTGCTGCATGGCTTTGGGGCAAATGTCTCCACCTGGGATGCGGTCCTCGAGGAACTCGGGGCTGCTGGATTTGTAATTGCCTATGACCGCGCAGCATTTGGTTTCACCGAACGTCCAGAGAATTGGTCTGGCACCAACCCCTACTCTTCCGAGGGACAGCTCGAGGTGATGCAGGCACTGATTGACGAATTTGGTGCCGGTAAAGAAGTTGTGATTCTCGGTCACTCTGCCGGTGGCAATCTGGCTGCAGCCTTCGCCGCCAAGCACCCAGATCAGGTTGACCAGCTTGTGCTGCTCGACCCAGCCATCTATACCTCTGGCGGAACGCCCGATTGGCTGACTTGGATCTATGACATCCCGCAGCTAAACCACGTTGGACCTGCACTGGTTTCGTCGATCGCCACCTCAGGCCTGGACCTGCTTGACCGCAGCTATTTCGATAAGTCGCTGGTGACCGACGAGCTGAAAGCCAAATACACCGCGCCGCTTAGTATCGCGGGCTGGGAAAAAGCCTTCTGGAACTTCAATAAAGCTCCGCGCACCACCGGCATCGAAAAGAACCTAGCGGCACTCACCATGCCAACTCTGGTGATTACTGGAGACAGCGACGAGGTGGTGGCAACTGCGGATTCGGTGCGATTGGCAGGTGAGCTTCCCAATGCGCAACTGGTGGTTATTGAGAATTGCGGTCACCTTCCAAATGAAGAAAAGCCACAAGAATTCCTCACCGCGGTCGCGGCATTCTTGTTTGCCAACCAGTAGGGTCTGGTTATGACATACAAAGGTGTATTTGGTTGGTTTCGGTTGCTGCTCGGCGCAGCCCTTTTGGGCAGTGTGGTTTGGCAGGTAACCGATCGAATAATCAATAACCTTTTCCGGCCTTGGGACTACTTCACCAAACTCTCAATTGACTCATCGATTTTTGCCGGCATTGTGCTGGTGGTCAGTGGGCTGTATTTGGTGAATCACAAGTCTGAAACCAGCAGATTGAATGTGATTCGCCTAGGTGCCACGGTCGCAATGATTGTGATTGGTGCCGGTTACCACCTGCTACTCGGTGACAGTGCGGTTGATCCACGCGATGTTGGTTATGAATGGCCGGTATTGCCAAACCTAATCATCCACACCTACGGTCCAATGCTCATAACTTTGGACTACATCCTCTCGGTCAAAGGCCCCAAGACTAATTTCCGCAAGGCGCTGTGGATTTTGGTGTTCCCATATATCTGGGTGGCATTTAGCATCATTCGCGGAATACTTATCAATGACTGGCCATACTGGTTCCTCAACCCAGCCGAGGTTGGAGGTAGCGGGGTGGCGCTCTACATCCTCGGCTTCACGATCTTTGGCTTGGGGCTGGCTTTCGTGCTGATTCTGCTGCGCAGACTGGCTCAAAAGCTGACGGGCAATTTAGCCAACGTCTAACAGCGAAATTTATTTCCCCCGTAGGGGGTTATCAAAATCATGCTTAATTACGATGTGCCACTGACCATGCTGAATGGCCAGCAAAGAAACCTCTCCGAATTCAAGGGACAGGTCTTGCTAATCGTGAACGTTGCCTCTCGCTGCGGCCTCAGCCCACAGTATGAGCAGCTTGAGCAGCTGCAGCGCAAGTATCAGGACCGCGGCTTTACTGTTCTGGGTGTGCCATCGGGCTCGTTTATGCAGGAGCTGAAGGACAACGAGTCAATCGGCGAATACTGCTCCACCACCTGGGGTGTCACCTTCCCAATGACCCAAAAAGCAGATGTCAATGGTCGCAAGCGCCATGAGCTGTATAAGCAGCTGGTGAAGACCAAGGACGCCATGGGATTGGCCGGTCCAGTGCTGTGGAACTTTGAGAAGTACCTCGTGCTACCAAATGGTGAAGTGCACCGCTTCCGCCCAAACATGCTGCCGGATGACGAGAAGATCGTCGAACTTATCGAGGCTAATCTTCCTCGTTAGTCCCAAGATTTACCTTCTTCACCAAACACTCGCAGTATTCGCATTCGCAGTTGAAGAAGAAGTCCAAGCAAACTGAGCACAGATCCATCACGCCTCCCAAAAACCAAAGCTATCCTTTGGGCATGACAACTTTGGTGGTAGCGGCAATCATTCAAGATGAGAATGGCAACTACCTCTGCGCTAAGCGTGGCGACTGGAAAGCCGCTGCCGGCAAATGGGAGTTTCCAGGTGGAAAGCCAGAAGCCGAAGAATCGCTAGAAGATGCCATCGTGCGCGAAATTCAAGAAGAGCTAAATACTCAAATCACGGTTCGACGCCAGTTCGATCGCAGCATCACGGGAGATATCGAACTGGTCTGCTTTGTATGTGATCTGGTGGGAGAAAAACCTAATCAATCAACCGATCACTCAGAATTGCGCTGGGTGCCGGAGAGTGAACTATCGAAATTGGATTGGGCAGAGCCAGATCTTCCTGCCCTGAAGCGCATTCTGATTCCGTTTTGCTAACCCAGGGTTCGAACCGGGAACCTTAGGTATTCGGCCTTCCAGCCCAAATTCGGATTGCGCCAAACCAAATCGTCTGCCAACTCGGCAACACATGCCCAATAAAAAACGTGGGTTAGATCAACGGTGAGGTAACTCACGGTGTCATTCGGAAATGCCTTACCCAAAAACCTTCTAAGCAGCGTTGGAATCTCGCCCAGTCCGTGTTCATGCAGCTGGCTTCTAACCTCCAGCTCAATCTCCTTCGCGCGGCGCGGGTTCCAAGGAAGCGCTGGATTCGGGTGGTGCAGCATGGCCGATAGTGCCAAGGCATCGCGATAGCGAACATCTTCTAGTTGATCAAACAGCGGAACAAAGCGCTCAATTTCATATCCGGCTTTGCGAAGGTCCAGGATGTCTGGGTATGCCACGAATCGATAAAAGGGAACGTGGGGCCTGACCGGTTGATATGGCACCGAGGTAAAACTTGCAGCCAGTGGATCGATGCCAACCGCAGCAGCACCCCAGGAGTTAAACGCCTCATCGGGATATGGAATCGAATCCAGATCCTCAGGTCTTCCCTTAGCTGCCATCTAACAATTCTCGGTTACAAACCAAGGCTAGAAACTAGTTATTCGAAATTGCCTGTAGCTTGTTGATGACATCGAGCAAAATCTCCAACTCCGAGCCACCAACCTCGGCAACGATGCCTCTCTCCTGAGGTTCAAGTGGTTGCAAAGTGTCGAGCTGCGATTGAAGCAGGCTGGCTGGCATGAAGTGATCCTTGCGACCCCCGAGTCGGCTGCTGAGTAGCTCTGCCGAACCGGTGAGGTGAACAAAAGCAACCTCGGGAGCAAGCTCTCGAATCCGATCGCGGTAGGCAACCTTCAGTGCCGAGCAGGCAACGATCGCCCCACCTGGCATTTGCAGACTTAGGCCAACCAGGTCAAGCCATGGCCAACGATCTTCATCATTGAGCGGGATGCCGGCAGCCATCTTGTCCTTATTGGACTGCGGGTGCAGGTCATCTCCGTCAATGAATTGAACGCCAGACTCTCTGGCTAACAGTGTTCCGATTGAACTCTTGCCGCTGCCAGATACCCCCATAACAACAATCTGCTTGGGGATATTTAGCTGCGTGCGGTCCAACATTCTCCTGGATCTACCAGTCGTGCATCGTTCCGTCGATCTTGAGTCGATTGACGGGGAGATAGGCCGGCTCATAGTCAAACTGAGAGGCGAGCTTGTCATCGTATGTAACTCCCAAACCAGGCGAATCGCTTGGTCGAATTAGGCCATCACTGAAGGTGTACTCCGGCTGGAAGACATCGTTAGTGTCTGGCGAGTGTTGCATGTATTCGGAAATTCCGTAGTTGTGGATTGCCATGCCAAGGTGCAGCGAGGCAGCGTGACCGATTGGTGACACGTCGGTTGGGCCGTGCACACCAGACTTGATTTGGTAGACGGCGGCGTAGTCAAAGATCTTCTTCAGCGGGGTGATGCCGCCACCGTGGCTAACCGGAGAGCGAACGTAGTCAATTAGCTGCTCTTCGAACAGGTCCTTGTAGTCCCAGATGGTGTTGAAGATTTCTCCAACTGCCAAAGGGGTGGTGGTGTGCTGACGAATCAACCTAAAGGCATCGGTGTTCTCGGCGGGGGTGACATCCTCAATCCAGAACAGGTCGTATGGCTCTAGCGATTTGCCCAAACGTGCAGCCTGAATCGGGGTTAGGCGGTGGTGAGCGTCGTGCAGTAGCGGAAGCTCTGGGCCAAACTCAGCGCGAACTGCCTCAAATACCGATGGGATGTAGTTCAGGTAAGCGCGGGTGTCCCACTCTTCCTCAACCGGCACCGAGGAGCGACGAGCTGGCTCGTAGTCGTAACGAGCAGAAGATGCACCCTTGCCCTTGCCGGCACCGGCCGATGCGTTGGCAGACGCTGCCACACCGTAGACCGAGTTGAGGCCAGGGATAGCCGACTGCACGCGAATTGCGCGGTAGCCCTTCTCCATGTGCTCACGAACCGAGTCCAAGATCTCTGGAATCTCGCGACCGGAGGCGTGACCGTATGCCAAGCAGCCCTCGCGGCTCTTGCCACCAAGCAGCTGATAGAGCGGCATATTGGCGGCCTTGGCCTTGATGTCCCAGAGCGCAACGTCGATTGCAGCGATTGCGGTCATGGTGATTGGCCCCCGGCGCCAGTAGGAACCGCGGTAGAAGTACTGCCAGGTGTCCTCGATGTTGTTGGCATCGCGACCAATCAACATCGGAGCCAGGTGGTCTCTTAGGTAACTGGCAACCGCCAGCTCACGACCGTTGACGGTGGCGTCACCGTGACCAACCAGACCACCATCGGTGGTGATGCGCAGGGTTACGAAGTTTCGACCTGGAGAGTGGACAAAAACTTCTGCCTTGGCGATTCTCATGTCTTTATTCATGATCAGTTTCTCCCTGTCTTACTGCTTTGGCTTCTGGTTCTTTAGTCCAACCCAGCGGCGGCGAAGCTCGTGGGCTGCGGCCTTTGGTTGGCGGTCACGAGTGAAGGCACCCTTCTTGTTACCCAGCACGCGGAAAATACCCGGCTTGGTCTGGAAGTCTGCAAAGTTCCAAACGTGCTCTCCGACAATTTCCTTAAACTCGTCGTGAACCTGGTGGCTGGCCTTCAGGAACTCGACCTGATACTCCTCGCTCCAAGGCAAGTTGTGGATCGAGTGACCACCGGAGAGAGTGTCGGCACCATATTCAGTGATCACCAGTGGCACTGGGAACTTCTCGACCCAGCCCTTGATTTCCTTGCGGTAGTTGGCAATTGCGGAGTCCAGGTCGTTGTGGTCGACATACCAGCCGTAGTAGCGGTTTAGGCAAATGAAGTCGGCAAACTGTGCAATCTTGCACTCGGCAAATGGTGCCAGCATCACGTTCACGTAGGTAACCGGACGAGTTGGGTCGAGCTCCTTGGCTAACGCGAACAGCGGCTTGAAGTAGTCATCAGCACCATCTTCCTGGCTGGCAGGCTCGTTGGTAATTGACCAGGCAATAACGCTCGGGTGGTTCTTGTCGCGCTGAATAAGCTCGCGAATCTGGGAGGCGAGCGCCGCCTGCGATGCGCTGTTGACGTTGTCCTCGGAGAAGGTCTTCTTCGGCTTGGAGCCAAAGATGCCTGAGCTTAGGCCCATGTTCATGCCAACCGCAGCGGTCTCATCGATCACCAAGATGCCGTGCTTGTCGGCGTAATCCATGACCTCTTCGGCGTATGGGTAGTGCGAAGTGCGGAAGGAGTTGGCGCCGATCCACTTCAGTAGCTCAAAGTCGTTTACCAAGAATGCGTTGTCGTGGCCCTTGCCCTTCACGATGTGGTCTTCGTGCATGCCGAAACCAGTTAGGTAAACCGGCTTGCCGTTAACCAAGATGTCACGGCCAGACACCTTCACTGTGCGGATACCGACCGAAAGGCTGTAGCTGTCCTCGCCAGACTCGACCGTCAGGGTGTAGAGGTTAGGTTCGCCCGGGCCCCAGAGCTTGGCATTTGCAACAGAAATTTCGCCCTTGTTGCCGGCAGAAGAACCAACCAGTGCACCCTTGGCATCGCGAACCACAACCTTTACCTCACCATCCGCCTCAACCTCGTAGCGGATGATGCCGTTCGAACCTTCGATGTCAGTCACGATAGTCACATCTTCGATGCGAGCCTTCGGTGTGCTGTAGAGCGATACCGAACGAGCAAGGCCGGCGTAGTTGAAGAAGTCGTGGTAGTAGTACTGCTCCTTGCGACCGGTGTCCAAGGTGGCAACCTCTCCAGGAGGAATGGTCTCGTTGGTCAGAATATTGGAGACCGCGATGGTCAACAGGTAGCTCTCGCCAGCAGAAACCAGCTCGGTGATCTCAGCCTCAAATGGCATGTAGCCACCAACGTGACGAACCAGCTCTTTGCCGTCTAGGAACAAGACGCCCTCGTGGGTGGCAGCGTCAACGCGAACGAAGATGCGCTCGCCGGCAAAGCCCTTAGGAATCACCAGCTCACGCTGATACCAAACCCAACCAACGTGCTCACGAATCTCGCGAGCGGTGAAAAGCTCGTTGTAGCTGGCTGGAACCGCGCAGTCCAGATCGGTGTCGAGCTGAGTCTTCGCCCAGTCCTGGGCGAATCCTTCGTCTTTGAAATCGACCTTGAAATCCCAGATGCCATCCAGTGAGACAAGCTGCCTGGAGCGATTGGATTGTGGACGTAGCATTTTGGGCCTTTCTAGTTGGTGGTAATACTGGTTGAAATTTGTAGTTCTAAATCTGAGGTGAGGTCGGCACTCAGTCTGGCAACCGCCGACCGAAGTTCACTAACGAACTCGGAACTTTCGGCAAGAAGCGGGCTAATTAGCTTCAGCAGGGAAAGCACCTGATCTTCGGCAGCGAGCGCACTGTTCAGTTCCTGGCTGCGAGAGTCGCTAAGACCAAAGCCCAACCCCAGGCCGGTGATGTAGCTGGCAATAGCGCCGATGGCACCCTGCGGCATAACTCCTCTGGCTACGTATTCCTCTGCAACTGTGGCAAAGCGAACGCTGTGCTTGGTCAATCCCTCAAGTGCAATCTGTGCCAGCTTGTGTGAAATTCTGGGGTTAGAGAATCGCCTCAGTAGCGACTGCTTATAGTTTTCGAGATCTAGCCCGGCAGGCAGCTGCTCGGTGGCATCTGACCACCATGCATCAACCGCAGCTCTAATCTCTGAGTCCTGGATTGCTTGGTCAACGCTTTGATATCCAAGGCGCAACCCGTAGCTTGCAATCAGGCTGTGGGCACCGTTTAGTAGCCAGAGCTTGCGGTTTTCCCAGGGCTCAAGTTCGGCCACAAATCTGGCTCCCGCGCTCTCCCAGTTTGGTCGACCAAGCGGGAATTCACCGGAGAGCACCCAGTCCGAGAACTCTTCGGTGATCACCGGAGCTGACGATGGAAAGCCGGTTGCAGCGACCAGAGCAACATCGTCATCGGTGGTCTTTGGGGTGATGCGGTCGACTGAGCTACTCACATAAGAAGCTTGGCCCACATACTCCTGAAACTCACTACCCAAAGTACTTCCGGCCACTAGCAGTGCTTTACGCAACACCATCGAGTTATCCGGCATGTTGTCGCAGGAGAGTAGTGTCGGCGCCGCAACACCCGCCTTACGGCGAGCATCCAGGGCAAGTGCCAGACGGCCGATTGCATACGAATCAAGTGGCTGAGCACTTGGTTGGTAGCCGGCCTCGGTAATGGTTAGGGTGACAATCGCAGTCTCTGGGTTTGAAATTGTCTGAATCAAGTCCACAACATTCTCGGCGGCTTCAACCCGAACAACGGAATCAATAACCTCAAAAGAGTCCTGCGCTGCGGTCTTCACCACCAAGGTGTACTTGCAACCCTGAGGTCTTAGTTGATCAGCAAGTGAAGCAGAGCGACCGGTGTATGCCACGATTCCCCAGTCTTGTGAGTCACTGGCGTGCTGGGTGTAGACCGCCTGGTGCGCTCTAAAGAAGGCCCCTAGGCCGATGTGGACAATACGTTCGGGCTTCATAGCTTGAAGGCTCGCTTTGGTATCGAAACCACAATGTCGCGGGCAATTTTGCGTGCGGTCTCAACGCTGATGCGACCCTGGGCGACAAGTTTGGCCAAGAAAGCTGCCTCGACTCGACGAGCCATATCGTGACGGGCTGGGATGGAAAGAAATGCCCTGGTGTCATCGATAAAGCCACTGCCGCGATAAAAGCCCGCGATCTCAACGGTTGCCTCGCGGAAGCGAGTAGCCGAATCTGGTGCATCCAAGAACCACCAAGGTGCACCAATTCGAACGCTCGGGTAGAAGCTTGCCAGCGGGGCGATCTCACGACCCCAGGTTGATTCATCAAGGCTGAACAGGATCAAGGTCAGATTTGGGTTCAGGCCATAAAGATCTAGCACCGGCTTGAGGTTTGAGACGAACTCGGCCTGAATAGGAAGGTCGTGTCCGGTGTCGCGACCAAACTTGGCAAGCGTCGGTGCCGAGTGATTGCGGTGGACTCCAACGTGCAAGGTGATTACAAGTTCGTCCTCGCAAGACATTCTCACCATCTCAGTGATCATGTTGCCGCGATACAAAAGCGCTTCAGCCTCAGAGATGGTCCCAGCCTTGGCCTTTTCGAAAAGCGCTTCAGCTTCCAAGTCGCTCAGCACGGTGGTGAACGCCGTGGCAGCTCCGATGTCCACCGATACCGCACCCTGTGAAATAAAGAACTGGCGACGGAACCAGAGCGCTTCAACCAAACCTAGGTGACTCAGTTCTTGCCCAGTCATTGCGCAAATTCGCTGGACTCTGGCAAACCAGTCCTCGGTGAGTGGATCAATGTAGAAATCTGGGCGGAAAGTTGGTGCAAAGCGGGTGGTCAGGCCCGAATCTGCATTGAGTTCCGCATGGGCAGTCAGGTCATCGCATGGGTCGTCGGTGGTAGCCAGGAACTCGATGTTGAACGCCTTTAGCAGCTCAACCGGACGCATTTCGTCCCGCTCAAGTTCAAGCGCGACTTGCTCGTAAATTTCTAAAGCATTCTCGCGGGTCGGCTCCTGAGTGATGCCGAATACGCTCTGCAGGCTCTCCTGGAACCAGTAGCCAGAGGCGGTGCCGGCAAACATCTCCCAGCGCTCAAAGAATTTTACCCAGGCGTTTTTCGCGTGAGCAAAACCCACATCACTCTGGGGTTTGCGTAACTCGACCATGTCAACGCCATCTGCGTGCAGCAGTCGGGTGATGTAGTGGTCGTGGTAGATAAATAGGTCGGTTGGGCTCTCGAACTTTTCATTGCGAACGAACAGGCTGGGGTCAACGTGACCGTGCGGTGAAATGATCGGTAGATCGCGAATATCGTTGTAGAGCCCAAGGGCCAGAGAGGTATCGGTTCCGGAAGAAACTAGCAAGCGGTTGCTATCTAGTGATTGCGCTTTATTCACGGCTATTTTCCTTCCTTCTCTCTCTATTTTGTCAACCGATTGCCAAAATAGCAAAACTATTTAGATAACGATTCAATTTCGGCATTATTTGGCCTGGGCCGTGGAGGCTCGAAGGATTAGCGAGGTCTGCAGTCTGGCAGATCCGCTGAGCACCTCGGTTGAGTCTTTACCGTCAATCTCCAGCATTAGTGCCTGGACCGCTAGCTCACCGGCTTCGCGCAGTGGCGACTTGATGGTCGTGAGTGCTGGGCGAGTGAGGTTGGAGCCAAAGATGTCGTCAAAACCAATCACACTAATTTGACCTGGAATGTCAATGCCGCGCTCTTGCAGAGCACCCAAAAGACCAATCGCCATCAGGTCGTTATATGCCAAAACCGCCGTGACTCCGGCTGCCAAAACATAGTCGGCGCTCTTGGCACCACCGGCAACCACAGGCTCGTTCGGACCGATTTCTACAATCTTCATCCCGCGAGAAACCGCTTCGGTCATGATGATGGACCAGCGGTTATCGCTCATCCAAGAATTCGCAGGTCCCGAAAGATATGCCAGCGATTCGTGTCCGAGTGACTTGAGGTGATCAAGAGCCTGAACGATACCGGGCCTGGTGTCTGGCACTACGTCCATGACACCTTCAACCTTGCGGTTCATCAGCACAACCGACTTACGCTGAGCCATCGCTGAAATATCGGCATCTGGCAGACGCGAAGTTCCCATCACAACGCCGTCGACCGCGGGCAATACTCGCTCCAGCGCGGTGGCCTCCTGGTCGCCGGATTCTTGAGATTCGGCAATTACAAAGGTGTAGCCATTCTCCGAAGCAGCCGCCTCGGCACCGCGAACCGGTTCGAAGAACATCGGGTTGGTGATGTCCGCCAAAATCATCGCCAGCATCTTGGTTTTGCCGGTAGGCAAAGCGCGGGCAAAAGGGTTGGCCTGATAGTTCAGGCTCTTGGCCGCCTCACGAATTTTGGCCTCGGTGGCGGCATTGATGCGACCCGGGGTGTTCAGAGCGCGTGACACAGTTGACGGGTTGACTCCGGCTAAAGCTGCGATGTCGTAGATGGTTGGCGAGCCGCCTTTGCGTGGCTTGGCTGAACCATTTACCTCGGTCAATTTACGTCCCTTTTGATTTGTTGCCATTTTGGAAACTTGTTGCCAACTCTACACACTTAGCTCGTGGTACTTTGCAGTGCTTTGCGAGCTGTGCGTCTTTCGGCTTGACGGTCAGGATCCGGCACCGGCGATGCCATTAGCAATCGCTGGGTGTATGGGTGGTCAGGGTTTTCGGCAACTTTTCGGGCTGGACCCTGTTCGACAATCTCACCCTTGTACATCACCGAGATTCGATGCGAGATGTGGCGAACCACATCTAGGTCGTGAGAGACAAACAGGTAGCTAACCCCGGTGTCCTTCTGAATCTGCAGGAACAGATCCAGAATTCTTGCCTGAGTGGTTAGGTCTAGAGCAGACACCGGTTCGTCACAAACAATCAGCTTTGGCGAAAGCGCCAGAGCGCGAGCAATCGCGACTCGCTGACGCTGACCGCCGGAAAACTCGCGCGGCAAACGCTGCAGCGCATCCTTAGGAAGGTTTACCTGATCTAAGAGCTCTTTGATGCGGCGCTTAGCCTGGTCTCCCTGCATGCCCTGAATCTGAAGTGGCTCGGCTAGAATCTGACCGATTTCCATCGATGGGTTTAGCGAGGTGTAGGGGTCTTGGAACACCACCTGGATGTCCTTGGACAGTCGCTGCCGATCCTTGCGGCTTGCGTGAGAGATGTCCTCACCGGCAAACTCAACCTTGCCCTCGGTCACCGGAGCAAGGCCCAGAATTGCGCGACCAAGGGTGGTCTTGCCAGAGCCTGACTCACCAACCAAGCCGAGGGTTTCGGACTGGCCTAGGGTGATGCTGACATTGTTTAGCGCACGGAACGGCTTTGCCCGAAAACCCTTGCCCGGGTATTCGACAACTAGGTCTTCGACCTTTAGTAGCTCTGCCATCATCGCTCCTTGGATTCTGAAGTTAGGAAAGTCATCGGCTCTTTACCCTCGAGCATCGAGGAGAGTAGCGTCTGGGTGTAGGTGTGCTGCGGGGAGCGCAGGATGGTGCGGACATCGCCGGTCTCGACGATCTTGCCGTACTGCATCACAACCACTCGGTCTGCCAGGTCTGCCACCACACCGAAGTTGTGGGTAACCAATACCATCCCCATACCCAAGCGAGTCTGTAGGTCGCGAAGTAGATCCAAAACCTCAGCCTGAACGGTTACATCCAGTGCGGTGGTGGGTTCATCCGCAATTAGCAGGTCTGGCTCGCAGCTGATAGCTCCCGCGATCAAGATGCGCTGTGCCATACCGCCGGACACCTCGTGAGGGTAGGCCTTGAAGACACGCTCCGGATTCACGATTCCCACCATGTCCAAGAGGTTCAAAACCTTGGCCTTGGCTTCCCGCTTTGAGATGCCGAGCAGCTTGGTGAGTGGGCGAACCAGCTGGTAGCCAACTCGGAAGTTTGGATCCAGGTTGCTCATCGGCTCTTGAGGAATGTAGGCGATGCGCTTGCCGCGCAGTTCGCCCATGCGCTTCTGGGAGATGACAGCTCCCGATGCCGAAACCATTTCGATGCCATCGAAGACGATGTGGCCCTGGGGGATTTGTGCGTTGTCAGGCAGTAGGCCAAGGATAGAAAAGGCAGTCTGGGTCTTGCCCGAGCCAGATTCTCCAACAATGCCCAAGACCTCACCCTTGTCAACGTGTAGCGAGACTGAGTCCACCACCAGGTTCAAGGAACCATCGCCCTGGGCATAACCCACCGATAGACCAGAGACCGAGAGCAGGTGCTTGTCGGAATCGGCAATCTTTGGGTTGACCGTGGTTGCCGAGCTGACCTTTGCTTTCTTGCGCTTGCGGGCGGATACCGAAATCTTCTGGGTGTCCTCCAGCGCATCGCGCAGTGCGTTGCCCAATAGGGCAAAGGCTGCGATGGTTAGCGAAATCACAAGTGCTGGCCAGAGCATTAGGTTTGGCGACATCCAGATGTTTAGGAAGCCCTCGCCGAGCATCACTCCCCAGCTAACCATGTTCACATCGCCCAGGCCTAGGAACTCCAGACCTGATTGAACCGAAATTGCAATACCGCTGATGATTGCTGACTGAATGATTAGCGGAGCACGAACCACCTTCAGGATGTGGCGCACGATGATGCGGAAATCACTCAGACCGGACACTCTTGCCGCATCAACGTAGAGCTCATTGCGCACACCCATGACAGCAGTTCTGGTCAGACGGAAGAATCCAGGTGCGATCAGAATTCCGAAGACAAACATCGCAATCACGATCGAAGTTCCAAAGGCAGATGCCGTCGCCAACAGGATGATGATTGCAGGCAGCGACTGCAGCATGTTCGAGATCCAGCTTGCGACCCCATCAAACTTGCCACCGTAGTAGCCGGCGATCAAACCGGTTGGCACACCAAACGCGATCGAGGTGATGATTACAATCAGCGCCGCAATCAAGGTGGTCTGCGAACCGTAGAGCAGGCGGCTAAGAATGTCACGACCTGCTGAATCGGTGCCGAGTAGGTAGGTGGAGTCAGCTGGCAACAGCACCGCGCTGAGGTCGGTGGTGTTTGGATCGAACGGTGCCACGTATGGGGCAATGATGGCGGCGACGATAAGGCCGAGGATGTAAATCGATGAGATTACGGCCAGCGGGTTCTTGGCCAGCCTTTGGATAAGGCTCTTTCGAACAATCGGCTTGGAGTGGCCGGATGCTATCTGCTGTGAGTCGCTCACTTAACACGCACCTTTGGGTTGAGCCAGCCGTTAGCGAGATCGACTAGCAAGTTGACGAGGATAACTACAACGACGGTCACAACAACCACGCCCATGACAACTGGGGTGTCGCCGATGCCGGTGCTCTGAAGGGCTAAGAAGCCAACTCCAGGGAGGGCAAAGATCTGCTCGATGATTACGGTGCCACCGAGCATGCCCACAAACTGCAGGCTCAAGATGGTGAGTCCGGCTGGAGCGGCTGCGCGCAGCACGTGCTTTAGCAATATCTCACGCTCCGAAAGACCACGGGCTCGCAGGGTGCGAACCCAGTCCTTCTCCAAAACCGCCTTTACAGCAGAGCGAATCTGTGCCGATGAAGAGGCAACCGAACCCAAGACCAGTGCCGATACCGGCAGGATCAGGGATTGCAGCCAAAGGGAAGGGTCCTGCTCCAGCGGCACCCAACCGGTGGCAGGTAGCAGGTAAAGCTGAATGGCGAACACGGTCACCAAGAAAATTGCAATTACGAAGTTTGGGATCGCAAAACCTGCGACTCCTAGAACCTGAACGATGCGGTCGATAACGCCACCGCGAACTGCTGCTGCGGTTCCCAAGATGGTTGCGACCACGGCGGTCAGCAAGATGGTGACGCTCACCAGGGTGAGGGTAACGGGGAGTCTGCTCAAAAGTGCCTGCACGATCGGCTCGGAAGAAAACCAAGAGGTGCCCAGGTCTCCCGATATTGCGCTGCCCAACCATTCCAGGTAGCGGTCGAGAATCGGGCGGTTCAGTCCGAGCTCGATTTCCTTTGCCACCAGCTGCTCCTGAGTGGCGGCGTCGCCGAGCAGGTTGATCGCGATGTTCGACGGGGAGAAGAACATCAGGAAGTATGCCAAGGAAGAGATCACTAGAAGCAGTAGCGCTCCGGATCCAAGCCTGCGGGCAATGAATGCAAACATTTGTGACTCCAGGTTGGTGGGTCGCAGGGTGCCCCTTTCGAGGCACCCTGCAGACTCAGTTGATTACTTACCGGATGGTGCGTAGTTGTAAAGGTAAGGCGTAGCGTTCTGCGCCTGTGGCTTTACAGTAACTCCCTTGCTGGTGTAGTACAGCTGTGGGAGGCGGTAGAACGGTACGAACCAGGCTGCCTTCACGACCTCGCGGTTCACGGTGGTCATCTGCTGCTTTACGTTCGCAGCTGATGGATCTGCAAGTACGTTCTTGTAGGCGTTGTTGATCAACGAGGTGGTCGACTTGAAGATGTTACGAGGACCGTTAGGTGCAACAGCAAGGTTGAAGTTCACCCATGCGGTTCCCTGGAACAACTGGAACAAGCCAGCTTCGTACTTACCCGACAGGAAGGCATTGCGGTATTCAACCGCGGGAACGTTGTCCCAGACCAGGTTGATGTTTACCGCCTTTAGGTAGTCGGACAGTGCGGCACGCATTGCGGCATCTGGCCATGCTGGCATGGTCAGGGTGAAGCCGTTTGCGTATCCAGCGGAGTTCAACAGCTGCTTTGCCTTGGTTGGGTCGTACTGGTACATCTTGTCTAGCGATGCATCGTAGGCACCGGATGCCTTGGAGAAGATCTGAGTGGTTAGCTCACCGTAGCCACCCTGGATGGACTTTAGAAGTGCGGCGCGGTCAATTGCGTGCGCAATTGCCTGGCGAACACGAACATCCTTTAGTGCCTTGTTGATCTTGCCGTTGCGGTCAAACAGGAACAGACCCTGCCAGTCCACGTTGTACTGGTTTAGCTTTAGGCCACGGCTCTTTGCGGTAGCGGAGGTCTTTACGTCAAGCAGTGCACCGTCAACTTGGCCAGACATGATCGCGTTTAGACGAGCGGTCACGTCAGGCATGATCTTCACGACGATCTTCTGGAACTTGACCTTTGCCTTGTCCCAGTACTTCGGGTTGGCCACAAAGACCACCTGAGATCCTGGCACCGAGCTTGAGTCATACAGGTATGGACCAGAACCTACTGGCTTGGTCTTGATACCGGAGGTTCCAACCGCTGAGGATGCCGCCATGAACGAGTTGGTGGTGGCCAAGTAGTAAATGATGTCTGGGTTTGGAGTCGAAAGGGTGATCTTGATGGTGTCAGCATCTACCACGGCAACCTTTGCGCCTGCCATGTTGGCAGCCTGAGGGCCGTTTGCAGAAATGAAGTGGTCAAGGTTCTTCTTGGCCACCTCGGCGTCAAACTTGCTGCCGTCAGTGAAGGTGACGCCCTTGCGAAGATCTAGGGTGACCTCGGTCGCACCCTTGTTGACAGTCCACTTTGTCGCCAGGTTTGGCTTGTAGCTTCCGTCTGGGGCGCGAAGGATCAGGTTGTCATAGACGCCCTGGTAGAAAACGATGCCGTGACCGATGTCGGCCTGGCTTGGGTCCCATGAGTTGACATTGATAACCGATGCCAAAGTAAGAGTGGTTTGCTTTGCAGCATTAGCCGGAGCAACGGCTCCGGAGGCAATGAGGGCGGATGATGCGACGACAGTGACCGCGGCCCTCAGTATCTTTCGTAAATTCACTACAGCTCCTTATTAGGTGTCCTTGAAACCAATTGATTTCAAATCTTTGGTAACAAAGTAGGACTAAGTTTTAGTTTTGGCAACCGATTGACAACATTTCCTTATAACAAAGCGATAACGCTTCTACAAGCCCTTTGTTTACGGGGTTTTTCAGTTGGCAATCGGTTGGTTTTTTGGCCATTATTTGCCTCCTAAGAACTCAAAAATTGAGTTCTCGGCAATCGGTTGTCGAATTAGCCAAGCATGTCGTGGCGAACAATGGTCGCGTTGCGATCCTGTCCGACACCGATGGCTGAGATGCGGGTGCCGCTCATTTTCTCAAGCGCCAGCACGTAGTCCTGGGCATTCTTTGGCAGCGACTCGAAGGTCTTGCAGCCGGTAATGTCCTCGTCCCAACCTGGGAACATCTGATAGATCGGCTTAGCGTGGTGGAAGTCGGTCTGAGAAACCGGAACCTCTTCAACCCTGACGCCATCAACCTCGTAGGCAACACAAACCGGAATCTCTTTAATACCGGTCAGGACATCTAGCTTGGTTAGGAAGATGTCGGTTAGACCATTGATACGAGTTGCATACCTTGCAATCGGGGCATCGAACCATCCGCAGCGACGGTTACGGCCGGTGGTGACACCAACCTCGCCTCCGGTCTTGCGCAGGAACTCGCCCCACTCATCAAACAGCTCGGTTGGGAATGGGCCAGAGCCAACACGGGTGGTGTAGGCCTTGAGGATTCCGATTACACCGGTGATCTTGGTAGGTCCGATACCGCTACCGGTAGTTGCACCACCAGCGGTTGGGTTCGAGGAGGTAACAAACGGGTAGGTGCCGTGATCAACATCCAAAAGCGTTCCCTGGCCACCCTCGAGCAATACGGTCTTGCCCTCGGCAAGTGCATTGTTTAGCACCAGCGCGGTGTCGGCAACCATTGGGCGAAGTCGTTCGGCATAGGAAAGTAGGTGGTCAACCACCTCTTGAGGTCTTACCGCTGCGCGGTTGTAGATCTTTACCAGCAGGTCATTCTTCTGAAGCAGTGCTCCCTCGACCTTCTGCAGCAAGATGCTCGGGTCGAATAGGTCCTGAATGCGAATGCCTAGGCGGCCCATCTTGTCGCCGTAGGTAGGGCCGATGCCGCGACCGGTGGTGCCGATGGCACGCTTACCCAAAAAGCGCTCAGATACCTTGTCCACGATGACGTGGTAGGGGGTGATGACGTGAGCGTTAGCTGAGATCAAAAGCTTTGAGGTGTCGACACCCTTTTCGTTTAGGCCATCGATCTCGCGGAACAGCACCTCAAGGTCAACCACGACACCGTTACCGATGACCGGTGTGCACTCTGGGGTCAGGATGCCGGAGGGTAATAGGTGCAGGGCAAATTTCTTATCGCCGATGACCACGGTGTGGCCGGCGTTGTTGCCGCCCTGGTAGCGAACCACATAGTCGACGCGGTCACCGAGTAGGTCGGTTGCTTTTCCCTTACCTTCGTCGCCCCACTGGGCTCCGACTAGGACTACTGCGGGCATGGCTTTACCCCTTCCGTCTTTGGGGATCTTGGGGCGAATGGCCCTTTGCTAATTCTAACTAAAAACGTGCTGCATCACCCAAGAGTGCATGGTTATTGCAGCCGCAGCCGATGCATTGATTGATCTGGTGGAACCAAACTGCACAATCTCCAAAACCATATCTGCACCATCCAATGCCGCCTGCGAAAGTCCCGGTCCCTCTTGGCCAAATAGAAAAACGCACTCATTTGGCAGTTGCACATTCTCAATCTGCTTGCAACCTGGCACGTTGTCGATCGCAATAATCGGCAGCTTGCCACCGGTTGAACTTGCGGTCTTTGCCCACTCGATCAGGCTTTGCACATCTGGTCGGTGAGTGACGTGCTGGTAGC
>JACCDS011772061.1_pt1 | contig 19255 bp, 16 predicted proteins | sample 7446441 | NCBI WGS metagenome assembly JACCDS01 (sample SAMN15323445, study PRJNA562643) | freshwater metagenome | isolation source: river surface water | place: USA:Blue River Watershed | collected 2017-08-17
ATGGTGGCCACCACCACCAGGCTCGAGCGCACATCCCCCAGGAACAGGAAAAGAATGATGATGATGAAGACGATGCCCTCGAGGAGCACTTTGGTCACCATCCACAAGGCGGAGTCCACCAATTCGGTGCGGTCATAAAAGGCTTCGATCTGCAAGCCTCCGGGCAGCATGCCCTTCTGGTTGATCTCATCCACCTTGTCTTTGACGCGGCTCACCACTTCCTTGGCATTGGCACCGCGCAGCATCATCACAATGCCGGCCACGGCCTCGGTGTCGCCGTTGCGCACCACGGCACCCTGACGCACGGCAGCACCCACCTGGACTTGCGCCACATCGCGCACGAACACCGGCACATCACCGGTTTCCTTCAGGATGATGTTGCCAATGTCTTCGGCGGTTTGAATCAAACCCACCCCGCGAATGAGGTACTGCTCGGCTGAAGACCGCAACAAACCACCGCCCGAGTTGGCGTTGTTGCGTTCCACCGCTTGCAGCACATCGCGCAGAGACAGGCGGTAATGGCGCAGGCGATCTGGATTGACCAGCACCTGGAACTGGCGCTCCAGGCCCCCCATTGAATTGATCTCGGCCACCCCCGGAATGGAGCGCAGCATCGGCCGCAGCACCCAGTCCTGAACCACGCGACGCTCCATCAAGGCTTCATCCGTGAGTCGGCGGTCACCATCGTCCGGATGCACCAGGGTGTATTGGTAGACCTCACCCAAACCGGTCGAGACAGGCCCCAGCACCGGCACCACACCCTCGGGCATCCGGGAGGTGACTTCGAGCAGCCGCTCCATGACCAGCTGTCGCGCAAAATAAACATCGGTCTTGTCGTTGAACACCAAAGTGACCAGTGACAAACCGGCGCGGTTGAGCGCTCGCATTTCGGTCAATCCAGGCAAACCGGTCATGGCCACTTCAAGTGGCATGGTCACGAAACGCTCCACCTCTTCAGGCGAGCGTCCAGGCACCTCGGTGGCCACCTGAACTTGCACATTGGTCACATCGGGAAATGCGTCCACCGACAGGCGCATGGCGGCGCGGCCACCAAAGGCCAGCAGCACGATCGCCACCACCACCAACAGCAAGCGCTGGGTCAGCGCGGCACGGATCAAAGACTTCAGCATGTCGCGCTTCCTTGTTACTGAAGTTCAGCGCGCTTGCGCTCGTTGTGCAGATGAAAGGCGCCGTCAATGACCACCTGATCGCCCAGCTTGAGCCCACTGCGAACAGGCCTCAGGTCATGGTGGGCAGGGGCCAGCTCGACAGGCGTGAAGCGGTAGGTGGCCTCGGCAACTTTGAGATAGACATGGTCCTTGTCCCCTTCACGAATCACGGCGTCGTTGGGCACAACCAATTCGCTGGTGGGCTCACCTCGGATGCGCATGGTGGCCAGCATTTGGGGTTTCAGGTCGCGGCTCAGGTTGTCGACCTGGGTGCGAAAAGGCACCGTGCGTGTCTCAGGTGACACGGCATCGCCGACATAAATGATTTTTCCGGACAACTGGCGGTTGCCCAAGGCAGGCACTTCGATGTCCACCTGTTGGCCGATGCGCACCGAGCGTGCCGTTTGCTCGGGCAAGGCACCGCCTACCCAGACGTTGCCCAGATCGGCCACGGTAAACAGGTGGTCACCCGGCTGCACCACCTGGCCGTTGCTGATTTTTCGCTCCAGCAGCACGCCGGACTGGGTGGCCAGAACCGGGGCGTGCGACTGCAGAGCACCGTTGTCACGCAGCGCCTCCAGAGGGGCTCCCGAGATGCCCAACAACCTGAGTTGATCTCCCAATGCACGCAATTCGGCGCGTGCCACCGACAACTCGGATTCACGGCGCTGCAGTTCAGCGGCCCCGATCACATCGGCCTGAAAGAGTTGACGTGCACGGTCCACGGCACGTTCGGCCAGACCCGCATTCGAATGGGCGCGCAAAAACGCCATCTGGGCCTGGGTCAATTCGGGGCTGGCGACACGCGCCAAGGGCTGACCGGCCTTGATGCGGTCGCCCACCTCGACCAACAATTCGGTCACGCGACCCGTCACCGAAGCACCGATGCGCGTGACTTGTCGCTCGTTGGCTTCAATACGTCCCGGAACCTCCTGAATCGGAACCAGGTTACTCATGCGCGCTTCACCCACCGTGAAGCGACTGGCCATGGAAGGCTCCACCTGGATCTGCAAAGGATCCCCGGCTGGCTTGCCTGCATCCGCCGCCACCGGTGCCGACTGCTTGCCACAGCCCGCCAACAAGAAGGCACTGACAAGCGTTGTGAGCCAAAAGACGCGCATGCCCAAGGGGCGCTGGATCTGGGATTGCATGGGTTTCATTTTTTGGAAAGGTTGGAATCTGAAGCGTAACGGCCACTGAGTTGAATCAAGGTAATGCGGGCCACCTGCAATTGGTATCGGGCCTGTAACAGGTCTGCACGCACGCTGCGCAAAACCCTTTGGGCGTCCAGAACGTCGAGGATGCCGCGCTCACCAAAACGGTAAGCCGCCTCGGCCACCCGCAAGGCCGATTCGGCCTCGCGAACCACACCTTGACTCAAAGCATCCACCCGCAAGCGGGACATCTCCAGAGAACGCCAAGCCAGCAGAATTTGCTGGTTCATTTCCGCCAGTCGGCCTTCATAGCGTGTGCGGGCCCGCTCCAGCTCGGCCACGGCTTCGGCAATCGGGCCGCTGCGTTGGTCCAGCAAAGGAATCTGGACACCCACACCCCACTGTGACTGGCGAACCTCGGGGTCTGTCGTCTGCGAGTAGCGAAGGTCCACCGATGGCAACACACTGGCACGCACAGCCGCCAGACGGGACTGGGCCCGGTCTAGCTCATGCTTGAGGGTCAAGACTTCCGGGTTGAACTCCAGGGCAGCGGCTTGCAGTTGCTCCAGGCTGAGTGTCATCGACCTTTCAGCAGCCGTTGGCGGCTTGAGTTTCCAGTGCGCGGGCAACTGACCCGCCGTCAATCGGTTGATCTCCAGCAAGGTCTTGTCAGCACGCAACAAGGCGTTTTGCTGACGTTCACGGGCATTGATCACCTCGGAATCGGCTTTGATCAGTTCATAACGCGGCGCTTCGCCACTGCTCACGCGCACGCGCACGCGTTGTTGCACCTGCTCCAGCAAGGTCAGCGACTCCGCCGCAGCCTCGGCTTCGCCCTGGTGCAGCACGGCCTCAAAAATCCGCATCCGGAGTTGGGCCAAAAGGTCGTTGCGCACGGTGGCCAACTGCTGTTCGGCGCTTTTCTCGCCCGCTTGGGCACTGTCAATGCGGGCCCTGCGAAGCTGGGGGTTTTCAATGGGTTGGGTCAACGTCCAGCTTTGGCTTGAAGCACCGCCGGTCCCTTGCTGTTGCCAAGGCCCTCGAGACCAGTCGATCCGGGGGTTGAGCAAGGCACCCGCCGAAGTGACCGATGCCCGGGCAGCATCCACGGATTGGGCCGTGGCCTTGAGCAAGGGGTTGAACCGGAGCACCAAAGCTTCGAGCGTGGCGGTGTCGAACTCCTTCACTTCACCGGTCTGGGGCGTGGCCGTGCCGACCGCCTTGGCCGGCGTTGTCAAGGCGGGTGCCGCATTGGCGGCCAGGCTGCCCAAAGGGACAGCCCACAAATAAACGCTGAGCACCCCCAACGACGCTGCCGAGACCCAGCGCGTTGTGGGATGGAAAGGGCTGCACGGGCCCTCGGTACGGATCATGGCTTTGTCCTGGAAAAAGTGTGTCGCATGGATGGCCTATATTCTACAAAAAACAGAGCGATCAAATAATTTATTCAGTTTTAACCGAATTTAAAAAAGGGAATTGAATGCCCATGACCAAGCCCTTGATGATCCGGGTTCAGGCGCTGATCGTGCAAGGTCTGACGCATTGATCCTGCTACGACAGGGGTTTTCCATGTCACGGTCCGGGGCGGCGATGCGGGGTGCTCAGGTATAAATCCAACATGAAAACTGCCTGCGTCGTGATCGTCAGCCCCACCTTGGCCGAGGCGAACAATGGCAATTGGCAAACCGCCAGACGCTGGCAGCGCTTACTGTCGCCGCATCGGGTGCGCATTGTGCAGCACTGGCCTGACGCCTTGGCGGACAAAGACGACGTGATGCTGGCTCTGCACGCACGCCGCTCAGCCGACGCGGTACAGGCCTGGCACGACCGACACGGCCAGCGAGGCCTGGGCGTGGTCCTGACTGGCACCGACCTGTACCGCGACATCGCCCACGAGCCACAGGCTCAACGCTCTCTGGCCTTGGCGCGTTCGCTGGTGGTCTTGCAGAGTTTGGGGATTCGCAGTCTGCCCTCGCCATACCGCGACAAAGCCCGGGTGATTTTTCAGTCCAGCGGCACGCGTCAGACTTTGCCTAAAACCTCGCGCCACTTGCGTGTGGTCATGGTGGGGCATTTGCGCGAAGAAAAAGACCCGCTCACCCTGATGGCTGCGGCGCGCCTCTTGCCCCCAGACGCGGACGTGTTCATTGACCACATTGGTGCAGCACTCGAGCCGGCGCTGGGTCGGGCTGCACAAACCACGCAGGTGGAATGTCCGCATTACCGCTGGCTTGGGGCCTTGTCGCATGCGCAAACCTTGCGACGCATCCAGCGCGCCCACTTGCTGGTGCACTGCAGCCGCATGGAAGGCGGTGCGCATGTGGTGATGGAAGCGATTTGCAGCGGCACGCCCGTGCTGGCTTCGCGCATCGACGGCAATGTGGGCCTGTTGGGAGAAGATTACGCGGGCTACTTCGAGCCCGGTGATGCGTCAGCACTGGCACAAGCCTTGTTGGCGCTGCGAACCGATGCACCGGCTTTGGCGCAGCTCAAGGCCCAATGCGCTTGGCGTGCTCCTTTGTTTGCGCCTTCAGCCGAGCGCGCCGCCTTGCACCGCTGGGTACAAGACCTGAACCCCTGAACCGCTCAGCGCCGCAACACCGCCATCCACTGGGCCTGCTCGGGCGAGAGCGCTGTGTCGGGCGTGAGCATGGCGCTGGCCAAGGCCTGGCGACTGGCCGGGTCGGGCTCGGGCAGGGGCTGGGACAACAAGGCGTCAAGCACCCGAGCAGCTTTGGCCAGCGTTTTGCCGTACAGCTCAAAAATACCGGACACATTGACGTGCTGCGTTGGGTCGTCCAACCAGCAGTCGTAGTCGGTGACCAGGCCCACGGTGGCGTAGGCCATCTGCGCTTCACGGGCCAAAAATACCTCGGGTACATTGGTCATGCCCACCAGGTGGCAACCGACCTGCCGCAGAAAATGGCTCTCAGCCTGAGTGCCCAGACGTGGGCCTTCCACGCAACCGTAAGTCAGCCCCCGGTGCACCGACAGGCCACAGCGCTGTGCGGCCTGCGAAACCGCATCGATCAGGCCCGCGCTGACGGGCTTGGCGGTGGACACATGCGCGGCCACGCCCTGGCCAAAGAAGGTGCGCTCCCGCTGACCACGGGTCCAGTCAAAATACTGTTCGGGCATGGCCATATCGCCGGGCTTGACCTCCAGACTCAAACTGCCCACCGCCGAAAACCCGAGCAACTGCGTGGCACCCGCCTGCTTGAGGGCAAAGATGTTGGCTCGGTAGTTGACCTCGTGCGGCAACAGTCGGTGCCCGCTGCCGTGGCGCGCCAAAAAGAGCACCTCCTGGCCATGGTACTGCCCGCGCAGCACCTCACCCGAAGCCTGCCCAAAGGGCGTGTGGCCCGCGATGCGCTGTGTGATGTGCAAGGCCGGAAGTTCGTAGAGGCCGGTGCCTCCAATGATCGCCAACATGGTCAAGTCTCCCTAGGAATGAGATCGGCATCAACGCAGGCCGAGCCTGCCGCGGTGCACGAAAAAAAACGCGTGTGCATCAGAACCCCCCTGAGGTACCCGAAGGACCATGGCCGTTTTGAAAACGCCGGGGCCATGTGGGCCGCATGGGCCAATCGGGCGGCAAATGGTGCAAATCGGACGGCTCATCCATGTCATGGACCGGCGCAAGCTCTCGCCAGGACAAACCGGCCTGGTGGGCACGCATGCGGGTTTCGGCCATGACCTGTGGCGTGCTCCAGACCATGCCTTCAAACAACTCGGGCACAGGTCGACGCAAGCCCACCAAGGCGTAGCCACCGTCCCATGCGGGCACAAACACGGCATCGTGGGTTTGCAAGGACTGCGCCGCTTGCTGCAGCAACTGGGCGGTCAAGCCGGGTGCATCGGTGCCCATGAGCAAGACCGCCGCATGGTGTGACAAGCCGCGCACAAAAGCACGGTGCATGCGTTGCCCCAAGTCGCCATCGCCTTGCGCCTGCCATGACACAGGGCACTGGCCCTGGTCCCTGAGCATGTCCTGAGCACAGGCAAAGGCCGGGTGCGTGGCATCCGGGCTGACACACAGTGTCAGCGCATCCCAAGGCCCCTGCACAGCTTGCTGCACCGCATGGCAAAGCAATTGCTCGGCCAGGCGCGCAGCACCTTGCGCACCCAGGGCGGGAATCATGCGGGTTTTGGCCTGGCCTGCCACCGGCGCCTTGGCGAAAATGATCAGGGCGATGGTCATCGGTAGTCTTGCGCCAAAGCGTGGGCCGACTCGCCGCGCCAGTAGCGCCATCGCAAACGCCACATCAGGGCGATGGTGCGCCACACGCCGCGCTGCTCCCAGCGCCGTCCGGAAGTGATGACACGTTCACGCATGCAGGCCGGTGCGCCCAAGCGAAGCAAACGCCCGGACATGTCGATGTCCTCCATCAGGGGCAGTGGTGCGAAGCCGCCCAACTGTTCGAAGACCTCACGGCGCATGAACATCGCCTGATCGCCTGTGGCGATGCCCGTCCACCGCGAGCGCAGGTTCATCATCGCGGCCACCACGGGCAGCATCCAGTGCCGACCTGCAATGCGCACATCAAATCGACCCCACACATGGCCCAGGGCCAACGCCTGCAACAGCCGATCAGGCGCCCCATCGGGCAGCGTGGTGTCGGCATGCAAAAACAACAGCACCTCACCCCAACCCAGCGCCGCGCCAGCGTTCATCTGTGCCGCCCTGCCCCGAGGGGCAGAGATCACTGCATCGGCATACGGTCGAGCCTTGGCCATGGTGTCATCCTCGCTGCCGCCGTCCACCACCACCACGCGAGCGCCGCGTTGGCGCAAAGGGGCCAGGGCCTGCAAACTGGCTTTGATCGCCTGCGCTTCATTGAGCACCGGCAACACAACACACAAACAAGAGGACATGGTGGGGGCCCAACGCAGGGTCACTCAGGCTTGATGCGCCTCGGACAGGGTGGCCGCCTGGTCGCCCAAGGCACCGCCACAACTGCTGCCCTGCCCGGCGGTGCAGCCGTAGCAATGGTCCGCAATGGCGATGGGCTGGCCCAGGACTTCCCGCGTCAGCAGATCTTCAATCCGGGCAGGCCGAGGACCGGATCCGGTCAAGGCCATGCCCAGCATCTGGTTGAAGTCGCAGTCGTACAGCTGGCCTTGCCAGTCCACACTGATGAGCGTTCGGCACATGACCGTCTCCAGGTTGTCATGCCGATGCGCACTGCGCAGCAACTGCATGTACGAGGCCAATTGACCCTTGCTGACCAAGGTGCTGCCAAAACGCTGCACCGGCATGTTGGTCAAGGCAAACAGCTGGTTGAACCGAATGCCGAAATGTGCCAACAACTCGCGCTTGTAGTCGGCTTGCAAGGCCTCTTGCGGGGGGGGCAATGAAGGCCCTTGCGGGTTGTAGACCAAGTTCAAGACCAATTCGGGTTGCGATGCCTGCCCATAGCCCAGGGCATTGAGCTGCTGCAAGCCGGCAATGCTGCGCTCGAACACGCCGTCACCCCTTTGTCGGTCCACATTGGCCGGTGAATAGCAAGGCAAAGAAGCCGTGACCTCGACTTGATGTTCGGCCAGAAATCCGGCCAGGCCTTCCTGGCCTGGCTCACTCAAAATGGTCAGGTTGCAACGGTCGATGACGCGCACACCCAGGGCCCGCGCACGAACCACCAGCGACTGAAAACCATCGTTCAGTTCGGGCGCACCGCCAGTCAGGTCAAGGGTCTGGATGTTTCGTTGCGCCAACACGGCCAACACCATGTCGATGGTGGCAGCCGCCATCATTTCGGTGCGATTGGGCCCTGCACCCACATGGCAGTGCAGACAACTTTGATTGCATCGGTAACCCAAATTGACCTGCAAGGTGTCCAGCGCTTTGCGGTGAATGGCCGGAAAGTCCGTCGCCTTCAAGAGCGGAAAAGTGGGGTGCATGAAGTGGGGTTCCTGAACAAGATTCGGTCGGTTCTGAGGCCACTACGTTACAACAGATCCCAAAGAGACACATCGCCTTTTTAAACTGATGGCACACTCAAGTCATGGCGGCGATTCTGGCCACCGGGCACCACCGAGTGCAAGTCAAACACTGGACCCTCTGAGAATGCAATCTACCCGTCAACCTGTGCTGCGAGACCTGGTCTTGGTGGGCGGCGGCCACAGCCATGTGGGCGTGCTGCGCATGTTCGCCATGAAGCCCGAACCTGGGGTGCGCATCACCCTGATCTGCACCGACATTGAGACCCCTTACTCGGGCATGCTGCCGGGCTACATTTCGGGGCATTACAGTTTTGATGAAGTGCACATCGACCTGGCTCGTCTTTGCGCTTTTGCGGGTGCGCGCTTTTACCGCGATGCGGTCACCGGCATTGACCGCCAGAATCAGCGTGTGGTGTGTGCCAACCGGCCCGCTGTGGCTTACGACCTGTTGTCGATCAACACAGGCTCCACGCCCCAAGTGCACAACATCGAAGGCGCGCAAGCACTGTCCACGCCCGTCAAACCCATCGCTCAATTCAACCAACGCTGGTTGGCGCTGCTGGACAAGGCCCGCCAATGGCCGGCCCATCGGGGACGCATGACGGTCGCGGTGGTGGGCGGTGGCGCTGGCGGCGTCGAACTGCTCCTGTCCATGCAGTACCGGCTGCGCCACGAACTGAAGGCGCTTGGACGCAACCCGGAAGATCTGAAATTTGTACTCCTGACCTCTGGCGAGTCCATTTTGCCCACCCACAACCCAGGTGTGCGCGAACGATTTGCCCGCGTGATGCAGGAGCGCAATGTCGAAGTGCACCTCCATGCCGAAGTGGTGCAAGTCTCGCCCGGCTGCCTGCACACCCGAGATGGCCGCACCTTTGATGCGGACGAGACCCTGTGGGTCACGCAAGCCGGTGGCCCCGCCTGGCTGCAAAGCACCGGGCTGGCCCTGGATGCCCATGGTTTCATCCTGGTGCAGCCACACCTGCAAAGCCTGAACGATCCCTTGGTGTTTGCCGCAGGGGACGTGGCTTCTTTTGTGGAACGCCCACTTGAGAAAGCGGGGGTTTTTGCGGTGCGCATGGCCAAGCCCCTGGCCACCAACTTGCGCCGCAGCCTGCGCGGACAAAAACTGCAGGCTTACAAACCCCAGCGTCATTGGCTGGCCTTGATTTCAACAGGCAACCGCCATGCGATTGGCTCGCGAGGGCCCTGGGGATTTGGCGGTGATTGGGTTTGGCGATGGAAAGACCGCATTGACCGGAACTTCATGCGACGCTTCACCGTACTGCCGGCCATGCACAGCGCAGGCCACCCGTCTGCAGTGGCCCATGTGCAACAGGCCCTGAATACCCTGGCGCAATTGCTCAAGGACGTCCGTGCCCCAGGGAAAGCCCCCACCACGCACCTGAACTTGACCTCCGAAGAATCGCTGCAGGCCATATCGGCCATCGCCATGCGCTGCGGCGGTTGTGGCGCCAAAGTGGGGGCCAACATTTTGTCCCGCGCCCTGGCGTCATTGAAGCCGGTGGAGCGGCCGGATGTGCTGATCGGCTTGCATGCCCCTGACGACGCGGCCGTGGTGCGCGTGCCACCGGGCATGGCGGTGGTCCAGACGGTGGACTTTTTTCGGGCCTTCATCGACGACCCTTATCTGCTGGGTCAAATCGCGGCCAACCATGCGCTCGGCGATGTGTTTGCGATGGGGGCCAAGCCACAAACGGCCACCGCCGTGCTGACCGTGCCGCCCGGCCTGGAGAGCAAGGTGGAAGACCTGCTGACCCAAATGATGGGCGGCGCGATCGAAGTGCTGAACACCGCTGGCTGCGCTTTGGTGGGTGGGCACACGGGCGAAGGCGCAGAACTGGCCCTGGGCTTTGCCATCAATGGCCTGATCGACGACAAGATGAACGGCGTGATGCGCAAGGGCGGTATGCAGCCGGGCGACGTGCTGCTGCTGACCAAGCCCATCGGCACAGGCACCTTGTTGGCTGCGCATGCCCGTCATGCCGCCAAGGGCCGCTGGGTCGATGCAGCGCTGCGCTCGATGGTGCTGTCCAACCAGTCGGGTTCTGAAATTTTGCACACACATGGTGCGACCGCCTGCACCGACCTGACCGGCTTTGGTCTGCTGGGTCACCTGTTGGAGATGACTCGGCCCTCCGGTGTGGATGCCGAACTCCACATGAGCACCCTGCCCCTGCTCGACGGTGCGGTGGAGTGCGTCCAGGCCGGCATCGTCAGCTCCTTGCAGCCGGCCAATCTGCGCCTGCGCCGTGCCCTGCGCAACGCCGATGACTTTGTGGATGACCCCCGCTACCCTTTGCTGTTCGACCCGCAAACTGCGGGCGGCCTGCTGGCCAGCGTGCCCGCAGCGCAAGCGGCCGCTTGTGTACAGGCACTCCAGGCCGCAGGCTACGCGCACACCGCCATCATTGGCCGCATCACGGCGCAGGGCGATCCCATCGAACCGGTGCTGCTCAAAATCTGAACACCTGGCATGCCCATGACAATGCCCCAAACCCCCATTGAAGTCGTCGTTTTCGACGCTTACGGCACCCTGTTCGATGTGTATTCGATCGGTGCTTTGGCCGAAAAGCTTTACCCCGGCCAGGGCGTGGCCCTGTCGGTGCTGTGGCGCGACAAGCAAATCGAATACACGCGCCTGATTTCGCTGAGTGATCCCGATCCCCAAGGCAGTCGGCATTACCAGTCGTTTTGGGACATCACACGTGCCTCGCTGCGTTATGCCCTGGCGCGTTTGAACCTGTCTCACACCAGCAGCCATGAAGACGCGCTGATGGCGCAATACGCCCAGCTCACACCCTTTCCGGAAAACCTGGGCGTGCTGCAAGCCCTGCGCCAGCGCGGGATGACCACAGCGATCTTGTCCAACGGTAGCCCCGACATGCTGCAATCGGCGGTACAAAGTGCCGGCATGAACGCGCTGCTGGACGCCGTGCTGTCGGTGGACAGCGTGCGACAGTTCAAGACCACACCCACCAGCTACCAAATGGTGCAGGCGCACTTTGGCGTGTCCCCAGACCGTGTCCTGTTTGTCTCCAGCAATGCCTGGGACGCGCTGGGAGCCACCTGGTTCGGTTTCCACACGCTGTGGGTCAATCGCCAGGGTCTACCGTACGAGACCCTGGGTCCGAAACCGTCCCACATGGGTCGGGACTTGAACGAGGTCCTGAAAGTCTTGGACTGAATGTCCTGAGTTCAGGCACCACAGGCATCTGCCTTTGTAAGCCGCCTGCATGGGTCGGTTTTTTACACTGGCACCTTGTTGATGTGCGCATTGTTTGACCCCATGGAAATTTCATTGAATACGGCTGCGGCCACCCACATGGCTCCCCTCATGGCACCCCACGGCGTTTTGCGGGTCGCCATCAACCTGGGCAATCCGGTGCTGGCAGGCCTGGATTCGGCGGGTGAACCCTCTGGCATTTCCGCCGATCTGTCGCGCTGCTTGGCCATGCAACTGGGCGTGGGCATTGAATGGCACCTCTTCAAAAAGGCCGACGAGTCGGTGCAGTGCGTGCGGGCCGACGCAGCCGACATCGGCTTCTTTGCCATCGACCCGGTGCGCGGCCAGGGTCTGCATTTTTCACCGCCTTATGCCCAGATCGAAGGGGCTTACATGGTGCGCAAGGACTCGCCGCTGCACAGCAACGACCAGGTGGACCAGGCCAACCACCGCGTGACCGTCGGCGCTGGCAGCGCCTACGATTTGTATCTGAGCCGCCACCTTCAGCGTGCACAAATCGTGCGTGCCCCCAGTTCGCCCGCCGTGGTGGACGTGTTCATGGCCCAGCAGCTTGAGGTAGCCGCAGGCGTCAAGCAACAACTGCAAGCCGATGCCCTGCGCCTGCCCGGCGTGCGGCTGCTGCCCGGTCGCTTCATGGTGATCCACCAGGCCATGGGCATGCCCGAACAACGCAGCGCCCAGGCCCGAGAACACCTGCAGGCGTTTGTGGAAGAAGCCAAGCGCTCGGGCTGGGTGGCCGAGGCCTTTGCACGGCATCGGATTGAAGGGGCAGCCGTGGCACCACCGGGCTATCCCGCACACGACTGATGCGGGTTGGGGCGGGTGCTAAATTGTGTGGTGTTTGACACGCAACACCCCCAAGCCCGACACACCATGAACACCCCCAAAGCCGACCGCCTGCCCGAGATGTCTCGTGACCAAATGAGCGATGCCCAACGTGCAGCTGTGGATGAATTGATCAGCGGCCCGCGTGGCAAGCTCAGCGGGCCATTTGTCCCCCTGATGCGCAGCCCCGAGCTGATGCGTCGGCTACAGAAAGTGGGGGAATACCTGCGCTACGACAATGCCGTGGGTTTCCACAATTCAGAGTTCGCCGTGCTGGTGGTGGCACGCCACTGGTCACAAGCGGTGGAGTGGCACATCCACCAACCCATCGCGCTCAAAGCGGGGGTGAGCCAGGAAACCTGTGACGCCATTGCCGATGGACGCCGCCCCCCGAACATGACACCTGAAGAGGCCATGGTGTATGACTTCCTGCAGGAGCTGCTGCACAACCAATCGGTGAGCGATGTGACCTGGGCGGCGGCGCAAAAAATGTTTGGCGACCAGGGCGTGATCGACCTGACCGCGCACTGCGGCTATTACAGCCTGCTGGCCATGGTGATGAACACCACCCGCCGTGGTCTGCCAGACGGAGCGGCCCCAGGCATCGCCCCATTCCCCCATTGAACAGGGGCGTCACACCGGTGATTGGCCCCAAGCACTGCGCAGGGCTAAACTGGTTCCATGACCCTCCAACATGACGACCACCTGAGCGCGGAAATCTTGGCGCACTTGCAAGGCTGGCAAGGCCGCACCGAGCGTGCCGACGACCTCATCACCAGCGCCCCCTTGCGAGCCCTGAGCGCCACGCTGGACCGGGATGATCCGCCACCATCGGCCAACACCGAATTGCCGCACTTATGGCATTGGTTGTTTTTTTTGCCCCATACCCCTGCCCACCAGATCGGACCCGATGGCCATGTCTTGCGCGGCGGTTTTTTACCCCCGGTGCCTTTGCCACGCCGCATGTGGGCGGGTGGGCAGCTGGAATGGCACCAGGCCCTGCGGGTGGGTGATGCCGTCCAGCGCACATCGACTGTGCAGTCGATTCAGCACAAACGGGGCCGCAGCGGTGACCTGCTGTTTGTGAAGGTGCTGCACACCCTGCACAGTGCGCGGGGTCTGTGCCTGAGCGAAGTCCATGATGTGGTTTACAGGCCTGCAGCCAGCCCACAGGATGCACCGCCCCAGCCCCTGAAGGGGGAAGAACTGCTCATGCCGGACCGGCCCTTGTGGCAGCGTGAAGTGGTGCCCGATGCGGTGCTGCTGTTCCGTTACTCGGCCCTCACGTTCAATGGGCACCGCATCCATTACGACCGCTCGTATGCCACGCAGGTCGAAGGCTATCCTGGCCTGGTGGTGCATGGTCCGTTGATGGCCACACTGCTGGTGGACCTGGTGCGCAGACACAGCCATCGCGGCCTCAAAAACTTCCGTTTCAAAGCTTTGCGACCGGTCTATGAGTGTGCAGATTCACGCCTCCTTCGCTTGTGTGCACAAGCCCTGACCGAACAACAGCTGCAGCTGTGGGTGGAAGACCACGAAGGCCTGGTCTGCATGCAAGCGAGCGCCGATTTCAACTGAACCTTCACATCAAAATGAGCCCAGCTCTGCCACCCATTGACACGCACCAACCGCTGCGCGAGGCTGTCCGCGACCTGTGCCGAAGTTTCGATTCGGGCTACTGGCAACAGGTTGATGAGGCACGCGCTTACCCAGAAGCCTTTGTCGATGCGTTGACCCAGGCAGGCTGGTTGGCCGCCATGATCCCCGCCGACTATGGCGGCTCGGGATTGGGGGTGACCGAGGCCTCGGTGATCATGGAGGAAATCAACCTGTCGGGTGGCAATGCCGGTGCTTGTCACGGCCAGATGTACAACATGGGCACCTTGTTGCGGCATGGATCGGCCGAGCAAAAAGCCCTGTATTTGCCCAAGATTGCGTCCGGCGAGTGGCGCTTGCAATCGATGGCGGTCACCGAACCTGGCACGGGCACAGACACCACCCAGCTGAAAACCACCGCCGTTCGGCGTGGCGACCGGTACGTGGTGAATGGACAAAAGGTCTGGATCTCGCGCATCCAGCATTCGGACTGGATGATCCTGCTGGCCCGTACCATACCGCTGAGTCAGGTTGCGCGCAAAAGCGAAGGCCTGTCGATTTTCATCGTGGACATCCAGCAAGCATTGGCGAAAGGCATGCGCGTCAAGCCGATTCGCAACATGGTCAACCACGAGACCAACGAGGTGTTTTTTGACGAACTGGAAATTCCAGCGGAACAGCTGATCGGCCAGGAAGGACAGGGCTTTCGCTACATCCTGGATGGCCTGAACGCGGAGCGCAGCCTGATCGCGGCCGAATGCATTGGCGATGCTTACTGGTTCATCGACAAGGCACGCCGCTACGCCCAGGACCGCGAAGTGTTTGGTCGCCCCATCGGACAAAACCAGGGCATCCAGTTTCCCATGGCCGAAAGTTACATCGAAACCGAAGCCGCCAACCTGATGCGTTTTCGTGCCTGCGAGCTGTTTGACGCGGGCCTGCCCTGTGGTGCACAAAGCAATATGGCCAAATACCTGGCGGCCAAAGCCTCTTGGGAAGCCGCCAACATGTGTCTGCAAACCCATGGCGGCTTTGGCTTTGCCTGCGAATACGATGTGGAGCGGAAATTTCGGGAAACCCGGCTCTACCAGGTGGCACCCATCTCCACCAACTTGATTTTTTCGTATGTGGCCGAGCATGTGCTGGGTCTGCCCAGGTCGTTCTGATGTCCAACCACCACCCCTCCCAGACCGGTACAAGACCCCTGGACCACATCACCGTGGTGTCTTTGGAACACGCAATTGCCGCACCTTTTTGCACCCGCCAACTGGCCGATCTGGGCGCCCGTGTCATCAAGGTGGAACGCCCTGGAGATGGCGATTTTGCCCGCGCTTATGACCAACGTGCGCGTGGACAGTCCTCGCATTTTGTGTGGGTCAACCGCTCCAAGGAAAGCCTGGCGCTGGACCTGAAGGAGCCCCGGCATTTGGCTGTGCTCAAAGCCTTGCTGGCCAAGGCCGATGTGCTGGTGCAAAACCTGGCGCCGGGGGCCACCGCCCGCATGGGGCTTGACGCCCACACACTGCACCAACAACACCCCCGCCTGATTGTTTGCGACATCTCCGGCTATGGCCAGGATGGTCCCTATCGGGACAAGAAAGCCTATGACTTGTTGATTCAGAGCGAAGCCGGTTACCTGAGTGTGACCGGCACACCTGAGCATCCCAGCAAAAGTGGCAACTCCATTGCCGACATTGCGGCTGGCATGTACGCCTACAGCAACATCCTGTCGGCCTTGTTGCAGCGTGAAAAGACAGGCGTGGGCTCGCACATCGATGTCGCCATGCTGGAGGCATTGACGGAGTGGATGGGTTTTCCCATGTACTACGCCATGGACGGCGCACCGCCACCCCCTCGCCATGCTGCAGCCCACGCCACGATTTACCCCTACGGTCCCTTTCAGGTGGGTGGCCAATTGGGCACGCAAGGTGAACACATCGGGACTGTGATGCTGGGTCTGCAAAACGAGCGTGAGTGGGTGCAGTTTTGCGAACACGTCCTGAGGCAACCGGACCTGGCACGAGACCCCCGCTTTGACAACAACGCCCAGCGCAACGCCCACCGAGCGGCCCTGCAGGCCATCATCCTGGACACCTTCGCTGGCTTGACCATGACCCAAGTGACAGACCGTCTGGAGCAGGCACAAATTGCCAATGCGCGCATGAACAGCATGGCCGACCTGTGGGCGCATCCCCAACTTCAAGCACGGCAGCGCTGGACACAGGTTGGGTCACCTGCTGGCGAACTGCCAGCCCTGCTGCCGCCAGGCAGACAAAGCGCTTTTGACTACCGCATGGACCCCATCCCGCGGGTTGGCGAACACACCCAGGCGATTCTGGAAGAGCTGGGTCTGCAACTTTGAGCATGCACCCATGGTGTTGGCACCCCAAGTGTCCAGCGCTCAACCCAAAACAAGCTGCGCCACATGGATGTACAAAGGAATCCCAAACAGAATGTTCATGGGAAATGTGATGCCCAATGACAATCCAAAGTACAACGATGGGTTGGCCTCCGGGATGGCATAACGCAACACGGCAGGCACGACGATGTAAGAAGCGCTGGCAGACAGCACCATCAACATGGCGGCATCTGCCACGGGCATTTTCAGGACCGCAGCCAAAGCCAATGCCATCGCTGCATGGACCCAAGGTCCGACCCCGGCGTAAACCAACAAGAATGCAGAGGTCTTGCGGGCTTGCGAAAAGTTTCTGGCCACCATCAAACCCATGTCGAGCAAAAAGAAGGCCAACAGGCCTTTGAACAAATCACCCGCAAAGGGTTGCATCATGGTCTTGCCTGCTTCACCGCCGACATACCCGATGATCATCGAGCCGATCAGCAGCAGATGTGCACCATCCGTGAAAGACTCATGCAGGATTTTCGCCAGAGAAAATGGGCCTGCTGATCCCTGCCCCTGTTGGTTCAGCCGTTGACGATTGGCATTGGCCAAGAGCACCGCCATGATGATGGCCGGTGACTCCATGATCACCATGGCCACCGTCATGTGCCCCCCGAAAGTCAATCCGCGGGCTTCCAGAAACTGGGTGGCCGTGACAAATGTCACGGCACTGACCGAGCCATAAGCCGCAGCCACAGCGGCCGCATCAAACCGCGCAATCCTGTTTTTGAGCAGTGAGTAGCCCAGTGCGGGCACCAAAAAGGCCATCAACAAAGCCGCCCCCAGGCTGATGGCAATCGCGGTATCCATGCCCGATTTGGCCAAAGCAAAACCACCTTTGAGTCCGAGGGCCATCAACAGGTAGAGGGACAGGAATTTGGCGATCGAACGGGGAATCTCGAGGTTGGATTTGAAAGCGCCGGCCAGCACCCCAAATACAAAGAAAAGAATGGCTGGATCCAACAGTGTGTGCATCAGAAATCTCCTTGATGGAGATCCTAAGAACAGATCTATAGCTTGTAAAATTGATTTTTAAGCATTCAATTATAGATATTAATCTATGTTTATCAGAACAGATTTCCAGTTGTTTCGCGTCTGCTCATCCCCACTGCAGACTCAGGATCAGGCGAGATGAATACCCAGAATTCAAGGGGAATTTGAGAAAACTAGAATCTGCCCATGCATGCCCACACCCCCGCCAACACGGCCACAGGTTCCTCTTGGATTGCCAGTACAGCATGCCCATGTTGCGGAGAGAAATCTGCCCAGGTGATCTCTAACCGCGATGGCAAAACGGGTGAGACGTTGCTCACGGTGTCCTGTGGTCATTGTGGTCTGGGTCGGATTGATCCACTGCCCACGGATCAAGAGTTGGCCGACTGGTATGCGACACAGTACCGACAGGCTTACAAATCTGCAGCTCAACCCGCCTTGCGCCATGTTTTACGCGCAGGACGCAACGCCCAGTGGCGTTGGCATTGGCTGTGCCAAAACGCCACTCACATCCAAAACGGCATCGACGCCACCTCCAAACGCAGCCTGGACATTGGCTCCAGCAGTGGCGAATTTGTCTTCCTTTTGCAAACGCTGGGCTTTCAGGCCAAAGGCATAGAGCCCCACGCGGGCTATGCTTCATATGCCCGAAACATGTTGGGCATCCACGTGAACAATGGCACTTTGCAAGATTGCTTGTCCGCCGAAGAATCAGGGTCGTTGGACCTGATCTCCATGTTCCATGTGCTGGAACATTTGCCGGATCCTGTCCCGGCCTTGCGCACCATCGGTCAAAAACTCAAGTCCAATGGCTTGCTGTACATCGAAGTGCCCAACGCCACTCGCTTGTGTTCTCCGTCTTACATGTTTTTCCGGGCTCACACTTTGTACTTCACCGGCAAGACTTTGCGCATCCTGCTGGAAGCGGCAGGCTTCAAGGTCGTCAAACAAAGTCCTGATGATTCGGACAACCTGAGTGTGGTCGCGCAATATGTCAACTCTCAAAATGTCCATCCCCCGGAGGACAACAGTCACCCTTTGGTATCTGCCCATCAAGCCCGCCGTTGGGGGCCTTACCTGATGCGGCAATTGAAACAGGGGCAACCCTTGCGCAAGTGGCGCACGCGCCAAGAAGAAAAGCGCCATGCCAGCGTTTACGACAACGGGCTGGCACTGTTGAACGACTTGTATCGCGCCCCATAGGTCTGAATTCAAAATCTCCAAGCACCCTCTGCTGGTGATCACACCTGCAACGCAAGGACCGATCTCCATCACACGGTCATCCACGTCGCCAATCGTGGAACTTCTTTACCCATTGCAGCAGTTTTTGCGGTGCGTGCGCCCGCTTCCATTGCCCGGCTGCGTACTGGTTGGCCTCGGACATCGAGGGGTAGGTGTGGAGGGTGCCCAGGATTTTGTTCAGGCCCAGGCCATGCTTCATGGCCAGCACGTATTCGGCCAGCAAATCACTGGCGTGCGAGCCCACAATGGTCACGCCCAAAATGCGGTCCTGGCCGGGCACGGTGAGCACTTTCACAAAGCCATGCGCCTCACTGTCTGCAATGGCCCGGTCCAGGTCATCGATGCCGTACTTCGTGACCTCGTACGCGATGCCCTGCTCCTTCGCCTCGGTCTCGCTCAGGCCCACGCGCGCCACTTCGGGGTCGGTGAAAGTGGCCCAGGGGATCACGCTGTAGTCGGCCTTGAACTTGCGGAAGCGGCCGAACAGCGCGTTCACAGCCGCATACCAGGCCTGGTGCGCGGCCGTGTGCGTGAACTGGAAGGGCCCGGCCACGTCGCCCACGGCATAGATGTTGGGGTACAGGGTCTGCAGGTAGGCGTTGGTCTGAACAGTCTTGCGCGGCGTGAGCGGGATGCCCAGTTCCTCCAGACCGTAGCCGGTAAC
>JACCDS011174545.1_pt1 | contig 19215 bp, 16 predicted proteins | sample 7446441 | NCBI WGS metagenome assembly JACCDS01 (sample SAMN15323445, study PRJNA562643) | freshwater metagenome | isolation source: river surface water | place: USA:Blue River Watershed | collected 2017-08-17
CGACGCCTGGTGGTTTTCCAGGTCCAGCGGTTGTGCCCATTGCTGCAGCCGTGTCAGGTGCTGACGGTGCAGCGAGGTTTCACTCTTGGCGTTGTCTGAGCTGCTGGTGGCGCTGTCCGAAATGACGGTCACCACGGCCAAGCGTGCCCCAGGCAAATTTCCGAGCGCTCGGTCCGTCTCCTGGCGCATGGAAAACAGCGCCGCATCGCTCACGTCTTGGTGCGGCAACGCCACCATCACGATGGGCACGCGCTCAATTTGCTGTTGTGCGGCCAGCGGGCTGGGTTGGTAGTGCATGCCCGCGGCTCGGACCCAGCGCCGCAGGTGTTGCCAAAACCCCAAGCCTGCCACCTCGCGGCCGCGATCGGTGAGCTTGACCTGGTCGGGGTGCCGCAAATCAAACGCCAGATGCGCCGCCGAGGGGTAGCGGTCTTGGGCCTGCGGCTGCAGGCAGCGCAACACAATTTCTTGCAACCACTCGGGCAGGTCTGGGCGCAAACGTCGCAACGGTGGCGGCGACATCCACAGGCGTTGGCGCAGGCCGCCCTGGGTTTGCGGATTGCCAAAAGGCAAGGTACCGGTGGCCATCTCATACAGCATGACGCCCAGGGCAAACAGGTCACTGCGCGGGTCGCCCCGAACGCCCACCACTTGCTCGGGGGCTATCCAGGCGGGCGAGCCCACGGCCTTGCGCAATTCCTCGGCCAGCAGGTCGGGCAGCTGTGCATGACAGGACAAGCCAAAGTCCAGCAAGACCGCGCGACCGTCGGGCGCGAGCAGCACATTGGCTGGCTTGAGATCGAGGTGGCAAACATTTTGTTTGTGCAGGCTGTGCAAGGCCATGGCGATGGCTGCGCCGATGCGCGCCACCTCCAGCGGCGTCGGCCGCGTGCCGGCCTCGGTCTGCTGGTCCAGCCATTGCTGCAAGCTCAGGCCGGGGATGTGTTCCATCACCAGATAAGGCACAGCCGACAGGTCGCCGGCAGCCACCAGCCGAGGCACAGAGTCCCCCTGCAAGGTTTGCATGATCTGGTGCTCCACCTCAAAGCCGACGATGTTCTCGGCGCCATCACCCGCGGTCATGCGCGGCACCTTCATCACCATGGGGAAGGGCGCTGGGGTACCCTGCGCAAATTCCACCGCGTACACATGGGCCATGCCCCCCGCATGCAGGCACTCGCCAATGCGAAACCCATCGAGCTCGGTGCCCGGCGTCATGCGCTTCATTGTCCTGTCTCCAATCGCCTGGCCAAGGCCTCTGGCAAACCGGCGTCACGGATCGCGCGTGCGGCCGCCGTGTGGTTGTAGGGCACGCGGAAAAAAGTGAGCTTGCAGGCCGGCACATCCATCAAGGCATAGGCGGCACGCGGGTCGCCGTCGCGCGGTTGGCCGACCGAGCCAATGGTGGCCAGCCAGCGCCGATGGGTGGGTACGGGAATGGCCACGCCGGGGCTGGGTTTGAAGGGCATCAGTTGTTGGCCCGAGCCTTTGTAATAAAGCGTTTGATGGTGCACATGACCGCCAAACACATAGCGCACCTCGGGATGCGCCAGTGCGGCATTCAGGCTCAGCGCGGCCATGCGTTCGTTGTCCACATAGCGCCAGCGCTCGGGGGCGTCGGCGCTGGCGTGCACCAGCAGCAAGGGGCCGCTGCGGTGAAGCAAGGGCAAGGCTCGCAGCCAGGCGCGCTGGTCGGGGCTCAATTGCTGGTGGGTCCAACCGGCCGTGCGCGCCCCCAAACTCTGCTCGGGCGGGGGTGGCGCGATGGCCATGGCCTCGTGGTTGCCTTGCAGCACGATCGCGTCGCCATCGGCCAGGGCTTGCACACGCGTGACCACTTCGCAGGGGTTGGCGCCGTAGCCCACCAGGTCGCCCAGGATGGCCCAGTGGCTTGCGCCCTGGCTCTGGGCATGCGCCATGCAGGCGTCCAGCGCTTGCACATTGGCGTGAATGTCCGAGAGCAGGGCAAGTCGCATGGCATCACCTCATGACGGCATCTTCATTCGATGGCGCTGCTGGATTTCACGCTGTTGCGCAGCATGAACTTCTGAATCTTGCCGGTCGATGTTTTGGGCAAGGTGCCAAACACCACTTTCTTGGGCACCTTGAAACGTGCCAGCAAGGTTTTGCAATGGGCGATGATGTCTTCTTCTGTGGTCTGCGCTTCGGGTTTCAATTCCACAAAGGCACAAGGCACCTCGCCCCACTTGGGGTCGGGCAAGGCCACCACGGCGGCCAGCATCACGGCCGCATGGCGGCACAGGGCATCTTCGACCTCGATGGAGGAAATGTTTTCGCCGCCGGAGATGATGATGTCCTTGCTGCGGTCCTTGATCTTCACATACCCGTCCGGATGGGTCACAGCCAGATCGCCCGTGTGGAACCAGCCACCGGCAAAGGCCTCTTGCGTGGCTTGCGGGTTCTTGAGGTAGCCCTTCATCACGATGTTGCCGCGGAAGAAAATTTCTCCCATGGTCTCGCCATCCGCAGGCACGGGTTGCATCGTCTCGGGGTTCAGCACTTTGACCGCCTGTTGCAGCGGGTAGGCCACACCTTGGCGGCCGTTCAACATGGCCCGCTCCTCGGCCGAGCGCTCGGCCCAGTCTTCTTGCTTGGCGCAAACGGCGGCCGGGCCATAGACCTCGGTCAGGCCATAGACATGGGTGATGTCGATGTTGGCCTTCTCGCAGCCTTCAATCACGGCCGCCGGCGGCGCGGCGCCGGCAATCAGCCCTTGCACGGTGTGCGTGATGCCTTCGCGCAGGGCCACTGGGGCATGGATCAGCATGCTGTAGACAATGGGCGCGCCGCACATGTGGGTGATGTGGTGCTCGCGAATCAGCGGGAAGATCAGGGCTGGGTCAACACGGCGCAGGCACACGCTGGTGCCCGCATTCAAGGCCATGGTCCAGGGGAAGCACCAGCCATTGCAGTGGAACATGGGCAGCGTCCACAAATAAGTGGTGTGCTGCGGCATGCCCCAGGTGATGATGTTGCTGGTGGCATTGAGGTAGGCGCCGCGGTGGTGGGTCACCACGCCCTTGGGGTTGCCGGTTGTGCCGCTGGTGTAGTTCAGCGCAATGGCGTCCCACTCATCGTTGGGCAACGACCAGACAAACTGAGGGTCACCTTGTGCCAGAAAACCTTCGTAGGTGATCGCGCCGACGGCCGCGCCAGCCGGAGCTTCGTCGTCTTCAACTTCGATCACCAAGGGTTTGTGCTCACCCAGCAGGCTCAGCGCTTTGTTGACCACCGCAGAAAACTCGCGGTCGGTGAGCAAGACCTTGGCTTCGCCGTGTTGCAGCATGAAGGCGATGGCTTCGGCGTCAAGCCGGGTGTTCAAGGTGTTGAGCACGGCACCGGCCATGGGCACGCCAAAGTGGGCCTCGTACATGGTCGGCACATTGGGCAGCATCACCGCCACCGTGTCGCCTTGGCCCACGCCGCGCTGAGCCAAGGCGCTGGCCAAACGGCGGCAGCGGTCATAGGTTTGGGCCCAAGTTTGGCGGTGCGGGCCGTAGATCAGCGCCAGCCGGCTGGGATACACCTGCGCGCTGCGCTCCAGAAAACTCAAGGGCGACAAGGGCACGTAATTGGCTGCATTCTTGTCCAGGTGCAGGTCGTACATGGAAGGCTTGCGCATGGCGGCTCCTGTGGTCAATGGCCGGTGAAACGTGCGGGGCGACGCTCGACAAAAGAGCGCACGCCTTCGGCGGCATCGTCGGTGGCCGACAGGCGTTGCTGCACGCTGATGAACTCTTGCATCGCCACCACCGGGCCGTGCTCCACCGCCTTCAGGGCATTCTGGCGTGTGGCCACCACCGCTTGCGGCGCTTGCTCGGCAATGGCTTGCGCGATCTTCAGCGCTTCGGCCAGTTGTTGACCCGCCGGCACCACTTTTTGCACAAAGTTCAAACGCAGGGCCTCGGCCGAGCCAAATTCGTCGCCGGTCAGCAGGTGCAGCAAGGCATTGCCCAGCCCGGCGCGCTCGGCCATGCGCAAGGTCGCGCCACCGGTGGCCATGATGCCGCGCTTGACCTCGAGTTGCGAGAAGCGGCAGTTGTCCGCGGCCACCACGATGTCGGCGGCCAGCATCAACTCGATGCCTAAGGTGTAGGTGATGCCTTGCACCGCCGTCACCATGGGTTTGACGCGGCGGCGGTAGCCTTCCATGGCCAGATTCAAGGGGTCCACCAGGCCCAGCGGAACGGCTTTTTCGCCGCGCTTCATCAGCGGGGCAATCGTGGGCAGGTCCAGCCCCGCGGTGAAGTGCTCGCCCAGCGCGTGCAACACCCCGACGCGCAAGCTGGGGTCGTCGTCCAGTCGGGTGTAAGCCTCGCCGAGTTCGCGAAACATTTTGGGGGTGAAGCCATTGCGTTTGGCGACGCGGTCAATGCCAATCAACAGCACCGTGCCCTGCACCTCACACACCATCCGGCCTTCTGCGTTGTCGCTCATCTTTGGTCTCCTCAAGCTGCGGCTCTGCTGGCCGCTGGGGTTTCAACGGTAGTGGTAGACGCCTTGGCCACTCTTGCGGCCCAGGCGGCCTGCGGCCACCATCTCTTTGAGCAGCGGGCAAGGGCGGTATTTGCTGTCGCCAAACTGTTCCAAGTACACCTCCATCACGGCCAGGCACACGTCCAGGCCAATCATGTCGGCCAGGGCCAGCGGGCCGATGGGCTGGTTGCAGCCCAGGCGCATGCCAGCGTCGATGTCGTCGGGCGAGGCCAGGCCTTCGGCCAGCACGAAGAAGGCTTCGTTGATCATGGGCACCAGAATGCGGTTGACCACAAAGCCGGGGGCGTTCTTGACGGTGATGGGCGACTTGCCCAGGCGCTTGGCCAGCTCCTGCACGGTGGCGTGGGTGTCGTCGCTGGTTTGCAGCCCGCGGATGATTTCCACCAGCGCCATCAGGGGCACGGGGTTGAAGAAGTGCATGCCGATGAAGCGGTCGGCGCGCTGGGTGACGGCCGCCAGCTGCGTGATCGAGATCGACGAGGTGTTGGAGGCCAGGATGACCTCGGGGGCCAGCAAGGCGTCGAGTTGTTGGATGATCTTGATTTTGAGCGCGTGGTTTTCGGTGGCGGCTTCAATCACCAGGTCGGCGCTTTTCAGGTCTTCGTACTGGGTGCTGGTGCGAATGCGGGCCAGGGCGGCGTCTTTGTCGGCTTGGGAAATCTTGTCCTTCTTCAGCAAGCGCTCCAGGCTGCTGTCCACGCTGGCCAGGCCCTTGGCGACCGCCGCTTCGGCGATGTCCACCATCACCACGCGAACGCCGGCCACGGCGCAGGCTTGCGCAATGCCACTGCCCATCGTGCCAGCGCCAATGATGCCCACGGTTTGAATGCTCATCTCAAAGTTCCTTTCGAAGCGTGATCTCGGTCAAAAAGACAATGGTACAGGCGCTGGCTTGCGCGCAACCAACAAAAAGCGGTTTGCGGCCGGCCTGTGCGACAGTTTTGACCCAGCGCAATCGCCATAATCCAGCCTATGGACAAACTCAAAGCCTTTGAGACCTTTGTCACTGTCGCACAAAAGGGCAGTTTGACCGCTGCTGCCAAGGCAGAAGGGGTGGCGCCTGCCATCATGGGGCGCCGTCTGGACAGCCTGGAAGAGCATCTGGGCGTCAAGTTGCTGGTGCGCACCACCCGGCGCCTGAGCCTCACACAGGAAGGCAGCGCCTTTCTTGAGGACTGTTTGCGCCTGTTGGCCGACGTGGCCAGCGCCGAGGCCAGTGTCAGTGCCGGTGGCGTGCAAGCCAGCGGCCATTTGCGGATCACGGCGCCAGCGGGGTTTGGGCGGCGCCATGTGGCGCCTTTGCTGCCCCGCTTTCGCGAGGAGCATCCCAAGGTCACTTTGTCCCTGAATTTGAGCGATCGGGTGGTCGATGTGGCCGCCGAGGGCTTTGACTGTGCGGTGCGCGTCGGCGACCTGCCCGACTCCTCCTTGGTCAGCGTGCGGCTGGCGGACAACCGTCGCTTGTGCGTGGCCACGCCGGCCTACTTGGCACGGCACGGCACGCCGTCGCACCCGTCCGATTTGATGCGACATGCCTGCCTGACCCTGTCCAGCGACGCTTCCCAGACCCGCGGCTGGGCGTTCAGCTTGCCCGCCAGTGGTGCGGCCAGCCACGAAGTGATTCATTTGCGGCCCAGTGGCCCGTTGGACTGCTCCGATGGCCAGGTCTTGCACGCTTGGTGCCTGGCGGGCCAAGGCATTGCCTGGCGCAGCACCTGGGAAGTGGAAGAAGACATTGCCGCCGGCCGCCTGGTGCCGGTGCTCGAGGCGTTTGCCGCCCCGCCCAATGGCATTTACGCGGTGTTCCCTCAGCGCAAGCACCTGCCTTTGCGCTTGCGCCTGTGGCTGGACTACTTGAAGGCCCAGTACGCCCGTCCCGACTTTGGACTGAGCTGATGACACAGGCAAACGTCACGCTGTGTGCCGACGATTACGCCGTGCACGCCTGTGCCTCGCAAGGCATTGTGGCCTTGGCGCGCCAGCAACGCCTGAGCGCCACCAGCGTGATGAGCCTCTCGCCCCGCTGGGCCGCCGACGCCCCCGCCTTGCGAGAGCTGAAGGGGCAGGTGTCGGTGGGCTTGCACCTGGACTGGACCAGCGACTTTGCCCACGCGGCCGGCCATGGCCAAAGCCTGGCGGCCATGATGTGGCGCGCGCTCTGGGATGATTTCGTCGCCGACGAAGTGCGCATCTGCATTGAGCGGCAGCTGGATGCCTTCGAGGCACATTGGCAAGCCCCGCCCGACCATGTGGATGGCCACCAGCACATCCAGCAATTTCAGGGCATCCGGGGTCCGCTGTTGAGCGTGCTGGCACAGCGCTATGGCAGCCAATTTCCTTGGCTTCGCGTCTCCCAGGTCGGGCAAGACGATGCCAAGGCCCGCATCATCAGCGCCTGGGGCGCGCGCGCCTTCCTGCAAGCGGCACAAGCCCAGAACGCACCCTGCCGTTTTCCGCTGCGCGGTGCCTACAACTTTGCCGGCGGTCGTGCGAGCTATGCCCGCCGCATGCAGGCCTGGCTGCGCGACGCAGCCCAGGATGGCGGGGTCCTCATGTGTCACCCTGCGCAAGGTCAAGACCCCAGTGACCCCATCGGCGCGGCCCGCGCCTGGGAGTTTGAGTACCTGGCCAGCGACGACTTTGCGCATGACTTGCAACAAGCGCGCATCACGCTTCATGCCGGCGTGTGACAGCGCGCCACTACACTCGCGCCATGCATTCTGAGGACTCCGAATCGTCACGTCGCACCGGCTGGGCTGTGTTGGCCTGCTTTGCCCTGTTGCTGGCGCTGGCGGCATTGCGCCCCTTGGCCGTTCCCGATGAAGGGCGCTATGGCGAAATTGGCCGCTGGATGTTGCAATCGGGCGATTGGCTGACGCCGCGCCTGAATGGCATCCCCTTTTTCCACAAGCCGCCCTACCTTTATTGGCTAGAAGCGTCTGCCATGGCCGTGCTGGGGGTGCACGCTTGGGCCTTGCGGTGGGTGCCCGCATTGCACGCGCTCTTGATGCTGGTGGTCCTGTGGCAAGTGGCGCGCCGCTGGGGCGGCCCGGCCTTGGCGCACCGTGCTGTCTGGATGCTGGGCAGCAGCATGGCGTTTCTCATCGGGGGGCAATATGTCAACCACGACATGCTGGTGGCCAGCTGGATGAGCGTGGCGATTTTTTGCCTGGGCTGGTCTTTCGAGCAAGGGCGCGAGCGACCGCATGTGGGCTGGGCTTTGAGCGGTGTTTTGGCCTGCGCTTTGGGGGTGTTGAGCAAAGGGCTCATCGGCTTGCTGTTGCCGGGTTTGGTGCTGGTGCTTTGGCTGACATTGACCTGGCAATGGCGAAAGGTGATCTCCTTTCCCTGGCTGCGCGGCATCGCCTTGTTCCTGGCCGTGGCCCTGCCCTGGTTTGTGTTGGCCCACCAGGCCCATCCGGACATGCTGGCCTACATGTTTGGCAAGCACCAGTTCGGGCGCTACACCGCCACCACCTTCAACAATGCACGGCCCTGGTGGTTTTATGGCCTGGCCGTGGTGGTGTTGATCGGCCCTTGGATTCTGTGGGTGTTGCACCTGGCTTGGCGAGAGTGTCGACCCAACGCAGCATTGACGGCGCTGCGAGCCGACATCGCGCAACGGCGTTTGATGCTGTTGTGCTGGGTCACCACGCTGGCCATTCTGGGCTTCTTCTCGATTCCCAACTCCAAGTTGCTTGGGTACGCCCTGCCGGTGTTGCCGGCGCTGGCTTTGTTGGCCGCTTGGGGTTGGCAAGTGGGCATGGCCGGCAAGCCTTACGCACGCGGGCTGTTTCGAGGGCTGGTGGTGCTGGCGCTGGGCCTGGCCGTGGGGGCCAACGAGGTGGCGAGTCGTTACACCTTGCGCCACAGCAGCGCCGACATCGCCCAGGCGCTGGCCTGCGTCAAAGGCCCTGACGATGGGGTCTTCCTGGCCGGCGACTATGCCTACGATTTGCCGTTTTTGGCGCGTTTCACAGCGCCCATGGTGGTGCTGCAAGATTGGCCGCAGTTGCGCCAAAGCGCAGGCGACAACTGGCGTCGTGAATTGTTTGAGGGCGCGGACTTTGACGCCCAAGCTGCGCGCAGTCTGCAAACGCCCGCCGCCTTGAAGGAGGCCGCCAACCGCCCTGGGCAATGGCTTGTGATGCCACGCGGGGGTGTGACCGAATTACCGGCCGATCGGGCGGGCTTTGTGCCCGTTTTTTCAGGCCAAGCCTGGGCCTTGTTCAAGAGCCCCGCTTCGGCAGAGATCCGCCCCGAGCAGCAGCGTTGCCTGGCTCAGCGTTTGAACGCCCAGTAACGGCTCAGCCAAAAGGTTTGTCCCGCCGCCACCACCATGGCGGCCACCAGCGCCAGGCCGCTGGGCCAGCCCAGCCCTCGGTACAGTCCCATGAAGCAGAGCTCGTTGCAGACAAAGCCGGCCAGGGCCGTGCCGGCGAACCGTGCGAAGCTTTGTGACACGCTGGTGCCGGCATCGGCAAAACTGAGCCAGCGGTGCCCGACAAAACTGACGCCGAAAGCCACCCCAAAGCCGATGGCATTGGCCACTTCCGGCCAAAGCGCGCTGCGCTGGGTGAGCCAAGCGAACACGCCCAAGTGAGTGAGCGCTGCGGCGCTGCCGACCAGCAAGAACCAGACGCTGCTGCGCAACCAGGCCGGGCGGTTCACTTGGTGCTTGTGTCGGGTTGAGAGGCGCTGAGGCCTTGGCCCAGGCGCTCGCGCACCCAATAGCGCGGGCGCTGCTTCACTTCTTCATAAATGCGTCCCACATACTCGGCCAGCACGCCAATGGACAGCATTTGAATGCCGCTGAAAAACATCAGCCCCACCACGATGGTGGCATAGCCCGGCACATTGATGCCCCAGAAAAAATACTCCGCAATCACCCAAGCGCCATAGAGCAGGGAAGCCATCGACAAGCAAAGCCCCACCACGGCCAAGGCGCGCAGGGGGGTGATGGAGAAGGCCAGCATGCCGGTGACAGCCAGCCCAAAGGCGCCGCGCAAGCCAAACTGACTTTCGCCGCCCATGCGTGGCAAGGGCTCGTAGTCAATGGCTGTGCTTTGAAAGCCAACCCAGGCATACAAGCCCTTCATGAAGCGGTTGCGCTCGGGCATGGCTTTGAGGGCTTCTACCACCTTGCGGTCCATCAGACGGAAGTCACCGGCGTTGGGCGGAATTTTGACCCGCGTACCCCAGTTGATCAAACGGTAGAACCAGTCGGTCAAACGGGCGTGCAATGCGCTTTGGTCGTCGCGCGTTTTGCGCACGGCGTACACCACATCGGCACCCTCTCGCCAACGCTGCAGCATGTCGGCCACCAGGCTCACGGGGTGTTGGCCATCGGCATCCATCAAGAGCACCAAGTCACCCAGGGCGGCGTCCAGGCCAGCACTGAGCGCAGCCTCTTTGCCGAAGTTGCGAGACAGGTCCAGGCCCACCACTTCAGGGTGAACAGTGCACAAAGCGGCCATCACCGCTGCGGTGTCATCCCGGCTACCGTCATTGACCAACACGATTTCTACCGGCAGACCCAAGGCTTGCAGTTCGTGCAGCACCTGCGGAACCCACTGTGCCAAATGCCCGGCCTCGTTGTAGGCCGGCATCACGCAGGACAACGAAGGTGTGGAGCGGGAGCGATCAATCAATGCGCGCATAGCCCTACATCATGCCTTCAATTTGCAGCGTTCGGGCGGGCTTCCGCAATCGGGTGAATATCCACATAATGAGTACTTAATAGCTCATATTCATGAAAACTCCATCCCATCGTGGCGCCGAGGCCATTCGCACCGGCGCTGTTCAGCAAGACACACCCGATTGGCATCGGGTGCGGTGCGTGATGGTGGTGGTGGACATGGTCGAGTCGGTGCGTTTGATGAGCGAAGACGAAGAGGGCACGGTGTTGCGCTGGCAGGCCTTTGTGCGCGATGTTCAGACCCGCATTTTGCCAAGCTTCGCCGGCCGGCTGGCCAACAAATGGGGGGACGGTCTGGTGCTTGAATTTTCTGCTTGCCTGCATGCGGTGGCGGCGGTCAACACCCTGCACCGCAGCTTGGCCGAGCAACAACTGACCTTGCCGCTGTCGCGGCGCATCTGGTTGCGCGCAGGGCTGCACTGGTGCTCGGTGCTGCGCCTGGCCAACGAGGTCTACGGTGTCGGCGTCAACACGGCAGCGCGGCTGGCGGCCTTGGCTGCGCCCGGAGAAACCTTGTGTTCCGAGGCTGCGCGCGACCAGCTCATCGATGGCCTGGATGCCCGCATTGAAGACCTGGGCGATTGTTGGGTCAAGCACCTCAGCCAGCCGCTTAGAGTGTTTCGTCTCAGCTCAGCGCATCTGCAGCAACTGCATGCCAAGGAGGCCATGCCCGCACCGCCTCCCGCGCCTCTGGTGGGCGTCCCCACCCTGGCGGTGATTCCCTTGCGCAGCGCCAACCTGGACCCGCAGGCGGCCGCGTTGGGCGAGTGGGTGGCACAAGCGGTGATGGACGCCTTGCTGCCGTGTCCCGATGTGCGCCTGATCTCACGCATGTCCACGCGCTTGTTTCAAAACCGCGACTGGACCAGTCTGCAACTCCAAGAGGTGCTGCATGCCGATTACGTCTTGAGTGGCAGCGCGCAATGGCGCGGCGCGACGATCGAGATGACGTGGATGTTCCGCGCAACACGCAGCGAGCAAGTGATTTGGCAGCAACGCATCACCGGCAAAGGGTCCGATGTACGGCGTGCCGCCGTGCACTGGCGCGAGGCTTTGGTGGCGCGTGTGTTGCAAAGCCTGCAACAAGACGCATGGCAGCAAGGACAGGCCCGTCCCTTGCCCGCGCTCAACAGCAGCCTGCTGCTCATGGTGGCGGTGCAGGCCATGCATGGCAGCTCAGGGGCCAGCTTTGGGCAGGCACGCGCGCAATTGGAGGCCCTGATCGAGCGTCATCCCCGGCTGGCTGCGCCGCGGTCCTGGCTGGCGCTGTGGCATGTGCTCTCGGTCACGCGCGGCGTGGTCGAGGCATCACCCGACTGGGCGCAGCAAGCCTTGCGGCAGGTCAGGCAAGCGCTGGACTTGGAACCTCACAACGATCAAGCCTGGGCCACGCAAGGCTTTGTGCAATGCCATTTGCTGGGCGACCTTGACCGTGCCACGGAATCCATCCAACGCGCCTTGTCGTTGGCACCCAGCCAGCCTTGGGCGTGGCTGTTCAAAACCACCATCGACAGCTTGCGTGGCCGAACGGCCGACGCTTTTCACGCGGCACAACAAGCCTTGGCGCTGTCACCCATCGATCCCCTGAAGTACTACCACTGCTGCCTGGCCGGGCATGCCGCCGCATTCGACCACCGCAACCACCAAGCCTTGGCGTGGCTGACCCAATCCTGGCGCTTGAACCGCGTACATGCGCCCACGGTGCGCATGCTGGTGGTGGTGCACCAAACCCTGGGGCACACCCAAGAAGCCAAGCAATTTTTGCGTGAGCTCCTGGTGTTGGAGCCAGGCCTCACGGTCGAAAAATACCTGGCCCGCATTCCCGTGGGCCATCCCGAAAGACGCCGCTTCGCCGCTCGCATGGCCGAGGCGGGGTTGCCCCAGCGTTGACAGCCCAAAGGAGGAAACCATGGACAGAACGCAAGTGAGAAATGCAGGCTATTTGGCAGGTGGCGGCGGAGGAGGAGGTGGTGGAGGTGGAGGTGGAGGTGGCATGCCCTTCACCCTGATGGATGCCTATGCCAATCCCCAGCACGCTCAGGCGCTGATGCTCAGCCGCGAAGGCACGATCAACCCTTTGGATGTGTCGGGCCACGCGCCAAGGCAGCAGGCACCTGCCCAGATGCTCTGGCGATGGGAGCCTTGGGTGCGCCAGTCGCTGGCAGTGCATGAGTTGCTGTCACCCTTGGTGTTCCCCGACATGAATGCCGCCGAGTGGGCGCCCTCCGGGTTTCGCATGACCTGGCGAAACGGGGGGACCTTGCTGAGCTTGCAACGGCCAGCGCCCGCGTTGTTTGAGGCAGAAATTGCGCAGGTGTTGCGCTGCGCAGAATTGCGAGAAGACCGCAGCCCGGAAATTTTGACGCAAATCGACGGCCAATGGGCACACTGGGCCAGCCTGGTGCCCATGCGCCCTGACCTCACGCCCCGCACCTTCGAGGTGCTGAATGTGGCGCTGCAGTGGGCCATTGCCGTGGAGTTGCGTTTCAAGCATGAGTTGGCCTGCTGGCGACCGGCAGACTATTGCGCACAGGTGCAACCCATGGTGACCACCCCAGGCCATGGCACGTTTCCCATGGGGCATGCGGTGCAGTGTTTTTTGATGGCCGGCTTGTTGCAAGCCCTGACCCAGGCTGAAGAGGGCAGCCCTCTCGCGGTGCAACTGCATCGCAGCGCTTTTCGCATGTCGTTCAACCGCATCGTGGCGGGCTTGCATTTTCCCGTGGATCTCGCCGCTGGTATGGTGCTGGGCCATGTGCTGACGCGTTGCGCTTTGGCCCTGGCAGCGCCCACGCTTCAAAGGTTTGCGCCACGACCCCTGATCTTTTCTGTCGCCAGCTACCAAGCCTTGGGGCCCATCGGCGGCTGGCCGACGGCCGCTGAAGTGTGTCGCCGCCTGGAGGTCCCCTTGCCGCACGCCATCGGAGCCACGGTGAACGGCGGCCCCTCTGTCTGGTCGGCACTTTGGGCGGCAGCGCAACAAGAGTGGGCTTACCGGGCGGCACCGGCGCTGCCACGTCAGGGGAGCTGAACGCATGAGCGATCACCTCTTCCCTTGGGACGCCAGCCCGCAAGCCTGGCAAGCCGAAGACCGGGTGGACCCTTACTTGCGCGTGGCTCTCGCCATGGCATTGGCAGACCACGATGTCACGCTCGCCGGCATGACCCTGACCTTTGAGTTGCTGCCAGGACAGTCCATCCATGCCTTGGCCGATGCGCTGGCAGCGAATGACCGCGTCCGCTCGCATTGGCAAGGCGAGCATGCGGTGTTTGGCACGGCCTGGCTCACGCTCGCCACGGCGCAGTGTTGGGCACAGCAAGGCCCGCCCGCATGCCTGGCGCGCTTTGAGGTGGGCATGCCGTGGCGGGATCAGCGCGAGGACCGAGCGCAGCCCCTCGCTGCACCAGCGCCTTCGCATCCGCCACGACTGCACAGAATACCGAGCACGGCCGACACCTTGTGGGTGGTGATGGACCATGGCTGCCCCTTTGCCCACCCGGCATTGCGCCGCGGCGATGGGCAAACCAGCGTTTTGCATTTGTGGGACCAAGGGCCTCACCCAGAGTTGGGCGAGGCGGCCCATCAGCCTTTGCCTTGGGGTTACGGCGCCGAACTCAACCGCGCGGAAATGACGCGTTGGCTGCAAGCGGTGGACGGTGATGAAGCCGCCTGTTATGCCCGCTTGGGCTACCACGCATTGCAGCGGCGCGCCGTCCATGGCGCGCATGTACTCGGCCAGATTCAAGTCAAGGCGGGTGAAGATTTAGTGTTCATTCAATTGCCTCGCGCCCAGTTGCAGACCCTCTCGCGAACAGCCTTGGCACCGGCAGTGCTGGACGGCGCCCTGTATGCCTTGTCGGTTGCTGCGCCTGGAAGCCGGGTCATTGTCAACCTCAGCCTGGAGGCGTATGACGGCCCCCACGATGCCCTGTCTTTGTGGTCGTGTGCCTTGCAAGCCCTGGTTTGGCATGCACGCCAGGCGCATGGGGTCGAATGGACCTGGGTCATCGCGGCCGGCAACGCCGCTTCATTGAAAGTGAATGCGACGATCACCCTGCAACCGGATGTGCAGCAGACGCTGATCTGGCGCGTTCCACCGGCCAGCGAACATGTGGCCTGGTTGGAATTGTGGTGGCCCGAGGCCATGGGGACGCTGTCCTTTGGCTTGACGCCACCGGGCCACACGGAGGTGACGTGGATGGATGCTGGGCGTCTCTCCACATGGCCCAGCCGCTTGCATCCTGTCTGTTGGGTTGCATACCCCAATGCTGTCACCCCCAGCGGACGCTGTCTGTTGGTTCGCCTGGCACCGACGGCGACCGGCTCGGGCCAAGCCGTGGTCGCGCCCGCCGGTGATTGGACACTGCATTTGCAGGGCGAGGCAGCGGGCACGGTTCGGGCGTACTTGGCCCGTGTTTGGCAAGGGCTCGGTGGCCAGCCGCGGGGGCGACAGGGTCAACTTTGGCCCTTGGAGCCCTCGCCAGATGCGCTGGGTCAGGGCTTGCAGCGCCCCGAGGAGCCTCCCAGGGCAGGCTCCTTGAATGGCTTGGCCAGCGATGTGGAAGGCGTGGTGGTGGCCCAGGCCATGCGCTGGCAATCCGGCCATCTGGTGGAAACCGCTTATTCCGGTCGAGGCCCTGCCCGCGCGGTCTCGGCCCATCTCTGTGAAGCGTCTGTGCTGCTGCATGGCTTGCGCGGCTGGGGTGCCTTGGGTGGCCAATCGGTGCGCATGAATGGCACCAGCGTGGCGGCGCCGCAGGCGGCTCGGGCCTTGGCTTGGGCAAGAGGGCGTGCGCCCCCGTAAAATCGCCGCATGCTTCTCGTTCAACAAGAATTGCTGGCGGCGCTCGCCCTGGCCCTCGATGGCCTGTCTCCCGGGTCTTCCTCCAAAGCGGCGTTCGAATCGCCCAAAGTGGCCGCCCATGGCGACCTGGCGGTCACGGCCGCCATGCAACTGGCCAAACCGCTCAAGCTCAATCCGCGCCAAGTGGCGGAAAACTTGCGTGCCGCTTTGTTGGCATCGCCGGCCTTTCAACAATGGGTGGACGCGGTGGAAATCGCCGGGCCTGGCTTTTTGAACCTGCGCCTCAAACCCGCGGCCAAACAGCAAATCGTGCGCGAAGTCTTGGCCGCTGGTGCGTCGTTTGGCAGCCAAGCCGCCAATGGCCAGCGCGTGTTGGTCGAGTTTGTCTCTGCCAACCCCACCGGCCCCTTGCACGTGGGCCACGGCCGCCAGGCTGCCCTGGGCGACGCCATTTGCAATTTGTTCGAGACCCAGGGCTGGTCGGTGCACCGCGAGTTCTATTACAACGATGCCGGTGTCCAGATTGCCACCTTGGCCTGCAGCACCCAATCGCGCGCCAAGGGCCTCAAGCCAGGTGATGCCGCTTGGCCCGAGTCGGCCTACAACGGCGACTACATCCAAGACATTGCCAACGACTTTTTGGCCGGCCAATCGGTGGCCTCGGACGATCGCAGCTTCACCGCCAGCGGCCAGGTCGACGACCTCGATGGCATGCGCGAATTCGCCGTGGCCTACCTGCGGCGCGAGCAAGACCTCGATTTGCGCGCCTTTGACGTCCGCTTTGACCAGTACTACCTGGAGTCCAGCCTGTACACCAGTGGGCGTGTCGAGCAAGCCGTGCAAACGCTGCAAGCGGCCGGCAAAACCTATGAGCAAGACGGCGCCTTGTGGCTCCAATCCACCGATTACGGCGACGACAAAGACCGGGTGATGCGCAAGTCGGATGGCAGCTTCACCTACTTCGTGCCCGATGTGGCCTACCACCTCACCAAGTGGGAGCGCGGCTTCAACAAGGTCATCAACATCCAGGGCACCGACCACCACGGCACCATTGCCCGGGTGCGCGCGGGCCTGCAGGCCGCAGGCGTGGGCATTCCCCAGGGCTACCCCGACTACGTGCTGCACACCATGGTGCGGGTGGTACGCGGGGGCGAAGAGGTCAAGATCTCCAAGCGCGCCGGCTCTTACGTGACCCTGCGCGACCTGATCGACTGGACCAGCCGCGACGCCGTGCGCTTCTTCCTGATCAGCCGCAAGGCCGACACCGAGTTCGTTTTCGACATCGACCTGGCCCTGAAGGCCAACGACGAGAACCCGGTGTTCTACGTGCAGTACGCGCACGCCCGCATCTGCTCGGTGCTGCGCCAGTGGCAGGGCGATGCCAAGGCCGCGAACACCGCGCTGCTGACCGCCCCGACCGAGTTGGCACTGATGGCCCAACTGGCCGAGTACCCGGCCATGCTGACGCGCGCCGCGCAGGGCCTGAGCCCGCACGACGTGGCCTTCTACCTGCGCGACCTGGCCGGCGCTTTCCACAGCTACTACGCCGCCGAACGCTTCTTGGTCGACGACGCCGCCTTGCGCGATGCGCGCATGGCCTTGCTGTCGGCCACGCGACAGGTGATTGCCAACGCCCTGGGCGTGTTGGGCGTTAGCGCCCCAGAACAGATGAACCGCGACATCGAAGCCAGCGAGGAACCGGCATGAGCGTGAACAAGAAGCCCGGCGGCGCCGGCGACCAGCGCGGCGGCTTCGGCCTGGGCCTCATCGTGGGCCTGCTGCTGGGCTTGGCCATCGCCTTGGGCGTGGCCCTGTACGTGACCAAGGTGCCCATCCCCTTCGTCGACAAGGTGCCGCAGCGCAGCGCCGAGCAGGACGAGGCCGAGGCCAAGGCCAACAAGGACTGGAACCCCAACGCCCCGCTGAGCCCCGGCCACGCCAAGCCGCGCGCCACCGCCGCCAGCGGCGTGGTGGCCCCACCGCCGGTGGCCTCGGCAACAACCGCTCCGGTGGCCGCGGCCACCCCCAAGCCCGCAGCCAGCGCCGCCCCGACGGCCGCTGCTGCGTCCAAACCCGAGGCCGGCGGCCTGGTGTTCTTCGTGCAAGCGGGGGCCTTCCAGCAGCCCGCCGAGGCCGAGCAGCAGCGCGCCAAGCTGGCCATGCAGGGCTTCAACGCCAAGGTGTACGAGCGCGAAAGCAACGGCCGCACCGTGTACCGCGTGCGCATCGGCCCCTTCGACGCCAAGGCCGACGCCGAGAAGCTGCAAGCCGATGTCGAGGCCGCCGGCCTCGAAGCCGCCCTGGTTCGCGCCCAGCGCTGAGCCCTCCCCTGTTTTGTTGACCGTCACGGAGTGACCATGACCCGTCTGAACCGCCGCCACGCCACCCTGGCCACCGCCACCGCCCTGGCCGGCTTGAGCGAGATCGCCTCGGCGCAGCCCTTCACCCCGCAAGAGGGCCGCAACTTCCGCCGCCTGCCCAAGCGCCTGGCCAGCACGCCCGGCAAGGTCGAGGTGCTGGAGTTCTTCCTCTACACCTGCCCGCACTGCTTCGACTTTGAGTCGCAAATGGGCCCCTGGATCAAAACCTTGCCGGCGCACGTCGAGTTCAAGCACGTGCACGTGGCCTTCCAGGCCGTGACCAAGCACTACCAGCGCCTGTACTTCGCGCTGGACGCCATGGGCGTCGAGCAGCAGTTCCGCTCGGTGATCTTCACGGCCATCCACCGCCAGGGCAACCCGCTGGACACGCCCGAAGCCGTGGTCAAGCTGCTCGGCCCCCTGGGCCTGGACGCGGCCAAGTTCAACGCCACCTTCAACGCCTTCGGCGTGAACGCCCGCATCAACAGCGCCAACCAACTGGCCGCGGCCTACAACATCGACGGCGTGCCCGCCCTGGGCATCGGCGGCCTGTACATCACCTCGCCCGAGATGGCCCGCAACGGCGAGCGCGTGGCCGCCGACGTCAGCGGCCAGCGCGCCGTGGCCATCGCCAACCAGCTCATCGCCAGCATCAAGGCCTGAGGAAGGCCGACGCCCCATGCCCGCCCTGCGCCCTCTCGTTCTCGGTCTGGCCCTGATGGCCTGCGGCGCCGCTGGCGTCCAGGCCGCGCAAGGCGATCGCACGCGTCCCCTGGCCATCGAGAACGACGGCGGGGGCGTGTTCAACGCCCAAACGCGGCGCACCGAGTTCAGCGGCAAGGTGCTGCTGACCCAGGGCACGCTGCAGATGCGCGCCAACCGCCTGGAGGCGCAACAACGGGACGACAGCAGCGTCTTCGTGCTGGCCCAAGGCTCGCCCACCGAGCCCGTCCGCTTTGAACAGGCCCGGGACGTGCCGGGCGAGCGCATCGCCGGCCAGGCCGAGCGCATCGAGTACGACAGCGCGGCGGAAACGGTGCGCTTCGTCGGCGGCGCCACCGTGCGGCGCCTTCGCAACGGCCAGGTGGCCGACGAGGTGACCGGCGCGGTCATCGTCTACAGCAGCCGCGCCGAAACCTTCGCCGTCGAAGGCGGTCAAACCGCGCCGCAGCCGGGTGGACGGGTGCGCGTGATCATGATGCCCCGTGACGCCGCCGGGGCGCCGGCCGCTGCCTCGAGCGTGCCGCTGCAAAGCACCCCGGCACTGACACCACCCGCGACCCCACGATGAACACCCCCGCGTCCCGCCTGGAGGCCCAGGGCCTGCAGAAGAGCTATGGCGTGCGCAAGGTCGTCAAGGACGTGCACCTGGCCGTCAGCGCGGGCGAGGTGGTCGGCCTGCTCGGCCCCAACGGCGCGGGCAAGACGACCACCTTCTACATGGTCGTCGGTCTGGTGCGCGCCGACGCCGGCAGCATCCACATCGACGGCCAGGCCGTGCAGGGCCTGCCCATCCACCGGCGCTCGCGCCTGGGGCTGAGCTACCTGCCGCAAGAGGCGTCGATCTTTCGCAAGCTCACCGTGGCCGACAACATCCGCGCGGTGCTGGAGCTGCAACTGGACGAACGCGGCAAGCCTTGGGCGCGCGAGCGCATCGAGGCTGCGCTGGACGAGTTGCTGAGCGAGCTGTCGATCGACAAGCTGCGCGACTCGCCGGCCCCCGCCCTGTCGGGCGGCGAGCGTCGGCGCGTGGAAATTGCCCGCGCCCTGGCCACGCAGCCGCGCTTCATCTTGCTGGACGAGCCTTTCGCCGGTGTGGACCCCATCGCCGTCA